>Ga0154562_130_pt1 | contig 54490 bp, 59 predicted proteins | sample RifGroF2_FD_105705 | JGI IMG/M metagenome (GOLD analysis project Ga0154562, IMG submission 105705) | Lentisphaerae bacterium GWF2_57_35 | reverse complement strand
ACGACACGGTTATTGCGCCCTCATCCCTTGGCAGACTGAATGCGCCTACCCGGCTCCGCCGGGGGCGCATTCAGTTTGCCAATCGAGCTTTGTTCTTTGTTTGCCCTGAAATATTTGTCCTTTCATATTAGACGGCTTACGTCTAATTTACAATTATGCATATTGGTGGTGCACCCGGGCCAGAACCGCTATTCACTGCATGACAAGGCAGAATGCTTGGGAGTTCGCGAGCTGACTTCCATTTACGAAACTCTGCAATGAGCATGAAGGGCCGTCGAGCTGTACATGACTTCCTTTATCCGTGGGGCCTATTCTGCGCAAAAGACAAGTAGCTCCACGAATAAGGACGTGGATTATTGGAGCCCCTCCTGCGGCAAATTGTCGCAGACTCACGCTATAATGTCGCAGAGGCCCGCCCATTCCGCGAACAAGCTCCGTCAATACGGCCTGTTTTGCAGTTATTCCGATTTCCGCCAACTTGGCACGATTGTTGCAATAGGGAACGGCGCCCTAACGGGAAAGGAACGGCCAGTGGACGTAAACGAACAGATGAAAGCGGCAAACGGAAATGGCGTGCGCCTGGAACGCGTGCTGTTAGCCGTCACGCTGGCCCTTCAGGTAATTATCATGGCCTGGTTATATCAACAACATCGGCTCCAGCAGGACATCAAGCAGAGTCTGGTCCGTCTGGAAGAAACCAATCCCCGGCTCCTGCGAACGGATATCGTCCGCCCGGCGCCCTTGAACATCTTTCCCTTGGGCGCGCGGCGCCCGAACCAGCCTCACCCGCTTTCGAATCCGTACGCCTTCCCCGAAGACAACGTGCAGGCTCACCTTCATCACATGATGGCGGATGCTTTCGAAAACTTCGAACGGATGTCGTCCTTGATGAATTTTGATGCCGGCTGGGAGGCCCTGTCGGCTTCGCCCACGATGGACATGAGGGAATTAGACGATCGCTACGAGGTCATTTACAGCCTGCCGGGCCTGAATGCCGCCGAGTTGCAGGTCATGTTGGAGGGGCGCCTGCTGACGGTCTCCTCCTCCGGCCAGGATTCGTCAAATCCTCGCGGCGCCTACAACCAGTTTGAAAGCCGGGTGCAGTTGCCGGGTCCCGTGGGCGATCCCCGCGAGGCCAACGCCGACTTCACCAACGGCGTCTTGAAAGTCTCCGTACCGCGGGCGACCGGCCAGGAACAACTTGCTCAGCCCGTCAAATTGATGTGATTCACAGAAAGGAAGCAGAATGAATACCGGGATTGGATTGATTAACGACAAGGTTAAGGAAGAGAGCGTCTTCGTCGCCAGCCTCAAGGCGGAAATGGAAAAGGTAATCGTCGGCCAGAAGTACCTGATCGACCGGCTCATCGTCGGGCTGCTGGCCAATGGGCACGTCCTGCTCGAAGGCGTACCGGGCCTGGCCAAGACGCTGGCCGTCAAAACGCTGGCCGCGGCGCTGAACACCGGTTTCCAACGCATTCAATTCACACCGGATCTTTTGCCGGCGGACTTGATCGGAACCTTGGTCTACAACCCGAAGGAAGGCGTCTTCACGACCCGCAAGGGCCCCATCTTCACCAACATCATCCTGGCCGACGAAATCAACCGCGCCCCGGCCAAGGTTCAAAGCGCCTTGCTGGAAGCCATGCAGGAACGTCAGGTCACCATCGGGCAGGAAACCTTCAAGCTCCCGGAGCCTTTCCTCGTGCTGGCCACGGAAAACCCGATCGAGCAGGAAGGCACCTATCCCCTGCCCGAAGCCCAGGTGGATCGCTTCATGCTGAAATTGAAGATCACTTATCCGTCGCTCGAAGAAGAACGACGCATTCTGGATGCGATGTCGGTAACCAACAAAAAATTCGACGTCCGGCCGACCGTCTCGGCGGACGCGATCATGCGCGCTCGAAAAGTCGTCGACGAAATTTACATCGACGACAAGATCAAGGACTACATCCTGAGCATCGTGTTCGCCACCCGCGAGCCCGACAACTACAAGCTCGCCATCAAGGACTACATCCATTACGGAGCTTCCCCGCGCGCCACGATTTATCTGACGCTGGCCTCCCGCGCCCATGCCTTCCTGCAGGGCCGCGGGTATGTAACGCCGCAAGATGTTAAGTCTATAGCACCGGATGTTCTGCGTCATCGCGTGATCGTCACCTATGAAGCAGAGGCGGAGGAACTGACTTCCGACGACATCGTGACGAGAATCCTCAACGAACTTCCGGTGCCGTAGACAGAAAACCAGTAAACAGTAACCAGTGATCAGTAATCAGAGATTTTTCAGAAATTTCAGGTTTCAGGTCTCAGGTTTCAGGTTTGGGTAATATGATCCCCAAAGAGATACTTAAAAAGGTCCGCCAGATCCAGATCCGGACGCGCCACATGGTCAGCGATGTCTTTGCCGGCCAGTATCAGAGCGTTTTCAAGGGTCAGGGCATGGAATTCCACGAGGTGCGCGAGTACGTCCCCGGCGACGAAATCCGCACCATCGATTGGAACGTGACGGCGCGCACCGGGCATCCGTTCGTGAAAAAGTTTGTCGAGGAACGCGAACTGACGGTCATGCTGCTGGTCGACATCAGCGGATCGAATCAATTCGGCAGCACGCCGCAGTTGAAAAAGGATCTGGCCGCGGAACTCGCCGCCATCCTGGCGTTCTCGGCGATCAAGAACAACGATCGCGTCGGACTGATCCTGTTCAGCGACGAAATCGAGTGCTACATCGCTCCGCGCAAAGGCGCCAGCCACGTCCTGCGCGTCATCCGGGAAACTCTGTATTTCCAGCCCCGGCGCAAGGGCACCAAGATTCTTCCGGCCCTGGATTTCCTGAATCATGTGACCAACCGTAAAACGGTTGCGTTTTTGATCAGCGACTTTCAGGATGTCGGATTCGAGCGTTCGCTGATGGTCACGGCCAAGCGGCACGATTTGATCGGCGTAACGGTTGCCGACCGGCGCGAGTCCTCTTGGCCTTCCGCGGGCGTGATCGAATGGGAGGACGCCGAAACGGGCGCCCGCCATTTGATCGATACTTCCGATGCGCAAACGCGGCGCGTCCTGGAGACCCTGCAAGCCCAACGCCGCAAGGAGTTGCTCTCCATGTTTCGCAGCGCGGGCGTGGATTCCGTGGAGGTCTTCGCCGGCGAGCCGTACGAAAAAGCGCTCATCCGGTTCTTCCGCCAGCGGGAAAGGAGACTGCGGGTATGAAACGAAGATTCTCCCCCTCCTACGTAGCCGCCGGCGTAAGCCGGCGGCCTCTTTCCAGCACGATTTCCTCACCTGTAGCCGCCGGCGTGAGCCGGTGGCCTCTTTCAGGTCTTGGTCTTCGCGCCTGGACCGCTTCCGTAATGGTCATTTCAGCCCTGCTGGCCGTCTCGTGCAGCCGTCAGCCCCAACCCGTACCCGAGCAGACAGGTCCATTAACCGTCTCCGCTTCGTTAAGCACCAATTCCATCCATATCGGCGATGTAGCGAACCTCACGATCCAGATTGTCCATCCGCGCGAGGGACAGGTGCAAATTCCCGAGCTGGCGCACGGAAAAGAAGTGATCGTTCGCGACCGTCAATCGCGCGAGGAAGCGATTTCCGACGATTCGGTACGAACGGTGCTGGACCTGAAGCTGACGTCGTTTGCCGTCGGAATCCATACGCTATCGACCGGCTTCGTAAGCTTTGCCCAATCGGACGGACAAACGCTGAGCCAGCCATTCCCCTTCCTTACCTTGGAAGTGGCGTCGACGCTCAGCGGCGAACAGACGAATCCCCGCGACATCAAAGGGCTGGCCCGCTGGCCCGGCGTCTTTCCTCGTTGGCTTCTTGTTTTCTTGTTGATCGCCCTGATTGCCGCGGCGGCGGGCTTCCTGGCAAAGAACTTTTTGTCCAAGCCCCGGACGATTCTTCAGATGCCGCCGCCCCCGCCGCCGCATGAAATTGCGCTGGCCGCCTTGCAACAGTTGCTGTCAAAAGGCTGGATCGAATCGCGTAATATCGAACCCTTCTATGTGGAACTTTCGGGTATCGTGCGCCGCTATATCGAGGATCGATTCCATCTCAAGGCGCCCGAGCGCACGACGGAAGAATTCATTCGCGAGGCCGCTAATTCCCGAGTGCTCTCGCCCGCCCACCAATCGTTAACGTATGGTTTTCTGGAGCAATGCGACCTGGTGAAGTTTGCCCGGCATCAACCGGAATCGGACGACATGCGGAACGCGGGCGCCGCGGCGGAGCGGCTGGTTCGCGAAACCATCCCCGTCACTATTGATCCCGTGAAGGAGGCCGGCTCATGACGCTGCATTATCCCTGGATGCTTCTGCTCCTGTTGCTGATTCCACTCCTCCTCTATTTTCGATACGGGCGGATGCGAAAACCGGCCCTGCGGTTCAGCGACGGAAGAATTCTTTCCCGATTGCCTCACGGTTGGGGCGTCTTGGTTTCGCGTGGGCTCCTCTGGATCTATGCCTTGGCCTTGCTGCTGCTGATCGTGGCCCTGGCCCGGCCGCAACGCGGTTTGGAAGAAAGCCGCGTGAATACCGAAGCGGTGGATATCGTTCTGTTGGCGGACGTGTCCACCTCCATGCGGGCGATCGATTTTTCCACGGCCACCAAACGGATCAACCGCCTGGATGCCGCCAAAACCGTGATGGAGGAATTCATCAAGAAGCGGCCCGCGGATCGCATCGGCCTGGTGGCTTTTTCGGCGATGCCCTATACCGTGGCGCCCCTGACGTTGGATCATGCCTGGTTGATGCAGCAAGCGTCCGAGCGCCTGCAAACCGGCATGCTGGAAGATGGCACGGCCATCGGCGATGCGATCGCTTCGGCGGTCAACCGCCTGCGCGACAGCAAGGCCGTCAGCAAGGTCGTGGTCTTGCTGACCGACGGCATGAGCAACGCCGGACGGCTCTCGCCGGACAACGCCGCCCAGGCGGCGAAAGCGCTGAACATCAAGCTCTACACCATCGGCGCCGGCAGCGACGGGATCGTGAACGTCCCGGTTCCCAGCCCGTTCGGCGGCGAACAATATGTTCAGACCCGTTCCGAAATCGACGAGACCACGCTCAAGCGCATCGCGGAAATTACCGGCGCCCGCTATTTCCGGGCCACCGATCTCAAGTCGCTGCACAAGATTTACGACGACATCGATAAAATGGAAAAAACGGACATTGAAGTGGAGCAATTCACGCGTTTCGAAGAGCGTTTCCAGCCCTTCCTGTTGCTGGCGCTCGCGTTGCTGGGATTGGAAAAGCTTCTTTCCGTATCACGCTTCGGGAGGGCGCCATGAACTGGGGACATCCAGAATGGTTGTATGCGTTATGGGCAATGATTCCACTCACGTGGCTGGTCCTGTTCCTGGCCCGACGGCGTGAAGCCCGGCTTCGTCAAATTGCGGACGAAAAGATTCTTCCCGTCCTGATTCCAGGCCGGCTGCCCAAGCGATATCGAACCCGGCAATGGCTTTGGCTCGGAGCAGTGGCCTTGAGCCTGACAGCCCTGGCCCGACCGCAATGGGGCTTTCAGTGGGAGGAAGTCCGTCGGCGGGGACTGGACATCATGGTGGTGTTGGACACCTCTCGCAGCATGCTGGCCGAAGACATCAAACCCAACCGCCTTCAACAAGCCAAGTGGGGCATACGGGATTTGATGCGGCAATTGAAGGGCGATCGGCTCGGCTTGATGCCGTTTGCGGGAAGCAGTTTTCTCCAGTGCCCGCTGACCATCGATTACGCCGCTCTCGCCATGACGCTGGACGATGTTTATGCCGGCATTATTCCACGCGGCGGAACGGCCATTACCCAGGCGCTGAAAAAAGCCATGGAAAGCTTCGAGAATTCCGGCGAGGCGGACCGGGCCATTGTCCTGATTACCGACGGCGAAGATCATGAAGGCAACCCTCTTTCCTTGCTCGACGATCTGAAAAAAAACAACATCCGACTCTACTGCATTGGCGTCGGAACCCTGGAAGGCGATCTGGTCCCCTCCGAAGCGGAATCCGGGCAGGCCGCCGGCTTCCTGAAAGATCGCGCCGGCCAGGTGATCAAATCGGCGCTTCATGAGGATGTCCTGCAAAAGCTGGCTATGGGAACCGGCGGGGCTTACGTACGGTCGGCGCCCGGCGACCTCGGCCTGGAACGAGTGTTTAAGGAAAGCATCGCCAATCTCAAACGCGACGAACGGGAATCGACCATGGCCAAAATGTACGAGGAACGATTCATGTGGGTGTTGGCGCTCGCGGCCGGACTGCTGCTGCTGGAAGCCCTGCTCGGCGATTTGGCCAAACGCAGGCAGGAGGCGGCATGAAAAAAATCCTGAACGTTGTAATTGTTTTATGCGCAGGAATATTAAGCGCCCGGGCCGAATCCGCCCGCCAGGAGCTGAGCAAAGGCACGAAGCTGTATCGGCAAACCAATTACACGGCGGCGGCGGAAGCCTTCAGCCAGGCAACGCAAAAGGCGCAGACGGAACAACTCGATCCGGCCGTGGCGCTTTTTAACGAGGCCGACGCCTTATATAAAGCGGGCCGCTTCGGCGAGGCGGCGGAACGCTACATGTCCGCGTTAAAGACCAGCGATCTTACCCTGCAGGAACATGCATTTTATAATCGCGGAAATGCCCTCATGAGCCTGTCGTCCGACCAGGAGCAACAGCAGAAAACGGATGAAGCCATCAAATCCGTTGACGAAGCCATGGCCATGTATGAAAATGCGATGGCCTTGGCTCCGAAGGATGCCGACCCCAAGGTCAATTACGAGCTGGCCCTGAAGAAAAAAGAGGAGCTGAAGCAAAAGCAGCAGGAACAGCAAAAGCAACAAAAGCAGGATCAGGACAAGAAGGATCAGGACAAAAAAGATCAGCCGCAGGACCCGCAGAATCAGCAAGACCAGCAACAGGATCAACAAAAACAAGACCAACAGCAGGAACAGCAAAAGGAAGACGAAAAGAAGCAAGCGCAGGAGCAGGAGCAATCCTCTCAGCAAGAAGACCCGCAAGAAGAACCCAAGGAAGGCCAGCCGAAGCAATTCGAGGAAATGACGCCGGAAGAAGCGAAGATGGTCCTCGACAGCATGAAGCAGGAAGAACAAGCCAAGCGCGATCAAATGCGCAGGGTTATAGGCCAACCGGTTCCAGTGGAAAAAGACTGGTAAAACGACCATCGATGCCATGAACAGGGGATTACATCTAACTTCAAAGAAGGCGAACGCCAGCCGCTTCGTTCAATTGCACGCTCTTACACTCTTGAGCGTCCTGTTGCTTTCCTGTACGGCCAGGGCTTTCGATGCCGGCTTCGATGTCCAACCGCGCGTTCTGCGCCTGGGCGAAGCCGCGATCTGCACGTTCACGGTGATGGGCATCAACGATCCTCCTCCCCTCCAGTTCCCGCCCATTGATGGCGTCCAAATAGCACAGGCCGGCACGCAGAGAAGTCTTTCGTTTGGCTCTGGCGGCGGCAGCAGCTCCGTGGCTTATCGGTACCAACTCCTGCCGACCAAAACCGGAAAGATCGCGATCGGGCCTTTCACGTACTCCGCCGAGGGACAAACGCTCGCCATTCCCGCGGTTGAAATCGAGGTGGTCGCGCCGGATGGCGATACGTCGCCGGACAAACAAGCCCAGCAAGTCTCGGAATTTTTGTTTGCGCGCATCGACCTCGCCCAAACCAATGTCTACAACCAGCAGCTTTTCGACGTCACCTTTTCCATTTATTCGCGAGGTCTGAATATGGCTCGCGATATCGGGCTGCAAAACATGCCCCCTTCCGGCTTGGGCATCGGGTCGTTCCATGAAGTGCAGGCAGGACGCGAAGTCGTCGACAACCAGGTTTATGACGTGCGCCGCTTCCGCACCAAGGCCCAGGCCTTGGGCTCCGGCATCTTCAAACTGGAGCCGGTTCTTCAGGTGCATTTGGTCGTCCCCCGCGAGCGACGAAAATCCCGCGATCCGTTCGGCATGTTTGACGAAAGCATTTTCGACAATCCGTTTTTCGGCAACGTCCAGACCCAGCCGGTGAACGTCAAGCCCGATCCCGTCGATATACACGCCCGTCCCCTGCCAACCCAGGGACAACCGCCCGGGTTTGCCGGCGCCGTGGGGCAATTCACTTTCGATGTGCAGGCCAAGCCTCTGGATCTTAACGTGGGAGATCCCATCACCCTCACGATGCAAATTGCCGGAAACGGCAATATCGACGCCATTGGCGCACCCGTTTTTGCCGGTGGAGAATCCTTCAAGGTTTATGAATCCAAGTTGCTGGGCAAGGAAGGCGACGAATCCAGCGGCCGCAAGGTGTTCGAACAAGTCGTCATTCCCAAAGCGGACACGATCAAGGAATTCCCGCCGCTGACCTTCAGCTATTTCGATCCGGCCCGTGAACAGTATCAAACCATCACGAGAGGCCCTTTCCCACTGAACGTGCATCCTTCGGCCAACGGAAATGCCCAAATGATGCAAGCCTCGGCCGATATCCTTCAACCTCAGACACAGGTTCTGGGCGCCGATATTGTTTATCTCAAACCGACGCCGGCCCGCTGGACGAAAACGAATAGTCTGTCTTGGTTTTTGCAGCCCGGCTTTCTTGCCGTTCAGGCATTGCCGGCGCTGCTCGCCACGGCACTCTTCTTTATCGTTCGCCGCCGGGACGAGTTGACCGTCAATGTGGCCAAAGCCCGCCGTCAAAAAGCGCCCCGCAGCGCCCAGGCAGCGGTAAAGAAAGCAGAATTGGCTTTGGCTCAAGGCCAACGCAAAGCTTTCTTCGAGGCCTTGTGGGAAGCGATGGCCTCCTACTTTGGGCATCGACTGAACCTCCTCCCCGGCGCCGTCTCGATCGAATCGATCGGCGCGGCCATGACGCGCGGAAGGCTCGATCCGGCTAAAATCGCCATTCTTCGGGAGCTGTTCATGCGTTGCGAGCAAGAGCGATTCGGCGCAGGCGCCGCCAACATGTCCATCTCGGAAGAGGAGAAATCGGAACTGTCCAGGCAGCTCGATTTATTGAACGAAACGCTCAAATCTTGTGAAAGAGTGCGGATATGAGCCAGACGACAATCCAACATACAAATTTCTTAAAGCGCGCCCAGCACCGCATCCTGGCGGCCGTGTTCGCCGTCGGCGTGCTGTTGACTTACGCGCTCTACGCCTGGGCCAGCAACGTCGATCCCGTTTCCAAGCTTCAGGAAGATTTTGTTTCCGCCGGAAAAGCCTACAACGAAGGACGGTCCTTGGACGCCATTGGGCTTTACCGCCAAATCCTCGACCAAGGCTATCTTTCGAAAGAATTGCTCTTTAACCTGGGCAACGCCTATTTCAAGAGCGGTCGTTTGGCCGATGCCGTTCTGTTTTATCGCCGGGCCTGGTATCTATCGCCGCGCGATCCGGATATCCAAGCCAATCTTCGCTTTGCCATGCAAACCGCCGGCGTAACACCGCCCGCGCCGGCCCTGCCGGTCTATTTCCTTCAAAAAATGAGCCTGGGCGAATGGGTTGCCATCGCCTGCGCGGCGTACTGGATCGGAGCCCTTCTGTTTTGCCTCATGATCCTCTTCCCCAGATTCCAGGACGGCTGGCGTCGAGCCCTGTTGACTGCGCTGATCGTTCTCGGGGTCTCCATCGCGGGCATTGCGCTATGGCTGAATCTGTATCGAATGCCGGAGTTCGTCATACAAAATGCCGGCCAGAAAGCGCTGTCCGGCCCCCTCGCCGAGTCGGTGGCCTTGTTTGCCTTGCCGCAGGGCGCGCTGACCCGGATGAAAGAGAATAGAGGGAATTGGGTTCTGATTGAGTACGATCGACAAACCGGCTGGGCGCCGACCACCAACGCACTGGCTGTCTTCAACTTCGATACGCTTCGCGACGCCTCGATACCCAAGAGAGATTAAGATTGGGAATCAGAAGAGGCGGGCTGCTGAAATAAGCTCTTAGCCTACGTACCGTCGCTCTACCGACGCATGAATGCCCGTGAGAATCTCGTAGGAAATCGTGTCGCATCGTTCGGCGACCTCATCAGCCCAAATGGATGCCGAGCCCTGCCGACCGATCAGCACAACCTCGTCGCCCGGCTTGGTTCCACTTGAAGGCCCCACATCCACTGTAATCCAATTCATGCTCACCCGCCCGACTACGGGGCATCGTTTGCCGCCGATCAATACAATCCCCTTGTTGCTTAATGCCCGGGGATAGCCATCGGCATACCCCGCGCTGATCGTCGCGATATCCGTGGCTTGATTCGTCACATGAGTTCCCCCATAGCCTATGGTGGCGCCTGCCGGGACCGTCTTCACCTGTATGACATGAGTCTTCCATTGCAGAATAGGCTCTGTCGTCACTCGATCCAAGGCGCCGCCCGCTTCGTAACCATACAGCAAAATGCCGGGACGGACGGCATTGAAATCCCATTCATGCTTGAACAGGAACGGGAGGCTGCTGGAGACATGACTGAATAGCGGCTTTCCCCACGCCTCTTCCAACAATTCGCGCGCCGTGCAAAACCTCGCGTATTGGGTGAAAGCCGGATCCGGCTGAGCGGGTTCGATCGACGCAAAGTGAGTGCAAATCCCCGCCGCGTCCAGATGAGTCAAGCGCTGCAATTCAGGAATTACCGAGGCTATTTCGTGCCAGGGAAAGCCCAACCGCCCCATGCCCGTATCGACCTTCACATGAACTGGGAGAGGGCGGCCATGCAGCGCCGCCGCACGATCGAGCGCCCTCGCCTGTTCCAAGCTCGTTAAAACCGGGACGATGCGATGCTCAATCAAGGCCGACACATCCACCGGCTCGGCCACGCCGATCAGAAAAATAGGCAAAGCGGACAGCGAGCGCCGAAGCTCCAAGGCCTCCCGAACATACGCCACGGCAAAGCCCCCCACTCCCGCCGAAAAAGCGCGTTCGGCCACGGCCTTCAACCCATGTCCATACGCATTGGCCTTGACCACAAAAACAATGGACGTCTCCGGCCGCAGGACAGAACGAACCTGCCGGATATTGGCCTCCAGCACCTTCAGATCAATCTCAACCCATGGTCCGCTCATAAAACAATCCTGTTGTTCTCTCCTAACGCGCACGACCCCGCAATAATAAGCAAATGGAAAACGTAACCAAGAAATATCGTTGGGGATCCCTCTACAAAAAGAGGAAATATCTATTGGCTATCGAATTTCTGGACGGCAAGAAACGTTCCGGCAATCGAATTAATAAATACCTGCAGTTCCTGAAGACCCTTTTCCGCGTATTGGCGAAGCCGGCTCGCTGACCATCAACTCATTTTACGACATCTCCCGCCGCGAACACATTGCCCATACGAAGCGGCCCAGCAATTGTAATTATGACAAATTCCACAGGTGGACCGCGTTCTCCGAACGCGGTTTGGCGTGAAAAAGAGCCCGTCTTCGGAGAAGCCGGGCCACCTTTTGGTTCATAATTACAATTGCTGGAAGCGGCCACTAACCGTTCAGGAGTTGCGAACCATCATTGAGAATGCCACGGGCGAATGGCGAACTCTTTTCATGCTGGGAACCTTCACCGGCCTGCGCCTGGGCGATTGCGCCGGCCTGAAATGGGGAGAAGTGGATATAGACCGGGGGATCATCCGACGCATCCCCAACAAAACGCGCCGAACTGGACAAGCCGTCATCATCGGGATTCCCGCCATCCTGAGCAATCACCTCGCCAGCCTGGAGCGGCAAACTCCGCTCGTCATGCCGGAAATGGCCAAGCTCTATGTCCACGATCAGTCGGCCGTGTGCAAACAAATCCAACAGCACTTCCAAAAATGCGGGATCATAACGAGTACGAAAATCGAAAAGCGCCGGGCGGTCACGGAAGCCGGCTTTCATTCCTTGCGCCACAGCTTCGTTTCCATGCACGCACAAGCGGGAACTCCTCAAGCCGTCCTGATGAAACTGGCCGGCCACGGCAACCCCATGATGAGCGAACACTACACCCACATCAGCGAGAGCACCGCCCGCAGCACCGCACAAGCCTTGCCCCTTATCCTGGGCGATGCAAACCCTCCCCCTTCCCTGCCGGAACCCCGCATGATACCAGCCGACGCCGTACGCGAGTTGGCAGAGAAGCTGACGGCAAAGAATGGATTGAAGATCAAAGAAGAGCTGCTGGCGCTGATCGGAAATCAATTAGTGCAGGGGTGAAGTTCTAAGAATTCCGTCCGATGCTCTTGTTGTACCAATGATCGAATTCATGGCCCGAGCTATCTTGATATTCTTGGCCATCGTTCGACCAGAAGAACCGTTTGGCACAATCGCTACAAATATAAAAAGTTCCTGTCCCTTTTCCTGTTGGGTAGGTTTCGCGGATCCCATTTACAGCTTGAAGAACCCCTATGCGACATACCGGACATCGTTTGGGAAAGCATCGATTCCGAATAGCAATCCCGAGTAGAGCAATGCCGTAAAGAATGGCTGGAGACGCGACAACCAACACTATAAGAAGAAACTTCATATCATCTAAAGCCTAACAAAGGCTGACAGCCGATAGGGCGTCTATTTCTCATTCAAATCTAGCTCCACAACCGATGAATGAACCGCGAATCGATCCAGGTCCTGCATTAATATAATCGGTTCATTCATGTGACGAAGACGCATTACGTACAGGGCTTGAGGAGAATTTGGAGCTCCTCCCAAACCCAAGGCTACATATACAGGAATTTGTTCGCGTGCTTCGTACTGAATGTAGTTATTGATCTGCTCAGGTCGAGCCCATTCAACTTTGCCAGCTCTCGGACTAGAACGGAACTTACATTCGATAGCGAATCTCTTCCCAGTTGATATGTGTTCCATCACGAGATCTGGCCATCGACACGAGACAGGTCCACCCCAGTTCGGGATATACTTGTCACTTCGCCATTCGATTAGGCGAAACTGTTTATTGTCGAAACAGGTGATGACATACATCTCAAAAGCCGTGCCCTTTTCACTAGGGGTCTTTGTGTCGATAAACGCCTGAAGGAATTGAAGCAGTTCGAGTCTTTCGTCCGAGTTCACAACACTGTCGCTGCAAATCCGTTCGATCAGGAGCTTTAAATCCTTCAACGGCCCAGACTTCAAGTCCTTGTATTGGCACAGCATTTTGTAGAGCAGAGAAATCTCGTCATTATCTACAACGCCGTCATTAACAATGGCAGTAGCAAGGCCATGCCACAAGGATTCAGATTTGAGACGAACTTTCATTTTTCCCTTTCTTGGTGCTCCCGTATGGTTTGTCTGTAGAATTCCTCAACCGTTTTAAAAGCCTGCTCCAAATTCTCCGTCAGCCTGCATTCAGCGGCCAATGTTCCATACAGCCTAACCCAGTCAGCGGGCGGCGGCATAAGATCTAAGGGGATAGGATGCGTGGCGCGTCGTTTAAACGTGGCGATAATGGCTCCGGTGGCTTGAGTGGAATCAAGCCCCAACCGAATGAGAAGAACCATATCAACCAAATCGCGTACGCGCGTGTTCTGCGCCCCTGGCCTCGGCAACGTGTAGGCGTGAATTTTCTCGGCAAACTGCTGTTCGCGGCTAATGGCAGGAAATGACTGGGCTGGGATCCCGGCAAAATCGAGCCAGTCAGGAGCAGTAATCATCTCCAGTGGTTCTAGGAGACAATCCCCTATGCCAATATCCAGGTGAAATTTTACAAAGACACGACCGGCCATGCGCGCCTCGACCGGGAATCGTCCACCTCCGTATGGTGCGGCATCCAGGTCCATAATCGCGGAGCCGATGCTGAACGAGAAATAATCATTCATGTCGGCCTCAGCGGCATCCTGAAGTGCTTGACGTAGAAACTCCGGATCTTGCCTCTCCATCCGGCCACGCCACGTCAGGTCGATGTCTTTTGTGGTTCTTGTGGCATGCAGCCGCAATTCCATCGCATACCCACCCTTTAGTGCCCATTGTGGCTCAGGAAACGCAAACAATCGGCAAAGCAATCGATCAAAGGCGACTTGTCTTCGCAGACGTTGAATATCCACGCCATCGCGTTGCGCGATGTTCATCAATCTCGTTTCCAGCGCTTGCCGAAAAGCGGCGGGATTCGCATAGCGATTGGGAACATTCACTTGCTCCCCACCCCCATTAGCGCCAGCAATGACTTCTTATCAGGATGAAGCTCAATCTGACGCCTTGTGATCAGCCCACGATCGACGGATTCGCGAAGTGCCTTCCGAAGTTGTGTTCGGTCTTCCGTCTCTTCCTTCAGTAGATCAAGGATTGCGCGCAGAGGCGTCACGATGCAATACCCATCTCGTTCCTCGATCTCTTGGTGTTGAAGGATCGCTTTGTGAAGGACAAGCACCTTCGGAATATCTGTATTCCGCCGAAACCCTGGCGGGACCGTCATATGAAGCTTGCCTGGCATAACATCGGATAGTTCATGCAGACTGAGCGCCGTCTGGTGCGAGTATACCCCCACCGGCCGATCATCCCGGCCACGAGACCAAAGCGACCACAGAGCATATTGATCTTCGGGAGAACGAGGAAATGCAGACAGACGATAAATGCCGCGGTATTCACGGATCCACGCACCCGTGCGAACATGGTATGGATGATTGGCTGACACGTAGCCACACGAACGAGCCTGTTTCGTGGTAAAGAGACCACGTTGTGCCTCAGCTATTTCATACAGCTTTGTTCGGTTATCTTTCATATCGCCTCTGCACAATGGCTATAATATTTATAGCTATTGTGCAAGCCTAGAGATCGCTCACGCCTTATGCTTTCTTTACCCCAAACCATTCTGCATGAGTCTCATTTCGCTTCCATTGTGTTTACTGAATTTAGAAGCAAGGCAAAGGTTTCGTCTTTTAGGTCAAAGGGAATTGTCGCGGAGACGATGAAATTCGTCCCCAGCACGATAATCTCCAGTTCTCTTTTTTCGTGCACCTGCTTGAGGAAGTATTCCCGCTTGGCGATCGAGTAGTGTGAGAGGACATTCGTGCCAACCCATCGTCTTGGATCGAGCCCGTCCCAGTGTGCAAACAGCGAGACGGTCCGTTTTACACCTTGATCTCCAAATCGTAGGGACAGCTGCATCTGACCTTCTTTGCCTCCGGCCACTTCGAGTATCCATGACGACGGAACGACCATGGTGAAATACTCATTGTCCACCTGGATCATGGAGATGGTCTCTCCATAGGCGATGCCAGCTAGAAGCAGTATGATTGTCAGGTATGTTCGCATTTCATTGAGTCCAACGCATCAAGTCCGTGATGGCGCGTTTCGTGAAATACACTCATTTTATTTGATCGCCGTTGTCTTCATTTACTGCAATTTTGTCTAACAAGTTAGACGCAGTAGTTGAGATGACCCTTCCACCGAAAGACACTTGTACATCAGGAGGAAAATCCACCTCAGTCGCTTGGTGTGTGTAACGAATCATCCACCGTGGTTTGAATTCGTTATTGCCCCAAAGAACGGGTCGAGCTGCGAAGCGAAACCAGCCGTGTGCAAGGGTTGGGTGCATAATGGCGTCCGCTCTGTGAATGGCGACTTGTTGAGAAACGAGCAAGGCGATTGCGCAGACGGATGTGACGCCGAGGAGAATCGTTCCGATGTTCTTGTAGTTCTTTTTCATTTCTTGTCGCCAACGCCAAATTTCATTGGTGGTGCTAACGCCGAACACTGGGAATTCTTGGCAATCATTCCTATTTATGCAAACTCAAGACCGCCAATTGGGATCGGAAGTTTCATCCGAAATTTTTCCAAATGATATTTTCGTGCCACTCGGTACTTGATGTTTTCAATCCGGCCAATGAACAGTTCATTTGGATCAGATGGGTTGCCCCCGACTCCAATTGCTATATAAACAGTAATCGCCCGTCGTCGTTCAAACCCAACATACCTCTTAAATTGATCTTCTCTTGCCCATTCGATGCAAGGGCCATGCTCGGGGCTATTCCACCAGTGGCTTCGATATTTGCACTCAATTGCAAACCGGTCTCTCTCATTTCGCGTCATGAATAATATGTCGGGATCGCCAGATGATTCAGGCCCTCCATAGCCTTGAATATACTTATCACCTCGCCAATCCAGCAAGCGATTGCCGTCTCTACTGAAGCGAGTGATGATGTACTTCTCAAAGTTCAAACCATCGAGAGCCCATTGCTCACCACGATCCTCAGTGCGAACCGACTCACTCGCTTTTTTCAGAACAATATTGCCTGTTTTCTTTTGGAATATGTAGTTAAGAAGAGCACGCATGATTATTAGGATCACATCTTACATATTGACATTTAAGTTTTTCATTCCCACGTTAACTTGTAAGGGTCATGGCATGCTCGCTTCTTTACCCCATGCATATTGTTAATTTTTAAGATGTGATCCTAATTGCCTTCTAATTGCCTTAATCTACAGCTGAATTACACGGACCTCCCGTTTCCCCTTTTTCGACTCGCGCCGTATTTCAACGCGAAGTTTCTCTGGTGGCGGAATGATTGGCATTGGGCGAGAGGGGCGCGGGCTTCGATCTTCCTCGCTATCCGGTGCGGCCAACAGCTCTTCTGGGGTGTCCAAGAATAGCGATAGTTGTTGCGGGAGACGCGGTGTTTGTCGAAGCGCCATGTGCAATTGTTGCATAAATTCTGGAGCCGTTGTCACTTGATCACCCAAGAGTGCCTCAGCCTCAAGCATTGCCTGTTCAACAGTCATTTCCTGACGTTGAACTTTCACGAACAGCCGCTGAAGCCGAGCCAACGAGCCCCCATGCTTCCGGACGGTCGCCTTGTACCCGCTCGACACAAACGGATTGGCAGCGCGTTCTGCCAAAAAGTCGCCAACGGAGTTGATCTGACTACGGATAGTTTGAAGGCCGGAGACAAAGTCGCCATAGTTCCCGATGCCCAGGTACAGCGCTGCGAGAACAACCGCAATTACTCCGTGGCCCTTGACGGAACCCTCTTCCACCTCAAGTGCAAGGGAGTAATCAGGAAGTGCCAATATTCCGCTGACGTCCTTTTCCCACTCATCGAATAGCTGTGTCGAATATCGTTCAAATTCCGTCCGCGATACACTCGGCACGCGAATGCAAAAGTGGGTTGTGCCTAGATCAATCATTGTTGCATGACTCGCAGTGTGGCATGTATCTGACTCCCATTCCGCAAACGACCCGGATGAAACTCAACTTTTCGCGCCAGCGAAAAGTTGTCGTTCCATCCGTTGGTTCGCATCCTAGTCATCCTTTGACATCATATGACTGCACCATGAGCAATATCCGCTGCCATCAAGTTCAGAGGCTGGGATAGGGCAATTGCAGCGCTGACATTCACGTTCTACAGATTCCTCACAGATCAAACAGACATCTTCCTCTAAATCGTATGTATCACGCGAGCAATTGGGGCAGGTAATTGTGGCCTCTTCTCCTCCGTCCTTGACAGCCAGGTGGTTCTCGCTAGCAAAAAAGTCGACAACAGCCTGTTCGCCAGCCTCCTCAAAGCCAAACTCCGCCGCACATGCACGACACTTGAACTGCGCGTCCCACTTGTCCGCACCGGTTATTTTGACATCCATAAGTCCCGAGCCACAGTTCGGACATTGCCATTCACTTAATGCACACTGTAATGGGTCAAACGTCCAATCGATGGACTCAATGTTCGCTAGGCATTCCTTCTTCTCTTTGTCATAAACCTCTGCCACGCTAGTCAGAGTCGTCCACGTTGCTGATCCCAACTCGGTCAATGGATCCAGATTCAACTGGGTCCTCAGGAAATCGCGGATGATGATGAACGAATCGGCAACGAGTGTTCGCAGCGCCGACTGAGTAAGAGAGGGGAAATAGTGTTCAATGTCGTTGCGGTGCGCCACGATTTTGCGAACGAGATTCCAGTCCACCACAACCCCAAGTGCGACACATCGCTCTTCCATGTTGCGCACGTCAACCGTTTTGTGGCCCTTCCCCTTCCAAGTGATTCCTCCCATGCCGTCAGCTTCTGGCAATACGCGCTCCTTAAGGAGTACCTCATCAGTTCCCGGAGGGCTCAGAACCGCCAGCTTGTACTTGATAAGTAGAAGGACACCTGCAACTAAATTCCGCGTAGCGGAGATAAGACGCCGAGGGTCAGCGGCGTTGAAGTCCTCAATACCGAGGATGATCGAGTCAATTGCGTTCTTGTATATGCTCATCTTCATTCTGCGAACGATCAAAATCTGCGACGCTGAGCTTCTCAGCGTACGCAGAATTTCTTTTGTTGTGAGTCGTCATGACGGAAGGTCAGATTCGGAGAACACCATGATCTCCACGGGCACGGAGCCGGAATCGAAGGTGAAGCCGGAGGCCTGTTTCTTCACAGTATCGGCAGTCGCCTCGTCGAGGCAGGCGACCGCAAGAACACAGGCGATTTTTTCAGCGTGCAAGTCCTTAGCAACGTTCAGCATCTGCAGCACCCAGGAATCGAGTCGAGATATGAGGTCTGCGCTTCGCAGGATCTTCGCTTCGACTATGAAAGTGATGTCTTCCGACTCCAGGATAGCATCGATGTCATGCATTTTCCCAATCCGAACGTAGCGTCTTTCCGAAAGGACTCCGTGTGTTTGGGAAAGCTTCTGTCTTGCGACATCTAGAATCCGATTTTCGAGAGACTTGGCAGGCGTGTAGATGGTGTGCTTGGGGAAGCCGTCCGCCCGCAACTGTCCTGCCTTTACGAGGGAATACAGGTAGGTTCTCGCTGTGTCAGTAGTGACTCCGAGATCTCGGGCCACGTAGGACGCGCTGATCGAATGAACCTTCTGGAACATCTGCATTATGTGGTCCAACCGATGCTTCGCTTCGGCGTCATTCATCTCGGCAGAGACTCTGGCCAGGTCGACAATCCGAGGCGGTCCAGATTCCTCCGAAGGCTTTGATGGTGCACCGGCTTTCTGCTGGATCACGAGTTCTGGGCCCCCAAGCGGTCCTAGCTGTGTCACCCCGAATTCGGCTCGCCAAAGCCATGCGGCGAGAACGATTGCCCCGATCCCAATCCATTCAAGAAGTTTGGAGACTCCAGAAGCCTCTGTTGTAAGTTCCTCCGTATGCTGCTCAATAGAAGAGACCGCTATCGACTTAGTCACAGTCTGCGACAGGGAAGGAGGCATGTAGATGAAGCATGAGAATGATATTAGGGTAAGAAAAGCCGACAGCAAGACTTTCCGAGTTCGCGTCATTTCATGTTCTCCTCACTAAACCATTGATTATCAGGTCCTTTTGACCTGATAACTAGATATCAACACAATGATTTGATGAACTTGGCAGATGCCAATATCAAACTCCCTTAAAGGTAGATTAGGGAGATAGAATTGATTGTCAAGCAAATGGCCGAAGGAAAGCATTAGCAGACAACGACTAAGAATATTCCCTATACGAAAAATTCGACGGTGCTAGCATCCCACGTGAGTGGGCCACGTCTTTGGGGCAATGGGCCTTGGCTGGGTGCATCGGACAAACAGGCAGAAACTGAAAGGAGCCCCGGCGACACCTTCCACGCCGGAATCCGCTTCAAGAGTTCCACCCCAGCCGACTGGCAAGCGGCGAAGATCAATTCACTGCAGAACCATTTCTCCGAGTTCTCGGACTTAGCACGGGTCATGAAGCCCAGGATGGCGCCGTAGTCGTAGGGCTTGCCAACCTGGCGGATCAGGAAGTCTTGTATGGCCCATTTCTGGGCGACCGTAAGGTTCAGGGTGAAGAGATCCACGTCCGTCCCGGGCGTATGCTGCGTCGCCATGTTCCGTACGTGCCGCACCCCACCCTTCCACGCTTCAATGACCGAGCCGTCATCGAGCACCCAGGCGGCGTGGGAGTATTCGCTCCACGTCCGCCAGCGGATGGCCCGCGACAGAGTGCTCTTGCCTTTGTAGAGGGCTATCATGGGGAAGCCGGCATGATGACCTCGGGCCGGACGACCTGCTGGGAAATGACTTGAGGCCGGTCGGAGAGCTTGGACATGACCTGGCCGGCTGTGTAGATGCCCGCGCCGGAGACCAGCACCCGCCCGGCGGTTTCCGCTAAAACCTGGATCGTGGAGGGATCGCGCGGGATGATGGACAGCGGCTGCAGCTCGGTGCTGATGGCGATGGTCATGTTGGTGCCCTTGATCGTGAACTCGGAGACGTTCTGCATCTCCAGGAGCTTGGCGCTTCGTTGCTGGTTATAGAACTGCTGGGCGACCCGGTTCATGTCCAAAGGCTTCGTGCTCGTACAACCGGCGGCCAAGGCGATCAACGGAATGGCTATGAGTAACTTCTTCATTCATCCTCCATGGGTTAAAACGTAACGAACCAACATCACGACGACGGACACCGCGGATATCAGAATGGCGCCACCCACTACCGACACGGCCCAGAGCAAGGCCCGGATCACCTGCTCATGCCGGTCGATGCGGGTCTGAATGGAAATCGTTCCGTTGTCGCGGAAGAGCCGCTTCTCGATGGACTCGAGCTTTTCGAGGATCTTGTCGGTGCTTTCGCTGCACTGGGCGGTGGTGATGAAATCTTGCATGGGTTTTACTCCGTCATCTCGATCCAGTAATCCCAGTTGTACCCACCCATGGGCAGGATCGCGTTGCTCGAGGTGTTATGAAAATAGCCATACCAGCACATATTGAGGTAGTTGGAGAGCGTGACGGAGGTCGGGATATCGAAGACGTATTGCCGCAAAGGCGTGGCGGACAAAATCCCCGTAAGAACTCCGGCATCATGATTGGTCTGAAGAGAGAAAATGTATTGCTGATTGGTGAGCGTGACCGGGTTATTGAACAGATACTGCCCCATATAGAAATGGATATTGGTCACAACGGCCTGGGGAAAGTTGGTCGCGAACCCCAGGCGACCGCCCACCCGGGTCACTGTTTTAGCCCATGGAGGAATGTCCGAGAGAGTCGAGCCCGCAATGCCATTTGTAGGGATTGTGCTATAGAGCGCAATGGAGCCTTTGGCCGTGTAGGCCTTGGGTTGAAGGGTCTTTCCGGCTACGACAACGCGGCCTCCGTTGGCGACGATCAAATCCGATCGCACGGTCAGAGGGCCGTCGAAGTAACTCGACCCATCGCCCCGGAAATCCGCAATGTCGGACCACCCTTCCCGGTCGCGAATGCGGAAACGGGATCCATTATCCTTCAAAAGGATTTGGCCTCCGCCGTTCTGCACGTCGCTGCCGGCAAGCCCATCGCCGCCGAGTTCCAGCAGGGCGCCGGTGTTCCAGGCGTCGCCGCCCATCAAAGAAAGAGCGGCCGAAATCGTACTGCGGCGAATGCCGCTGTCGGTTACCGTGAGCATCGGAAGATGCACTTCGCCGCCAAAGGTCGTGCCGCCGGTTCGGGCGGCTTCCCAGTACGGATCGCGCTCTACCAGATTGGACAGCCCTGCCCCATTGCCCCGGTAAACTCCGTCGCGCAAGATCAACCCGTTCAGGTAAAGCGTGCCGGAGAGCGTTTCCATCACTTCATCCACGCCGTACGTGATAACGTTGGTCACCGATTGACGGTTTGAGGTATCCATCCGACCGGCCTGCAGCGTGAGCGTGGGGCGCAGGAAGGGATCGAGTCCCACCCAGTATTCGAGGCCTAACTCTAGGTTAGCCACATTGCTGCGTGTAAGGGAAAGGGTGCGGGTTCCCCACGGCTTGAAATTAAGAGTCAGATTCCCATTCATTACGCTGCCCGTGCGCAGAACACAGGAAGTGAGGGCCACCGGATCGGACTCGTATTTGTACCAACTGTCGTTTTCGACCCACCCGGCATGACACCCCATGCAAAAAAACACTGGAAGAATGAAGGGCAAATATTTCATGGCAACGCTCGCTCCTTGGTTGAATCCGGAACCGTATAATGAGGGGCGCGCTCATCGGCGGAGGCCCCCGAGGTCCGGAAATGTTTGTAACTGATCTGTCGCAGAAAGATCTCCGCTCAGGTCATGCTCTCCTGGGCTTCATCCTTGATCGAGAGCCCCATCTCCATCATCAGGTTGTAGAACACCATCGTCTCCGCGCTTCGAATACAGCTCTCCGGGAGGGCGATTTCATCCGAGACAAGCGTGTTTTCCGGATTGGTTAAAATGGCGTCTCGAAACTCGGAACGGATGCGATCGATGATCTGGGCCAGCCGCCCCACCTTCTCCGGAAACTGGTTGATCCAGGCTTCGAATAGAGGCTTCAAGTCGGTTGGGAAGTCCGCCATGAGCAAGCTCGCATCAAACGCAACCCACTGCATGGCGGTCCTCCTATCTCCTTACGTCGCGGAAATGTTCAACCGAACCGCGGCGGCGCTGTTGGTCACCTTCACATCCTCCGACCAATCGAACTTGGCCACTTCCACCCGGCCGTCGTCCCTCATATAGGAACTCGGCACCATGTAGTTGTTCATGAGACGGAACGTCTTCATGAAGCTCGGATCCAGGCGCGACGGCTGAGCCATGCGTGTAAAGATCAGCACGGAGGCATCCAGCAGGAAGCTGTAGGCAGCCGCCTTGCCTTCGGGCTGGGCGTCGTAGACCATGTACGAGGTCCGGACCTCCGGGGAGCCGATGAACAACTGGTTGGCGGATTGCTCGGTGGGGACTGCGAGGCCCACGCCGGACTTGCCGCCCGCGCCGACTACAAAGCGCCCGCGAACGGATGCCGCGTTCTTGAAGATATTCCAGGCCGAGGCCCCGAACAGAACGCCCACGCCCATCACCGAACCAAAGGCACAAGCCTTGATCACGTTCAAGATCTCGGCATCGACATCGGCGACGGGATCGGAAACGGCATTCCACACCTTGTTCGTGCCCGCGCCGACCGCCCCCAGGGCTGCGTCGATGACGCGCTTCTCGTGGGAGAGCGCCGCGACCTGCGCGATGGCCACCGCGCCTTAGCGAAGCATGTTCATGACGTCATCGGCCTCGAGCTGCTCCAGATTATCCACCGGATAATCCAGGGCGTGCGGCTCGCAGTTGTAGGTCTCATCCGCGACTTCGAACTTCAGTTCCGTGGCGCGCCCGCCCAGGGTGCGCAACGTGTCGGGGATGTGGAAGCGATTCTTCTCGGTGTACTTCTTGTACCGGCCAACGGACTTCGAGACCGCCACGGTCGGGGCCAGGAAGTCGGCCACCGGCATGACGGCATCCTGGGCAACGCCCTGCGCGAACTCTTTCAGGACGGCATCATTACTGATGGATGAAAGACGACTCATTTTGTTCTCCTTGGATTACTAAACGGTGATGCTTCCGATCATGGCCGGGCGGCACCGGACCAACTGGCCGTCGACGGCCACTTCTTCGGCGATGGCCAATCCTCGATAGGTCCCGGCCGTTGCGGGCAAAACCCGGACCTTCCCCTTGTCGGCCGCCGTGGCCACGTCGGCCAGGACCAGGACATCGCCGGGGTTACAGGCGCCCTTGAGGCGCAAACGAAGGTTTCGTTTCGGCTCCAGTGGACGCACCGCGGCATTCTTGTCCGCCGCGTTGCCTTCAATCAGAACGAAGAAGGCATAATCGCCATTAGCCGCAGGCAACCGCGCCTTGAGCGTACCGGCGTCATTGACCAGCTTGACCAGCAAATCTTCTTTGCCGGTCAGGTCTTCACCGGCCACTACGGGAAAATCCCCCTGCAAAACATTGGTCTGACTCATTATTCGATCTCCTTTTCCGCCCGGGTGAAGGCCAGGGCATACGGAATCTTTTCCTGCGTGCGAATCTCCTGCGCCCGATTGCGAATCTTCACGGCCCGCTGGGTGCTGAGCGCCGGGGCTTCCTCGGCAAGCTCCGACATCGTCCGGACGGGCTTGATCAGGCGGTTTCGGAACAAGGGACGCTTTTCCGGCTCGGGCTCTTTGACCGGAGCCGCCGGCGTGACCGCCTTGGCATTGCGCAACTCAACCAGAATGTTGATGGCCCCATCCCGGTTTCTCAGAAGCTGTTCCTTCCAGAAAACCTGGCTCTCGGGGGTGATCATGTCCTCGAAGTCCTGTAGATCGCGGTTGGCGACGGTGTCTTCGAGTTCGACGGCATCCGAAAGGAGTGCGTCGTATTTTTGCTGAAGGCCGGCGATGAGTTCGATCAGCTTGGTAATGACTTCGATGTCCTGGGCCGTCTCGGGCAGGTTGAGCATCGACTTTACTTGGCCAATGTCCACCTTCTCGGGGGCCGGAGCTGCTGCGGGTTGTTCTGCCATGTGTTGTTCTCCTGGGCAAAAGAAAAGGCGGCAATCTGGTGTCGTGGCACCACGATTGCCGCCTTCTCTGAAGTACGTCGCGGGTAATTAGGCCGCGCCGTTGCCTCTTATTTATTCAGTTGTTACGACGATCTTCTGATTATCAAATAGCAAGCCGTTTGTCAAGGAATATCATGCGTGTAACGCTTCTAAAACCGCCTTCGGGTTCTTTGCCGCTACCGTGAGCAGCGCCCGAGCCGGACCTTCCGGCTCCCGTCGTCCCTGTTCCCAATTCTGCAATGTATCGACGCTTACGCCGATCAAGCGCGCAAACTCGCTTTGCGTCACATGCAGTTTTTTCCGGATGGTCTTCACGTTCGGCGGATTCAGCCGAAAAACACGGCTGGGCTTTTTCTGACCGCGCCGTATTTCGCCGGCCTGTTTAATACTTTCAACCAATTCGTTGAATGCCGATTCTTTCATAACCATTCCTCCACCATCGCGCTCAGTTTCTTAATTTGGTCCCGAGTTAAATCCTCTGTTTCAGCTTTCTCGAAGGGATAGAGCATGAACAATTCATCGGGCACATACCAATAGTAGATCAGCCTCATCCCTCCGCGTTTGCCTCGTCCGCTGGCCTGCCACCTCAATTTTCGCAATCCGCGGCTGCCCGGAATCACATCGCCCGCATCCGGAGTGGCGGCTAAAAAGACCTGAAGCGCATGATATTCATCATCCGACAAAATCTCTTTTATGCGCTTCGTGAATACAGGGGTCTCAATAAAGATCATACCATGATAGTACGCCAATGGCGTATAATGTCAACCAACGATCCGGCGTCGCCTACCGGGGGCCGGGGACATCTCGACACTGCCGCAGGGCTATGGAGAAAACACGGCGCTCAGCGGAGTGAGCGCCCTACCCACAGCAAAGAAAGGTAGGGACGGCGCTCCGTCGCCGTCCGCTGTTGTGGGTGTCAGGCTGCACCCCTTTCGGACTTGCCCAAAGTCCCTGGGCCGTTACTTAATCGCCAGTGGCCGGTACACCTTGCCACGGCTATTCTTCGGCCCCTTCTTTTCCGCCTGGATGACACCTTGGGCCGCCAAAGCGGCATTCCATGCCACGGGAATGGAGGACGGCAGTTTCGAGCCGACTGTGTTGCCGTAAGCCATGAGCCCTACCCCGGCGAGATGCTGCGGGTTGTAGAGCTTCTTCACCTCGGACGAATCCTGGTATTTTACGGCCTTCGCTACTTGAGTTGCCGCAAACTTGGTGAACCCGGCCACAGCCGGCGTGAAGCTGTAGACAGCCTTGCCGCTCATGTTGAAAGGCTTCTCCTTGGCTCGCTCAATCTGCATCTGGTCCGCCGTCGCGGACGAAATAGTACCGGCCTTGCGCGCGGCTTCGATCTTGTCGTACTGGTACTCCTGATAGGCCCGCTCGGCCAGGTCCTTGGTCCACTTGCCGCCGACATAATCGCGAGTTTGCTTCTCGACCGGATTGCCCAGCGTGCCGACGGTGAACATTGCCGCCTTCTTCAATGGCGTCGAGGTCAGGTCGGCATCGGGTTTAAGAATGTATGGCTTTCCTTCCGCAAAGCTCTTCTCCATAGCCTGTCGGTAGTTTTCTTTGATCCCTTGCTCGGCCCCCTCAACAGCAGCAATGCCCCCGACTACGTAGGAGGCTTTTGCCAAATCCATCAGGGCTTTGGATTTCGTCTGGTCCGCTTTGGCGGCAACCTTCGCCGCCTTTTCACCAAGAGTTTTAGCCTCGGCTTGTCGGAGGGCAACCTCTGCCAAATACTTCGCCGCCTTAGCTGGATTATCCGCTGAGGCGCCAGCGATGATTTTGAACGAATCGACCTCCCCCAAGGCTTGGGCTTCACGGGCAGAATACTGGGCGCTTCGCTCCGCCAAATCTTTTGCGTGTCGCAGTCTGGCAGGGGCCTTCAGCGCCTCCGGAATGGCTTTGATTTCCGATCCAGTGAATCCGGCTACGGCATTGTAGGCTTTGGCCAGCAGGCTCAACGGATCACGCACGGCGCCGGGCAGCTTATTAAACGCCGCCTCTTGCAAGGCCTTCATCTGGTCCCCGACAACCCCGAAGAATTGTCCGACCTTGTCCATGCCCGGAATCTTCGATATGCCCCGCTTCGCCGCCACCAAGCCGGACAAGGCCGCGATGGTCTTGGAAACGTCTTCGCCTATAGCCAGATAATGATCCAGCTTCGGATCGAGGGTAGGATTCAAGTCCCGATACTTGCCGATGCCGTAGGCCGTGCCCCCGCTTGCCAGAGCGGTCAGCAAGGGCTTCAGGAGCTTGTTCTGACACCGCGCCGACACCCTTGGCGCCCATGGAGCCCACGCCGGGCACAGCCCCCCCACACGCCCATCTCTTTGAGCAAGGCTTTTGTCTCTTCATTCTCACGCTCGATTTGCTGACTAAGCCGGCTGGATCGTTCCACCCGTTCCGCTTCCCGATCAGCCGGAGTGGGGCCGACATCTACATTGTGCATGGTCACGCGCTGGTCGTAGGACGTGCTTGAGCTGTCGGAGCTATCCGAGGATCGTCCCCCGCCCCAGCCGCCACCGCCCCGCATATGGGCAAACGCCGCCTTGCGCTGGTCATCGTCCATCTGCGACAAGGGCATTCTATTTTTCAGGACGGATTTCATTTCCGATCCTCCGTTGATGCCGATCCCACGCGGTTTGGATTTCTTTCTTGGCCTGCCAGTCGGCCATCGCCCCCCGTTGATTCGAGGCTTTTATCTCGTCGTATTCCTTTTGGTACCGTTGAAACGATTCTACTTCCTTGGCCTGGACCGGAGTCGCTTCGGTGATTTCGTTCTTCGATGTCGAAGGTTTGGTAGCTGCGTAAAGCGTGCTCCGGGGCACGACCTGCAGAGACTCGCCATCGACGGTCGGAATGGGCCGGTTGTAAGCATTGGCCTTGTCCTGCCGCGCTCGCTGGCGTTGCTGATAACTGGCGTCGCGTCCCACCACGCCCACGGACGACGCCTCCTTGATAAAAGCCGGCATATCCACCTGGGCCGGATCGACCCCCAGCTTGCGAAGATCTCGCAGCACACTTTGCTCGTCGCCGTTGGCGGCATTCTGCCAAAGCGACTTCAAGCTTTGCACATACGCCTTTTCCTTTTGGAGCTGGTACTCCGGCGATGCCTCCTTTTGCTGCTGAGCTTCGAGTTTCTTCTGCTGAGCCATCCGGGCCTTGTCGACGGCGACCTGGTCGCGAATGGCCTGTTGCCGCTTCTGTTCCTGGGCCTTCACGTCATCGTTGTAGTGCCGTTGCTCTTCTTGTGCCTTGGCTTCGCTCTCTCGGATGCGCTCTTCTTCAATCTGCCGATCGACCTCGGAGAGTCTATCGTCATGGGCGGCTTTCTTCTGCGCGTAATCCGAATACGCCCGGCTGTTCTGCTCGGCGATCTTGTCGAGATACGCATCGAGCGCGGCCTTCTGCTTGTTGGGGTCCTTGTACTTGGCCTTGATCGAAGCCTTGATCTTGTGCAGGTCCTGCTGCACGGCCTTGTTGTGCTCCTCGGCGGCGGCGACCCGCTTGTTGATGTCGGCAAAGCTCGCCCCCTCCTTGAGCAATTGCCTCTCCAGCTCTCGGGTATTGATCTTATCGAACGTTCGCACCGGCGGTTCACCGGGGGCTTTCGACTCGATTTCCTTGCGCTCTTTCTGCAACGCCTCGATGCGCGCCGCGGTGTTGCGCGAGCTGCTGTAATCCGGCCCGGACCATTCGCCCGGCACTTCACCCGCATCACCGTTGCGATAACCGCCGTCACCGCCTCCACCGCCACCCCGCATGTGGGCAAAGGCGGCTTTGCGCTGATCGTCATCCATCTGCGAAACCGACCGCCCTCCATTGGCGATGAGGGCCAAGGCCCGGTTAAACAGGAATCGGTCCACCGGCTTCATGGCGACCACCCTCGGCACCTGTACCTGCACCGGAGGATCGGCCTTCTTATTTGAGAGCGGCACCATGCCGGAAATGTTCGGATCGTTGGTCACCGCCGCATTGACCAGGTGCTGGGGCTTGATGCGGTTGTTACCCAGATTCAGGCACTCATCCTGCCGGAAGACCGGCGAGATGAACCGATACCGCCCGCCCCGGACCGCTTCCTCACCCTTGTCCGTCCAGCGGATCTGAGCCCACAACCCATCCGGCCGTTGCTGCAGGGCCGCGATCCACCCGGCGGCCTCGCTGGGCTTGTCGTGATCTAGGGAGAAGTGATCGAAGTCGATCAGGATGCCGGGAAAATTGGGCTGGGCGGATTCCGCATTGAATCGCTCCACCATCGCCCGGCAACTGTCCTCATCAATGATCTGCAAGAACCCGGTCGGGTTGTGCTTGAACTCCCCCAAGCTGGAAATCTGGTACCAGTTGTCGGGAGGCAGTTCAAAGCTGTTGGTCAATAATACATGCATGGAATCTCCTTAGCCATTCGAACCGAAGTCACTAAATTTCTTGGGCGCAGGAAGCGTCCCGAAACGGAATTGCTTCACGAGTGCCGGAATATCCACATTACGCGTTGGGTTAATGCTGAACGTACGAATGCCCGCCCTCGACCAATATCAAACGCGTCATCAGTCAGCTGCAGCGCCCGCTGAACTTGGGCATCCGTGGGATTGCCGTAGTGCTGCAAGAGTTGGCCGAAGTATTTCTTCGCATTATCCGGGTATTCCCAATTCCCATTGACCGCGTTGAGAGCATCGTTGGCAAAGCGGGACATTTCCGGAAAGCTCACCGGGCCATCCTTAACCTCCGGCAAAGAGGACGGATTCGGGCGAACATCCAGGTTCTGCTGAAAAGATAAGCCCCCAGCCGCTCTGAGGATCTCCGGCGTGAGCGCTCCGCTCATAGGCAACGAGACTTGTCCCGCCGGATTAACCGTGGTCGGCGGCGGAAGATTGGAGTCCGCCGGCGATCCAGCGCCTGGACTTTCCGACATCGGATGCATGATTAACCGGGGGTCATCGGGAACCGGATAGAAATTCTTTCCATCGCGCGTTTCCCAGTGGCTGCCTTCCGGCGGTTTGATCGTGTTTCCTCGGCCATCCTTGGGTCCCCAATTCGGATCAGGGTTGGGCTTGCGAAAAACCGGAACGGATGGAACCTGAATGGAACCAGAACCATGCCCCGGAACGCTCTCAATAGGCGCTTTGGCCACCACCATGCCGCCGCCCACTTTCCGGTCGTTACCGCCGGAGCTGCGACCGCCTCCGCCACGAGACCCCCCGCCGCCTCCGCGGCTCATCTTGGCAAACATGGCCTTGCGTTGATCCTCCTGCATGGGACCACCCATGGTGGGAGCCGCTACATTGGCAATGGCCCGAGTGAACGCGATGCGATTACACAGAATTTTCATTAGTTGCCTCCAGGTACGGGAATTTCGTTAAGCTTCAAACCGGTCTTTTCTTCAAGCTGGGCCATGTCGACGCGATACCCGGCCCACGAGAGATTGCCTACGCTCGCCAGCAGGGCATTCACGTCTTCCTTCTGCGGAATCTCGAAGCTGAAGTACGCGACATGCGGCTGGTGTGGAAAGAAGGTGTTGAGCCATTCGTTGTCGAGATCCCGTTGATACACCTCGGAAAGCCGGGCCGCGTCACTCTTGGCCAAGGCCAGCAAACTGTCCGAGTGCGCCCCGCCAGCCAGCGTCCCGCTACCGGCTTCGGTCAGCATGGTGAGCAGCCCGCCGGTGGCCGCCATAACGATCTGCTGATCGCAATAGCTGATCCGATCCTGAAACGGCATCCGAGAACGTTGAGCGGGATCCACCGTCTTTACCTCGGTGCCGTTGGGCAAATACCCGCGCCCATTGGAGGCGAGTTGCTCTGCCACGCTCTTGTATTCGAGTTCCTTTTCCGGCGTGGACCCCGGTGGCCCGACAAAGAAGATCGAGGGATTGGCACTGGTTTCCAGAGCCACATCCCAATCGGCCATGGCCAATTGTTTGCTAAAGAAGTGCCGACCGATGGCCCGATGCAAAGGGCCGGATTCCAGAATACAGAAATTATTCCGCTCAATGGACTGACCTTGAAGCTCCGAAGACCGGCTGTCAGCATTGAATCGCCACTCCCCAAACATGCCCTTCTTGATCCAGAACCACGGCTCGATCGGCTCCAGCCGGGAAACCAGATCCCCGTAGCCAGTATAGACCTTTTCCACATGGGAGAACCCGCGAAAGAGCGAGAGCGCCAGAAAGTATGTCGCCTGTTTGAAGTTGGCGATGCGGTCATAGGCATAGCGCAAAAAGTCGGACTGTTCCTGCCCCAGAACCGGATCGGCATTCTCCGCAATCCGGATTTCCCAGTCGAGGGAATCGAGAAACGAAAGCCGCCGGGCGATGGCCGACATGATGGTGACATCCGACTTCTCCATGAAGTAGTAGAACCACTGGAGATCCGCATATTGTCCCCGCTCCGCCTGGTCCTCCATGGAAATGAGCCGGGCCATGGTCAGGCCTCGGATCGGGTTATAGAAATCCCGCCATGTCTGTTGTTTTGTGAGCCGCATGCGTCCCTCCAAATAAAAAAAGCCAAGCCGTACAGGAATGCAGCCCTGCATGGCTTGGCCTAAAACGATCGGTGAGAAGCGCGACTCCTCACCGCCGCCGGGAGATCAAACTCCCAGAGTTTTGTTAACAAACAATGGGCGTTTTGTCAAGAAATATATACAGATATAGCCGTCTGGAGGAATCTATGTGCAGGTATTGCATATGAGCGCTGACATATCCCCGATAACTACTCCAGACCCAGCTTTCCAGCACAGACAGATTTTCCTCCAGAGACTTGCGCTTCATGGCTTTGGTCTTTACAGGATTCAAATAGATTTAGCGTGTAAGCAAGCCTAAACAGAGAAGCGTCTACCTCCACCAGCTTGGCACCTTCACGACATCCCAACTATTTGGTTTGAAGTCAGGTGTAGCGGCATGTATATAAAAGAACAGCGAACGACGGAGAGAAGATCGGAAGCTGAACGCGAGGCGGGGCAAGCTGGAAACGGAATTCCGTAGGCGTTTGTATGCCTAACATTAAACATTTGGGGGCCGACTGGAAAAGGGATGAGCATGCGCAACCTCCTGCAAACCGCCAGCATCACGCTATTCCTTGCTTTGGTCATCGGCGCGGCGCGGGGCGAAGACGCCCCTCTCAAGATTCAGGAGACCTGGTCCAACTTCTTCGGAGGTCGTGAGGCTACCTTTCATGTCATTGCGTCGCCGGCGGGCGGTACCGTCGACCGGCTCGGATGGAGCCTATCGGTTGCCGGACGGACTGTTGCCCGTGGCGAGGGGTCTTCGGCAGGACCTGCAGGCACCTCGATCACCGTCACGATCCCCGAGGTCAAGGAAGGTGTCGTAATGGATGCGGTGCTTTCGATGAGTGCCGTGGATCGGACTGAACAGGCCGCCGCGAACAAAGTCCTTTGGCTATTCCCGGAGAATCCCTTCGCCGGGCGGACAGAATGGCTGAAGAAAGTGGGCATCAGCCTGTTCGATCCCGAGAACACCACGGCCGACGCCCTGACGAAACTGGAGGTGCCATTCACAGCAGTCAGGAATCCTGCCGCCTTCGCAGACAGCACGAGTCGACTTCTCCTGATTGGCGAGGGTGTGTCGCTCGGGAATTACCCCGGGCTCTTCGACGAGATGCTCCGGGCGACGCAGGCGGGACACGCCGTATTGTGCCTAGCGCCATCCGACGGATCGCTTGCCCTCCCCGGGACCCAGGGCTTTCAAGGCCCGAGGCCGGTCAGCATGCGGTTCTTGCAGAACGCCGTCATCACCGAACTTGACAAGCGGCTGGATGCAGAAGCTTGGCCAGCGGATGGGCGCGTGACTGCCCGAGAACTTGTATTGAAAAGCGAGCGGCAGATCGTCGCCGGCGAATTCCTCGCCGAGGGCGAGGGTTGGCCGTGGTTCGAGGCGAAGTTCCCGGGCGGGGGCCAGCTTGTGATCTGCGGGTTTGCCGTGATGGAGAAGTGGGCCGAGGGTCCTGCGCCGCGGTTTCTGTTGGCGCGAGTAATAGAAAACTTGTTCCCGAATCGGGAAGAAAAGGAAACGCAACCATGAAGAAAGTATTGATGTTCATTCTCGCGCTGGTACCGCTGCTGGTGTTCGGTGGCCAGGACGCACCAGCGGCTTATCCCGCCGCAGTATTCCCGTTCCAAGAGCGCGGTGCTGGCGTGAAAGGTTACGGGGAAAAGATCAGCGACATCCTGTTCGCGTCGCTCTCGGCGAACCCCGACATGTACCTCGTGGACCGGGCTGACATCCAGAAGCTGCTCGAGGAGCATGAGTTGAACCTGTCGGGCATGGTTACGCCCGGGCAGGAGACGAAGATTGGACAACTGACTGGCGCGAAAATCCTAGTGACAGGATCAGTGATTGAGGCCGACAAGACATTGTATATCGTCGCGAAGATCATCGGCACGGAAACGAGCCGCGTGCTGGGCGAGTCGGTGAAGGGCAACATGAGCGGCGAGCTGGCGCCGTTGGTTGAGGACTTGGCGAAGCGGGTCGCCGCGACCGTGTCCTCTAAGGCGGGAGAGCTTGTGTCGAAAACCGTGAAGACGGAGGACCGCATCGCTGCGTTGAGCACGCAACTCGGCGAGGCCAAACGGCCCACAGTGGTGATCAGCGTCACCGAGCAGCATGTGGGCCTGCCGGCGATCGATCCAGCGGCGCAGACCGAGCTCACGATGTTCTGCAAGGAGACTGGCTTCGACGTGATTGATCCGGTTCAGGGCTCCGCCCGCCAGGCAGCGGTACGCATCGAGGGCGAAGGGTTCAGCGAGTTTGGCATGCGGCGTGGGAATCTCGTCAGCGTCAAGGCGCGCCTCGAAGTCAAGGCGGTGGACGTCGCGAGCGGCAAGATACTGGCGGTGGATCGCCAGAACGCGATCATCGTGGACCTGACCGAGCAGATTGCGGGTAAAGCGGCTCTCCAGGACGCCGCCGCGTCAATCGCCGAGCGACTGCTACCGAAGCTTGTGAAGTAGACGAGCCCTGGGCATCCAACAGGAGTTTGGAGTATTGAAGAATCGAAGGATATCCCATATCTGCGGCCCGTTGAGCTGCTGGCTCGCCTGCATGCTTTTCGCGAGTAGCACCAGCGCGGCGGTGAGTAGATGCGACACACCGACGGTTGGCCTGGCCAACCTGAGCACCAACAAAGCGTTGGGGGATCTCCTGTTCGATGCCCTGACGAGGTGCGAGGCGTTTCGACTCGTTGAGCGCGACCAGATGGCGCGTATCCTGGAAGAGCAGTCCCTATCCGGCACACAGGATGCAGTGCATTTAGGCAAGATGGTTGGGGCGGACGGACTGATCGTCCTAAACGACGAAGCAGACATGCTGCACGTCCGTTTCGTCGAGACAGACAGAGGCGTGCGACTATTTGACCTCGTGACGGAGACGGGTAGCGCTTCCTTTGATGGCGTGAAGGACCAAGTACTGGCACAGATTGATCGAGTTATGCCAAAACTGCGCATGGAGGACAGCCGTCGCATATACCTCGGCGTTCTGCCCTTTGATACGGCTGGCTCCACGAACACAGGAATTGGCAGCCTCGATAGCCTGCACACGATCGTCGCAATACGGTTGGCAGCCGCAGACAACGTACTGCTTGTCGAACGCGACCAGCTCGAAAATGTGCTCGAAGAACAGGATCTTAAGCAGGTCGAAATGGACATGTTGCGAAGCGCAACACACACGATCCGCGGCCGCATCCGGCCCGCCGACGGTGGAAAGGTGCGAGTCGAAGTGCAGGTCCGGCATGGCAACGACGAGCCGGTGGTTGTCGAGGCGAGCGGGGATCCGAAGGATCGCGAAGCCTTGGCCATCGAACTGGCTGATCGCATCCTGCGCGTGCTGGGAGCATCGGCCGCCAACCTGACTGGCAACCTCAGGCAGGAAGCTGATCTGTATTCCCGAAATGGACAAAACTACCTCGCCCATATGAACCTGTTGCAAGCTGTGCGCACGCTGCATGTGGCCACGCTACTCTCGTCCACGAATGAACCCTGTATTCGCGCCTTCATCGAAGCAACCACCCGGCAGATGGCGGATGATGCGTGGCAGTTGGTCCGACAGATGTCGGAGCGATCCTTTGCTGAAGGTATACCGGCCAAGGAATATCTGCGCGATCTAGCGTGGTTCGAAGAAGCCATGAACGCTGCGTTACGACTGCCGCCTGATGGGTTTCGCATCGTTTCCCAGGAGCAGTTGGCGTATTGGTTGCTTGCGAATGTGCCGAAGACTCTGGATGACGAAGACATGATTCGCGTCAGGCAGGCTCGAGCTGCATTCAGGCGAGCGATGGAGTGGCTTTGCTCCTACCCCTCCGGGTCACCTGACAAGTTCCAGATGGAGTATCTTGCGACTTTCTTTCCCTACATGTTTGACGACCCCGCGTCTGCGCTGACCTTCCTGCGCAGCCTGTCCACCCGTCCTGGATTCCCCTGGGAAACTCTGTACGAAAGCGAGTTTCACAAGATCCGGTACTGGAATGAGGATGAGGCTGCCCGCTTATGGCTGCGCTACATGGATGAGCTCCTAGCAACCGGCGACCCAGAACGGCAGTTCGCCAGTCTCGCCTCGAAGTGTTTCACATCCGGGGCTTTCAATGGGCGTTCATTGTCGAGTACGCATGCCGAAGGGGCTCGGAAGTGCGCGCGTGAACTATTTGCATGGCTGTATGCGAGGCCTGAGAACTTGGGTTGGATGTTGGAGAAGGCAGACTCAAGCATCTTGTTCCGTATCTGGACCACATTGTATTTTCTCCCCGTGGACGAGCTCCGCCCGGCTTTTCGCAACGTCATGATTCCTGTCGTGCGAAAGCACAAGGATCAGTTTCAAAGCTGTCTGAGACACCTGCAGGAAGAGTACGTAAAGCGCGGAGCGGAGCACATGACAGCTACCGAGCGCAACACCTTGGCAGGCCTGCTTCGCGAAGTGCTGGACGATCCCGAAGTGTTGGACAAGGCTTCCCGCGCTGAAATCGTGACGCATCATGGCTCTGAACCGTGGTTCTCCGCGCTGACCGGCGAGACCAATGTTCCGACACGGCCACTTTATCCCTCGTTTCCCGGTGCAACCCTCTTGTTCGACTCGGCCGAAACCGACGCCGGGTCTGACCCGGTATTCGACGTCTTCGGAGGTGTACTGGACGAGAAGGCGTTGTGGGTCGCCTGGCCAGTTGGCGCCGGAGTCCGGATCGCCCGTATCAGTATCGCGGATGGTGCGACAGACTTATTCGAAGTGCCTTCCAGTCCCTCGGGCTGTCAGGGAGGCTGCGACCCGATGCTCCTCGCCCGGGTCGGTTCGTGGCTTTGTATCGCCAACTCCAAGATCATCAGCTTGGTGCCAGTACAGGATCACAAACCATACCTTATTACGAAAGAGGCCCATGTGCTGGGCCCAGTCATAGCCGGTATTCGCTTAGGTTACGATGAAGAACTCAGGGATACGAAGTCTATATCCATGATGGCGGATTGCGGAAATTCGATCTACATGGCGGTCGATCCTGGTGCTCTTCTTCGGTGGAAACCCGGCATGGACGATTGCGAGGTCGTTGCCGCCTCGGATGCTCTTTTGCCCGGCCCGCTGAACGATTGCATGCCGTATACGATCACAGCGGGATGCCCTGTGGGGAATGACACGCTTTGCCTGATTGTTAGCACCCCTTCCGCGACAATCCAGACCAAACCGCTCGCAGGCCTTTGGACTTACAATTCCAGTTCCGGAAATCTAGAGCTTGTGCGCGAAGAAAACTTTGGCAAGAGCCGTCTCTTCTCGCGTTTCATCGCTACGAATGTATTCACCTTCTCCGCAAGAGAAAAAGCGTGGTTTCTGAATGTGAACGACTACTCGCTCAGAAACGTACGCGGCCGGGTGGGAGATGCCGATGGCGTCCACGGCTGGACTCTTAAATGGAATATAAGTGGCCAAATCCATACGGTGCAACTTGTTCGTCTTGCGGCCACCAAGGCTGACAAAGATGTGATCGCCTGCTCAGTGAACAGGAGCGATTTCTACATAAAGCAAGTATTTCCACAGCGGGACGTGGTTTACGTTCTCGTGGCATGTAGAAGATCGAACGGCATGTCGCCCGACCCGCGCGGCCTCGTATACCGCGTGCCCGTCAACCCAGAACAATCCGGGGTAAAGACGGACGCTCCGGGATCGGCAAAACGCACCACAGACTGAGAGAACAAGATGACAACACGCCCTACCAAGCTTTTAGCAGCCCTCCTGACGCTGACCGTGATCGCGGAGACCGGTACGACCGGGTGGGCGGCCGTTACGCGAGTTGCTCTCGCTGCGTCAGACGCGGGAATTCCTTCTGACGGAACGTTCGGGGAGAAGCAGTATGTAGCCATGGTTCTAGCCTGGAACCACCGCACCCTGCAGCAGGCCTACCTGGATGTGGGCCGGACCAACAAGGTTTGGGACGCGCTTGCGATCGGACTGCTGGACGGACTCGCCCAGTTCATCTCCCACACGACCCCGTCGCCCAACTTGCCCACGTTGCGGAAACAGGCCCAGGCAGCTATCGACGCCGGTTGCGACGACCCACTCGTACTCTACGTCCAAGGCTGGTGCCTGCAATCTTCCGGGCTCAATGACAAGGCGGAGCCAGTGCTCGAGAAAGCATTCGAGGGACTGCAAGACTCGAGATATCCGGCTGTGCGGAAAGCTTTCGCAGCCATGCGGCTCCTCGGCAACAAGCTGGAACTCGGCCCGGTCGCGGCGGCGGACGAACAGCACTTGCTTGATGCCTACCTTTCCGGCATGACCGAAGCGATCACTGCGGGAGAGTTCACCGGGATCGAGGAGCGCCACTTCTTCGACTTGGTCAAGGACCAATTCCAGACTTGGGCTGACTACAAGATCTTCCCCGCTGAGCAGCTCTGGCCAGAACTGGAGCGGCGGCTGCGCGAGCACCACGCCGGAAGCCCTTGGCTCCTGGCGATGCTACAGGCGGATTATCACTACACTGCCGCATGGACAGCGCGGGGATCCGGCTTCGCCAATACGGTGACGGACAAGGGTTGGGCGACCTTCCGGCAACAGTATCCACAGGCCGTATCGTTCTATCGGAAGGCCTGCGAACTCCGGCCCGACTATCCCGAGGCAGCAGCGGAAATGGTCGCAGCGGTGAACGCGGGGTTCGGAGACGCTGAAGACGATTGCCGCCGATGGTTCGAACGATCCCTTCAGGCCCAATTCGACTATGAGCGGGCCTACTCGGCTTACATGATGCATGTCCTTCCGAGGTGGGGTGGTACAGTCGAGGGCGCGTTATCGTTCGGGCGGGAATGCCTGGCAACGAAGCGCTTCGACACCGTCATCCCCGACTATTTCTGGCAGACCGTCGTACAGGTAGGCAGCGACTCGTTTGACCCGTCCTGGAGGATCCTCGCCGAACCCAGCGTCTATGACGATTGCAAGAAGTACTTCGAGGGCGTGCTGGCCGACAGCGGGCGACGATCCTCCTACAACATGATCCGGGCTCAGTACATGGTTGCCTCGTACCGGATGAAGGATTTCGATACTGCGCGACGGATGGCAAAAGAAGTCGGGGAAGCCTTCGAACGGCAGATGGCAACGCCCCTTCCCTTCAAACCCCCAAAGTCTGAATTGCTGGCCGCCCTGAAACTCGAAGGTTCGCAGATTACAGCAGCTGCACCGGAAACGGTGGAGGCCTCGCTGGAATATGTGAACCCCGACGCGACATTCGTGTCAGTCGTAGGAGATTTCAACGGATGGAATCCGGCGCTCGACCCAATGAAGAAGGCCGCAGACGGCGTGTGGCGAGTGACGCTCAAACTCCCAGAGGACAAGTTCTTCGGCTATCGGTTCCATGTGGATGGGCAGGAGATTCTAGATCCTCGAATCTTAGATCGCATCAACACCAACGATGGGCGCACCAACTCCCTTCTCTCTACCGTCAAACGGCAGACGCCCCAAGCGGCACGAACCATGACGTTCAAACCGATGACCAGTGGTCCGGCTCCTATGGCCGAGCCCGCTCGCAAGCCGGCAAACCCTCCACAAACCGCTCCAACTCCTGCCAAGAGATAAACCAAAATCCATAGCTCGCGGAGAGGACGATTCCTTTCGGGTCCACATAGACGCTCCCCGGCGGAATGCTTAATCCTTCCAAGCTCAGCGGTATCACCACCGGCTCGTCACGGCCCTCCCTCCACCAACGCAGTCGGCGCGAAGCAGGCTCGTCCGGCTCGTTTTCCAAGGCTATGGCGTCATGCCCATCGAAGGCGACACCGTCGGGCAAGCAGACGGGACGGACGTCGGCCATCCCGGCGCGGTTGACACTCTCAAGCGGCGCCGCCGGGTCGGCATCCCGCGGTTGCCATTGCCACAACTTCTTTTGTCCTTCACTGAACCCAACGAAGGCCCCGTTGGCACCCGGCGTGGCGTCTATCGACGATTTCGATAGCACCGCATCGCCCCACGCACCGCCCGCGAAACGCCGGATATCGCAAACGCTCGGGGGCCTGAAAACAAGGGCGCCCAGCCCCGAAGCGGGCCATGGCCAGAGAGCCTCGACCGCATAGGGTGTGCACCCATCGAGCGGCCCCTCGGGCGGGCTCCGTCGACTACTGGCAATCAAACGCCAAGAGCCGACGCGCGGATCGATCTCGACGATCCCCGATTGGCGAAGCATCTCCGCGTTGGGTACCCCGGAAATTATCAAGTATGTGCCGGAAAACCCCGCGTACACCTTCCCGTCCGCCACCGCCAACGTCTCGTAGCGGATCTCCGGCGCCGGCAGATATCGCCACACGCCCGTCGCTTGGTCCCCTTCTAGAACCAACGTGTCGTCAACCATGTAGCAATGATTCCCCACCACACACAGCACACCTAGACGACCAGCGGAACTTCCGGACTCGTCGCTGGTATGCGGTCGAGCCGGCACCGGCCAGAAAGTGCTTTGCTGGGTATCCGGATCAATGCTGAACACAGTCTTCTCGCTCCCGGCAACCACGCCATGCTCCCACACCAGCCAGATTCGCCCCTCGTGCCAGTGGATCCCGGTCAGCAGGCCGCCCCCTTCTTGATCCTTCAGCGCCGCAACCCGCTGTGGCTTCCAAAGATTGGTGACCGCAAGGTACGCACCGGCCTTCGGTGACTCATTTCGCAACACAACAGCGGCAGGCTCCGCCGACTGACCTGTTGTGGGTTGTGAGGCCGTTGGGGCCTTGCCCCACAACGCGCCGAAGTTCTTGTTCAGATCGTCTAGAATGTACCGGCTGCTGCCCAATTGGCCCCTCGCTTGAAGGCCGAGGGACACTTCGCGAAGAGCGTCTCTCAGTTCCGCCACGTCGGCTGGACGTCCGACGACAGTCGCCGAATCGTCAAGGAAGCGGAGCACCTTCGCACCGGCGGCGAGCGTCGACAGGATGTTGAACGACAAGTCTGGCGACAGCACTCCGACCCCGTGGCGGATTTCGTCAACGCCGAGGTTCGCCGCCATGACGGCCCCATCAAGAATCTCGCTCAGCCGCCCCGGCGTCACCAGCGTGGGATCATACCATGAGTTCACCGACATGGATGGATACGCGCACGCAGCGTATATGCGCATCCTCATGCCGCGGGCGGATACCGATGGCGCGCCCAAGGCCCACGCTGCGTCTGCCGACCGGCGGGCCCCTTCGAAGGACCCAGCCTGGAACTGCCATGCTGCGAGCTCGACATAGCGCTGCGCTTCCTCGGATGGGCTCCATCCCTTAGCAGTCCCTTCGCCCAAGCCGCTCATGATGTTCACAACCAACCGAGCAACAGCCTCGGCGAGGCGGCTTTCATCCGCCTTCTCCTCCCACGTGCGAGGAGAGGAGGCACCAGGTGAGCCTAAGCTAGCGGTGAGAACCCATCGGCCTACGTTGGTTCCGTCAGGCTGGAACGACCCCTCCAGCGTGTAGCTGCCGGTCCAAAACTCATCATTGGCCAGATTCGGAAGTAGCTTCTCTTCGCCCAGCGATCGCATCCGCTCTCGTTCGAGCACTAGCACGCGAGGCTCGTGCATGAGTTGCTGCGCGAGCAGGAAGGAAAAGGCGTCCTCGATCAAATGGGACTTGGGGCCTGCGATCAGCGCGTGGATACCGTCCAGTGAGATGCGAATCGCGTCGCTACGAGACAGGCGGAACTTGGAAGCCAGGGCCGTGAGGCGGTGGGCTTGCGCATCGGCGATCCGCTCCAACGCCGGGAGAGGATACGGCAAAAGATCGTCCTCGATCACTACACCGGTCCCAACCGCAATCCACCGGAAGCGCAGCCAGGCGGCATTCCCGACGGCATTCGAACTGACGATCAGCACGGCGTCGGCACCCATATAGCCGGACGACGCCGTGGTCTGAGCACCCATACGATCCCGGAGTTGAAGTTCATCGAGAACAACGGAAAAGGCATCACGCTCAACCAGCGTCACTGCCGGATTTGTCGAGCAACTGGCCGTCAGGAGATCCTGCAAACTGCGGAGACCGGGATCGGCCACGATGGCGAGCCTCAACGCATCTGCCGCGGCGGCAGAATGGACGATTGCGATCAGGACAATGATGAACACTAAGCGACGCACGTTCATGGATGAGCCTTGTTACGACTTATGACAATTAGCAGATTCCCCGTTTCTGATCTGGTGTTGTAGCCTCCAGCCGCTGGGCGAACTAAGCTGGCGCAGGCCCGTCGCCTTCAACAATCGCCTCCCCATGATCCCCTCGGCTCATGCATGATACACCGCCCACTCGTTTTTGATTCTCTGCTTTCTTAACATCCTATTCCCTCTTAAGCGCTTTCCGCCCCGGTGTCAATCGGCTTTGGCCATATCTTGGCTCCCCTTCACCTTTCTATGTATTGCTGCAACGACCCATTACGTTCATTTTGTCCTCTCGATATAAGCAAAAAAATTGGTCTTCAATTCTTCCAGAGGTTTTTCATTGCCATGCTTGCATTCCTTGAATGCATCCCAAAAACGAAATGTTTTCACGCCACGAAATGTTGTACAAACCAACCCCATGGGATTGAAATTAGTATCACCGCCATAAAGCTTGAAAAGGCGGACAGGAAACGAGAACCATTTCCATTTCAGACGGTCTGACCAATTAAGAATGACGGTGTCAGCGGGAAGGTGAGGAAGAATATCGTTGGCGATAAAATCGAGCCAGACGGGACTATTCGAATGAACAAATACGATGTAACGCCCACGGAACAGGCATACAGCACGGACAAGCAAAGTCATGATCAAAGAATAGACGAGCAAACCAAACAAAACCACAATCGCCCAGGGGACTAGAAGGATGACCCCTGGCCCTCTAAAGAACCTATTCCAAAATCCCAGATTAGATTTCTGCTCCGTAGCCATCTCTTCCTTCTGCCAAATACGTACTTAATCCCACTCGTCCTTGTTCATCAACATGGACACGCCAAGAAGAATCATGACTACTCCAATGCCGTTGATCGTCACATTATCCCACGGGAATCCGGTTTCCAAAAGAGCGCGGTGTGGATCATTAGGGTCATAGTGGACCGTGACAGAGGAGCCCTTGGGATATCTTTGACGCAGATAAGATGGATCCGTACGTTTTTGGAGAGATACGGTGTCATTCGAATAGTTTTTAGCGCCTACCGCATAAACGTATTCAACAGCGTAAGTGTGTTCCTCAAGAAGATCCGTTTCCTGGATATCAGAGAAAATTATCTTTCCCGAGGTTGTCGGCCACTTCCGGCTGCTCCATACCGAACCTCGTTCCATGATAGCCCATACGATGAGAGCTATTCCTACGATGCTGAAGAGTATCCCCAATCGGCTCACTTAGTCCTGATCTCCTTGTTGTCACGATGACAATAATTGCGTGGCCCTTCAATCGTAATAAAACACGGACGCTACAACTCCATTTGTAAATGTGATATCCAATCCGTTATTGTACCAGGAACGCACGTTAAACGAGATGATCTCGCCATCTCTAGGCTTTCGTCCTTTTAATCGTTCCCCATGCAATGCTCCATTACCCAACACAGCATAAACTTCATCATATGGCATCCCCGGTTGAATTCTGCTGGCGAGCGTTTTCGCGGCGAACCCTTGCAGTATTGGGGACCCGTATGTCCAGGCTGTCTGAGGGGCCATTTTAGCGAGGGCGATGGGGACGGAGCAAAAGGCCATAGGAATTGCTCGAGGAAAGAAGTAATGAACCAATCCCCCCACAACAAGAAGAATGGACAGAGCAACCACCGTAATCTTAAGAAATCGATGTCTGGTTAGCTTCTTGCGATCAGATTTCATGATTTCCGAGTATTCTGTTCCTTTTGCCGAAACCCGTAGTGAATCAGCACCTCCTCTTACCGTTGAGCTCGCTCATCTTTTTGTCATTTATCCTTCTTCAAGTAGAAAAGAAAATACTCAGGATCCTTCGGCCCTATCTGCAGCTCTTCCGGGGTTCGAGCAAAGAGCTTATATCTTTCCCTCTCAAACGTATTAGGTAAATAACCAGAAGCTGAAATGATCAAGCGATATTTGCACTCATCCCATGTCCACGGAGGAGGATCAACCGGTGCCGGGGGCATCCAGTATATGCGGTTAAGATGAATGGGCTGTAACACGAAATATCCGTTTGTGTCAGAGGTGGCTTCAAAAGGCTTCACATTCTCATAGTGAATCCTAGCCCCTTGAATCGGCTGGCCTGTTTCAGCGGCCAGAACTTGCCCACGCATCAGTTCACCAATAGTCACATTTCGTTTGACTGGGATAACGCAGGAAGTCAACAGGAGCATCATGAATGGGAGAAACATCGCAATCCCAAGTCGAGCTTGGCCAAGGATTCTATCTTCCGGTAATAACATTGACTCTCCTCTTGGCCATGTATTATGAGACTGACGAAAGACGTGGTCAACGCAATTGCCTGAGACGCTGTTATAAGCTAAGAAAATTCCCTACTCAGAAGAATTCCTCTTGGTTTACTTTGCATGCTTGGGACAGTCCCGTTCTATCATAGGAAACAAGTGGGGATTATATGGCGCGATGAAAACCTCGCCATTGAGTGCTTTGGCGTGCAAGCGGCAGCATGGATCCTGTGAACGTGTACGCAGTCCGGAAACGATTTGCCAAGGCCAGAGCGATAACACAATCGTCGTGATAGCCGGATGGGGCGTTGTACGTGATGCTGCCGTTGGAGGAGATGGCGTATTCGAAACGCTTCATCTCATTGGTCAGAACTTCCCAAACCACTGGCCATGAAGTTTGAGCCTGTTCCACGGAGACGATGAGGCGCTGGATCAATTCCGTCTTGCTGTGGTTGGTGAACTTGAAGGGGGTGATGTTGGGATAGACGCGAATCAGGTCGTCATAGATTGGATCCCCTGCGCCGGTGGCGTCAAGAATCAGGCGGCCATTGTGCTTGCGGGCGAAGGCCAGGATGCGATCTTTCTGGATCGGCCAGTCAAGATGGTTGAAGCGGTCCATGTCGAAGCAGCGGCCGGTGCGGCTGTCCATGGCAATCAGGACGGTGAAGTCGGTGTGTTTGGCGATGTCGCAACCTATAAGGCAGTGACCAGTAATCAGTGAACAGTGATCAGTGGGGATAAGGCAGCGTTCGATGTTGTGGAAGACGCCGGCGCTGTCCTCCAGGAATTCGGCTTCGTATTCTTGGCGGAAGATGTCTGCGGGGGTGGTCCGTTTCGCTTCGTCCCATTCGGATTGTGGGAAGTAGGGGTTTGAATTACTCGGAAACGTGAAGCTGGCGTATTCGGTCTCGGAGGGATCGCGGCCCCGGGTGTGGATGTCGAAAAACCAGTTACGGCCTTTGGGCGTTGTGATGAACAGAGCCCAGCCCAACCTGTCCGCCAGCGCCGGGCGGATGTACTGCTGCCAGACTTGGCCCTCGATCCGGGCGGCCTCGTCTACTATGACGCCGTCATAGCCTTCGCCCAGGATGGTGTCGGGATTGTCGGCGGAGAGGAAAAGGACTTCGGATGGCTCCCCTGCCCCTTTGAAAAAAGCCCGGCGTGGATTCTGGCCTTTGAACTGGACGAAGTCCCCGCCGATGGTGGTCAGAGCTCTTTCGCCGCGTTCAGCAATGAAGTACGTGGGCGCGATCCAGGCGAACAGGCCGCCGCGCTCGCAGCCTATGTCGAGGAGTTCGGCGGCGGCAAAGCGGGTTTTGCCGAAACGTCGGCCGCAACAGACCGCGCGGAATCGCTTGGATCTTTCATGGTGGATGGCGAGCTGGGCGGCATGGGGTGTGTAACTAAAAGTGATTGCCATTGGATGACTCCATCCGCCTCAAGCCGTAGTTTGGTCTCCTGCGGCAACAGCGGCATGATGATGGTTTTGAAGAATTTGATGCGGTCCTCATGCAGATAAGTCCGGAGAGCGGCCTTCATCTCCTCGACTTCTTCCGCCTCGCCCAGCAGTTCGTCCAAGGCCATAAGGATGCGGGCACGTCCTCCGACGGCGCCTTTCGGGCGTCCGGGACCGGGCGTGCAACCGGGCTTAAAGAGATTTGGATTTCCGTTTTCCATACCGAATGAAACCTCGCTTCGCGTTACTGAACTTTAGTTCTTTTACATGGATTTTGTCAAGGAATATCGGAGGCGGGCGGCGACGGCGAGGTGCAGCGTGGCATTGCGCAGGTCGTATGAGAAAAAGAAGGCGCTCAGCGGAGTGAGCGCCCTACCCACGGCAAAGAAAAGGTAGGACTGGGGTGCCGAGACATCGCTCGTTTACGTGAGTTGTTCCGCTATTGCGCCCTGGCGGTTATCGGTTAGCGTCTTGAGGATCACCTTCCTCCACGGCTTTGGAAATTTTGCCAATAAATCCTGAGCGATAGATAGCTCGCCCTTTTTGTCGAGCAACTTGAGAACTTGGACGGCAGAATCCAGATCCTTCTGCTTCTTTTCGGCATTCGTCCGTCGAGGGACGATCAACAGCTTGTGAAGGGCAAAAGCGGCCGGGTGTGGAACATTCACAGGGATAGCCCCGAAAGGCAGCTGAATGATCATCATCAGTGCAATATCCATGAACCGAAGCGCCTGGGCATTGACTCCGAATTGCGGCAAATCTTTTGGCTTATCGCTTCCGCGACTGTGTTCCGGGACCAAAAACTCAATCATGACTTCGGGATGTTCCAGCATCATAACTCCATGCTGCCCACGAAAGCCTGTGATAAACCCCAAGTCATTCAACAATTCTGGTACGTCAACTTTCCCGTGGAATTTCGGGGTTTGTGGAACCAGAAAGTCCACATCTCGAGTCCGAACGGCGTGAATGACGCCCACATCTCGAAAATACTCGCGATAGACAACAAGACACCAGCTCCCGATCAGCACCAAGTGCCGGAGAACTCCAGCCGTATGCAACCGGCTTAGTACATTTTGGCAAAGGTCATACTGCTTGTTTTGCACGGAGAGCCTTTCGCATGAATTTGATTTGCTTCCGGACCTCCGACAACAGTTTCCGGTATTGAACCCGATCCTTCTTGGCTTTCTGATGAAGGGCGATCTTCTTCACATCCATATCCCGGCCTTGATACTGGAAGCGGACCTTCCCCTCTTCTCTAAAGGCCAGGTAGTAATAAGCCTTCCCCTGTATAAGTTTTTTCACAACGCAGCCGCGCGGCAGCCGGGCGAGTTCGCGTTGATAGTCCCGTTCCATGCGGACCGAGTTGGCCAGTTCTTCTTTTAGGAGTTCTCTGATAGCCATATGGACCTCTTACCAAACACATGCACATATTATAGAGTAATGTTTGGTAAAAGCCAGGAGTCCAGAGGATGCTTCCTTTGGTCGAGGTCCAGCGACCCCGTGATGGCCTACCGGCCAAACGGGGCAAGCGAAACGCTGGCCGTGATGAAGCGGCCCCGTGATGGCCCACCAGGGCCAAACGGGGCAAACGGAACGCTTCCCGCCCCAGGGCCGCAGGCATTTTAGCAAACCGCGTTTTTAAGCCCTGGGGCGAAATCATTTTAAATGCCTTGCTGGGCGGCTATGTTCCTCAAAAGCATGTTGGCGCAATCGGTGATGTCTGCCTGCATCTTCCGGCGGCAACCGTGGAACATTCCGTTCTCGTCATATTCGACCGCCTCGTTATTGATCCCCATGTAGTCATTCCGGTAGCTAATCGGCCATGCATGGATTTCGCTTACCTCGAAAACGATATCAGGATCTCGCATGGCGTCCCCGTTCTGCTCTCCGTAGTGGGCCACGCTAACCAAATCGTTATGGCCATCAACCTTGCCGATAATCTCCACGCAAGCGGCCATGAAATGACCGGGGGCATTGTCGATCTTGGTATGCCCGCCGCCTGCCTTGGCGATGGCTATGAGGCGGTCCAGAATGGCTTGGGTGTTCTTGTTCAATGCTTTCATAGGGTAACCTCCTGAAAATGCTCCTGAATTGTTTCGATGGCTTCTTGAATCAGGCTGGCGAAGTCCAGCCCTTGGGCTTCCAGCCGTTCGGCTTGCTCGTCGAAAAGGAAGCTTTCGGGCAAGCTGCCGACGCTTAAAGCAAGCGCCCGTTGCCGGGCGCTCAAAACCTCCTGCAAGACTTCAATGGCAATCTCCGCGCGTTCGGACGGACTCATGACCGGGCCTCGCGGTGCTTGTAGACCTGGGCCAAAGCCTTGATAGCGTCATCAAAGCTGATGCCCTGCTCGTGGTCGGCCATGACGCGCCGGATCGCGTAATCCTTCCGGCGGCAAAGAGCCGCAAGAATCCCGGCGGCTTTGTCGGCGGGAGTATTGGTCAGCAACCGGGCGTAAAAGTCCGGCTTCTTTTCCTGGGTCGGCGTATCGACCGCCGGGGCGGTCGTCGTGTTCGTGTTCTTCTTCATGGGCATGGGTCCTTTCTGTTGTTGGTTACTGCCCTACTCTGCAAAGCTGACTAATCCGGACTCTCGGAGGCTGATAAAGGGGTGCTCTCCCCTGCCGATGATCACATGGTCCAGAATGGGAACATCGAGAATCTTCCCGGCTTCGATCAGTTGGCGGGTGACGCGGATATCCTCCGCGCTTGGGGACGGATCGCCCGACGGATGATTGTGCGTGATGGCAATGGCGGCGGCTCCGTCCTGAATGGCAGTTCTAAAAACTTCCCTTGGATGAATCAGGGAGGCATCCGCGATGCCGAGGGTTGTCAGCGCCGAAATGAAATTAGGCAAAACCCACCGGTTTGAAAATGGGCAGGGGTTGGCTTGATTTTCTTCCCCCCTGTTTCCATTTAAACCTCTTCTTCCATCTTCTTCTGCCGGTTAAATCATCGGGGCTGGATCGGTTCAGGATTGCGGACTTGGCGGGGTTGGGCAGGCTAAGGGGATGAAGCGGAAACGACGGCACAAGTGTGCGAGTTGCAGTTCATTGTATCGGCCCGATCCTCGGGCGAAGGCTCGCCAACGGCATTGTTCTTGTCCGGCTTGCCGGAAAGCGAGCAAGGCGGCCAGCCAGCGGAAGTGGCTGCGGAAAGCAGAGAACCGGAGCTACTTTCGGGGTCCGGAGCAGGTGGCTCGGGTTCGGCAGTATTGGCAGGACCATGCCCGGCCCCCGCGTAAAAAGCGGGGCAAGCCTAAGGCGTTACAAGAGAAGATAATCGCGCAAGACCTTGACGTACAAGGGGATAGCACCTTCTTAAATCCGGCGGCGTTACAAGATGAGTTCTTGATGCAACCCTCGGTGTTGCTGGGAGTTATCTCCAGCTTAACCGGCAGTGCGTTACAAGAGCAGATCGCTCGGAACGTCCAACGCTTTCACACTCGCGGCCAGACGATCCTGGGCATGAGGCCCGGGACGTTGGGAGGAAAAGGAAATGACGGAAAAGCCAGTGTTGGCGCCGGCACGGTTGCGCAAGGTCCCTGAGCAGTTCAGTTGGGTGGACCAGCGGCTGGTGCGGCAGGAGTATATCCGCCGCTGCGATGCGCGGGGGCTGGCTTTGTATCTGTTGCTCTTGACGTTCTCGGACGCCCAGGGGCTCTCCTACTATTCGGACGAGCGGGCGGCGGCGCTGCTAAGTTTAAGCGCAACGGACGTGCGGGAAGCGCGCAGGCAACTGATCGAGGCGGACTTGATAGCCTACGAGCGGCCGCTGTACCAGGCGCTCTCGCTGGGAGGCGCCTCATGATCGCCTACGAACTCTATTGCCGGCTGCGGCAGCTGCGGGAGAAAGAACATTGGAGTCTTTCCCAGATCGCGCGGGAGCTGGGCCTGCACCGGGACACGGTGCGGCACTGGGCGAGCGCTGCGTACCGGCGCCAGAAAGCCGGGCAACGAACGAGCAAGCTCGACGAGTATAAGGGCGCGATCGTGGGCTGGCTCAACCAGCATCCCTTCAGCGCCCGGCAGTTGCTGCCGCGCCTGCGGGAGCAGGGCTATCGCGGCGGCTACTCGATCCTCACCGAGTACGTCCGGCAGGTTCGCCCGAAACGGCCGGCGGCTTATCTGACGCTGCACTTTGAGCCGGGGGAATGCGCGCAGGTGGATTGGGGCTGCGCGGGCTCTCTGGCCGTGGGCTCGACGCGCCGGCGCTTGAGCTTCCTGGCGATGACGCTCTGCTACAGCCGCAAGATGTACGTGGAGTTCACGCTCGCCGAGACGCTGGAACAGTTCCTGGCCTGCCAGCAGAACGCCTTTCGGTACTTTGGCGGCGCGCCCCGCCGGCTAATGATCGACAACCTCAAGACGGCCGGCTTGTCCCATCCGGCCGGGCAGCCGGCGACCTATCATCCGCGCTACCTGGACTTCGCCCGTTTTTTCGGGCTGGAGGTGCGGGCCTGCAACGCGAGGGCGCCGCACGAGAAAGGCCGGGTGGAGCGGGCGGTGGGGTACGTGAAGCAAAACTTCCTTTCCGGCTATGCGCCCACCTCCTTGTCCGAGGCCAACCTCTCGGTCCGGCGCTGGCTCGATGAGGTGGCCCACGTGCGCGTGCACGCCGAGACGAAAAAAACGCCGGAAGCCCTGTTTAAAGAGGAACGGCTCTCTCCGTTGCCGGCCGCGCCCTACGACGTGAGCGTGGCGCGGCTCTCGCACGCCACCCGGCGATGCCGGGTCCATCTCGACGGCAACCGCTATTCCGTCCCCGCGGAATACGCGGGGACGCGGCTAAGCGTACAGGTCTATCCCGACAAACTGCTGATCTATTGCCGGCAACGGCTGGTGGCCGAACATGTCCGCACCTACGACCGGGGCGCCGACCTCGAAAACCCGGAGCATGTCAAAGAACTGCTCGACCACCGCAAGCGGGCCTGGGAGCAAAACCTCCTGCGCGCGTTTTTCCGCCTGTCCTCCTGCGCGGAAACCTACTGCCGGCAGATGGAAACCCGCCGGCTCAACCCCAGGCAACACGCCCGCAAGATCGTCGCCTTGAGCGAAATCTACGGCGTGGACGAAGTCGATCGCGCCCTGCGCGACGCCCTGGAGTTCGAAGCCTTCAGCAGCGAATACATCGCCAACATCCTCGAACAGCGCCGCCGCGTTCTGCCCGAACCCGGCGCCTTGCACCTGACCCGGCGGGCCGACCTGCTGGACCTGGACCTGCCCCCGGCCGACCTCGACGGATACGAAAGAAAGGAAACCCCATGAAACCCACCGAAGAACTCGACGCCTACCTGAAGGAACTGCAACTGACCTGGACCGCCCAAGAGTACGAAGCGCTCGCCGGCGAAGCCGCTCAAAACCATTGGCCGCACGCCGACTATCTGCGGCGCGTGCTCGAAGGCGAATGCCTGCGGCGAAGGGAAAACCGCATCCAGCGGCGCATTCAAAGCGCCCGATTCCCCGTGGTCAAAACTCTCTCGGGCTTCAACTGGAGCTGGCCCAAGAAAATCAACCGCGAACAGATCCAGAATCTCTTCCGGCTCGCCTTCCTGAAGGAGCCGGGCAACGTGATCCTGCTCGGAGGCGTCGGCCTCGGAAAGACCCACCTGGCCACCGCCTTGGGCTATGCCGCCTGCCTGGAAGGCCAGAGCGTGCTCTTCGCCACCGCCGTGGACCTGATCAACACCCTCGGCGCCGCCCAGACCCAGCACCGCCTGAAAGCCGAACTCAAGCGCTATGCCGCCCCCCGGTTGCTGGTCCTGGACGAAGTCGGCTACCTGCCCATCGACAAGCAGGGCGCCGACCTGCTCTTTCAGGTCATCAGCGCGCGCTACGAATGCGGCTCCATCGTGCTGACCACCAACAAAGCCTTCAAACAATGGCCCGCCATCTTCAACAACGACTCCACCCTGGCCTCCGCCGTGCTCGACCGCCTCCTGCACCATGCCGAGATCGTCCTGATCGAAGGCTCCAGCTACCGGATGAAAGAAAAAATCTGACCGCGCGGCTCCCCGCCAGCCCAGCCCCCGCTGCGCTGGCGGTTTTTAAACCGGTGACTTTTGACGCATTTTCCACCGGCGCTGACACCTTCGGGATATCTGTATTCCGCCGAAACCCTGGCGGGACCGTCATATGGAGTTTACTCGGCATGACATCGGACAGTTCATACAGACTGAGCGCCGTCTGGTGCGAGTATACCCCCACAGGCCGATCATCCCGGCCACGAGACCAAAGCGACCACAGAACATATTGATCTTCAGGAGAACGAGGGAAAGCCGAGAGACGATAGACACCTCGGTGCTCACGGACCCAAGCGCCCGTGCGGACGTGGTAAGGATGATTGGCTGACACGTAGCCACATGAACGCGCTTGCTTCGTGGTAAAGAAGCCACGCTGACCCTCGGCTATTTCATACAGTTTGGTTCGGTTATCCTTCATATCGCCTCTGCACAATTACTATAATATTTATAGCTATTATGCAAGCTTGGAGATAAGGCTATATTACGCTTTCTTTACCCCAAACCATTCTGCACGAGCTTCGGATGACTTTAAAATAGTCTGCATTGCCTCTTTAAATTTGGCGTTCACCTTACCCTTCCGGCAAACCTTGAAAAATTGACCGTGTGAACCAGTTGGGTGTGGAACGCCGATAGTGGTTCGAGCCGTTTCAAGATAGGCTAACGCTGAAACAGCTTCTTTCCTTAAGCCTTTCCCTCCCAGCGAAGCAGCATCTGTTTTTCATAGACACCCTTTACCACCCCGCGCTATAAACCCACCAAAACAGAAAGGCTGGGGTGAATGACAGCCTTCTGTATGGCTTTCCAATCAGTCATTCCTTCATTCCTCTGGTTGCGGACATGGCTCTTTCCATGATTGGCGTGGCGTCCCTCGTCCATTCACCGAAATGCTGTCGCAGCCACAATCCCGTGTATACGTCGGGCCTACGAGTATTTCTCTCGGAATCCCATTCTTTGGATCTTTATAATCCATGTTTGATTTCATCCGAAAGACTTAGCTTACCGGCTGTGGCGAAGTGTCAGCGGAATCACAGTACGGTTCTTTTTGGCTTTCTTCTGGAATTTCTAACCAAGGACTGAGCTTGCCCTTCAAATCTGCCACAAGTCTAGGATCCATGTATTCGTATTCATCTGGGATGTGCAGGCAAATGATACGTTTTCCGATCGATTCTTCCCTGTATTTCTTGAGTATCTTATTCCGATGGCTCTTCTCCATTACAAAAATATAGTCTGCCCATCCCACATCCCCTTTTGTGAGCTTTTTACGAGCGCCATCATCCGTTCCTGCTGATCGTATATTGTATTGCTGCTGATTACGAAAGATGGTTTCGGCTGTTCGGCTCCGATACTTATTTAGGCTGCATACAAAGAGGATATTCAGCTTATTCATGCTTTACGGCCCTTGAAGGATCCGCTTTCTCACCGGATTTTCTTAAAGTCTTTGATTTTGTTCCTGAGCAGAACTTCGGCCCGACCTCTCTCATCCGTACTCGAAAATGCTATGTATGGGAGCCAATAGTAAATGCGGTCATTGGGGTAGATCAGAAAACCTTTAGTTCCCTTCCGAACCTTCAATATCATCGCCCAGCTTTGTTTCCCTTCTCCCCCATCTGTCGTGATATGCAGCCCGTATTCAGCAAGAATGCATGTGACATTTGTGTTTCGATCAGGGCGCTTGTTAAAATGCCGGCGAACAGCCCATCGCACATCATATTTTCTCAGGAAAAGAAAATAGATTCCAACCAGTGGGAGTAACACTGCTGGCACCGACCAGCCTCTTGTATTGAAGGCGCACCAACCGACCAGTATGGCCAGACATGAAAGGAAAATCAGAATGACTCTAAAAAACGGCCTGCATTGCGCGCGATCGTGTGCTTCGCGCGCACCAATCAGTTCTCCAACCGTCCACTTATACGATGCTTTAATTTCTTGAGTCATATCATCACCGTAGCTTACAAGCACCGTTTGTCGTTAGTTCTCCAAGTTTCTCCATTTCCGTCTTAATCGACGAATACAACTCGTCGATCCATTTGGGCGCGGCTGTCATCTGAAGTGGCGCCGGCCGAGATCTTAAATCCACTGGGCTCAAAATGATTGAGACGTTATCGATTCCGGTCTGAGTAGCCAAGATAAACAGATCTTCGGCAGCTTCATCGCCCATAGCAAGGCAACCGATGGAGCAATTCTTTCCGTGGATCATGATGTCTGATCCGAGTTCAGTTCGTCCATCCTCCCCCGCCCTCCTGAGATCTTCCAAATTCGGATAGTTAACCCGTAAGGCCAAATGATAAAGGCTATTCGGATTCAAGGATTCCACTCGGTAGATTCCTTCCGGCACTTGCATGTCGCCCTCTTTGAGCTTTGGGCCAAGCTTTCCGCTCATGCCGAGGATCGGGTAGTTCTTAAGATGTTTCCATTCTCCATCCGGACCCGAGATCCAAACCTCTAGCATCCGCTCCGCCTTAAGACCGACCAGCATCATTTTCTTTGGGGGATAGGCAACGTCAACCTGCTCGAAAGCCGGGGCCAACCGGGCGCAAACCGTCGCCCCAAACTGGGCCACGCGGTCATCGACTGTTTTCTTGCCTTTCATAATCTGGATAACAGCAATGATGGGCCGACGCCATTGCGCCTGAAACACGATTGCGCACACGCACAGGGCCAGGAGAATGATCAATGGAATCTTCATTTCACGCATAATGGTCATGGCCGCGGTCTCACGGAGAACAACGGGTGCATTCTCGCCACGGCCCCCAATCTTCTCTTTGCGAGAGCGTCGCTGACCGACGCCCGCAGGCTGCGACAAGCGCAGCCCCGACCAAAAAACCGATGGCGCGCCTGGCAGGGCTCGAACCTGCGACCCTGGGATTAGAAATCCCATGCTCTATCCAACTGAGCTACAGGCGCCACGGATTTTCCAATGCTTGGAAAAAATCTGCTTTAGTTTTCCAAACATTGGAAAATTTTTCGAGTCTTTTTCCAAACATTGGAAAAACGTATTAAAAATAAGCAAAAATCGTTGGTCAAGAACTTGCCGATTTAGTGCCGTTCTCCTGCAACCTGGAGATTGCTCAGATGAACGTTATACGTATTGTATATCCTTTATCATAATCAGGATATGACATCACGGATGACTTGCGGGGTCAGAAGGATTTGTACGGGCCTGATACTCTGCTAAATTGAGAAACGAATCCCCATCCGCATCGGCGGCGGCATCTGCGGCATCGTGGGGATTGAGCCCATGACTCAGTTCCCAGACGTTGGGCATTCCGTCGGCGTCGGCGTCGTAATCTCCCAGCACTTCGGCGGCGCTCCAGGGATAGTTGAGGATCTTCACTTCGTCCAGCGCTCCTTCATAGCCCGAGCCGATCAGCAGTGCGGACAGGGTCTCTGTCGGTTGAAGGTTGGCCGTGGCGGCATAGGTCGCGGTACCGAGTAACTGCCCATTGCGATAGGACTTCACCGTCCGCGTGCCGCTATCGCGGGTGATGACCAGATGCTGCCACTGACCGGCGGGGAACAACGTGGCTGATGCAAAATCGGTGTTCCAGGAACTCATGTCGTTCCCCTGATAAAAGGACAAAACGTAATTAATATATTGGTAGAAACCGAATTCACCCCGGGAGTTGTTTTTGTTAATCACAAAGCAATAGGCCCGGTTAGTCGCCGGCTTGTACCACAGCGAAAGCGTCAAGTCCCCGCTAACTTGCAGGCTCGGACTGTTGGACACCCGGATGTAGTCACCGGTTCCCGAGAAATCCGCATGGCGTCCAAACCACGATTCCACCGGACTCAAGCCCCCAATGGCCGCTCCATGATTGCCCTTGCCCGACTCGTCGAGCACGTCCCCTTCCATGCCGGTCCAGGCCGTCTCGTTGAACCCATAGTGCGCCACCAGGCCGGGCTTATCGTCCACATCTTGCGGGTTCGTATGACTTTTGTATTCCTGCAGGCTGCTCCAGCCATCGGCGTCCAGATCGGCGGCTGCATCCGAGGCCTCGTGGGGATTGAGCCCATGACTCAGTTCCCAGACGTTGGGCATTCCG
>Ga0154562_125_pt1 | contig 63184 bp, 44 predicted proteins | sample RifGroF2_FD_105705 | JGI IMG/M metagenome (GOLD analysis project Ga0154562, IMG submission 105705) | Lentisphaerae bacterium GWF2_57_35 | reverse complement strand
ACCCACCGCTATCGGTCAAGGCCATCGCGGGTTGGCTCGCGGCCAAGGCGGTTTCGCGCTCGGCCACACGTCGGGACTTCATCGTAATCTGCCAGACGATCCGGCGCTTGCAGAGTTCGCGGTCGAGGTAACGCTGGTAGCTCTCGAACCTCGACGGCTGCGGCCAAGCCGTGGCGCGAAAAACCATTTCCTCTTTGTAGGGTGCACCTGCGGTTTTGGGGACGCTCATGATCAGAAGTTCTTCTTGGGCGATGTCTTCGTAGACCAGCAAATCGGTATCGTGCGGGATTTGCTTGGAGATTTCGCTGCCGGGATCGAAGTAATAGGTCCCGGCCTCAAAGTCCCAGAACCAATCGTTCATTTGGAGGTCGGCCCAATCCATTGGCGAATCGTCGGGCAACACGGCCGGAATAACCAAGGGATAAGAACTCTCGCGGAAGGCGGTGAACTCTTTGGTCAGTTGCGCCCAGGTGTTGAGCGTCCGGGCATTGAAATCTTCGGCTTGCTCTTTGGTCAACTGCACGGCGGCAAACGCAAAACTGCCGATCAAGGCGACTAACAACAAAAGACACAACACGCGCACATCGACCCGACCCACGAGACGTCTAATTTTCCGCACCATTTCCCCACCCCTTCTGGTTCGGCGGCCATTCAGCCACAAATGAATCGATACGTCGACATTTATATCGGCAAGCGCAACATGTCCGGGCGCGCGTCTTGCCGCGGCTTCTTCTGAACGTTTGGCGTCGGAAAGAAGCCACCGGCTTACGCCCTGTCTCTTATACACAAAATTCTCCAAGAGAGTCTGGCCTTCAACCAAGTCCTAATTCCTTATCCGTGGGACGCTTTGCCATCCGTGGGGCTATTCTGCACAAAAAGAAGAGTGGCCCCACGGATGGCAAAGCGTCCCACGGATAAGAGCCTATTTCGGTAGGCTCAAGCGTACACATTTTCATTCGTAACGCATCGACTCGCGTCAGCTCCCCTTTATCTTCCTCCTAATCATAATCTTAATCGTAATCTTAATCTCTCATGGTTGTATCGATGAAGAGATTATGATTACGATTAAGATTACGATTAAGAGGCAGAGGGGGGACCTACTGAAAAAGGCTTTAGGGAATGATGACTCGTTAGAATACCGAACTCTCTTGGAGGATTTGCGTATAAGAGACAGGGCTTACGCCGGCGGCTACGTAGCCGCGTCCGTAAGGACGTGGATTCCTATTTGTCCTTCGATACGGGGGACAAGAATAAGGAGTATATGTGTGGTGTCAATAAAGTAGCATCCATGCTCCCCTTAAGGGGTGACAAACGAATCCATTTTACAGGTGATAGGTCGAAACATCCGCGAGGCCCGGCTTCGGGCCGGGATGACGCAGGAATGTTTGGCGGAGTTGGCGAACCTGCACTGGAAGACCTTGAGTTACATCGAGAGAGGGAAGCATCCTTTTTCCATCGTTACATTCGTTCGATTGGTTCAATATCTAAAGACTTCGCCAAGTCGCTTGTTGGAGGGATCGGACCAACTCGACGAAAAACGTTTGAAGCGAGTGACCAAAGCCTTGGCGCGCAAACGGCAGCCCAAAAGAAGCTGATGCAGTTTTAGGATGAAAACGGTATGAAAATCGCAACTTTCAACGCGAATTCGATCCGGTCGCGGCAGGACGCCATCTTGCAGTGGATGGCGGAGCATCGACCCGATGTGCTGTGCGTGCAGGAAACCAAGGTGCAGGATCACGAGTTCCCGCAGGATGTTTTTACGCAGGCGGGCTATCACGTAATCTTCAAGGGGCAGAAATCCTATAACGGCGTGGCGTTGATTTCCCGGCAGGCGCCGGAGGCGGTTTCTTTTGGATTGGACGACGGCGGGCCGGCGGACGAACCCCGGCTGCTGGCGGCGAAGATCGGGCCGGTGCACATCGTGAATACCTATGTCCCTCAGGGGCGCGAGATGGAGCACGAGCTGTTTATCTATAAGCTGGAATGGTTCCGGCGCCTGCGCGAGTTGTTCGGACGCCGATTCAAGCCGACGGATTGGGTCGTCTGGGTGGGCGATTTGAACGTGGCCAAGGAACCGATCGATGTGCATAGCCCAGAGCAATACGCGAATCATGTGTGTTTTCATGAATCGGTGCGAAAAGCTTTTTCGGTTTGTCTGGATTGGGGCTTTGTGGATGTCTTTCGGCAGTTCCATCCCGAGGCAGACCAATACACTTTCTTCGATTATCGCACGATCAATGCCGTGAAACGAAACATTGGCTGGCGGCTGGATTATATCCTGGCCACCCCGGCCCTTGCTTCAAAAGCCGTTAACTGTGAAATAGATATGCAGCCAAGACTTGCGCCAAAAGCCTCCGATCACACCTTCCTCTCCGCCGATTTTAATCTCTAACTTGGACTTTGGACTTATTGGACTTTGGACCCTCCTCCCCCCTCTTCCTCCCCTTCCACCCCGGTGGGACCGATCCCTGTATTGTGTTGACTTATGGCGTTTCTGGGGCTAAATAACGGCATTGTTACGGAATAATGAAAGAGAATTGATCGACGAATCGCTAATGAATTGCTATTGATCGCCTTCGAAGCGGTAGAAGGAGCCGCTTGCAAGGGGGCCGGAAACGATCATGCCATTAATAAGGACAGGGGACTATGACTAGTCAAACGCAGCCGAAATATCATCTGGGAGCCAACGGGGATTTCATCATCGAGGATTACAATAACGCCAAGCCTTTTGCCAGTTTCTTTCCGGGCATTGCCGGGGCGCACGGGATTCCGATGTGGGTATTTTATGTGAACCGGGGGCAATGCATTTGCAGCGTTGGACTAAGCGACAAAGATCATCCGATCATGGAATTTCTCTCTGCCAATCGCGCGTTTCAGCTCACTTCCACCCAATGTTTTCGGACCTTCCTGAAGTTTTCGTCCGGCAACCAGGTGGAATATTACGAACCATTTCAGACCCAGGTCACTTCTTTGAACATGAAGCGGTCCCAGCGGATGATTATTTATCCGGCGCAGTTGACCATCGAAGAAGTGAACGAGACCCTGGGGTTCAAGTTCTCGGTGGATTATTTTAACGTTCCGGAAGACAACTATGCGGGTTTGGTTCGCGTGTTGCGGATCGAAAATCTGAACGAAAAACCGGTCAGCATCGAATTGCTCGACGGGCTTCCGCTGATCGTTCCCTGCGGCGTGGACAACTACAATCTCAAGAATATGCGGCGGCTGGTGGAATCGTTTGTCGAAGTGATCAACTGCGATACCCGTGTGCCCTACTTCAAGGGCCGCGTGAAGCAGGAAGACCGGCCCGAAGTGATCAAGATCCGCGAAGGGCATTTTTATGCCGGGTTTGTCGAGAACCGCGGCAAATCCACCCTGGTGGATACGATCGTCGATCCCCAGAAGGTCTTTGGACGGCTGACGGATTACAGCTTCCCGGTTCGCTTCATCGAAGACACGCCCTTCAAGGTGCGCGGTCCGCAAATGCAGGAAAACTGCCTGCCGTGCGCGATGGGGCTTTCGAAGGCCAGCATCGGGGCGGGCAAGACCTACACGTACTACTCGATCATCGGCCACAGCAAGACCGTCGAGGAGCTTAACCGCATGATTCCCCGCATTACGCGCGTGAGTTACGTGGAGAAGAAGCAGAAGGAAAACGCCGATTTGATCGACCAGTTGACGCAAAACAGCCTGGTCCTGAGCAACTCGAAGAAATTCGATCTCTACAGCCGGCAGAACTTCCTGGATAACGTCCTGCGCGGCGGTTTTCCGTATTCGTATAACGGCGGAAAAGGCAAGTCCACCGCCCTGCACCTGTTTTCCCGCAAGCACGGCGATCTGGAACGCGATTACAACGACTATCGCCTCTCCCCCACCCCGTACTCGCAGGGCAACGGCAACTTCCGCGACATCAATCAGAATCGGCGCAGCGATTTGTTCTTCAACCCGGATGTGCGCGAAGACAACGTCGAGCATTTCTTCAATCTGATTCAGCTCGACGGCTTCAATCCGTTGGGCGTGAAGATCACCAGCTTCAATATCAAAGATCGCAAGGGCTTGCAGGAAATCCTGAAAAAGGCCGTGCCGGCAAAGCACATCGAGCAGGTGAAAGAGCTGCTGTCGCATCGGTTCACCCCGGGCGAGTTCTTCTCGAAGCTGGCCGATGCAAAAATCGAATTGAAGATCGACCAGGATGCCTTCTTGGGCGAGTTGCTGGCGATCAGCGAAAAACATCAGGAAACGGACTACGGGCACGGCTATTGGAGCGATCACTGGACCTACAACCTGGATTTGTTGGAAAACTATCTGGGCATTTATCCCGAGAATCTGCGGAAGATATTTTTCGACAACAAGAAGTTCACCTTCTTCGACAACATCCACCGGGTTCGTCCCCGCGCGGACAAGTATGTCGTATGGGAAGGCCATCCGATGCAGCTCGGCGCCGTGTATGCCGATCACGACAAGGAAAAGCAGATCAAGAAACGCGACGGCAGCCCCTACGAAGTCCGGACCCAGTTCGGCAAGGGCGAGATCTACTACACGAACCTGGCGACCAAGCTGCTTTGCCTGGCGGTCAACAAGCTGGCTTCGTTGGACCCCGCGGGCGTCGGCATCGAAATGGAATCCGACAAGCCCAACTGGTACGACGCCTTGAACGGTCTGCCCGGACAACTCGGCTCCAGCCTTTCCGAAACGCTGGAACTCAAGCGCACGATCTTGTTCCTCACGAAGACCTTTGACGATCTTCAGCTCAAGGACAACGACAAGTGGGCCATTCCCGTGGAGATCCGCGGCTTCATGATCCGGGTGCACGACCTGCTCAGGAAATACTTTGCGGACCGCGGCGCCGATCGCGATTTCGCGTTCTGGGACGAAGCTTCGTCGGTCAAGGAATCCTACCGCGACCAGACCTGGATGGGTTTGAGCGGCCGGGAAGAAACCGTTTCCGTGGGGTGGTTGAAGAACTTCTTCCAGCTCGCCTTGCAAAAGATCGAGCGCGGCATTCAGAAGGCGAAGCGCAAGGATGGAAATCTTTCGACCTACTTCATGAGCAAGCCGGCGAAATACGAGCTGATCACGGTGAGCCGCAACGGCAAAAAGGAAGTGAAGCACAACGCCGCCGGCCAGCCTTGTTTCCGCCCGCTGAAGTTCAAGCATGAGGCGCTGCCGTTGTTCCTGGAAGGGCCGGTGCACTACCTTCGCATCGAGCGCGACCCGGCCGAGGCAAAGCGTCTGGCCAAGGCGATCCGCGAAAGCGGGCTCTTCGACCAGAAGCTTAAAATGTACAAGGTCAACGAATCGCTCGTCGATCAGCCGATGGAAATCGGCCGTACGCGGATCTTCTCGCGCGGCTGGCTGGAAAACGAATCCATCTGGATGCACATGGAGTACAAGTACCTGCTGGAACTGTTGCGTTGCGGCTTGCACGACGAGTTTTTCCGCGACTTCAAATCGATGCTGGTGCCCTTCCTCGATCCCGAGATGTATGGCCGCAGCATCCTGGAGAATTCCTCGTTCATCTGCTCGAGCGGCAACCCGGATGCCAGCATCCACGGCAACGGCTTCGTGGCCCGCCTGAGCGGCTCGACGGCCGAGTTCATTCATATCCTCGGCATGATGTCCTTTGGGGCGAATCCCTTCGGCGTAAACGAAAAAGGCCAACTCGAACTCCGCTTGCAGCCGACCCTCCCGGGCTGGCTGTTTACGGAGAAGGAAATGACCGCTTCGTTGTGGCAGGGCGACCGGCGCAAAGAGCAGCGGTTTGCCGCCGGAACGTTCAGCTTTGCGTTCCTGGGCAATATCCTCGTGACGTATCACAATGCGCAACGCAAGGACACCTTCGGCAAAAACGGCGTGTCGCCGAAAGCGTTCAAAGTCGTCGGTCTGGATGGCCAGATCACCCGCATCGAAGGCGGCGCGATTGCCGGACCGTTGGCGCAACAAATCAGAAATCGACAAGTCAGCCGCATCGAAGTGGAGATGGGTTGATAAAACGGCTTGAAGACGGCGCTGCAAACTCAGCGTGTTTGCAGTGTCGGCCTCAGCCGACCCGGCAGTGAATTTGCATTAAGAAATGTGAAGTAAAATCCAAAGAGAGAGGTTACGAAATGTTACCGGATATCAAGAATCAGGACTCGGTGAAGTACGATGCCAGGAGTTTTATTCTCAACGGGAAGCGGGAGCTGCTGATCGGCGGGGAGTTTCATTATTTCAGGACGCCGAACGAGTTATGGGAAGATCGAATCGTCAAGATGAAGCGGGGCGGCTGCAATCAGATCACGACGTACATACCCTGGAACTGGCATGAACCCATTGAAGGGCAGGAACGCTGGACCGGCGATCAGGATCTCGAAAAATTCATCAAGCTGTGCGCGAAGCACGGCATGTTTTTGGTGGTCAAACCCGGCCCGTACATTTGCGCCGAGTGGGATTTTGGCGGGCATCCGGATTGGCTGCTGAGCAAGAAGATCCGCCTGCGCGTTTTGGACGACACGTATCTGTCGTATGTCGAGAAGTGGTACAAGCGCGTGGCGGAGGTCATCAAGCCCTACCAAATCACGCACGGCGGCAACATTTTTGCGATTCAGGTCGAGAACGAATACGACCACTTGATGCACTACGGCACGGAACCGATTTCCGTCGAAGACGCCATCACGTATTTCAAGAAGCTCGAAGGCATGATGGTGAAGTACGGCATCGATATTCCCCGCTTCGCCAACGAGGCCTCGTTCCTTCGCGGCAACGGCATTATCGACACCCGCACGTATTACCCGAGCATTCCCTGGTTCTGGCGCTGGGAGCTGAACAACTACGACAACAACATCGACAACGCGAAAAAAGGACAGCCGGATTGCCCGACCATGATCCTGGAATTGCAGGCGGGCTGGTTCACGATGTACGGGCAGCCGCCATTCGTGCCGGACGCCCTGCTGACCGAAGGCGTTACCAACAGCGCGCTGGCCGCCGGGTCGTCGTTCCTGAACATGTACATGTTCGTGGGCGGCACAACGATCCCCTTCTGGGGTTGCCGCGGCGACATTTTCGACCTGTATCCGCGCGGTACGGGCACCACGACCAGCTTCGACTTCGGCGGTTCGCCCATCCGCGAATGGGGCGAATTGATGCCCGAACGCTATCACTGGATCCGCACCTTCAATTTGTTCTGCAAGAATTACAAGGATCTGCTGCTGGAATCGGACATTGTCGAGGACGTGAAAGCGATTCGCGGCGGCTCGGATGTGGAAGTCATCCGCAATGGCGACTCGTTCATCGACGAAACCATCTCCAGCCAGTCCGAGAAGTTCAAGATCATCACGCGGCGGCTGGGCGACCAGTACCTGGTGTGCGTGCGCAACATGTCCAACGACGACAAGGTTGTGGATTTGGGCTGGGCGGCAACCGGCGAAACCGTGCTGAAGGGCATTGAACTCAAGACGCACGAATCGTTCATCTTGCCCATCGGCGTGAAAGTGCCGAATACGAACGTCACGATCGTTCACTCCAGCTCGAGCCTGTTGTTTTCGAAGAAGGTCGACGGGCATGCGGTCTTCGGCGTGTTCGGCAAGCCGGGACGCGCGGGCGAAACGGCGCTGAACGTACCGGCTTCGGAAGTCAAAGTCTTGTCGGGCCAGGTCCAGGTGGGCGGGTCGGATCAGGCGGTATTGACCTACACGCACAACGGCATCCAAGTGCTCAAGGTGCGCAACGACATCCTAGTGATTCTCGATCAGGAATTGGCCTGCCGGGTGGAGGAACTCAAGGACGGCATTTTGATTGCCGACACGTACTTCATCCGCGACATCGTGGAAAATGGCGGCGCGCTGACCCTGAAAGCCGAAATGCGCAATGGCTCGGACAATCGCTTCACCTACATCGGCCAGGGCGCCGTCAAGGCCGTCAACGCCGCCGGAGTCTCCGTGCCCGTGAAGAAGCTTTCCGAGGCTGGCGAATACGCCTTCGAGATAAACAATCCGGTCGATCAGCCGGTCCAATTCACGTGGCAGGGCAATTGGAAAGTGAAGTCGGATGCCGATGAAAAGGAAGTGAAGTTCAATGACGCCGGCTGGACTCAGATGGACAAACCGGTCTCGCTGGAAGAGGCCGGAATGTTGAAGCACGGCTACATTTGGTACCGCATGGAATGCCGTCTGCCCAAGGACGCCAAAGACGTCAAAATCGAAGTTCCCGGCAACGACACCGACCGGTTCTACATCTACGTCAACGGCAAGGAAACCTGGTGCGGCATTGTTCCGAAGGCCGAGACCGGCATTCAGGAGCTCGTCAAGCCGGGCAAAAACGTCATCGCGATCCTGTACCAGAACTTCTACCACAACAAATCGCATCCGCACGAAGGCGCGATCCAGAAGTACAGCGGCATCATGGGTCCCGTGATCGTTACCGGCACTAGCGAAGGCAAGCCGTTCAAACGCAAGATCGGCGCGTTCAAGGTTCGCGAAGAATTGACCGGCGTGATCAAAGGGTACGCCGAATCGAACTTCGACGACTCCGGCTGGCAGACCCTGAAACCGGCGGCCAAGCACGTCATGGCGCCCGAACTGGGCACCGTGTTGTGGATGCGCCGGCGGTTCAAATATACTTGCAAACCCGGCTGGAAGGCGGCGGTCAAACTGAACATTCCCGACGCCAAGGATCGCGTGTTGATGTACATCAATGGACAGATCTTCGGCCAGTTCGAAAGCATCGGGCCGCAGTATGACTTCTACATTCCCGAAACGTTCCTCAAGGAAGACAACGTCCTGACGTTTATTCTCGAGGGACACAAAACCTGGATGGATGTCGTCAAAGGATACGTCAAGGAGCCCATCTTCGGCACGTTCTGCGAATCGAAGGATATCGACGTTCGCATCGAGATGTAAAGCGAGCGGAAAAAAGGTCCGGGAGGGCCGGCGGCCTCGCCGTCCGATGGATTAAAAAAAGGCCCTGTCCGTTTGGACAGGGCCTTCTTCTTTTTTGAACGAGGATGATGAGGATGAACGATCGATTAAGCTTTTCGGCGCCGCAGAAGCATCGGCAACCCCACCAGGCTTGTCACCAAAAAGGCCATGGTGGACGGTTCGGGAACCGCTGCAACCGCGCTTAACGAGTCAAATGCCACCGTACCGCTCGCCGGCCCGGAGCCGCCAATCGCCAGCACCATGCGCCCAATGGTCGCTGAAGCCGGCGCCGCTCCGGAAATGGAACGGAAAGCCCATACATCGGCCAAATCGTCAGGCGTGAAACGAGTCGTTTCAATGCCAGGCCCGGCTGACGTGACGCCGTCAGCTTGATACCATTCCAGTTTTAACGACGCATAGGTGTTGTTGCCGACATCCCACGTATACCGTTCGCTGGTGGGTGTGTACAAATAGCCGGACGCCGTATAGGTCTGTCCGCCGATCACGGAAAAATTCTGGAACAAACCCGTGTCGTCCCACCAGAGGCGGACGCATTGAGCGCCACTGTGCGCATAAGAGCCCTCCAGGGCGCCGCTGGGACCCCATGACAGCCAACCGGGAATATCCGCCAGGCCCGTGCCCCCTTCCACATCTCCGTTAACCAAATCTGCCTGAACGGAAGCCGTTGAACAGGCCATAGTTACTGCAACAAATAGTTTGAGCCAATGCTTTCTCATGATATCTCCTCCTGTGTTACCCTTGTTTAATGCACACCTTCACAACGACAAGGACAATATAATGAGAGCGATTGCAAATACAAATTTTATTTTGTTTTTTTAGTGAAATGGGGGATTTTTGGAGGGCGGACGATCGCTGCGGCCATAGGCAACGGCGTTCAAAACCATCCGCCCTCCAACAGGTTATTCGATCGGAATATAAATTTCCGTCAACAGGTCGGCCGGCGCGGTCTTGGTGCAGTCATTGAGATACAGCTCAAAGCAGGGCGCCTCGCGAAGCTTTTTGCCGCTGGCCGGCAGCCATTCGCCATAAGCGCACTGGTAGGTCTTATACAGATTCTCGTAGGGTCCCTTGTGCATGAACGCGGCATAGTTTCCGCCGGCCACCGTCAAGACGCCCAGTTCCCCTTCCGGCTTGACGTCGCCATCTATGGTGATGCAGGCATCGTAGCGCAGCTTCTCTTCTGCGGTGATCGCGGGATCGTCGTAACTGATGCCGATAAATTCGGCCTTTGGACCGACCAAGCCCTTGGGGAAGGCCTGGTTGCAGACCGCCTCCCAGGCTTCTTTGGCCGACGTTTGATATTTGCCGGTGCGCCGCACGTAGACGGCTTTGACATCTGTTCGCTTCTTGATTTCGGGCTTCATGTGAACCTCCATTTGTTTGGGTCTGATTATCGTTTGTTGCTGCGTCACCAGACGCACCAACTTGGTCTTCCGGAAGCTGGTTGGATTCTGTTTGAACAGTTGCGCGAAGGCGCGCGTGAAGGCGGCCGGCGTTTCGTAGCCGGCCGACAGGGCAATCTCGGTCACGGATTCGCGGGTATGGCACAGCCGATTGGCCGCCTGCTCGAGGCGCAGACGACGTACATAGCTGTTCAAGGTTTCGCCGGTGAACGCGGCAAAGATCCGGTGAAAATGAAAAACCGAAAAGCAGGCCACCCCGGCCAGCATCTCCAGGGAGATGGGTTGGTCAAGGTGTTGTTGGATGTAGACCATCACCCGGTTCATCCGTTCCTGGTGGTCCTTGAGCGTCTCTTCGCGAATAGGCAGAGCCGCGCCGCCGTCCGTTGTTTTTTGATTCATTATCATGACGGCATTGATAGCACAGCCGGAAGAAGCGCGCTTCTCCAATCTTGCTATTTTGGGCTCACCGCGTTCGCCGACCCTTTTATAGGTAAATCCTCTTTGTTTTTTGGAGGGTCGCGCTCCGTCGCGACCGAAAGAAGAAGGTTCCGACAGAGCGGAACCCTCCAAAAACTTTGAGATTTCTTTTTTCGGTGAACGATAGGTCTATTCTGAAGCCGGGCTTCTATCGATACGTTCGCCAGTCGAATTGCGCAGGCGGCACTTCGCCTTTAGGAGGGCTGTAGCCTTTGGGATAGGAGCCCTTGGCGCGGGCGTATTCGTCCAGGGCGTAGGGCATCAGGCGATCCAGCGCTTGAAAACGGTCGCTGCTGGCCGGATGGGTGGACAGCATGCTGAGCGGATCGCGGGCATCGCCTTTTTCGGAGATGCGCTTCCATATCCGGGAGGCGGCGCGGGGATCGTAGCCCGCCTTGGCCATGTAGAACAGGCCGACGCGGTCGGCTTCGCTTTCATCTTTGCGCGAGTACATGGGAATGATCAGCGACGAACCCACCACGAAGGCTGTCCGCAGGGCGGTGGCCAGGGAAGATTTCTCGTTGGCGTCCGCCAGCACGGCGCCCACTTCAACCAGCGCGGCGACCGGCATGACCCGGCTCATGCGCTCGGTGGAATGACGGCAGGCGACATGGGCGATCTCGTGAGCCAGCACCGCCGCCATTTCGTCGTCGTCCTGCACCATGCCTTTTTTGGGGTCGTACAATCCTTCAAAAACCAGAACCTGACCGCCCGGCATGGCTGCGGCATTGACGATGCCGGTGTGAACCAGGGTCACTTCATAGGGAAGATTGGGCAAATCGGATACCGCCCCGATCCGCTGCACCATCGTCCGCAATTTGTTCAGCTCGGCCGGATCGTCGTTGATCTTCACGCCCTGCTTCTTCAACTCTTCCAGGTTGGCGCTCATGGCCGATCGGCCCAGTTGGACGTCGTCTTGGATGGAATACAAATTGTAGGTGCTCTGTTTGGTGACGGCGTCCGGGGTTGAGCAGGAGGCGAAAAAGCCGCAAGCCAGAACTAAAATCAAGCCAGCCAAAATTCTGCGATGTAATAAAGCATCCATACGTTAACTTTATTACAGATGCCCTTGTGACGCAAGAGGGTGGAGGCAAGCTGTCTTTTCTCTTTGGAGCCGGCCTGCCCTCAGGCCGGTGATACCGGGGTGAGGGCGCCCCAAGACGAAGACCGGCCTGGGGGCAGGCCGGCTCCAAAAATTACAGGCTCAAATCCCAAATTCGGCCTTTATAGGGCCACTGATCCGCGGTTTCGACCAGGCCTGCTCGAACCGGGTTGAGTTCGACATACTGCCATTTATCCGAATACGAATCGCCATTTCGTAAATATCGGTCGAAGTAGTCGGCCTGCCAAATCGACGCTTCGATTCCCAGCGCGTGGGCCATTTTCCGAGAGCTGACCGACTTCCACATCTTCACCCATGCTTTCATGGTTTTCGCCGCGGCGGATGGACGCGCAAAAAGGTGGACATGATCGGGCATCAGGAGATAGTCGCCGACGCACCAGCCATCCAATTCGGACGATCGCGTCCAGATTTCATGAAGACATTCGTGAGCGACGGCGTTATTCAATAGTCGGTTTCGATGGCCAGTGCTCGCGGTGATGAAGACAAGAGGCGTGGCGGTAAATGATGCAAGGTGAGCCAGGTGACGGCTGGAGTTTTGCATTACAGGTCTCCGGGTTGCCTCTGTTTTTTTACACCGGCCTGAGGGCAGGCCGGCTCCATTTGGTTTTGTCCTTTTCTGGAGCCGGGGCGCCCCACGCCCCGGATTCCCTTTACTCCCCGCAATACGCCAGATCCATATTCTTCACGGCGGCGACCTCGTCGAGACGGCCGACGGGGGCGGTGACGGGGGCGGCGTGCAGTTCGTCGGGATGAGTCTTGGCCTTCTCCGCCAGCTCGATCATGATCTCGATAAACTCGTCCAGCGTCTCGCGCGATTCGCTTTCGGTGGGTTCGACCATGATGGCTTCGGGTACGTTCAGCGGGAAATAAATGGTCGGGGGATGAATGCCCCGGTCGATCAAGCCTTTGGCGATGTCCAGCGTGTGAATGCCATGAGCGCCGAAGCGGCTGCCGCTAAAGACGCATTCGTGCATGCAACGGCCAGCGGCCACCGCATCGAAATAGGGGCGCAACTTTTCCTGCACGTAGTTGGCGTTCAAAACGGCCATATTGCTCGTTTCGCGCAAACCTTCGCGGCCGAGCATCAGCAAGTACGCGTAAGCGCGGACGATGATGCCGAAGTTTCCATAAAATGGGGCGATGTACCCGATGCTCTTCGGCGCGTCGTAATCCAGCGAGAACGTGCCGTCCTTGGTTTTGACGACGCGCGAAATCGGCAGATAAGGACGCAATTTTTCCACCACGCCGACCGGACCGGAGCCCGGACCGCCGCCGCCGTGCGGCGTGGAAAAGGTCTTGTGCAGGTTCAAGTGGCAGACATCGAATCCGATTTCGCCGGGCTTGCAGCGGCCGAGAATGGCGTTTAGATTCGCGCCGTCGTAATACATCAAGCCGTCCACCGCATGGACCGCATCGGCGATTTCCTTGACGTTGGAAACAAACACGCCCAACGTCGAGGGGCACGTCAGCATGACGCCGGCGGTTTCGCTGTTGAGGGCCTTCTTAAAGGTTTCCACATTCAAGGTGCCATCGGGATTGGACGGAATGCTGACGACTTCATACCCCGCAATGGCCGCGCTGGCGGGATTGGTGCCGTGCGCGGAATCCGGGACGATGATATGGGTCTTCTTGTTGCCGCGGTCGCGGTGATACGCCGCCATCAGCATAACGCCGGTCAGTTCCCCGTGCGAGCCGGCCAAGGGTTGCAGCGTACATTCGGCCATGCCGGTGATTTCGGAAAGCATCCGTTCGGTTTCGTAAACAATCTGCAAAGCGCCCTGCGTCAGCAGTCCGCCGCGGCGGAGCTGCGGCCAAAGCGGATGCACATCCGCCAGCCCCGGCAACGAAGCGGCCGTTTCGCAGGCCTTGGGATTGTATTTCATCGTGCAGGAACCCAGCGGATAGAAATGCGTATCCACGGAGAAATTCAGCCGCGACAGCGCGGTGAAATGCCGAACCACATCCACCTCGGCCAGCTCCGGCAAATCCGCCGGCTCGTCGCGCAGCAACCGCTTGTCTATTTTGGCCGCCGGCAAAATTTTCAAAGCAGGCAACCGGATAGCCCGTCGGCCCGGAACGCTCTTTTCGTAAATAAGCTTCATCTCAAATCCTTTCAACCACGAATGAACACGAATGGACACGAATTATCTGTGTGCATCTGTGTTAATCTGTGGTTTTCCCCTATCTGAATTCGTGTCTATTCGTGTTCATTCGTGGTTACAAATTTCCTTCGAGTCGCGCAGCCAATAGATCGATTTCTTCTTTGGTTCGCTTTTCCGTGAAAGCCAGCAGGAGCACATTTTCCATGCCCTTGTAGTAGCGGCCGACGGGGAAGCCCGCGGCGATGCCGTGATCGATCAAGGCGCTGACGACATCGGAGGCGTCGCGCGGCAAGGTCAAGGCGAACTCGTTGAAAAACGGTTGCTCGAAGGTCGGCCGGACGCCGCGAATGGCGCACAGGCGCTCGCGGGCGTAGGCCGCCAGCGAGGCGCAGCATTGCGCCACATCGACCAAACCTTGTTTGCCCAGCAGCGAAAGGTACATGTGAGCCCGCAAGGCGCACAGCGCCTCGTTGGTGCAGATGTTGGAGGTCGCCTTCTCCCGGCGGATGTGTTGCTCGCGGGCTTGCAGGGTCAGCACGTAGCCCCGACGTCCCTGCTCGTCCTGCGTGGCGCCGACAATGCGGCCGGGCATTTTCCGGACGAATTTCTTCAAGGTAGTCATGAACCCGAGATACGGCCCGCCGAACGAGAGCGGCAGGCCGAGGCTTTGCCCTTCGCCGGTGACGATGTCCGCGCCCATCGCGCCGGGCGTTTTGACGAGGCCCAGCGAGAGTGGATAAACGGAAAAGACCGCCTGGGCGCCGACGCCGTGCGCGGCGGCGACCAAGTCGGTCAGATCGTCGAGCGAGCCGAAGAAATTCGGATTCTGCACGACGACTGCGCCGATTTCCTTGCTGAGCTTTTGCTTGAAGGCGGCGCGGTCCGCCAAGCCCTTGGCCAGCGGGATTTCCTCGTACTGGATGGAAAGGTTGCGCGTGTAGCAGCGGAGCATCGTCCGATAAATCGGACTGACGCCTTCGTCGATCAAGACCTTGTCGCGGCCGGTGGTGCGCAGGGCCATCATGATGCCTTCGAAGAGGGCTGTGCCGCCGTCGTAGAGGGAGGCATTGGACACTTCCATGCCGGTCAGCCGGGCCATGTCGGTCTGGTATTCGTAAATAGCCTGCAAGGTCCCTTGCGCGGCCTCGGGCTGGTAAGGCGTATACGCCGTATAAAATTCGCCGCGCCCGGACAGCGAATCGACGGCCGCGGGAATAAAATGATCGTAATATCCCGCCCCGCAAAAATTCGTCAGATTGGTCGCGTTCTTTGCCGCCAACCCGCGAAGCGTTTGCAGCGCCTCCAATTCCGAACGTCCTTCCGGAATGTTGAAGGCATCCGTCTGAAACTCGGCGGGAATATCGACAAAGAGATCGTCGAACGATTTGGCTTTCACGGCCTTCAACATTTCGGCCTTGTCCTGCTCGCTGGCTACGCAAAAATTAGTATGTGACATAATCCCTCTCCTGGAAAGAAACCGGACGATTATCCGGCAGGAGGGCGGGAAGTTCAAGCGGGAAGGAAAAAGAAGCTTAACCGTCATTCTGAAAGGTGCTATAAGTATCGTGTGAAAATTACAGTCCCAGCACAAATAAATGCAGACGGATTGCTGCCTTTTCTTGCTATTTTGGATAAACCACTCGCGTTGCATGAAGAGGTTGTTTTGGATTTTTCAGCATTACGCCGTGTGACGCCTGCAGGATTGGTTGCGTTAGTCGCCACTGTTTTAAGATGGCGTAAGGAACGGCATAGTATTGTTTTCGAAGGACTTGCGGATTGTGTAATTGCAGGGTATCTCCAACGAATGGATGTATTCAAAATCTGCGGCATCGACATGGCTGAAGCCTTTTCCCGGCATGAGGCTAAAGGGCGGTTTGTACCTGTACGATTTATTGATCATCGAGTCGACGAAATGGGAAGCGATTTGGCAGCTTGTCTTGCTCCAGGCGACGAAGGCGATGATCATCCTTGGCAATTCTTAAGGCCTTGGAGCCGAGGATTTCATCCAAGGGGCGTCCTTCGAATGAAGGCGTGGGGCTAACTTTAGTTGCAGGGCTTGTTCGACAGATAAAAGGCTGGTTAATGATCGTAAGTGGGAATGGGGTGTTAAGTATTAGGAGAGGCCAAGAGCCACAATTGTCCCTTTTACCGGAACAGGCTCATTATCAAGGAACGCTTATTGGTATGACCTTTCGTCAAGAGGATGTTCAAGACTACGCAAATTTACTTCAACGCGCAAAGTTGGATACAGGCCTCTTGCAGCAACAAGCGAAGGGAATTATATTTAGAATATGAAATTGAACATTTCCATGTGTGAATATTTTGGTCTCCATTTAGCTGATGGGACTAAAGCAGCAGAGTTTAGGACCGGCAGAATAGATCCCTATGTCGATATTTGCCAAGAAATCGTGCTGGATTTTAGCGGAGTGCGTAATGCTAATAGTTCTTTTATGAATGCATTATTGACAGGCTTAATTGAGCAGCACGGTCAACGATTATTGAATGTCCTGGTTTTTAAGGGCTGTAATCCTGCCATTCGGGTTCTGATTGAAGCTGCTGTCGAGCTTGGAATTCGTAAAACTCAGGAATCGGTTGGGGCATAGTAGTTGCATTTATTTCTCTTCGCCTGAAAGTACGGCGCCAATAGCTAAGGCCTGCTAATCACTGTTTTTCCACACGAATCCGATATAGACGATTCCCGCCAACGGGGGCGTTGGACGTGATGTTGTTCGCATTCTTCGCGGCCAACCCGCGAAGCGTTTGCAGCGCCTCCAATTCCGACCGTCCTTCCGGAATGTTGAAGGCATCCGTCTGAAATGTGGCGGGAATATCGACAAAGAGATCGTCGAACGATTTGGCTTTCACGGCCTTCAACATTTCGGCCTTGTCCTGCTCACTGGCTACGCAAAAATTAGTATGTGACATATCCCTCTCCTGGAAAGAAACCACCGGCTTACGCCGGCGGCTGCGTAGCCGCGTCCGTAAGGACGTGGATTCTTATTCATATGCGCAGGGGCGTGTGCTAAATATGTAGGCATATAACTCTGAAGAGATGCTCGAAGCAAAAAGGATGTCCCCATGATTTATCGGAAAATGACGCGACGCGAGCGGCTGGCGGCCGAATTCTACGGATATAGTCTTGCGAACTATGCCGACCATCTCGAGGTCGAGAACGAGCGGTATACGCGGCTGATGCCTGAGTTCGTCGATAAGCTGGAACGGGCGGAGGCTGAACAATGGGCGCCAGGCCGCATAGTCGCGGAACTGGATGTGCCCAAAGAGGATATTCCACGATTGCTCGCCGGAATTCGTGAAGCGAAAAAGATTGTGGATACCCTCAATCCGTCGGATGCCTTTCGCATGAGCGTGAGGCAGCAAATCGAGTACGCTTTATCCAAGGGATTAAAGGACAAATCTTCGATTAACGATCTGGTTACGCAAATATGTTACTGCGCCGCGGATTTGGGGTGCTTGCTGGAGTGGGAAGGGAAAAGCCTGGCCGCCTACAGCCAGTGGCTTCGGCGGGAAAAGGGCGTCGATTACACCGGTGTGGGCCTGCCCAATCTGGAAGAAGATGAAGGCCAGATAGAGGCGCAACCGGATAGTAATCCATAACGGCCCCCTCAAATAAAAAACTTTTAACGCAAAGGCCTCAAAGAATATCAAAGAAGAAATAGACAACGAAGAATTTTTGCCACATAGAACACAAAGAATTTAAGCACGGAATGGAAAAGTCCTTTGAGGTTGGCCTCTTTCTGGCCGTTCTCTTTTTATCCGTGTGCATTCGTGTTCATCTGTGGTTTCCTCATTCTTACGGTTATTGACTTTGAGGTAGTGCCCCCGATCCGGATCGGGGGCGCCGGCCGAAGAGGCGGCCAGCGGAGTGGCCGCCCTACCTTAAATTCACAGCTTTTCCACGCGAATCCGATATAGACGATTCCCGCCAGCTGGTGCGTTGGACGTGGTGTTGGCGGATTCGTCGTCGGTGAACGTGAACGTTCCGGTCGGATTGTTTTCCTGCCAGGTTCCGATGCCTTGGGCTGGGTTGCCGAAAGCGGACCAGACGGCGCTGTTGCCGTAGTGGTTGTCGGTGAAAAAGACGCGGTACAAACGGCCCGACACCGTTGGAATGGTCAGCAGGCGATTGGTGCTGCCGCCTTGGGTCACGGTGCGAATCGTGAAATAGGAACCCGGATTGGTGGGTTGCGTTCCGGCCACGTACTCGTCGTAATCGCCGACGTGGTCGCCGTCGTTATCGGTGGCGGCGGTGTTCGTCAGGTTGCCGAAGTGTATCCATTCCCAGCCGTCGCCGATGGCGTTGGCATTCCAATCGAAGGGGACCGTCACGGTCGTACTGTTCGTCACGATGCTGTTCGTGAGACCTTGTTGATCGTCGGCGACGAAGGCCACGACGTTGGTCGAGTTTTCAACGGAGGCCCCAACGGTCCACGAGAAGATGCCGTTGACGAACGCGGCGCCGGCGGGCGCGACGGTCATGTTGGTCGTGACGGGATTGCCGTCCGGATCGGTGACGCTCACGGTGAAGTTGGTCGTTGAGCCGACCGGCAGGATGAACGGGCCCGGCGGCGTGAAGACGATCTGTGGGCCGCGATTGGTTGGGCCGTCGGTTTCGACGAGTTTCAGGAACTGCACGAGGGCGCCGTCGTCCGTCATCTGGCTGCCGTTTTTGTCGGCGGTGAGATGCACGTAAACGCCGTTGTTCCAAAGCTCCTGGCCGCTCAGGCTGGCCGGCCAGACGTAAGCCGAGGCGTCGCTGGAGGCCAGGTTGCGTACGTTGTAGTACCTGCCGGTGTTCAGGCCCAGCAGGTCCCAGCAGGGTTGAAGATTATAGATGTCCTGTGCGTCGTCGTGGGTGTTGTTGAGCACGAGCGCGAAGGCGAGTACGACATCGCTGTTCGCCGGCGAGGCGTAGGGCGTTTCGTATTTTGCCGCGGCGAGAATGCGGGCGTTGTCGCCGCCGCCGGTCCGGGCGAGAAAATAGCGGTTCATACTGCGCAGGGCGGGGCTGTTCAGGCGCGCCCAATTCACGCGGCCGTACCATTGATCCATCCCCTCGCCATTCGGCGGGAGCTGCTCCCAGACGGTGAGCTGATTCCATTCCTTGAAATTCGGAATGCTCTTGCCGAAGTTCACTTCGAATTTCTTGAAGCCGGTGTAATACAGGTTGGGCCCCTGGGTGGCTTCGCTATAAGGCTGAATGCCCTTTTCCTGGCCGTAGAAAATCATGGGAATGCCGTCCGACATGGACATGGCGCCGTAGCGCGAGGCGGTCATCCAGCAGTCGGATTCGGGGATGACTTCGTCGTGGCCGGTGAGATTCAACAGGATGCCGCCGCCGCTGTAGGCCGTGCGGCGGCTTTCCAAGGCCTGCTTGATGTCCCACGAGTTGCCGATGTGTTCCTGCGTGAACTTGAAGACGATGTTTTCGTTCAGCACGTCGAAATGACGATTGGACCGATAGCCCGGTTTGCCGCCGTCGAGGGTTTCGGCCATGAAGACGAAGTTCCATTTCATCTTGCGCGTGCGGTTGATGACGTATTCCCAGCACTGCGGCGGGAGGCCCTGGCCGAAGTCGCAGCGCAGGCCGTCGATGCCGCGGTTGTCGCGGGCGAGGCGCTGGGCGTAGGAGCCGTCGGCCGCTGTGCTGTTCGTGCCGGAGTGGCCGGTTTTCTTGAGCCAGTATTCGCTGTAGTAGCCGATGTATTTCCACAGGTCCTTCGTGTCCGTGCCCATGCCGGCGAAGTCGTAGCCGTCGTCTTCGTTCAGGTAATCGGCGTTGTTGTCGGGATTGTGGCGGACGAGCGCGGAATATTTGCCGTAATAAAATTCCGCCACGTCGTTCCACTTGCCGAAGTCGCCGCGGTCGGGCGCGGTGGCGATGTCGTTGCTCCAGGCGCTGCTGTAATACGTGGCGGGCGAACCGTAGTCGGTCCAGAGCGAGTACCAGCCCGGCTTGAACCAGCCGATGCGGTCGTTGACGTTGGTGCAGAAATCGAACCGCACTCCGGCCTCGCCGAATTCGGCGTCCCAGGAGGTGTGATTGAACACGCCGTCGAGCATGATGTTGACGGTGCCGATTTGCCCCGTATAGACGTCGCACGCCTGCACGAAGTTGGTGAATTCGTTCAGCGCGCCTTCTTCGGTGCCGGCTTTGCCGAACCATTTCGAGACCGCGAAATAATCGCGGGTCGCGTACGGGCTGCCCGGCGTAAGGCCGTCGGCGCGGTCGATGCCGTTGGGATGGATCGGCTGGAACCAAAGGCAGTTGGCCTGGATCTTGTTCAGGTAGCCGAGGTTGAAGTTGGTGAAGCTGTCCTGATTGCCGGTGAGCAAATCGCTGAAGGTGCTGTGCCCGCCCTCGGTGTCGCTGGTGGCCTTGATGGTGAGGGTGTTAAGTTCATACATCGTAAGGTCGTGCACCTTCTTCGGCGAGGCCACCACCGCATGATCGCGGCGTCCGCTGGAGGAGTACCAATTCCAGTTCGTCGGGCTGGCGGCGTTCTTTTGATAGCGAGCGGTTAAACGATAAGCGCCGCATTGGCTGACGGCGCCGGTCCAGTAATACGTCGAAGGACCGCCGCTCATCACGAAGGCGGTGAAATACGCGCCGGTATCGTTCGTGTTCAGGAGATTGCCGTCGGGAGGACGGATGCCGTCAGGATAACCGTCGGACGCGATGTATTGATTCGTATAATCCACATCGACCCAATCGCGCCGGTTCAGATTGCAGAAAACCTGTACATTGGAAATCGCGCCGTCAGCCGGCGTGTAAACCACCGTCACGTATTGCGTCTCGCCGGCCAGCTCGTCGATGAAGAATTTGGTGGTCGTGTAGTCGGCGCTCTGGCCGTTGACTTGCAGGCCCGCCGCCCCGGGAACAAACAAAGAGAAATCGAAGATCTTGTTGTCGGGTTCGCTCGTGTTGTATTCGGCGAACCGTTCCACGCCGCCGCCGTTCCACGCGCCGATCTTGTAGCGAATGACGCTGCCGTCGCTCGCCGGAAGATTCGTCGCCGTGCCCGCCCACCACATCGCATCGCCGTCCGGATACGAGTCCTCCTCCATGTGATCGAACCCCATGGTTTGCACGAACGTGTCCGCGTTGCCCGCCACCCCTTTCGCGCCCGCCGGCGCGGCCCCGTTGGTCGTGTAATAGATGACCGCGTTGTTCACCCAGCGATTGCTGCCCGTGCCCTGCGCGTAGCCGATCTTCGCCCAGAACTGGACGTTGCCCGAGCCCGCGCTGACCCGATTGCTCGCGTGCCAGATGAATCCCGCTTCCGAGCCTGGCTCCCCGCCGTAGATAAAGCTAAACGGATGAGCCATGGCCTCCGCCTCGGACGCGAATAGAGCGCTGACCGCATTATTGCTCGTGCCGATCCAGGTCGTGTCGTGGTCGCTGTAAGAAATTTGCAGATAATATTCCACCCCATTGGTCGCGCCGTAGGCGCCGGGGGGAATGGCGGACTTCCAATACTTATTGTTTTCCCGCTCGATATCGAAAGCCAGATTCGTGCTGCTCCAAGCGCCGGCCGGCGCCAACCGATGATGCAAAACCCCGCCGGTTTGATTGCCGGGATTGCCCACGCCCTGAAATTGGTTTCCGTTGTAGATGTGGACCGCCGTGTTGGAATACGGATTGGGCGGGTTGCGCATGTAAGCGCCCTGCGGTTCATAATTGCCGGGAACGTGCCAGCAGTTGCCGGGGTTAAACCCGCCGCTGACCACATAGGAATAGTTGGCGCCGGCGTTGTTGTTGCCGCGCAAAATGCATAAGTCGGTGGAAGAGCCGACCAAAGCCAGCGGCATGGTGGATGAGATCGCATAATACACCACCGTAACCCCAGCCGCCTGACCGGGAATCGTCGCCGTATAGTTGGTGCTGCTGCCGGTTGCGGCGACAAGGTCCGCCGTCCAGCCGTTGGTCGTGTAACGCACATAGACGGTTTCCTGCGGGGATTTTGCCGCGCTCAGCTGGATGCTCACCGTCACCGTGCCGGTTCCCGCGGCGGCGGCATTATCGCTCACGGCTGTCAAATCGACCGGCCAGGCATCCGTTTCCATCGCAATGAATTGGCGATCCCACCAGCTCGCTGTGCCCGTCAGCTTCCACGTGTAAATCTTGTTCAGCGTCATCCCGATGGTCATGTTCCCCGGGCCTTCTCCCGAGCAACTGCAACGCACCTGCCCCACCGAAGCGTTAGCAGACGCATTTTGCGAGCCGGTCCCCGAACCCCATTGCGGATCCCAATCGCCATCCTGATCGAATTTGAAATTCGCAGAGCCGTCCGAAAGCGTATTGGTAAACGTCAAAGTCCAGGTATTGCCAATCAAATCATCCAGAATCATCCACGTCGCCGCCCACCCATTCATATCCCCGCGAAGCGACTCGGCCCTCGCCGCCGTGATCGTCAACAAGCCCGTCAAAAGCGCCAAAACCGGCATTTTCCAACCATTGCCTGCCCGCCCTCGCTCGCAGAGCGAGGGAGCAGGCGGGGAAAATTTTCGAGGCCTTTTTCCAATGATTGGAAAATCGGGCGTTAATTCATCCAATGGTTGGAAAACCGGGGCGGCACGGAAACTCAGGTTCATGTTGACCTCATAAGCGCATGGTTCGTCTGGACGGCAAAACCGACGGGATGAAAGTACCAGGAGCCCTCGTGGAGGTAAAGGGACTTGCTCCGGCGGTAAGTGCTAAAAAACCTTGCAAAAAGGTCCGCGGGGCCGCGGACCCTCCCGCCGACGCCAAAATCGCAGGTTGATATCGGGAGGGACGGCGGCCTCGCCGTCCTCTTCGCTTTTTCAACAGCCGCCCGGAAGAATTCAAAAGAAAAAAACAAAGTTTTTCTTCCCTGTAGGAGCCGAACCCCTGTTCGGCGATGCCCCAAGACCAGCCAGAAATGATGACCACAAAGAAGTTTTCCAATGCTTGGAAAAATCCCGGCCAAATCTTCCAACCATTGGAAACCGCCCGTCAACCCAGGCCTTCCGCTCAACCCGGAGCAAACTGCAGCATCTTGGCATGCGCTCTGTCTGACGCCGGGCAGATCCCCGCAGGCAAAGTGTATTGTGAAGGGCTGACCCTGCGCCTTCGGACCCTGCGCCTTCGCCAGTTGGCGGGCGCGGCGCGGGCTGAAGTTTTTGGGGAATTCGAGTTCCGGCAACGCGGCGAACAGACGCGACTTGGCCGGGCTTAGGTAGAGGACATCCAACAACGCCTTTTCCGGCGCGGCCATCCAAATGCGCTCCTGGCTTTGCTCGAATCCGAAGAAGAACGACAGCTCGACATGATGCACCGAAACCGAGCCCGACGACGTCCGGAGGGAAAAAAGGTCGACCCTGATGATGCATCTGTTTCGCCACACCACGGCCACATATCCATCCAAACTCAAGGCCATTCTAAGCGAAGATAAACAGAAGATTGAAACCAAGATGGAGAACGGGTAATATAAAAATGCTATGACAACATTATTGGAAATCGAATCCGCTATCGAAAAACTTTCCCTGCGGGATGTGCAGGAACTAGTCCAATGGCTGGAAGAGAATCAGATGATGATTAACGCCTCGGAAGAAATCTTTTCCATGCTGGATGAGGAAGAATCCCAAGCGCGCTCGAGGACCGCCCAGTGATCGAACGGGGTGAACTCTGGCTGGTGGATTTAGGGCTCGCCGCAAAAACCCGCCCCGTCGCGATCTTGAGCGTGGCTTATCAGGATCAGGAGCGCGCCGTGGTCACTTACGTGCCCCGCACGACCAGCCTTCGACACACACGCTTTGAAGTGCCTCATTCGGCTCCAAACTTTCAGCCAGGCGCCTTTGATGCGCAAGGCATCGGCGGCGTGCCGGTCGTGAAGTTGGTTCGCCGGCTCGGACGCCTCGATTCAGAAACTCTCTTTCGAGTTGAAGCGGCTGTCCGGGCTTGGTTGGCCCTTTAGTGCATTCGGGTCGGACCAAAACGAGAGTTGATCATCAATGCCTTACATCATAACAAGCGCTCCCAGCACCTTGTTAGCGTCGCTTTTGGGGTAGGAAAATGGCTTGTAACAGCTCGGAAGAAATCAGGGAAGAAGGCGTTCGAGGCGGGATTGCACTAAAGTTTTACGGCGGGGGGAGGGGATTTTTTTTGCCAGTTGGCGGGCGCGGCGCGGGCTGAAGCTTTTGGGGAATTCGAGTTCCGGCAACGCGGCGAACAGACGCGACTTGGCCGGGCTTAGGTAGAGGACATCCAACAACGCCTTTTCCGGCGTGGCCATCCAAATGTGCTCCTGGCTTTGCTCGAACCCGAAGAAGAAGGGCGGTTCGACATGATGCACCGAAACCGCGCCCAACGACGTTCGGTAAAGCCGTGTCCGTGCGATGGAAATGGCATAGGTAACCGACGGGATTTGGGAGATCATGCCATGGTAATACAACGCGCTCTGCAAAGAGACGTAGGCGGGAAAGGGCGCCGTCAGATAAGCGGGTAAGGCGAGTGGGCTCACCTTGTCCGGAAAGGCCCATAACCCGCGCATCAAGGACGCGACATGCTCTGTCTCGGCCAGTCGAGCCAGCATTTTGCTGGCATGGCCTGCGGGGATTTCGAGGCAGGCCGCCGCGTCGGTCGTTGTGAAAACCGGCTGCCCCAGCTTCAGAAGCCGGGCGTGCGCTTCGATCAGCCTCATGACGCACCCTCCTTCAGTGCATCGAAGACGCGGAGTCTTATGGCATCCCATGCATCTGCGTCATAGGCGTCCCGATCTTCCGCGGGCAGGTAAGCCAAAACTTGCGAGGCGAATACGCCAAAGTCGAGCGTCAACGCCTTGTCCATGGCTTCCGCCAGTTTTTCCCCGGCCTTCTTCGGAACGCGCCGGGGGTCGGCGCCCATTCCCAACAGCAGATGGAGGTCGAAAATATCCCGCGCCTGCGTTTCCTTGCGATCGGCCAAGGCCCTGATTTTCTGGCCATAAGCGGCCTGCTTTGAATAGTGGTTCGCCAGGACCGGCGGCAACTCGTAGCCGGATGTGACCAAGGCATCGACCGGCGCAAACTCCATGTCCTCTTCCATGCCGCGCCGTGAAAACTCAATCTTGGTCGGCACGGGCCGATCGACGCCGGGAATTCCCAGCCCGAGCTTCCATCGCTGGGTCGTCGGCGTTTGCTTGTCGTTGTTGATATGCACGACAGACATCCCCCGCACCTGCAGGATTTGGGCAAACGGTTTGGATTCAAGAATGCCGCCGACCTGATCCGCCAGTTTATGAACGGGAATGTCCTTCACATCCAGATCCATGACCTCGGAATATCTGGGGCTTTTAAAGAAAAACCGAAGGTTGCACCCGCCTTTCAAGACATAAAACCGCTTGTCGATTTTCCGGCCCATCTGGGCGAGGAAGATCAGATGAAACAGTTCCACGTATTGTTTGTCGGAGTAGGTTTTCATCATACAATCCTTCGAAAGAATAAATACCAACAATAGCATTATGTGTCAATTACGTGTAATATGATGAATTCGGTATATCCGGGTCGGACCCAAACGGGTGTTGATCATCAAAGCAATCGCTCCGGTAAGGTCTGGGCAAGCTTCGAATTGGGTGAGGAAAAGGCGGTCGCGACGGAGCGCGCCCCTCCAACGGAAAAAGCGAAGTTTTTCTTCCCTGTAGGAGCCGAACCCCTGTTCGGCGATGCCCCAAGACCAGCCAAAAATGATGACCACAAAGAAGTTTTCCAATGATTGGAAAAATCCAGGCCAAATCTTCCAACCATTGGAAACCGCCCGTCAACCCAGGCCTTCCGCTCAACCCGGAGCAGGCCGCAGCATCATGGCATGCGCTCTGTCTGTCGCCGGGTAGATCCACGCAGGCAAAGTGTATTGTGGATTCCGCTGAAAAAGTCCAAAAAACGCCGACTCACAGAGTCGGCCTACAACAAAAGACCAATGTTTGGGCTTCTTTTTGTAGGCCGGTTCTGCGAACCGGCGACTTTTTCAGCAGAATCTATTGTGAAGGGCTGGCCCTGCGCCCACTCGCCGCTCTATTCGAACAAAACCGAGCACGTCCGCCTCAAGCAGAGGCCCTGCGCTCGCTGTTCAATCGGCATGCGGCCATTCTTGCTACGGCGCCCGCACCTTCAACCGGTACATCTTCAAGGCGTCAGGCGACAGCGCGTTGGTCAGGCTCAGCCAGCCATCGGCGCACCCGAGATTCGTCAGCCCCGGTGCCGGCGCCCAGCCGCCCAGCGGGAAGGTCGCGTCGAACTCGACGTCGTACACCCGATCCGTCGCGCAGGGCCAGGCCAGCAGTTGGCCGATGACGTCGCACACGATCTGTGTATATACGTCGTACGGCGGTTCGGTGTTGGTCGAAACCACGTCATAGCAGTTGGCGCCATAGGCGACGTCGTATCGCGCCGCATACAGGAAGGACAAGGCATTCGTCGGATCGGTGTTCATCGTCCACTCGTTCCCGGTCGGCACGCCATCGCCATCGGCGTCCAGCAGTACGTCCGTTTCGAAATTGGTCAGGCCGTACTGCGCCATCCACCATTCCGGCGTCGGCTGGTTCGTGGTCCAGTTCGCCGCGAAGTGCGCCATCAGCGTCTTCGGACCGTCCATGAGCACGTCCAGCGGATTCACGGAGGACTCCACAGCTCCCGTCCAATTCGTGAAGCGATAGTACGCATCGGCCACGGCGACGATCTGCGTGGTCACGCCCAATCCCGCCCAGCCATTTCCGCCTACCACCAGTCCGTGATCTTCCGCCGTGGCTCCCAGCCAGTAGTTGGTGGTCCACCGCCAGGTCAGGGCGCCCGTGCCGTTGACCGTCACCACCGCCTGGGTTCCCACCCCGCCCGCCGGGTCGAGGTTCTCCGTCGCGGTCCACCCCGCGCAGACATACTGCGTCGTGCCCTGCGTGTCCGGCGTCTGCACCTGGCTGGTGAAGACTGTCCCTACCAGCATGGTGTAAACACCTGTCATCGGGATGGTGGTCCCATGCGCCGAGGCGATGCTCACATCGGCATAGCTCATCACGGTGTAGATATTGGTTTGTTCGGCCGCTGGATTCCAATTCCCGTCACCCGTCTGCGAGGCGACCACCGATACCTCGCCACCCGCCGTAAAGGACAGGTTGGTGAGGCCCGTGATGAGGCCCGGCCCGTTGTTGGTCGCAAAGCTCACGGCCAGCCCGCTGGAAGCCGCGGCCGAAAGCCCCACGATATCCGTTGCCAGGAACACACTGCCGTTGGTTGGCAGAAAGTTGGATAGGACTTGATTCGCTTTCGAGACCACCAAGCTGCCATCTGCGGAACCCTGCCAATTCACGTCATTGACCGTTCCCGTCACCGCGTAGCTGCCTACGTTGGTCGGGGCCCAGGCGTTGCCGTCGTAGGTGAACTCCACGGTCAGGCCGGATGGATCGCTGGTGGCGGTCACATTGCGCGCGGCGCCGTCATAGGTCTGCGTCAGGCCGGCAAGGTACACCCCTGCCGCGCCTTTCGAGACCACCAAGCTGCCATCTGCGGAACCCTGCCAATTAGCGTCATTGACCGTTCCCGTCACCGCGTAGCTGCCTACGTTGGTCGGGGCCCAGGCGTTGCCGTCGTAGGTGAACTCCACGGTCAGGCCGGATGGATCGCTGGTGGCGGTTACATTGCGCGCGGCGCCGTCATAGGCCTGCGTCAGACTGGAAAGATACACGCCCGCCTGCGCTTTGGTTACGTTGAATGTGTTGGTCACGTCCGGCGCCGGATTCCAACTGGCATTGCCTGCCTGCGACGCTACGATGCTTACGCTGCCCGCGCCCGTAAACGAGAGGTTGGTCCCGTCGGCCATGACCGCCGGGCCGTTGTTCGTGGCGAAACTCACCGACAGACCGCTTGACGCCGTCGCCGCCAGCCCCACTTTGCTGGTCGTCACTTGATCCCCGATCGGCAGGAACGTGATGGTCTGATCGCTCTTGGCGACGGTAGCAGACAGATAAATTATATAAGGAGATGGCCCGTCGCTGACGACATGAACGGCGGCGGTATGGGCGCCCACCGCCGACGCGTCGAAGACCACGCTGAAAGCGTCCTGCGCCCCATCGGCCAGCGTTGAGGGAATGCCATCCATGCCGAACCGTGCGGCGCCATCACCGTTGGTGGTCACGCCGCCGATCGTCAGCAGGCCGAGACCGCTGTTGGTGAGGGCCATCCAATTCGTCACCACCGAGCCGGACGGGATCGTGCCGAAATCGCTCCCCTTCTCCAGGCTCGCCGCCTCGCCGCTGGCGATCGCCTCCCCATTGGTCCCCCGTACTTGAAGATTTGGCCCGCTGTAGGTGAAGGCGCCGGACTTCCAGGATTCACCGAAACTGATGGAGTCCACGCGAAGGCCCACGGTCCCTACCCCGGCGGGAGCGGTCACCACCACCTGCGTGGAACTCTGGCTCACCACCGCCGCCGTGCCGGCGCCCCACGTCACATTGGTCACGTCGCCGGCGCACAGATTAGAACCGACGATGGCCACCGGGAAGCCGCCCGTAACGGGGCCGGTGACGGGCGAAAGGTGGGTGATCACGCCCGTCGGATTGTACGTGTAGGCTTGCGTAAATACTGTGCTGCCGGTGCTGACGGAGTACACGGTGATGTCCTTGGCTCCCGGGCTGTCGCCCGCCGGCGCAATCCAGCTCACCCAGTTGGAGCCCTGCCCGAGAAAGCTCGTGATGCTCAAGGCGCCCACTTGGATGTTCGTGATGTCGGTCCCGTTCCCGATGAGCGGGTCTACCGCATTGGTAAGAACGATTACATTCCCGCCCACCAGCGGGCCGCTCGACGGAAGAACATCTATCATGCGCCTCACCTCGCCCTCGAATGCGATCATACATTTTCCCGCATAGGCGCTGGCGGTCAGGTTGGTCATGTATAAGTAAGCCCATTTGGATACCGCGGCCACGCCGTAGAGCCGGAGCCGGACCGGACGGTTGGTCACGTCCAGAAAGTACAGCGCATTGGTGTAGTCCTTGAAGCTATTGGTGGTCGTCAAATAGTTCCGATTCGTCCATTGGCCGGTCGTATGATTGTTGTTCCCAATGATGATATCCTGCGAGAAGTTGTCCGTTTCGGAGCGCAAGTGTAACCAGAGACGCCTTTCGTCATTCATGCCCCGGAAGAGCATGTTCGTGAACGAGATCTTGTAGCCCGGGTCCACCGTGAAACAGAATTCGATGTAATTCGTGACCGGTTTGCCGGCGTAGTTATAGTTGGTCGCCGACACTCCATTGGCGAACGTGCCGGTATGCCAAGGTTCGATGTAGAACCATTCGTTTTGGTTGTATTTATAGAAATTGGTCCACGTCATCTGGGCCGACATCTTGACGTGATTGGTCGTCGCGACATAGGGGGTGCTTGCCGCAAGCATGGCATTCGTTTTCCGCCACCCTGCCAGAAGCTCCGCGTGGAGATTGCTCCCCAGGCATAGCAAGCAAACCGTGGAGGCGATCCATTTAATCGAAAAGAGGCAATGGCGTGCGGTCATATAATTTCCCCTTGTTGTGTGGCTCCATCTTATCATAGCAGACCTAGCTTGCACACTGTATTGACTGTTAATATCCGGAATATCCGGGTGAATATCCGGGTAATGATAAATATCCGGGTCGGACCAAAACGAGGGTTGATAATCAACGCCTTATATCATAACAATCGCTCCTAGAACCGTGTTAGCAGCGCTTTTTGGGGTCTAAAATCGATTGTAAGGTTTGAGCAGGCTTTAGGTCCTGTTGAGGTGAGGAAAAAGCGGTCGCGACGGAGCGCGCCCCTCCAAACGGCAAGAACTTGCTTCTTCTCTCCTGGAGGGTTCCGCTCTGTCGGAACCTCTTTCCATTCATCCGCCCTGAAGTATAGAGCGCAACGTCCAATCGACGGAGCGAGCTTGCTTGTCGCGGGGTTTCCACTTATTGTCTCAAGGATCGACACGACAACGGAAACTTCATGGATCGTAGAGAAATAGACTCTGCCGTTTGCTCGGATACGGGGAGAAGGCGCAAAGCAAACGAGGACTCGACCTTGATGTTGCCGGAGGCGGGCGTTTTCTGCATTGCCGACGGCATGGGCGGGGTGGAGGGCGGGGCCGTGGCCAGTCAGCAGACGCTGAAAATGGTTTCCGAGGCGCTCGGGGCCGATCCGCGCGTGCTCTCCTATGCCGAGAAGGTCAAGCAGCTCAAGCAGGCCCTCCTTAACGCCAATCGCTGGATTCAGAACTGGGCGGCTTCACGCGGGAACAAGGGCAGCGGCACTACGTTCGTCGGTTTGGTCCTGGATTTTTCCGGTCGCGGCCGCACGAGTTTTTTCCATGCGGGCGACAGTCGCGGCTATGGCTTTCGCCAGGGAACGCTTCGTCAACTCACCCGCGATCATTCCGTTGCCAGCGTGTTCGGCGCTCAGAATAAAGAGAGCGTTCCGGCCATGTTTAAGAACGTGATCATGAATGCGATCGGGACGCAGGGCAATTTTTCGCTGGAGCAAACGGCGGTGTCCGTGGAAGCCGGCGATCTCTTCCTGCTGTGTTCGGACGGTTTGACGACCATGCTGGCCGACGACGAGATTGCCGGTATTCTGGCCCGGCATGAAGAGGTTGGGCTTGAGGCGACCGCGCAGGCTCTCGTACAGGCGGCCAACGACGCCGGCGGCATCGACAACACGTCCGTCATGCTGGTAAAAATTCTTTCTCCGCTCCATTCCGATGCCGAGGAGGACGATGGGGTTGCCACGGATACGCACGACGCCTTGCTGGACACTCGTGCGGGGTTCGCTGAGGCAACGCCGCCGCCGGAACCTCCCAGCACGGAGGATTCCGAAATGCTGGTGCGATCGCATAGCGACGAGGAGCCGACGGCGGATCACACGCTTTCGTCGCGCGGTCGGCTGCGCTTTCTGGTCATGGCCATTGGCGGGTTTCTACTGGCTGCGGTGGCGGTCATTCTCTATTTCCAAATGCAAAAAGACTCCACCCCAATGCCCCAGCCTCCTTCGGAGGTTGTTATTCAACGGGCGCCCAAACCTGTCGTGTCCGCACCTCCGGCCTTGCCGGAACAGCCGGCGGCGCCGGTTGCGGTTCCGGCAGCGCCGGAACCCCCTCCGCCTCCCGCTTTAACCGAGCAGGAGCTGACCGCTCTGGTGCACGAGCATATCGAGAGCGGCCGGCTGGGCGATCTAAACGCTCGTCTGAGCCGGAACCCGGCTTTGGTGGAGCAGTTGCAAGCCAACCGTCAGGATTTTGATGCGTTCAGCGGCTGGTTCAGCGAGTGGAGCCGAAATGTTGCTGCGCCGGATGCCGTCCCGTCCGAATTTCAGTCGTATCGGGAGCTCATGAATAAGCTGCTTTCTTCGTTGGGGGTTGCGGACGCGAATGAATCCGAGCTTTCCTGGCCGGCCGAGGCGGCTGAGCGGGCGACGCTGAAGTGTCAGCTGATGAATCGCCTGCAGAACCAGACCGTAGAAGCCGCGTTGCGTTTTATGGAGCAGTGGGAGACCGAATCCTCGGCATTGGGCAATCAGCCGGATCGCGCCCTGGCTATTTTGGAAGCCAGCGCCGCCCAGCCCGGTTTGAAGGCCGCCGATGCCGCGATCGAATCCGGGATGACGGATTTCCGGCGCTGGTTGGATCGGAGCCGGGCTCGTCCGATCGCTGCCGAAGATTGGGAGCGGGTGGCGGTTCCGTTTGTCGTCGAGCTGCAAAAAAACATGACGTTGTTGCGTAACGAGGTGTGGGCTCGCGTGCAGGATCTTTCGCCGGAATCCGTGCGGCGAGTGGCCCCGTCGGGCGCCGTGCCGGTGGTGCTTGAGATCAAGCGGCGTCATCTCGCGGCGCTCAGCGGCAGCGACGCGAAGTCCGTCTGGGCCGAAGAAGCTTCGCGTACGCGGCTGCGAACCGTCTTGAATTATTTGTGTTCGGTGGCCGCCCCTGCCCCCGAAGGATCGGAGACTGCGCCATGAAAAACATTTTCTCCGGTCTAATTCATAATCTTAATCGTAATCATAATCTTAATCTTTCTTAATCCCGTCTTCGACAAAGCAAAGAGAGATTAAGATTACGATTAAGATTAAGATTATGATTATGAAGGGGATGGAGACGCCGTAAGGACCAGACGATGGGAAAGAGCATAAACAACGAACCGACCCTGCCGGAGGCTCCCGCTACGCGCGAGACCTCGCCGGCGGCTATGGGCGGGGATGGGTCTTCGACCACCACGTTAATCACGGTGCATTCCGAGGGCGAGCAGCAGATCGAAAGCTCGACGCACAGCTACGATCTGGCGGCGCGCATCTCGGATGGCGGTCAGGCCACGGTTTTCAAAGCCAAGGCGCGCGACACCAACGAATGGGTCGCCCTGAAAATCTTCAAGACCTCGGCGGAAGACCCTCAGTCGTTGCAGCGCTTCCGGCGCGAGGCGCAGATTTTGTCCAGCCTGGCGCATCCCAATATTGTGACGTACAAGGGCGTGTTTACAGCGGAAGGGGAATGGGGCGAGGCGCGACAATGTCTCGTAATGGAGTTTCTCGAGGGCGTCTCGCTCAAGGAATTCATCCAGCAGCATCCGCAGGGCTGCCCGTGGGCGACCGCCGCGGCTATTTTTCGGCAGAGCCTGGGCGCGCTGATTTATGCGCACGACCAGCAAGGCATTGTCCACCGCGACATCAAACCGTCGAACATTCACATCCTGCCGGACGGCGGCGTGAAGCTGATCGATTTCGGCATTGCCCGCCTGAGCGAGGGCGGCACCCACACCGGCGGCAGCGGTTTCCTCGGCTCGTTCGATTACATGGCGCCCGACTTCGCGCGCGTGAAGGACGCCGAATTCCGCGGCGACGAGGTCTCCGATATCTTCAGTCTGTTCGTCTGCTTCTACGAGATGATCGTCGGCTGGCTGCCCTACGCGAAATTGGGCGAGCGGCAGGAGCTCGATTATCTCCGGCGCTGGCACGGCCAGGCGCCCCCGCCCTCCACGGATCACGCCATTTTCCGCGTCATCACCCACCTGTCGCGCTTTATACAAAAGGGCTTGTCCCCAGATCGCGAGCAGCGCTATCAACATCTGGCCGAGGTATTGCAAGAGTTCGACGCCTTGAAACCCCGCGTAATCGTACGCGACACCCGGGAGCGGTATACGCTCACCGACGCCCTCGGCGCCGGCGGCTTTAGCGAGGTGTACAAGGCGCAGCGGGGGTCGGACGGCGCAACGGTCGCCATCAAACGGCTGTTCTCCAATCGTTCGCTCGACCGGTTCATCAAGGAAGCCGAGATGCTCTCGCTGCATCCTCATCCCAACGTGGTGCAGCATTACGATTTCTTCGAAACGCAGAGCTCCTCGGGGCGGACGGATTCCTTCCTGGTCATGGAATATCTCGAGGGCATGCCCGGCTGGAGCTTGCGGGAACGAATCCGCGAGCATCCGGACGGTTTGCCCGTGGACGAGCTCGTGGAAACGTTCGGCTATTACCTGGCGACGCTGGCCTATCTTAATTGCCACGAATACCGCGTGGTGCATCGCGACATCAAACCCGCCAACCTCTACGCGCCCGAAGCCCGGCCCGCCAAAGCCAAGCTGATCGATTTCGGTTGCGCCCGCGATGTGACCGGCACGAAAACGACCGGCAATCTGCCCGGCACCTGGGATTACATGGCGCCGGAATTCGTAACGGAAGGTTCCCGGGGCACGCATCAGTCCGACCTTTATGCGCTGGGTTTGTCCTTCTACGAAGCGCTCACCGGCCGGCCGGCCTATCCTCGTTTGCCGAAATCCGAACGCGAGGCCCTGACCGAATTTCTCGCGCGCGCCAAGGGGCAATCCAATTTGCAGATCGATTTTACCGGTCCGGTTTTCGAACGGCATCCCCTGTTGGCGGACGTGATTAAACGAGCCACAGCGCGCCGGCTAAAAGAACGCTACGCCGATGCTTTGGAGATGCGCCGGGATCTCGATCTAGTGCTGCAACAAGGGTTTGGCCGGAGTCTGCTGTCGGCGGAGGACATCGTTCCCGCTCCGGCGAAAGACGGCGGCCATGCGGCCACGCGTACGATCAATCCGTTTCACGTCGCCCATGCGCAGCATCGGCGGCGGTCGCTGGCGCGGATGGCTCGCGCGGCCCTGGTGCTTGTCTTGGCGGGCATGCTGGGATGGGCCGGATGGGTTCATCGCGATAAACTGGCGAAGGCTTTCGTCTTTGTGTACAGCCGGGTCATGGTCAAAACCCAGCCGGCGCCCATCGAAACCGCGACGTCTGTCTCGGAGCCGGTCACGCCTCCCGAGACCACGGAGGTTGTTTCTCCTCCGGTTGTGCAAGAGGCCTCCGTGGCCGCAACCGAGCCGGAGGTTGTTTTACCGCCCGTGCAGGAGACTCCTCCGTCCGGCGTTGCGCCGGCAAAGGAGGAGCCCACGGTTTCTCCCGAAGAGGAGAATAAGCTCAATTTATCGCGCGAACTGCAATTGGCGCTCGAGCCCCTGACGTATTTTGTCGCGGCGGGTTCGAAATACGACGCCCTCCGCGCCGAAATCGCCAAGTCGGCCGCCATGCTGAATCGAACGCTGAACTCGCCGAAATATGCGTCCGTCGCCGACGGCGCGGCCGTGCGCGAAACACAGGCCGCCATCTGGCGCGGCATTTTGAACGAGGTCCTCAATATTCTGCGGGAACAAAAGGATCTTAGGCTGCTGCCTCTTTCCCGCGGTTGCCTCTATGCCTTGTTCAATCTGCATCCGGCCGACGCCGCGCATCCGTCCTTTCAGGCGCGGTTCGAGCGCGAAGTCGCGGAGGTTAAGAAGCATTATCCCGACCTTCAAATCGCGCCCTATCTGCCCCTCCCTCAGTCGGAGGTGTTCCGCATCGCAACGGGGCCTGAAGGCCAATGGCTCACGAATCCTTTTCTGGACGAGGTCTTTGCACGTCCAGAGGCGAAAGATGTCCGCGCCCGCCTCCTGCCCCATTGCGCGACGCTGAACCTGAGCGCCCGAACCGCAGAGGGCCAAGTGAAGCGCGAGTTGGCGCTGTCTTTCGTCCTGGCGCCGGATGGCGATTCCGGGACGGGCCTGGCCCCCAACGCCTTCTACATGGCTACCGTCGAGACGACGCTGGAGGCCATGCGGTGTTACCGCGACGATGCCGCCCGCTGGTCTCCCTCCGAAAGAAAGCTTTTCTCCGGCGTGGTCGCCGGACGCACCCCGGGCCAGAACGATCATCCCTATTTCCAGGCCCGCCCGGAGGAGGCGATGGAGTTCTGTAATTGGGCGAGCACGCTCGCCGGCCTGCCGCCAGTGTACCGCAAGAACGACGACGGACGCTGGATGGCCGATCTGCGGCAACCCGGCTTCCGGCTGCCCACCCGCACCGAGTGGGAATATGCCGCGCGCTACGGATTCGATTTCTACCGAAAGCCGGGCGCCTCCACCTGGGCCGAACTGCGGAAGAATCTGCAAACCGGTTCGCTCGTTCACTACTACTTTAAGCGGGAGCTGCGCTACGGCGCCGCGGCCGCCCCGTATCCGCTGGGCCTCTACGACCTGTGCGGCAACGTCGAAGAAATTTGTATGACGGAAGATATCCCGGCCCTCGGTCCCGTCGAGCTGCGCGAACCGCAGTTTGTGCTCAAAGGCGGGAGCGCCAAGAGCCGGACGGATTCGGAAGTCGTCCCGTCGTACGAAGCAAAAACCATCGACGCCACACACGAGTTTGTCGGATTTCGGCTCGTGTTGCCGGCGGCGGTGGAACCATTCCAATAAGGAGCTAAACATGAATCGATTCAAGCGGATTAGGGGTTTGATGGGCCGCGGCGCGTTCGTCTTGCTGTGGGCTTTGCTGTGCGGCTGCGGAACGACGCTGGTCAAGGTGCAGAATATTCCGGACGATCATGCGGCGTACCTCGTCAAAGGCACGCTGGGCGAAGTCGAGGCGCAGCAGGCCATCGCCAAGCGCATCGTCGTCGCAGAACTCGCCCGCCGTCTGGAGGACGCCCCGGTGGCAGACGCTCGGAATCTTCCGCTCTGGCAGAAACGGCTCGATACGCTGTCCGCGCCCGTCGCCATCGAAACGGACCGGTTCGAGCAGTCGCCCGAACTTCGTACCGTCTCCGATCGCGCCCGCGTGACCCAATATATCCAAAACCATCCGGAGCAGTTGTCGCTGGACGGATCTACCTATTCCAAAGAATGGAAAGAGACCCTGGCCCAGGCGGAAGAACAGGTCGAAAAACTGACCGCCGATCGCGCGCAATTTCTCAAACAGGCGGACGCCGCGACAGCTGCCCGCGACTACTTGAAGACCCTCACGGCTCTGGCCGGCGCCCTTGAGATCACCCCTGACGACACGGCGCTGGCCGATCGCAGCGCGCAGGCTGCCGCCGCCGGCTGGACGGCCGTAAAAGGTGCGTTGGAAAAAGCCCTCCTGGTCGATGCCGGCGCCGATCCCAAGGCCCTCGACGCGCTTGAAAAAAGCGTCATGTCGCAACAGGACGCGCTCGTCGCGTTCGTTCGACTGGCAACGTCCACTCGCACTGCCAAACCCTTGCTGAGCGCCGAACGGCTCAAAGAGTCGAAGCCCCTCCTGCAGCGTTCCGGAGAAGTTTTGGGCCGCGTATGGGAGAAATCCACCGGCCTGCTGGCGGACCGCAACGAATTCTGGGGCGTCTACAAATATCTGGCGGCGCGAATCGAAAGCGCCCAAACCCGGCCCGCATTGAAATCCAGCGGCTTGGAGGCCAAGGCCAAAGCGCTGTACGTCGAGCGTCTGGTTCCCGGCATGGCGTATTTTGTCGACGCCGCCAGTGGGGCCTACGATCAAGACCAGTACGGATTGTCCTACGTGTTCTGCCTGATGGCCGAAGAGATGTATGACTACGCCGTGACACAGAAGCTTTCCCTGCCGGCCGACGCCGCCACGCGCCTGGACTTTGCGCGCACCATCGAAAAAGACGACGTCGAAAAAATCGCGGCCCAGCACACCCGCCGGCTCATCATGCTCGATTTCTTGCCGGCCGTTACCGAAGAAGGCGGCCAGGTGGCGTACCAGGGGCGAACCCTGTGCAATAAAAAGTATGCCTCGGCCAATGCCCTCGCCTGGCGGCTGAACGTGCCGCAGGGCAAGGTGCTCACGCAAAACATGGTCGAGCCGCTGGACCCGGCGGACACCGTGATTTCCGGCGAGATCAAGGAGATCACGATCAATGCCTTGCCGGTGCGGGAATACGACCAGCAGTTTATCGAAGTCGGCAGCGAGAACATCGTCGAGGTGGTGAACCCGCTGTATAAAATTCGCGAAGGCCAGCTTCGCACCATCTGGCAGCAGGAGGTCGCGAAGTTCTATCGGATCAAACGCGAACATCGCAAGGAAGGCATCCTGTCGCTGATGCTCTACGGAGAACACCCCGGGCAGCCGCCTGCGACGCTCTTGTCGCTGAACACTCAGTTCCCCAGCACGGAGCTTCCGCTGACGAACCTCTCCATGCAGTGCGAGGAAATTGCGTTCGCCAATCCCATCTCGGGCACTCCGCGTACGGCGACGTTTAAGGACGACCTCGTGTCCGATCCCTATCCGCAAAGCGTTCCCGTCCAGTTGACCTCGGACAAGGAGATTACCAAGGCCGTACTGGACTTCGGGCTGAGCAAGATCGACGAAGCCATCGAAGCGCTAGTGGTGCAATATCCCATCTCCAAGCTCGCCGAACCCGCCATGGACGCGCAAAAGAGCGGCGACTACGCCGGCGCCGCCGAGTTGTGGGGCCAGTTCAGCCTCTACATCCGCCAGCTCACGGAATCCACCCTTCCCGAAGCCGAACGCGAAACCATCTCGTGGACCGCCCTACGCGGACAGATGGAGAAAAACCTCGCCGCCTGGTCCCAAAGCCGTTGGAAAGGCCGCGACGCGACAGCTCTTCAAGGCGCTGCCAATTTCTGGGCCAACGCAACCCGGGACGCGCTACAGGCTCAAGGCGACGGCGCGAAATAATGAGCGACGAACTCACGGTCCGCAGGCATTCGCCATCCGGCGAATGCCTGATCGCCCGCCTGGAAACAGCCCGGACACCCTGGACTCGATTGATCGGATTGCTGGGTCGGACAACCCTTCCTCCGGGCCACGGCCTGCTCTTGGACCCCTGCCCATCCATCCACACCTTCGGTATGCTGTTTCCCATCGACGCCATCTTCCTGGACAACGAAAACCGAATCACCCGCATTCACCGCAACATCGGCCCCTTCCGAATCGTCTTCGGCGGCCGAAAAGCAACAAGGGTCATCGAAGTCCAATCCGGCTGGCTGCCAAAGGATGCTATCGCCATCAGCGATCACCTGGCGTTTTGCCGAATGTCCTCCTCCCCATCCCCCTCATAATCGTAATCTTAATCATAATCTTCCTTCTCTTCTTCGCTCAAGGAGGAAGCCCGCGAAACACGCAAAAAACGCGAAAAAATGGCATAAAAACTCTCCAAAAATCGGTTTTTTGTTCAAAATATCGCCAAAAAAACCATCTTCCGAGCCTGCGCAGCCGTAAAAGTCGATTTTGATGCCTAAAAAGCGTCGCTAAAGTTGCCTTGAGAGCGCTTGTTGTGACGTAACTGTTTGATTACCAACAATAGATTTGGTCCGACCCGGATGAACAATACAATAGTTACCGATCGGTAATATGAATGTTCAAAATCCAGAGCAATTAGGTGCGGCTATACGCGCAAGACGCAGGCAGCTGAACGTCACTCAAAAGGACTTGGCGATGACGTGCGGTACAGGCCTTCGCTTCCTCATCGATCTTGAGAAGGGGAAACCCACCTGCCAAATCGGGAAGACCCTTCAAGTTCTCCAGGCCTTGGGGCTGAAATTCCAGATCGTTAGCCCTGCCGTGGAGACCGGCCTAGGCGAGGCCTCATGAATACCTTGATGGTTTACTTAAACAACGAGAGAGTCGGAAGCCTCGAACAAGACGACAGCGGCTTGCTTCAATTTTCTTTTGCCAAACGACTTTGACGAACTGCTCATCCAACTGTACAGTAATGTACAGATTGGAGAAGCAACGTGAAGACCATCAGTTTCACCGAATTCAGAAATCGCGCTTCGGACATGATGACGGAAGTTGAGCATGGCGAAACGCTTCTTATCGTTCGCCATGGCCGCCCCATTGCCGAGGTTTCGCCTGTCACGGATCAGCAACCGTCTTGGAAACGCCCTGCATTACGCTTGGCGACCAAAGGCGCCGGCTTGGCCTCCGCCATCATCGAGGAGCGTGATTGTGAAGCTCTTCCTTGATTCTTCGGCCTTTGCCAAACGGTTTGTTGAAGAAACAGGGAGTCAAGAGGTTGAACGGTTCTGTTCTCAAGCAACGGAACTGGGCTTAAGCGTTATCTGTGTTCCGGAAATCATTTCGGCATTGAATCGTCGGCTTCGCGAAAAAAGCCTGACTCGGCAGGATTACGCTCATGCAAAGCAACGCCTTTCCCAGGAGGTTAGGGATGCGATCATCATTAACCTGACGCCGGAGGTTATACAGTCGAGCATCGGGATTCTGGAAACAAATCTCTTGCGAACAATGGACGCCCTCCACATCGCATGCGCCATGGCCTGGGAGGTCGATCTGTTCGTGTCATCGGACCATCGCCAAATAATCGCCGCAAGAACTGCTGGGTTGAAAACAAATCAAATATAAGCGCTGGCAATCCGCGGCGGTGGCGCGGAGTTGCAGCCCACGCCCACCATGTTGGAACTTGCAAACGACGTCTTCCCGAGGGCATACTGCACGCAAGGAATGACTATGATGGAGTTCGGTGCAGACAATAATGGCCAGGGGATGCTGGTGCTTTCGCTCGGCGCTCTGGCCGCGGTCATTACCATTGCGGTCTACACGGAATTGAAGAACAAGCGCATTCCTAATTGGATCGCCCTTCTCGGCATCCTGGCGGGACTGGCCATTGGCTATTTGCCGGGCGGCATCAGTTTGCGCGCCAGCTTCGCCGGCCTGGCGGCCGGCTTCGGGTTGCTGTTTATTTTTTATGTGTTCGGCGGCATCGGCGGGGGCGACGTTAAACTCATGGGCGCGATCGGCGCGTTAGTGGGATATCCGCTGATCCTGCCGGTTGTTTTTTACACGGCCATCGTAGGCGGTTTTATGGCCATTATGCTCCTGATCTGGAAGGGGCGTTTCTGGCAGGTTCTTTCCTTGTTTCGGCGAAAGAGCGAACAGACGGCGGCGCCTGAGCCCCGGGAGCCCCTGACCATTCCTTACGGCGTGGCGATCGCGGCCGGATGTGTTATGGCCCTTTTCATGGGAGTTCATTAAGCCATGCGCTACGTCAAAAAAATGCTGAGTGACGATTCCGCGCAGGCCCTGGTTGAATTTGCGCTGGTGATTCCATTTCTGCTGCTCCTGTTGTTCGCGTTGATCCAAAGCCTGCTCATCGCGCAGGCGGCGCAACTGGGCAATTATGCGGCTTATGCGGCGGCCCGCGTCTATGCCGTGCGGTCAGGGGTGGCGGGTCTCGACGGCGATGCCGAGGAGTATGCCAAAAAAGCGGCCGCCCTGGTGTACGCCCCGGTTTCCAAGCTGATGCTCAATGAGGCGGCCGCGCTTCCCGGCGGCGTGGACGGACTGCTGTCGGGAGGGTTTCCCGATTTTGTGGACAACGCGGCGGAGATTGGAGAAGGCTTTCTGACCGCTTACTACATCCGCCTCAGCAGCGCCGGCGGCGGCGATTTCAGGGTATCTCGCTCCGGTTCGCCGGAGCAGGTCAAGGTGGAGCTGGACTTTGCCTATCCCATTTTTCTGCCCGGTCTGGCCGAAGCCTGGAGCCTGGTAGCCGGCGAGCGGAACATGAAAACCCATTTGCAGGACATGAACGTCGCTTCCGATTCCGCTGCGGCCGATCTCGCCTCGCCTTATCCTTACGTCATCGTCAAAAGCAAATGCACGATGGGCTATGAGCCGTGGAGCGGCACGCCGCGGCAAGGCAAGACCGTCTCGTCCGATGCCGCGACCGATCCTTCGCTGGCCCAGCATATCCAGGATATTGAGGCCGCCAAACAGGCGTTGGATGCGGCCGTGGCCGCCGAGAAAGCGGCCTATGATCAGTGGGTGATAGCCCAAAATAATCTCGCGGCCGCACAGGCCGCTTATGACGCCGACCCTTCGCCCGCAAATCTGGCCGCGTTGAATGCCGCCAAGGACGCCGAGGAAGCGGCTCATAACAATTATCTGGCGAAAAAAGCGGAACGGGAACAACGAGAAGAAGAATATGAGGATCTCATTGGAATGTAGGCCAACATGAGCGGGTTGAAAAAAATGTTCGGTATTTTGCTCTTGCCGCTTCAGCGCGCCCGCGCGCTGCGCGCGGATGACCGCGGACAGGTCGTGCTGTTAGCCGGCATGATAGCATTTCTGATCGCGATCATGGGGCTGGTCACGCTCGATACGGCGAAAGGCATTCACAACCGCATTACGGCGCAAAACGCCGTGGACTCCGCCGCCGATGCCGCCGCGCTTTGGCAGGCTCGCGGTTGCAATCTGCTCCAGCACTTGAACAATTTGCACTACGACACGAATGTTGCGGTTTATATATTGGAAGCCAACGCACTGGGCGCTTGTGCCGCCGCGGCCATCCTGAAGGCCTTTGTACTCACGTATGCCGCGGGCGAAGCCATGTGTATTCCTTGCTGTCTGGCGCCGTTCATGGACCGCGGTCAGGAACTTTTCGTCGAGGCTCTGATGAAAATGCAAAGCGTGATCAAGGATCTGTTTCCTGTACTGGCGTTCGCCTATGCGAATGTCTCGGCCTATGGCAGCGGCGCCGATCCTTTTCCCGAAGTGGTTTCGCAATATGCATCCGGTTTGCTGAACCAGATAGGCATCGATGTGCCCGGCTTGGGCGAGATCGTGGGTTCTGTCGGCAGCGCCCTCGATTGGGTGCCCCTCTATGCGATGCCGCTGGACCCCGATTCGCTATCGCTGCAAGTGGAGGAAAAGGAATGCGGCGAATTGGAAGCGCCGTGGCATTTCCCGGAGTACATCGCGGCGCCCATGGCGACGGTGGGGCGAGTGGCTTGCGCGGAATGCTTTCAATACGACTTGCCCGACGACTGGGGCTGGAAGGATTCCTACTACTATGGCAATCCGGGTTTCATGACGTGGCTGGCCGGCAAAAAAGAACAGGGCGAGTTGCTCGGGATGGGCGATCTGACTTGGTTCAATGCCGAAAGCCGAACCTATCAACAGATGCGCGACACGCATAGCAAGACGCTTTACAAGGGCGACATCCGCACCGGCGATGCGTCCGCCGCCTTGAAAATTCCGGCCTTCATGGGCATTGCCAGCAGCCAGGTGGAAGGCGAGCCGGTAATATCGAAGGGCGATGCGAATGCGTCGCCGCGCCTGATTACCGTGCACTTGCCGCCAGACACGGACCCGAAGGAAACCACCGCTTATTTGATCTTCCACTGAGGACTCTATGAACCCGGCAAACCATAAACGACGGCAAATCCTGCGGCGCGACGGCGAGTCCGGCCAGGCGCTGGTCGAGGCTTGTCTGGGTGCGGCGCTGCTGGTGCTGGTTTGGGCGCTGGCCATTTATTCGACCTTCATGGCGTCCAATTATATTCGTACGGCGATGGCGGCGCGTCATGCGGCCTGGATGCGGGGCAACGGCGGCTCGCCGGATGCGGCGGCTATGGAAGGTGGTTTCTTTTTTCAGGCGGGGCTCGTGAAGGTGGAGGAAATCGAGGCGATCGGGTTGGACGGACTTTTTTCCGGCGACAGCGATCAGAATACCTTGGCGAATGCCGGCGAAGGGCCTTTCCGTTACAAGGTTACTTTTGGAATCGACGACGTCGCCCATGCTGCCACTTACCCGTTTGTCCTGATGAAAACCAAGCTGCCTTACATGCCCGAAACGAAGCTCTACTCGTTCCTGAGCGTGAGCTCGGTCTGCCAGTGGGACGAAGTTAATAACGCTTGGACCTCATGGATCGATGCTTTGGAGGGAATATGGGACGCGATTGTCGACAATCTGTTTTGATGTCGCCGAAAGCGTGGCGGCCCCTGCTCCAGTTTGCCGGACAGCTTGTTTTGTCGGCGGTTGTGGCGGCCGTATTCTTCATTTTAGCGCGCGTCGCCGGGTCTGCCTGGGCCTCCTTCCAAGCGCCTCCGCCGGCTGTGGCCGCGGCCCCGCGCGGGGTCGGAGGCTACGCCTCGGCTCCTCCCGCCCGGTTGTGGCCGCTCTATCCGAGTTTTCATCCCTCCGGCGTACGCGCCATGACCATCAACGGCATCGAAATCCTTTCGGAAGACGGGGAACTCAAAGGATCCGCCGCGGATGTGTTGGCCTATTATGGCCGGCAGATGGCGGCCCGCGGCTGGAGCGACGTGACGGAGGAGTCCTTCAACCTCAGCGAGGGCCTTCAGGCCGCGGGCAACGATCCGCAGCTCGACGAGCAATTCTTCAAGACCTACAACGACATCATGGAATCCAATCTAGCCTTTCGCCGCGGGTGCTGGACGGTGGTGATGAACCTATCGCCCGGCCTTCGCCCCTGGACCATGCACATCCGGATCTCCGCTTATAACACGCCCACGGTGCAGGATATTATGGAAGCCCTTGTGTTGACGCCTTTGGAAAAGGCGCCCAAGGATGGCGTGACGATGCGGGCGGAGGAGACGGTGTCCGGCAGCCGCATTCGTACGCTGATTTACGAAAGCCCCTTGCCGCCCTCCGAGTTTTATATCCGCCAAGTCGACTCGTTGAAGGCGGCGCGCTGGAGTCCGGTTTTCCTCTCGCCCGCGCGAGAGGAGCAGGCCCGATTATTCGCTGTTTTTCAGAAGGGCGGCCGTTATACTTATGTGATCGTCAATCCCTCGCGCAGCGGCCGCGGTTCGTCGGCCGTGGTGTCCGAGATGGACGAGGGCCGGGCGGCCATCATGGAACAGAGTTCCTTATGAAAAAGAAATTCATCAAACGCATGAAGGCTTTTATCGCCGATGAACGCGGCCAGGCCATGACGGAATACGTCATCCTCTCCGCCATCATCGTGGTTTTTTGCGCCTGGCTCTACTACCCGCACAACGGCATCTATAAAAACTTCCGCGACCGCTTCGACCTGACCGCCCTCGTGCTGCAATGGCCGGGGCCGTGATTCTTCCAGGGGGAAGGGCTTTTGAGAAGATCGATTAGCGCTCCAACGCAAGTCCCTCGGTATTTGTTCTTTTGGAGCCGGGGCGAGTCGCCTGTCTCTTATACACAAAATTTTCCAAGAGAGTCGTCATCCAAACGAGTCATCATTCCTTATCCGTGGGGCAACTCTTTCAGGAGAAGAAGGAGCCCCACGGATGGCAAAGCGGTCCCACGGATCGTCAAGTCTGAGCCTTAAGGGTCATGCAGCCGCTCCGAAGTGGACCTGAAGGTGGCCCGGCTTCTCCCTGCCCGCAACGCTTCGCGTAGCGATGCGCAGGCGGGCGAAGACGGGCTCTTCGGCTTTCTGAGGCCGCGTGTATAAGAGACAAGCAAGTTTTTTGGAGGGTCGCGCTCCGTCGCGACCGAAAGAAAAAGGTTCCGACAGAGCGGAACCCTCCAAAATCTTTGAGAGCTTTTCGGATGAGGCAAAGAAATCGATAGCGATGAAAGAGACCTCATCTGAATACTCTTTTATCCGTGGGACCGCTTTGCCATCCGTGGGTTAAACTTTTTTCGGGGTAGAAAGGTCCCCGCAGATGGCCATGCGTCCCGCGGACAGGGTCAAGGAGCCGTCAAATCGTTCACCTGTTTTTTCAAATTTTCGATCAAGGGGCCGATGGTCTTCAAGGTTGCTTCTTCGCCTTCGATTATGGAGGAGAAAGCCTGTTTGTAGGCATCGACATCGGCATCGGCCGCCAGCAGCGTAATCAAGCGTTCTGCTGCATCCAGCCGTCCCCAGAGATAATCGTTTTCGCGAAAGCTTTTTCGAACGAAGGCATTGAAGTGGCCCAGCGCAATTCCTTTGAGTTTGTTCTTGGCTCCGCGAGGGGAGAGTTTGAACACATCGTCGGGACTCATGCGAAGGACTTGAATTTCCTTCAGCTCTCCGACATCGCCCAGGATGCGAATGGGGTAAATCAAGGCATCCCAGAAGGGGAACCCCAGATAGCGGACCAGCAGGTTCTTGATCGTGTCCCGATGCCAAAAAGCCACCGCGCCATGACAACGTTGGAGGAATTCTTCTCCGAAACCGGATAAAACCCGGTTGATCGAGCTGCCGAATTGGGCGATGAAGCGTCCGATGTCCGCGCCGTGATCCTTCAGAAACAAAACATGGCCATTAGGGAGATCGATATATTTTTTCAGCGACTCTTCTCCAAAAAGCAGCAGCAATTCCTCTCGCTCCTTATCCTGTAGCCCGCCCCCGCCCATAATGAAACGTAAGCGGTCGGCCATCTCGGTCGTGATGCTTTTAAGCAGGTCAATTTGCTCTCGGGAAGGATAAGAGGGCTGCCCGGCTCGGTCATAAAGTTGATTGATGCCTTGAATGACAAACCGAATGCGGCGTAAGGAATAGCCAAGATCGAACGTTTTCAGGAAATCGACCTGGGTCGGCGTCGGGCGCACGGCTTTTTCAAAGAGCCCGATTCGAGCCGCCTGCTCGTGAACGATATCTCCGATCAAGGAGGCCTGTCGAGAGTCCGGCGGATAGCCGCAGATCTTGGAAACGACCCTGGCGATCGTCTCGATCACTTGGGTGAGTTTGATGCGGGCGTAGATGCTGTAAGCCAGTCCAAACTCGTTGATGGCGTTGTTGTGCATTTGATCGCGGACGGCTTCGACTTCGTATTTATTGGCTCCCGTCAGGGCTCGGGCGGCATGGGCATTTCTGAAGACATGCTCCTGGATTCGATCGAAATTCTCGTCGACGATTTCGTTGATCAGTCGAACCCGTTCGTTGAACCGTTGAACGCGCATGAATTCGTCGAGAATCGGTTCATGCGCCCGGATGTCTTCGATCCGATCTTTCACCGAGCTGATGAAGCCCAGTTTGCTTTGAATGCCGGCTGCCGTCCTTTGCAGCCAATTCGGCTCGGTCTCGTTTGTTTCCTGGCTCAACTCGGGATGCGGCTCGATATACAGCAAGCGTCGATCTACCTCCAGAGAAGCCGGCCTTCGCACGATGGCGTCGATGCAATGGCCGAACGGATAATTGTCGAGAACGCCGCCATCGATATATTCGCGGTTGGGAACGGACTGCGATGCGAGTTGGTAACGACGAAAGAACTCTTTCTCGGCAGCGGCCAACGGCAGCCAGTGTTTTTGCTCGTTGGCGTAAACGGTCGCGAGGCGGATCGACGGAAACGCAATGGGAAAAGAGGACGTGGCGCGCGCTGCAAATCCCAGCAGGGGATCGTAGCTGCGATTGAATTGATCCCTCTCTCCGCTTTTGTAGGAAAACCGGAATACATGCCGATAACTGCAGTCGGTGGCCTGTTGGATGTGTTGTGAGGACGAGAGGCGTTGCTCATAGCCCTGAAAGTCCGTGGCCGTGACAAATAGTTCAAGCGTGTGACCAGGCGGCATCAAAGAGGCTCCGCCGGTTTTATAAGGCTCCATTTTTCCCAGCGCGTCGTAGAGCCATCCGAACATATAATCCTTGTAGGGTTGTAAAGGCGGGTTCATTCCAAAAAAATCGGTGATGGATTTTCCGATCGCATACCCCATTTTCTTCAAAAATACCGGCGTGATTCGATGTCCCAGCAAGCTGAAGATGTTTCCTTTCTCCAGCCAGACCGCGCGGAGCGAATCCTGGGATAAATTATGGGCCAGGCACTTGGCTAAAACTACGCCGTTGATGCCGCCGGCTGAAGTGCCGGAAATCACGTCGACCACGACTCTCGTCCGGGCGCCGTCTTTTAAGGCTTGGGCCTGTAAAAAATCCCAATAGACCCTGGCCGTATCGGTGGGTTCGAATGGATTGGCCGCCGAATCGTCGACGAACGCGGCCGAAGCGCGCACCAGATTGTGAATCTCCTTGGTAATGCCATGCATATATACGGCGAGCGAAACGCCGCCATAGCACACCAAGCCCAGACGAAGTTCTTTGATGCTGACGGGTTGTCGAGACGATGAGTCGGCCATATTCCTTCTCCCTTCTTTTCTGCACCCTCCCTTGACCGTTGAAGGCCATTAACTTACTTGAACATCTTTTGGGCGCCAATATCTATTCTTGACCTGCATTGGATCATGCTAAAAATTGGGTGGAAAAGGAGGATCTAATGGATGGGAAAAAAGGGCGGCGCAGGGTTGGCCTGTGTCTGGGTTGTTTTTGTATATCGGCATTTCTGGCTTTCGGCGATACGCATTATGCGGATCGGAGTAATCCAACTCCTCACTCTCCCTATCTGACTTGGGGTGATGCGGCAACGTCGATTCAGGAGGCCGTCGATGTCGCCTCGTCGGGAGATGTCGTGCGTGTTGCGGATGGCGTGTATGACGCGGGCGGAACCGTTGTTTTCGGCATGACCAATCGCGTGACGATCAATAAGCCGATCGTTGTTGAAAGCGCCAACGGCTGGCCGGCTGCTGTGATTCGGGGCCAGGGGCCTACCGGCGATGCCGCCGTTCGATGCGTCTATCTCGCAAGCAATGCGAGCCTTTCCGGCTTTACCCTTACCGGCGGCTACACGCGGGTTACCGGACCCGGCTGGGAAAACGATTGCGACGGCGGCGGCGCGTATTGCGAGAACAACACCACGATTTCCAATTGCCTGATCACGGGAAATTCGGCGTTTCATGGCGGCGGCGTTCGCGGTTACAGCAATACCATCGTCAAAAACTGTTCCATCATAGGAAACTCAGCCCTCCCAAATTCCTACGCTTCGAGCGGCGGCGGAGCGGCGGGCTGTCATTTGATGAATTGCGAGATTATCGGGAATAGAGCGGGTTCGGGTGGTGGAGTAGGCGGAGGAATCGTTGAGGATTGCACTCTATCCGGCAATTTATCCGTTCGGGATGGCGGCGGCGCCTGCGGCAGCGTCATTCACCATAGCGATGTCGTTGGGAATGTCGCGCGGGGCTGGGGCGGGGGCGGGCTTTACGAGTGTTGGGCATGGGATTGCACCATCAACGGCAACACAGGGCCTAATGGAGGGGGCGTATATTGGAGCTACATGACCAATTGCACCATTACAGGAAACACGGCCTCCTACGGCGGCGGTCTCTATCAGGGCACGACTTATCGATGCATCGTCCTTAATAACTTTGCCTCAAACAGCGGCGGCGGCGTCTGCAACGGCTTCTTGAAGAATTGCTTGATCGCCGGCAATTCAACTGTGGAAAATGGCGGCGGCGGATATTTCTCCGGTGGCGGTACGCTTCAGAATTGCACCATTTTCGGAAACTCGGCCAACGTGGGCGGGGGAATCGCTTATGGCGATGCCGTAGAAAATTGCATCATCGTTTCCAACACGGCTTCGCCCTCCCAAACCGCATCAGGACGACAAAACTATTTCACCGTGTACAGCGGGACCATGAACTACGTTTGTACGATGCCCTTGCCGGAAAGCGGCGTGGGAAATCGCACCAACGATCCGTCGTTTGTCGATGCGGCCTCCGGCGATTGGCGGCTTGCGGCGAATTCGTCCTGCATCGATGCCGGAAGCAATCAGACCTGGATGACGGGATCTGCCGATCTTGATCGACGACCCCGTATTTTGCACAACACAGTTGACCTGGGCGCATACGAAGCGGTGCTTCCCGAGTGGGATACGGATGGCGATCACATGCGGGACGCTCAAGAACTTCCGGCAGGAACCGACCCCAATAACAGCGCGTCTTTTCTGGGTATCCTTTCCCTGGAGAAGAGCGTGCAAGGACATATCGTCTCCTGGTCCAGCGTGGATGCGCACCGTTATCGGCTGAGTCGTTCCACCAATCTCATGACCGATGCCTTTACGGTCATCGTGACATCCAACCAATGGGCCAGCCCTCCCATGAATGTTGAAACCGACAAGACGGTAATGGGCAACGGTCCATGGTTTTACCGCATTGAAGTGGAATGATTCGCATCGTCTGGGTGCATCTTGACACGGCCGCAGATTGCATGGGGAAAAGAAGGCGCTCAGCGGAGTGAGCGCCCTACTCACGGCAAAGAAAGGTAGGGACGGCGCTCCGTCGCCGTCCGTTGTTGCGGCCGTGTCGAGATGCACCCGCATCGTTTTTCATTCGATTTCAGAATTGACGCTGGATGACATTGTCACTACACATATGAGTAGTACTTATGAGAGAACCAACAAGAAAGCAGCAACAAGTGTTGGACTATATCCGCGATGAGATCGAATCGGGGCGTCCCTCACCGTGTGTACGAGAGATCGCGGGCCATTTCGGATTTCGCAGTACAAGGGCGGCGTGTGATCATTTGACCGCTCTTGAAAAGAAGAATTGCATCAGGCGGGAACCCGGAAAGGCGCGCTCTGTTCGGCTTGTGGAAGAAAAAAGGGCAGATCGGCATTCGACGGTGGATGTACCTGTGTTGGGCCGGATTCCTGCTGGCGCTCCCATTGCAGCAGAGGAACAGGTGGAGAGACGGCTTCGCATAGGCGTCGAAGCACTTGGTTTTCATCCGTCGGATAAAACATTCGCACTGGTTGTTCGGGGCGATTCTATGATAGGAAGGGGCGTGTTTGACGGCGATGTCGTCGTTGTTGACGGCGCACGCGAGCCACAGGATGGCGATATGGTTGCCGCGCTAATCGATAACGAGTGTTCGTTGAAGACTCTGGTGAAGCAGCAAGGAAAGACGTTCCTGAAACCAGAGAATCCGCGCTACGAAAATCTTGTTCCGGTGGATGAACTGCGGATTCAAGGCGTGGCAAGAACAGTAATCCGAAACTTGGCCTGACAACATCATGACAGCACAAAGCACGGTGATGACAAAAAGAGAACTGCTGGACGCGCACAAGAGCACGCCACAAGGGCTAATGTTTTATGCATCGTTGTCCGAACTTCGAGCTGACCGTGCGCTTGTGTCCTACTTGCATCCGCTTACTCGCGCATGGCATGATCTGGATCTCGATGGCGTCCTCTGCCTCGAGGGGTTGCCGACTCTTTATCTCACCATCCGACATAAGAGAGTCTCCGCCGAGGAGGCCGCCGACCTCCAACGACGTTTCTGGAATCAAGGACTTGCAACGATTCTCGTCATTGTGGATACCGTGAATGTTAGAGTTTATTCAGGATTGAGCCGGCCGATAAAACCGCAGGATGTCAAAAATAAGCCCGAGAGCCTTGTAGAAGTTCTTAATCTTGCCGATTATGCCATGAACATTCAGTCTTTCATGCTTCAGTTGGCAACGGGTAGTTACTATCGGTCGCATGTGGGCCATTTCCATGCGGACTCCACGGTGGATGCGTATCTTCTCAATAACCTTCGTGCAACCCGCGACAAACTCATTGGTGAAGGCCGAGGTCTTGCTGTCGAGGCAGCACACACGATCCTCGCCCGCACTCTTTTTGTCTGTTACCTGACGGATCGAAAGATCATAGACCTCGGCGACTTCCAGGAATGCAGATGCGCTTCAGGAACGCCGTTTGGCGATATGCTGGCAGCTTTGACAACTGATGAGGACAAGCAACGTTCTCTTTGCGGTTTGTTCAGCAAATTGAAGGATGATTTTAATGGCAGCATGTTTGAGCCTGCAACTCTCGCTGAGTGCCGGCAACTCAACCGCCATGCTCTAAACGACCTGACCCATTTCCTTCAAGGTCACGAGGGGACAGGACAGTATACGTTGGATTTCTGGGCTTACGATTTTCACCTGATTCCCGTGGAGACCATCAGCGCCGTATACGAGGATTTTCTTAAAAAGGAAGATGAACCAACCAAACGGACCAAAGGCGCTTACTACACTCCGCGATTTCTCGCAGAAACGGTCATCGATCTGGCTTTGCGCGGCCAGGCCAGCCTTGAGGGGAAGCGCTTTCTTGATCCCGCCTGCGGGTCAGGGATATTTCTGGTCACGCTGTTCAACCGTCTATCAGCCATCTGGATGATGGACCACTCCAAAGCTGATTATGGACGCAAGGCTGACGCGCTGAAAGCCATCCTTCGCGATCAACTCTGCGGTGTCGACGAGAATCCAACGGCATGCCGTATCGCCTGCTTCAGCTTGTACCTTGCGTTCCTTGATTGTTTCGATCCGCCCGATATTAAAAGTTACATTAGCCGCAAGGGCAAGTTACCGAGTATTCTCAAATACCGAGATCCAACAGCCAATACGTCCCTTGCTTTCCCTGTTATTCATGAAGATGATTTTCTGAATCCAAGCCATGATTTGCCTAAGGATTTCGATTTCGTCGTTGGGAATCCTCCCTGGAGCGGGCGTGGAGCAGCAAAGGGATTACATCATCGCTTCGCGCAGAAGATTCCTGAATATCTTTCGCAGGGCGGAACCGGGTGCATACTACTGCCTTCAAAATCATTTCTGAACGAGGAGTCCAATCGTTTTCAAGAACAATGGTTGCGTACCGTGACGCTGGAAGAGGTTGTTCAGCTTGCAGATTATAGTTTTATCCTTTTCAAGGAAGCGAAGTGTCCTTGCATGATTGTTCGCTTTCGGGCCGCCCAACCTGACCTGGCGACTGCAAGCGTCGAGTATGTGGCTCCGAAGGTCACCCGTATCGACTACCGTGACGGAATCATACCGGTAGCGGCATCCGATCGTAAGGAGATACCTCTGAGACAAGTGCTCGCAGCCGCAAGAGGTGGTGTTGCGCCATCGGTCTGGAAGCAATATCTCTGGGGAACGCCGAGAGATATCAAGTTTCTGGAAATGCTTCAGCAAATGCCAAGACTTGATGAAATTGCGGGGTCTCCAGAAGAGAACAAGCGATGGGTGAAAGGACAAGGATTCCAGCCCTTCTACCCTGAAAAGGCAGCCAGTAATGCTGACTATCCAAAGGGCAAGGAAACTCCGTGGAGTGGACCTGAGAGATTCATCCCTGCCACTCGTGATTTTCCAAGCATGATCTTGCTTCCTGCCGATTGCATTCCGCTGAATGGATATCTACGAAAAATCAAAGCTTCCGAGAATTTGCTTCGCCGCAGTCCTTCAAAACAACTTTTCCAGCCTCCGCTTGTGATTATTAGTCAAGGAATAGGCAAGGACGCGATGCCAAAAATCGCATTCAGTAACGATACTGTAATTTTCCAAGATAGCCTTCAGGCAATCAGCGGCCAACCCGCAGATGAAGATTTGCTCCTCTTCCTTACGGTGTACCTCCGATCCAAGCTTGCGAAGTATTTCCTATTTCATACTTCGGCTAACTGGGGGACGGAGAGAGACAAGATCCTGTTCATGGAGTTGCTGCGCATTCCATTCCCTCTGCCCGGAAGCGAATACGTGCATCGAAACGCCGATGAGATTGTGCGTCAAGTCGCACAAAAAGTCCGTTCATTAAAGAAAAAGATGGAAAACGACGTTCGTAAACAGGCGAATGTTCTGGCAGCTCATGCGTGGCAGGAGGATCGCAGCAGGCAGGTGGATGCTCTACAGGCTAATCTTGAACCACTGATCTACAAGTACTTCGACTTGATCGAGCAGGAAATCATACTAATCGAAGACGCTGTGGATGTGGCAATTCCGAGCGCAACACCCGGTTATTTTGACAAACCTATTCCCTCTCGCGCACGCGTTCGAAGTATTAACATGGGCTCATATTCCGACGGCTTGGCTAAGTATGCGGAAACGCTAAGCAAGACGCTGAACGAATGGGCGGCACAGTCCAAGTCCACCGTACGAACTTCTATGGTCGGAGGCATTCATGAGAAGACCGACATGGCTTGCATGACAGTAGAACTCACTGGCCATGCGGAACCATTTAAGGAGAAGGCTCCTTCCGCTGAGACCATTGTTGCCGTTAACAGTCTGGCGCAGTCGGCGGCATCCCGAGTCGGAGGCCTCGACTACCTGCGCGGTATCATCGTCTTCGACGGTTCGCGCATCCACATCTTCAAGCCCACGGCTTTAATCGGCTGGACGAGGACCGCAGCGCTTAACGATGCGGCGGAGATTTATGCCCGCATCGCGAATGCTCGCCACACCATGCAAAATGGTGATGTGTGAGCGTGCAAGACTGCATCCCGTTGTTTCCTGAAGAGGAGATTCCGAGAGTCTTGAATCTTGTTCTCGATCATGCCGGTACGCTTCAGAAGTTGAGCGAAGCAGAGCATGAGGATGAACTATCCGATCGGCTTGCAAAACGTTTACGCATCGATCGGCGTATTCGCTCCTGCCCCTTTTCCATTCATCGGGAATTCCGTGTTTATGACGACGTGATTGACGAAGCAGGTCATAAGGGTCGTATTGATATTTGCTTCATATGCTCCGGAGGAGATCAGACATATTTCGCGATTGAAGCCAAGCGACTGCATATAACAAATCAACAAGGTAAATGGGAGTCGTTAATCAGCGGTTATGTTACGAAGGACCAAGGCATGATGTGCTTCGTCGCCGGGAAATACTCGGCTGCTCAACGTGCGGGGGCGATGCTTGGATATGTATTTGACGGGGATGTTGACAGAGCCCGAAGCGGCATATCCAAAGCTGTCAATGACAGCCGGACAATGCTTAAGATCAAGGGATCTTGTGGGCTTATGCAGTCAAACGTCGTCAAACGGCGGGAACGTGTGGACGAAACGCGGCACCGGTTCAGCAGGCGTTCTTTCACCATCTATCATCTTCTCGTGCCGGTATAGCGACGGCTTTTTACTACTTTCACAACTCCATGCCGCGGCGACGGGCTTCTTCCTGAAAGGTGGGAGGCGTGCCGGTAAGTTCGTGCCGGCCGATGAGTTTGCCGTCCGCATCGATGCTTTCGTGCCGGAAGACGAAGAGGTCCTGAACCTTGTATTGGCCGTTTTCCAGGCCCAGGATTTCGCTGATTTGGGTGATTTTTCGGGAGCCGTCAAACAGGCGCGCGGTTTGCACCACGACATGGACCGCCGCGGCGACCTGTTCGCGCAAGGCGCCCAGCGGAATCCCGACGCCGCTCAACAGCGCGCAGGTTTCCAGGCGCGTGAGGGCGTCCTTCGGGGTGTTGGCGTGAATGGTGCTCAAACTGCCGTCGTGGCCGGTGTTCATGGCCTGGAGCAGATCCAGCGCTTCGCCGCCGCGGATTTCGCCGACGATCAAGCGGTCCGGACGCAGACGGAGCGCCGAATGCACCAGATCACGGATGGTGACCTCGCCTTTGCCGTGTTCGTCGGGTTTGCGGGTTTCGAAGCAGACCGTATGTTCCTGTTGCAGTTGCAGTTCGCTGGCGTCTTCCAGCACCAGGATGCGCTCCCCCGGATCGATGAAATGGCTCAGCACGTTCAGGACGGAGGTCTTGCCGGAGGAGGTCGCGCCCGACACCAGTACGTTCTTGTGAAGCTGGATGATGGTGCGCAGCAAGTTGGCGCCCGTCGACGAGATGCTGCCGTAATGGATCAATTGCTCCATCGTCAGCTTTTCCTTGCTGAATTTGCGGATTGCCACGACCGTGCCCTTGCGGGCCAGAGGCGGGATCACCGCATGTACGCGGGAGCCGTCCGGCAGGCGGGCGTCGAGGCGAGGCGTGTCCTTGTTGAAAAGGCGATTCACGGCGCGGGCAACATTTTGTACAGCCGCCAACAGCGCCTGTTCGTTGATGAACTTCGCCGGCGTCAGGTGGACCTTCCCCTTGCGCTCGATGTAGATCTGGCTGGGGCCGTTGATCATCACCTCGGACACGTCCGGGTCCGTCAGGTATTCGCGGATAGGCTCAAAAAAGAGCAAAAGATAGGATTCCGCCGTCTTGGGCGCCGGTTTGGGGGCCGCAGGTTCGGACGGGGCGTTTTCTTCGGCATGCTCCCCCTGGTCCGCCCCGGATTCCGGTGCGACGGTCTTCAGCGGCACGATGCCGGCATCGTCAACATAGTCGATTTGAATACGATACGGCCCGGCGCGCAGGGCTTGCTCCCCGGTCTCCAGCGTCACCGGAGCGATCAGGGGTTTGCCATTCACGGTAAATCGGCCCGGCTGCCGCGTGGCCTGAACGACCAGCTTTTCGTTGCGGATCTGGACGGCTATCTCCGCGCCGTCCGCTTCGTTAGGTTCAAGAGACACATGCGATTCCGCGCGGAAGCCGATGCGGATCGAGGAGTCTTCGAACTGGTAAAGACGGGGTGGGACGTTCTCTCGCTGGCATTTTATTTTCAGCACGTTTGACTTCCCGGCCCGCCGCGCGGCGGGCCTTAATGTCCCAAATTAATGACTTGTATTGCACTCAACTTTGCCTATCCTTTTCTCTATACGGAGTACGGGCTAAGGTAAAGGAGAAAAAATAACATGGAATCTCTCAAGAAGCGGCGTAAAGCAGGTCAGGGCATGACGGAATACATCATCATCCTCGCGATCATTGCAATCGGTGCGATTCTCATTATCGGCTTGTTCGGAAAACAAATCAAAGCGAGCTTCGGCAAGAGCACCGCGGCGATGTCGGGCAACCAGGCGGACGCGGATTCCATTGGGGAAGACGATGTCAAGAAGGCCGACATGGATCCGGCGATGAAGCAAAACGACATGGGTACTTTCGACGAAGACGTCAAAGCGGACGAAGCGGCGCCTTAGTCTTGGCCGGAAAAGCGGGCCTTAAATCTTATGAAGAACAAACTACCCCTGTTCGCAGCGGTCATCATGGCGATTGTCGCCATACTAGCCATTCGTTCCTACGTCAAACGGGTTGAAGCGGAGGCCCGTGCCAAGCTGGAAGGCCGGCCGGTCGTGGCGGCCAAGACGGATATCAAGGCCGGGACGGAGATTGAAGTCGATCTCGTCGCGCCCAAAGAAGTTCCGCCGGCCTTCATTCCGCCCCAGGCGATCCAAGGCAGCATGGAGCTCAAGCAAATCGTCGGCCGCAAAACGCGAGTGCCGCTGCGGGCGGGCCAGATCATTCTCTGGTCCGACCTCGAAAGCGAACGCCACGGCGGATTGTCCACGCTGATTCCCGAAGGGGAAGGCGCGTTCACCGTCAATATCGGACAGGGCATCAGCAGTTCCTTGATCCAACCGAACGACCACATCGACATCATCGCTTCGTTCGCCATTCCCAAGGGCAGCGCGCCCGCAGGCGGTTCGACCGCTTCGTGGCGGCAGGCGTCCGACATGGTCAACGTGGTGCTCTTGCAGAATGTGACCGTGCTGGCCATCGGCAATACGATGGGCGGTCCGGTGCAGAGCCCCGAAGAGAAGGGCGGCTCGGGTCCGATGACGTTGTCCGTGACGCTGCCGGAGGCGCAATTGCTGATGTTTGCCGTGCAACACGGGGAACTCGGCGCGATGCTGCGCAAGGAAGGCGCTGTGAAGACGCTGCCGCGCGAACAGTTGCCCCGCGTGACGTTCGAAGCCATCGAAAAGATCATCGGAGATCTTGACCAGAGCCGCGACAAACGGCTTACACAACCTTAGGGGATTGCCCGTGGCCTTTGTTCTCGTCAGCGGCAAGGAATACAAGGACAAGACCTTTGAAATCACCGGGGGCCGGTTGACGATCGGGCGGTCCCTGGATTGCGATATCATCCTTCGCGACGACCAGGTCTCCTCCCATCATTCGCAAGTGATCTACAACGATCGCGTTTATTGGCTGCAAGACCTGGGCAGTACGAACGGCACGCAGATCAAGGGCAAGCGCATCATCCAGCAACGCCTGGAATCCGGCGACGAATTCACGGTCACGGGATACACCCTGACCTTTTCCGACACCGATACCTTCCTGGCCGAAAAAGAGGCGGCTTCGATCGAGGACGTCCGCCGCTGGCTGCACGAGCAATTGATCGAAGAGTTGAACCTCAAAAAACTTTCGCTGGCGCAGATGGCGGATCGGGCCCTGCGGACCAACGCCAGCGACGTGTTGGACCGGCTGATCCAGCAGAAGCGGCGGGACATCCCGCGCGAGTTCGACATCAAATCGATCAAGAAAGCCGTCCTCGACGCCGCGCTCGGGCTCGGTCCGTTGGAGGACATGCTGGCCGACGAAAAAATCACGGAAATCATGGTGAACGGCCCCAACCGGATTTTCGTGGAAGAAAGCGGACGGCTGCGGCTGTCCAACAAATCGTTTCTCAGCAAACGCGAAATCCTCACGGCGATCGAACGCATCGTGGGCCCCATCGGCCGGCGCATCGACGAGAGCAGTCCGATGGTGGATGCCCGCCTCAGCGACGGCTCGCGCGTCAATGCGATCATTCCGCCGCTGGCCTTGGACAGCCCGACCATCACCATCCGCAAATTTCCGACCAAGCGCTTCGGCATGGACGACTATTTACGGTACGGCAGCCTCACCAAACCGATGATCGATTTTCTGCGCGTCTGCGTGATCGCGGCGAAGAACATGATCATCTCCGGCGGTACGGGCTCCGGCAAAACCACCATGTTGAATGTGCTTTCGTCGTTTATTCCCGAGGGCGACCGTATTCTGACGATCGAAGACTCCGCCGAATTGCGCCTGCCGCAGATGCACGTCGTGCGCATGGAGACGCGTCCGTCCAACGTCGAGGGCAAAGGCGAAGTAACGATCCGCGACCTGGTCCGCAATGCCTTGCGCATGCGGCCGAACCGAATCGTCGTCGGCGAGTGCCGCGGCGGCGAGGCGCTGGATATGCTCCAGGCGATGAATACCGGCCACGACGGCTCGCTGACCACCGTCCATGCCAACACGCCCAGCGACGCCTTGCGGCGTCTCGAAAACTTGGTGCTCATGGCCGGCCTGGACCTGCCCTTGCGCGCGGTGCGCGAATTGATCGCGTCGGCCGTGCATGTCGTGGTCCAGATTTCCCGCTTCTCCGATGGCACGCGGAAGGTCACCGCCATTTCCGAGGTGAACGATTTGTACGACGGCGAGTTTCAAATGCAGGACATCTTCACGTTCCGCCGCACCGGGATCAGCCCGGAGGGCCGCGTGCGCGGCGTCTTCTCGGCCACCGGCGTGATTCCCGCCTTCCTGGACGACTTGATGCAGGCCGGCATGGATGTGGATATGTCGATCTTCGTGCCGGTGGAAGAGGAATCGGGCTCATGATCTTCAGCGCGCTATTAATGACGTTCATCGCGGTCTTGATGGCCTTCTACCTGATCTATGTCCCCATCCGCGCCTCGATCATGAAAACCTCCAACGAGGCGGCCGGCCGGGTCTCGCGCGAGCTGGAGGATATCTTCATTTTCGTTCCGGCCAACTATGTCTATTCGCTCAAATTCGGCTTGATGGGGCTCTTCGGTCTGCTGGGATTCTTGTTCACCTACACCTCGAAACCGCCGTTTCCCTTTGTCATGGCGGGGGTGCTGGGATTGCTCGGTTACTTCGGGCCCGAACTGGTCGTGGTCATCTTGCGGCAGCGCCGGCGCAAGAAATTCTCCGAACAATTGGTGGACGGCCTGGCGATGATGGCCAACGGGATCCGCGCCGGGTTTTCGTTGCAGCAGGCCATCGAAATGCTCAAGGACGAGATGGAGGCGCCGATTTCCCAGGAGTTCGACCTGGTGCTTCGCGAATATAAGCTGGGCGTCGAACTGGACGAAGCGCTTTGGCGTTGCGCGCGGCGCACAAAGGATGCCGACATGGAGCTCGCCGTGTCCGCCATTGCTGTGACCCGGAAGCTGGGCGGAAATCTCGCGGAGATTTTTGAGCGGATCGTGGATATGGTACGCGACCGAAAGCTCCTGGCCGGCAAGGCCGACGCCCTCACTGCACAGGGCCGGCTTCAGGCCCTGGTGGTCGGCTTGCTGCCCTACGTGTTGGGCTTCTTTGTGTTCAAAATCAATCCGGACATGATGCGGCTGATGTGGAGCACTTGGACCGGAATGATTTGTCTGGTGCTGGTGGTGGTGCTCGATGTCGTGGGCTATGTGTGGGTAAAGAAAATCGCGAACATCAAATATTGAACCTATGAATCCGATGCTGCAGAACCTATTTCGAAAGACAGGCGCGTTCTTCCAGGCCAATGCGGGCCATACATTGGACGAATACGTCGGGCGCTTGCGGAAGCTGTTGCTGGGCGCCGGAACGCCCGGCGATCTTACCGGGCAGGAGCTGCTGGGCATCCAGGTCGTGGTCGCGCTGGCGTTCCCGCTCTTCTGGGTGTTTGTTTTGTTGCACATGCCGGGCACGGAATTCCTGTTTGCCGGGCCTATGCAGATTGTCCTTTATCTCGCCTTGATCGCGGGCGGCTTTTATTTTCCGCTGGATAATGTGCGCACCCGCATGAAAAAACGGCACGCGAGCATCATGCTCGAACTGCCCGACACGCTGGACTTGCTGGCCATCTCGGTGCAGGCCGGACTGGATTTTATGACGGCCATGCGGCGCGTGGTCGAGAAGCTCAAGGTCGGCCCGCTGCGGGAGGACCTCGAACAATTCTTCAAACAAATCGAGTTGGGCCGGCCCCGGCGCGACGCGTTGCGCGAAATGGCGGACCGGGCGCAGCTTACCGATTTGAACGCCGTCGTGTCCGCGCTGGTCCAGGCCGACCGCCTCGGCGCGAGCATCGGGCCCGTGCTGCTGGTGCAGTCCGAGATGCTCCGCAAACGGCGCGCCCAACGCGCGGAAAAAGCCGCACAGGAAGCGCCGGTCAAGATGCTGATGCCCTTGCTGCTGTGCATTTTCCCGGCCGTGTTCATCATGATTCTGGGTCCCATTTTCATTCAAATGCTGGCGAATGCATCGAGGTAACGATGGAAGAAAAAGCTAAACTCATTTTTATCGATGGCGGCCAGATTCTCAGCGAGGTGCCGCTCGACGCCGGGGAATGGACCCTGGGCCGGTCGCGCTCCTGCACGATTCAGATTGAGGATAACGAAGCCTCCAGCCGGCATGCCGTGGTGCGGGTCACCGATGCCGAAGTCTGGCTGAAGGACACCGGCAGCAAGAACGGCACGTATCTCAACGAGAAGCTCCTGCGCGGCGAAGTTTCGCTCGCGCCGGGCGACATCGTTCGCATTGGCAAGATCCAATTTCGGTTCGAAGCCCCCGTGCCGGCTATTGCAAGCGCTCCGACACCGAGTCCCGAGGACGAATCCGCCGGCTCCGAAACGCGCTTCATGGCCGTACCGGAGGAGCACGGCACCCGCATGCTGGAGAGCGAAAAGCTGGGGGCGGCGACGGGTTCCGACGACGGGACCGTGGCCCTTCCCGAAAATGCCACGCGCATGCTGGAAGCCTCGGAGCTGAAAGGCTTGCAAGCCGGTCCCAAGCCGACCCGCGGATTTCCGAAGGTCGCGGCCGGCATCGTTCTTTCGCTGGCGGTGCTGGGCATCGCCATATTTATTGCAAAGCAGTCTCAGTCCTCCGGAGAACGCGCAGCGGCCTTCGAGGTTTTTCGCGATCAAAATGGCGGCTTCGAGTTTTCGCTGCCCGAAAACTGGAGTCGCTCCGGCAAGCCCGGCGAAAATCTTGTGAGCTTCAAGGTCCAATCGGCCGAAGGCGCCCGTGCTCAATTGGAGGTCATCCAGGAAGTAAAGGCCGACTACGAACAGACGGGGCTCACCCAGGGCTTTCAGCAGTTTCTGGGAGAATGCAAAATTCGCCATCCCGAATTCGTTGTGCTGGGCCAGAAAAAGATGGAACTCAACGAAGTCATGCTGATCTTCTATGGTTTTTCCAGCAAGGAGCAGCAAGGCAAAGGCATATATTTGTTGGACGGCGACCGCCGGCTGATCGTGGAAGGTTACAGCTCGCGGCGGGATTATCCCGTTTATGCGGATCTGTTCTCGACCATCCTGCAAAGCTTCCGGTTGTATCAGGATCAAAAGTATTTCGACTTCCCGGCGCCGGACGAGGCAGTTCGTCGAATCAGTCTGGCCAGTCCCGAGCAGGCGGCCCAGAAAGCCAGGGAGCATTTCCAGCGAGGCAAGGAGCTGCTCCTGAAACGCGACGTGCGGCTCGACAATCTCTATCGCGCCATCATCGAGTTTCAAACCTCGCTGCAATTTGCCGTCAGCCTTACTTCGCGGCCTTCCGTCTACGGGGAGGCGGCAAGCGAACTGAAGTACGCGTTGCAGCTCTTTAACGAGACGGTTCGGCGACAGCGCTTTGAAATCAACCGGGCCTACAAACAGGGCGATTGGCAAACCGCGTATTGGGCCGCGAGCGAATTGATGCAACGGATTCCCGACAAAACGGACCCGTTGTACCAGGAAGCCGGCGCGTGGGTAAAGAAGATGACGAAGAAAAAGAAACACTGAGGATGGATCCAGCATGGCCGCTGTATTAACGGTATCGAGAGCAAAAACACAGGTGAGCGCCTTTGCGTTAACCGCCGGGTCCGTCGTGATCGGCCGGTCCAAAACCTGCGACCTGCAGTTGGACGATCCCGACGTCTCGCGAAAACATGCCTCCATCCGGGAAGAGAATGGGCACTATCATATTTCGGACGCGGGCAGCCGCAATGGCGTCCTGCTGCAAGGCCGGCGCATCGAGAAAGAGACCGAACTCAAAGCCGGCGACGAAATCACGCTTGGCCCCTTTGTCCTGACCTTCCATCTCGACGCAGCCGACGGCGCTTCCGGCGAGTCCGAGCCCGCCACGCGCTTTGTTTCCGCACAGGACATTCAAAACGACCTGCCGGGACGAAAGGTATCGAAGAAAACGCCCAGCCGGCTATGCGTGAAGCTGGCCGTATTGGATGGCCCGCTCAAGGGCGGCGTTTTTGAGGATTGGAGCGGCGATCTCACGATCGGGCGCAGCCTGGATAACCATGTGGTTTTGCTCGACGACGCGGTCACCTCCTATCATGCGCGCATCTTCGAAAAGCCGGACGGCTACTACCTCGAAGATCTCGGCAGCCACAATGGAACCTTTGTGCAGGGGGTCAAAGTCACGTCGATCAAGTTGGGGACTTCGGCCAAAATTCGTATTGGCATCACGACCTTGCAGTTCAAGATCGTGGACAAGGTCCAGCGGAAGAAACTTATTTTGCGCAGCGTCATCGCGAGCATGGCGGTGCTGCTCTTGCTGTTTGTAGCGAAAGCCATGATGCCGGACGATCAGGCCGGCCCGCTGACGCAGCAAGGAAAATCGCTGTTCCGCGCCAGGAACTTCGAAGAGGCGAAGAAGACGTATGAACGGGTATTGGCCGATTATCCCGATTATGCCCCGGCGCGCGAAGCCTTGAAGGAAGTGAAGGCGTTTATCGAGGCCGATGTCGCCATCGCGCGGGCCGTCAAGGCCGCCGAGGAAGCCCGCTTTAACGATGCGCTTGGCATCATGGAAACCGCGCTTCGCATGGCGCCGGCTTATCGGGGCGCCGCCCGGATGAAGGAGCGCATCAAGGCCATGAGCGAAGCGGAGGTGGCCTACGAAGCACGGAATTGGACCGATGCGGTGCGCTTGTTCAAGTCCATTGCGGCGGAGTATCCCTCGTCGCGCATCGTGTCCCAGCGATGGGCGTCCGCGAGCGCGGAACTGGTGGCCGCAGAGTCCTTGGCTGCCGCGCAAGACCATGTGCAGCGCGGGCAATTGGAGCTGGCCCGCAAAGCCCTGGCCGGGATTCCTGCACAAAGCGTCAGCCATGCCGCCGCCGCGCAAATGCAGGCGGCCATCCAATGGATGGAAGGCGTGAATCGCCAGCTCGCCGCGGATGACGCGCTGCCTCTCCGGCAAACGTTCGCTCTGCTGCAGAAGGAACAAGATCCGCTCAAGGCGCTCAATCTCTCGGCGGAAGATCTCAAAGGCCGCATTGCCTTGCGGCTGAAAGCCATTTCCCAGAAGCTGACCTTGGAGGCCAAGGAAAAGGTGCGCGTGGGGCAGCGCGCCGAAGGCTTCCGACTGTATGAACGCGCCCTGGAAGCCGATCCGACAAATGCCGAAGCCACTGCGGCGGCGGCTTCGATCCGAGCGGTGATTCGGAAGGAATGCGCCGGCTATCTGGCCGAGGTAAAGCGTTATGAATCGCTGGGACAGCGCCAACGGGTGGCGGAAACCTTGAAGAAAATCCTGGCCGCCGGAATTCCCGGCGAAGACTACTACGATTTCGCGAAGAACAAGCTCGCCGGTATGAAGCCGTAGCTGGGGCGCTGTCTTTTATACGCAAATATTCCTTCATGTAGAGCTGGGCCAAGAAGGTTTTTTTTGATAGGGGTAGGGACGGCTCATTGGGTTGAGCCGCCCCTCCCTCCGAACCGGACGTGCAGATTTCCCGCATCCGG
>Ga0154562_108_pt1 | contig 70300 bp, 61 predicted proteins | sample RifGroF2_FD_105705 | JGI IMG/M metagenome (GOLD analysis project Ga0154562, IMG submission 105705) | Lentisphaerae bacterium GWF2_57_35 | reverse complement strand
ACCTGCAAAAGGATGCCACGATCCGGGTGCAAGACCGGAGCGTCGTGTCGAGCAAACTGGAGCGGGTGCGTCGAGAGATTTTGGCGCCATGTACTCAAGGTAGGAGCCGTATGCGGTAGTCCCGCACGTACGGATCTGCGCGGGGAGGGCTTGCGACAAACGTCGCAAGTCCTTCTACCGCAATTTGAATTAGAACTTAGCGATCAAGAAAGGGAATCGCCAATCTCGGCGCGGCGTGGGCTGCAAACCGCTCCGTTATCGACTCCGCCACACCGTACAGGAAACAGAACACGTTTTTATGCGTGTGTTCGTCGAAGACTCCTCCCACATCACGGAATCCACCGCTTCGCGGTTTTCCCGTGTCGTCGCGTAAAAAACTGTTCTGCCTTTGCGCCCACCCGGAAACTCCCCCCCTCAACCCCGCAAGCTTTGCGGGGGCAGGGTCGGGCAATTCCATAATGTTTTTCCAAGGGTTGGAAAACTCGCGCACAATCCGTTCCAATGCTCGGAAAAAGCGATGCGCGGCGCGCCTTAAAACTGCTCCGATACCGGAGCCATTGCACGTAAACCCTCGGCTACTGTCAAGCTCCGGAAATGGAGCTGATATGCCAGAAAATATTGTGGGCGATCAAATTAGGCGGTTGCGATCTCGGCAAGATATGTCACAAGAGATGTTGGCCGCGCGATTAGGGCGAGTGGGGTGGGATATCAGTCGAGGGACGTTGGCTAAAATCGAGGCCGGAATCAGGTGCGTGAGCGACAAGGAGTTGTTGCTGTTGGCGAAGGGGCTGAGAGTGACGGTGGAAACGTTGTTTGAGGGGGAGGGGAAAGGGAGGCGGTGAGGGGATTTGTCGCGCGATTCCTATAGTGGCGGACGCTCGCTATAGCCAACGTAGCTCAGCTGGCAGAGCAGGTCATTCGTAATGATCAGGTCGTCGGTTCGAATCCGACCGTTGGCTCCAGTATTTGTCCAAAGTCCAAGGAGTCCAAAGTCCAAGAAGTGCCTGTGTACCATAAGTTTATTCTGCCCTCTTTTCCAATAGGTTTTGTAAATGGGTTGTCAAGGTCTGCCGCTGAAACGGCTTATGCATGAACCCCGCAAACCCCTTGCCGGCAAACTGGATGGCAAGCTCCTGCTCGTTGTACCCGCTGGCCAGGAGCACGCGGACGTCTTTTCGAATATGCCGAAGCTGTCGGAAGGTTTCTTCGCCATCCATGACGGGCATGGTCAGATCCAACACGACCCCGGCAATATCCTCGGCGTGTTCCTTGAATATTGTCACGGCTTGCCCTCCGTCCGCCGCGGTAAGCACGGTAAAGCCGGCTTTCTCGAGCATGTACGTCGTCACCTTTCGCACGCCCTCGTCATCGTCGACCAGGAGAATCGTTCCGTGACCCCGCCATTCTTCGTTCGCACTCTTCTCTAAGAGGATGCTTTCGGCGGGCGTATCGATGGCCGGGAACATCACTCGAAACGTCGATCCTTTGCCCGGCTCGCTGTACACTTTGATCGCTCCCCGGTGGCCCCGGACGATGCCCAACGCGGCGGCCAAACCGAGTCCCCGCCCCGTGAACTTCGTCGTGAAAAACGGTTCGAACATGCGTCGCTGCGTGTCGGCGCTCATCCCGCATCCGGTGTCCGACACTTCGAAAAACGCGTATCGGCCTTTGGGCAGCATCTCTCCCAGCAACGTTTCCAGCAGATAGTCCGGGTCGCAGGTCATCGCGCCGGTCCTGACCGCGATCATGCCCGGCTCCCCCCCAATGGCCTCGGAGGCGTTGATGACCAGGTTCATCACCAGCTGTCGTATTTGAACGGCATCGGCCGCGACCGACGGCAGGTCGGCGCCGAACGCGCATTTCAGAATGGCTTTTTTGGACGCCGACAGTTCCAGCAGGGTCATCATGTCGGATACGATCGTCGTAAGATCCAGGGGTTGCACCAGAAATCGCCCCTTGCCCGAATAGGCGAGCAGTTGACTGCACAGGTCAGCCGCCCGACGCCCCGCCTTCTCGATCGCCTGGATGTGCTCGCTCAATGGCGAGCCGGCGGGCGCTTCCGCGTTCGCCAGATCCGCGCGCCCCAGGATCGAGACGAGCAGATTGTTGAAGTCGTGGGCAATGCCGCCCGCCAGCACGCCGAGACTCTCCAGCTTCTGGGTTTCCTGTATCTGCCGCTGAAATTTCTCGCTTTCTTCCTTGGCCCGCCGTCGCGCGCGGATGTCGCGGATATTGCACTGGATGACGTTCCGGTTGCCCACCGGGTAGACGTTGCTGACGAACTCCACGTCAATCTGTTTTCCGTCCGACGTCTTCAAGGGCAGGTTGTCGTACCGGACGTATCCGTTCGTCTGCAGTTCCTGGAAGGCGGCCTTGGACGCCTCGATGTCCTGGAAGAGGCCGATCTCCCACAGCCGTTTGGAGATCAGTTCCTCCCGCCGGTAGCCCAGCAGGTCCAGCATGAAGGGGTTGATGTCCTCGATCTCTCCGGTTTCCCCGTGCAGGATCGCAATGCCGTCCTTCGCTGTCTCGAAGAGGCGGCGGTATCGTTGTTCCGTTTCCCGAAGCAGGTCCTCGGTCTTTGTTTGGATCGATCTTCCGCTGAAGCACGCGCGGATTCGCTCAATGACTGTCGTGTGGCAGGTCGTCGACATGTTCCAACCCTCTTTTTATACAAGGCCGCCCCCTCTCGCGCCTCTGCCCTATGGGGCAAATCCCTCCTTATAAAATGCCGGTCAACGCGCGCCTGAACCCGCTACGGCCGCCTGACGGCGCACGAAGTTTTCGTCGCGGGATGGCCCGTCGGACTCCTGACCGTATTCCGGGCGATCGCTTTGATCTCGATGACCGACTACTTCGAGGCGGCGAACTTCGTAGCAGAGGAGCGGACAGGCGTTGGGCAGACGGTCCTGCCGTCGGCGAACTAGAAATGTTCCCTTGCTGTCGGCGGTCGTCACCATCGCGTCCCCCATGTCGTCTGTCAACTGAACAACCTTCCGGGTTGCTATGACGGTTATGTCCCGCACTCGCAGCCCTGAGCTTTCGCCCACCTCCGGCATTGCATGCATTTCGGTCATCGCATCGCATTCCTCTGCCGCCACCGTCTGTTCCTGTGGTCTCATGGTCATCTCCCCATTATTGCTCGGCTAACCCTCTTCGAATTTCACTGGTAGGATGCTAGTCCATAACGGATTATTCCTCTATGGGGTGAAACCCTACTATGGGATGGGATCGATTTGAGCGCGGCTATTCCATCGCGGCCAGCACGTCGTCGAGCGGCATGGCGGCGAACGTGGCGGCAGAGTCGGCCATCGCGTACGGGATGACGAGCTGCCGGCCGTGCAGGAGACTCCCGCAGGAATAAACGACATTGGGTACGTAGCCTTCGCGCTCGTTGGCGTTCGGTTTGATCAGCGGCTCGCGCAAGCGCCCGATGACCTGGGTCGGATCGTCCCGGTCGAGCAGGAAAGCGCTTATGCAGTATTTTCGCATCGCGCCCACTCCGTGGCTGAGCACGAGCCAGCCGGCCTCCGTCTCGATCGGGGAACCGCAGTTGCCCATTTGAATGAATTCCCAGGGGAACTTCGGCTTCAAGGTGAACTGCATGGTATGCCAGAAATGGAGATGATCCGAGAACATCACGTAGATGTTTTCATAATCCTGGCGGCCGAGCATCGCATAGCGGCCCTGAATTTTCCGGGGAAAGAGCGCCAGGCCTTTGTTCTGCACCGCCGCCCCGTTCAGGGTGATGAATTTGAAGTGAAGAAAGTCCGGGGTTTCGATGAATTGCGGCAGGATCGTTCGTCCGTCGTAGGCGGTATAGGTCGCGTAGTAGGTTCCGGCGCCGTCCTCGTCTTGAAAAAGAACGAAGCGAGCGTCCTCGATCCCATTGCTCTGCGACGGCGAGGTGGGAAACAGCACGCGTTCGGACAGATTCGAGTCCGGCGCGAATTGCACTTCGTAATTCGATTGGGCCAGCAGGATGACTTTTCGGGCCACGTCCGCCGTTTCCTGTTTGCGCGCCCAGAGCTGCTGCGAAGCGCGATCGACGCTGCCGCGCAGTTCTTCCAGCGTGAACGCCTCGGGCAGGTCGTGCAACGCGCGCCGGCTGAAGGCGCCTTCCAGGCCGAGTTCCTGGAGCTTGCGGTCGAACAGGCCTTTTTCGTAGAACGCATTCGGCGCCTGGGCGGGCTCGAAGCAGTACTGCGTGGCGGGCGTGAGCTTGATGTGGTTCTTGGCGTCCAAAATTCCGGCGCGAAACGTGATCGAGGAAATGTGCCCTTCGCCCGTGGCCCGCAGACTGAGGATGAACCGCAGGGCGCCCCGCGGCAGATGCGACTGATCCGGATGCGGCACCATGGAGGGATTGAACAGCGCGGCCGCCTCGAGGGAATACTCGTGGCTGAAATAGGCGCCAAGCAAAAGCTTGCGTTCCCGGGAGAGTTCCCGATCGGCGCCCACGCACGGTCGCACCTCTTCAAACCGGCGTAGAAGGACCTCGTCGATCTTCACATGGCGGTTGCCGAATTCGGACTGCACCTGCGCCCACAGCGCGTGGACTTTGCTTTCGGAGAGGGCCATGACGTCGGCGCAGATGCGGCAGGTGCGGAGGCCGTTGATGCGAAGAAACGGACGGAGCAACACCCTCGTATGGTCCGGACGCAGCACGAGGTTCATGCGTTTGATCTGGTTGTTTTTCATAAGGGGTTACGAAACGGACGGCTTGAGGATCGTGACGGCGTTTTGCATGCGTTGCATTTCCGCGAGAGCGAGCAGGTAGGCGAGCGTCGATTCCGCTCCCTGGTTCCCGTTGACCCGATCCACGTGCAACGCATCGCGGCAGCCGCCGGTGCTGGGGGAGTACATTTCCAGCCCCAGGTCGTTCCAGCCTAAAAACCAGTCAAAGGCGCGCTGGGCCTGCTCGAACCACCACGGGTTGGAGGCGACGCGATACGCCGCAAGACAGGCCGATACCATGGCATACGCCTCGATGGGCTGTTGGTCGAAATGGGCGCGGGTCCCGCCTCGCGGGTAAAAACCGTTGCTGCCGATGGGTCGCAAGTGACCGTTCTCGGAGGCCTGCACATCGACCAGCCAGTGCAAAGCCTGCAAGCCGCGCTCCAGCACGGACGGTTGTCCGGTGTCGCGTCCGCTGACAATCAGGGCGTGGGCGAGGGTGGCATTGTCGTACGTCAGCACGTCTTCAAACCAGGGCCAGTCCGGTTGGGCCGTGCGGTCGAACAAGGTCATAAGCAGCGTCGTGAGGGTTTCGCGGATCTGGCTGACCGTGCGGTCGCCGCTGAGCCGGCGTAGGTATTCGTGAATGCCCAGGAGTCCGAACGCCCACGCCCGCGGCGAAGTGAATTCCGTCACGGACGGAAGCGCCTGAGCGAAAAGTTGTCCGGCCATGATCTGGAAACTCCGATGCGGCGAACGCCCCGCGCCGACCCCCAAGGCCCAAATCGCTCTCGCGTGACAGTCTTCCGACCCCTGTTCGTCGAGCCACCGGCGATCGAAGCTCAAATAGTTGTGGAACCGTCTCGTTTGGGGATCGAAGGCGTGGTGAAGAAAGGCCGCATAAATGGTGGCCAGCGTCCGCATGCGCACCGGCTCTTCTTTCAGCACATCGAGCTGGATGGCCAGAATGAAGGCGCGCGCATTGTCGTCCGTGCAGTACCCCTCGGAAAAATTCGGCACGGTAAAAATGGCGTGCTGGAAGATGCCGGTCGAGTCGGTCATCCGTGCGAGATGATCCAGTTTTAGCTCCGGCAGTTGTCGCGGCGCCTCGTCCAGGGTTTTGGTGGCAAAGGATTTTCGCGACAGCACGGAGCCCTCGATCCGAGCTTGTTCGAACGACTGCATGTACAGGCGCGCCACGTTGCTCCAGATCATGTCGCGACCCAGCTTGTACGCATTCTTGCGCATGGCATGCCGGCGCGTGTCGTCGCGCAGCAAGCCGATGACCTCGCGCGCAATGGCCGGGGCGTCGCCGAAGGGCACGAGCACGCCGCGCCCTTCGGCCAACAGTTCGACGGCGTGCCAGTACGGGGTCGAAATGACCGCCTTGCCTGCGCCGAACGTGTAGGCCAGCGTGCCCGAGGTGCTCTGCGCTTCGTTGAGATAGGGGGTGATGTAGAGGTCGGCGGCGCCGATGAACTCCTTCAACTCTTCGATCTCCACGAAGCGGTTGTAGAAAATGACGTTCTTCTGGACTTTGTTCTTTTTGGCGAGGCGCTCGAGGCCCAGGCGATAGACCTCGCCCTGCTCGCGCACTTCGTTCGGATGCGTGGCGCCGAGCACGATGTACACCACATCGGGAAAATCCGCCAGAATGGCCGGCAACGCCATGAGCACCTGCTCGATGCCCTTGTTCGGCGAAAGCAGGCCGAAGGTGAGCAACACCACCCGTCCTTCCACGCCGAATTGGTCCTTGTAATAATTCGGGTCGATAAACGGGATGTCGGGGATGCCGTGCGGGATGAAATCCACCTTGGCCGGCGGCGCCTGGTAAACCTCTTGCAGCATGCGTTTTCCCCGCTCGCTCATGACCACCAGCCGGGTCGATCGCGCGATCAATTCCTTCATCACGAGCTGCTGCTCCGCGCTGGGAGCGCTCAGGAGGGTGTGGAGGGTGGTGACGACGGGCATGTTCAACTCGCGCAACAGCGCCAGCACATGGCTGCCGGCGGGCCCGCCGTAGATCCCGAACTCGTGCTGCACGCAGACCATGTCCACGTTGCTGATGTTCAGGAAGTCCGCCGCGCGCTGGTACGAGGGCAAATCCTGTTCCTCAATCTCGAAGCGAACGACGTCCGGATATTCGTAGCCGCCCGCGAGGTCGTTTACCGGCACGGCGAAGCACTGGCTTTGCGGGTAGGCGGCGGCCACGGAGGTCAGTATGTCGGACGTGAACGTGGCGATGCCGCACTTGCGCGGCAGATAGTCGCCGAGAAACGCGATCTTTTTAATTTCAGAACCTGCTTCCATATATCGTTTTCACTCGCCCGCGTCGTTCGACGGCGGCGGCGGGACGCTTTGCTCTGCAGGAGACTTGCGTCCGACCGCGGGGAGATTTATTTGCTGCACGGTTTTCGCGACCATTTGTGCGTCCGCTTCTGTTCGAATATCGCTCGATTTCTTGAACTTGTAGACGGTCAACGAAGCCCCGGACCAGGCGAACGCCGCGACCAGAATGGTGACGACCGGCGTGGCGAGGCCATAGGTTCTGCGCTGGGCGGGATTGGTGAGCGTACAGATCGACCAGATCGCGCCCACGAGCGCGATAACCAGACCCGCGAAGAAAACGGCCGTCCCGACCATAACGAACCCTTTGTCCACAGGCGCTGGAAAGAGATTGGCCGGGATGAAGACCGCCATGCCGCCAAACAGCAGACCCATGGTCAAGATCGGAATGAATTTGGGCGTTGGCCTCATTTTTCCTCTCTGACTTATTTTACGGTGATGTCATGGATGCTGCCGACGATGCCAAACACCTGGAGCAGCCACAGGCAAACCACGATCACCACGACCACGTTCAGGATCGTTTTTATGGGCGGGGCCATGGGGATATAGTTGTTGATGGCCCAAAGCGCAGCGCCGACGACGACCAGAACGATAACAATGTTAATCAGGGGCATAATGGCCTCCGTTGGATGTCTGTCAGTTGGCGGCGTCTTTCACCGCGTCACCGGCGTTTTCAATGTCCTGGCCCGCGCCATGGAGCATATTGCAAGAGGTAAAGGATCCCATCGCGCCCAACAAAACCAAAATGACGAATATCTTTTTCATGCTAAACTCCCGTCTGTTTGTTGCTTCCTATGTCACATTACACTAGTCCACCAGGCGACCTGTTTCTATGGGGTATAACCCTACCGTTGCGTCCGCAATCTAATTTTCGTTGTGCAATTCGTGCCGTAGGTCATCTGGAGAAAACAAGGCGCTCAGCGTCCGCCTGCAGCGCTATGCGCAGCATTGCGGGCAGGGAGTGAGCGCCCTACCAACGACAAAGAACGGTAGGGACGGCGCTCCGCCGCCGTCCGGTGTTGCGGCCGTTTGTCCGCAGGTCAATACGTGGTGGCGAACGCCCGGTAGAAGCGCTGCGTTGCCGTGGCCAGGGCGGCGTCGTTGGTGAACGTGCAGAGGTTGACGACCGGAGTATCCGTGGCGATCGTTGTCCAGTTCGTGGGGGACAGGTCCGGGCTGCCCTCCAGCGTCACGAGGAAATACGGCGTGGTGTTGAGGACGAGGGTCTCGGAGTTGGCGGTCAATCTGGAGATGTGGGTAAACGTGGGGGCCTCCACCGTGGGCAGACTGCCGCCATCGCCGTTGTAGGTCACCCCGGCGCTGAACGCCAAGGCTCGTCCCTCCATCGTGCTGCTGGTATCCATCGTGATGGCTTGATCGGCCAGGATGGTCCCCTTGAACACGGCGAACGTCCCAATCGTCGCCGAAGAGCCCACTTGCCAGAAAATATTCCTGGCCTGTGCGCCGCCGGCCAGGAGGACCTGAATCGTACTGCCCACTTGGAGATCGGCGGCTATTTGAAAAATCCAGACGTCGTTTGGACCTCCGGTGAGGGTGACGTCCTCTCCCGTGATCAACGCCGTGCCCGTGAATTTGTAGAGACCGGGGATCAGGTTCATCCCTCCGATATTCCCGGCCCCGGGATTCAGGAAAGGTCCCGTAGGGACAGGCGTTCGATCTCGGGCCTCGTTGTATGCCGTGGTCAAATCGCCCTTGGCCGCGGTTAAGAGCGCTGGATCGATCACAGAACCTGCCGGTCCCGTGGCATCGACCGCATAGATGATCCCATTCACTTGAGCGTCGGTCAAACCGATGGCCGACCCGGCAATTGGACTTGCCCCGACGTCCCCATTAATGGGGCCCCCTCCCGTGGTGGTGATTGCGGCGCCGGCCAGAATCGTAAAATGAGCCGTCGAGCCCAGGTTGACGGACGCCGGCCCCGCCGCCCACGTCCGATGCGGGGTCATCATGGCCGCCGCAAGGATTAGACCGAGGAGCATTGGTTTCGCTGAGGCGGCGATGGGCGCCCGTGGGGCGTTGGCATTCTTCGAACGGGTCGCTTGCTGGTTGAAATATCTCGTCATATGCGTCTTCATCCCTTGACTCCTTTTGGTTTGCCTTGCGATGGCGATGTGGTGCGATTCACTGACGGCACGGTAGTCATTCGGGATTCGTTTTTCTATGGGGTGTAACCCTACCGCCTCTTCTCTTAATCATAATTGACCAGAGGGAGGGCGGGCAGGTGCGAGGCCGTGCTTCATTCCATAAGGCGCGGTGTTCGGACCTTTCCGCAGTAGGGTTACACCCCATAGCAAATGAGTCGGGCATGACGTAGATTTCCTCACTAAGAAACAGAAATCCATCTAGGGGAAAGCGAGGGGCTGCGATCAAGGAGCATTGGTCTGAGTGAGTCTAACCAAGGGGAGCAAACCTCCCGCAACAACTGAATCAGGGGAATAGAATGAAATCGAAGATCATGTATCGTTTAGCGTTTGCCGCCGTAGTCGCCGTTGTGTTGATCAATAGCGCGCCAGTGCGCGCCTCCGAAATAGACGACAAGATCGAGTCGTCGTTCAAGAAGACCTTTGTCTATAAGACCTATCTCAAGGACGACGCGGTCAAGGCCGAAGCCAAAGAGGGCGTTGTGACCTTGACCGGGACGGTGGCCGAAGAATCCCACAAAACACTGGCTCAGGATACCGTAGCGAGTCTGCCCGGAGTCATCCGCGTGGATAATCAACTCGCGACCAAGGCCGAAGTCGCCGCCGAAAACGCGGATGCGTGGATCGGCAAAAAGGTGACGCTCGCGCTGTTGTTCCATCGCAACGTCAACGCCGGCAAAACCATCGTCGAGGTAAAAGACGGCATCGTGACGCTGAAAGGCGAAGCGGCCAGCGCGGCCCAGAAGGAGCTGACCTCCGAATACGCCAAGGATATCGATGGCGTGAAAGAAGTGAAGAATGAGATGACGGTGGCCGCGACTCCGGAACCGGCGGAACGGACCGCAGGCGAGAAGATCGATGACGCCTCCATCACCGCCCAGGTCAAGGCCGCATTGTTGACCCATCGTTCGACCGGCGCCCTCAAGACCCAGGTCGAGACCTGGGATGGCGAAGTCACGTTGACCGGCATTGCCAAGAACGAAGCCGAAAAATCCCTGGTTACCAAGCTGGTTGCCGACATTCAGGGCGTGACCGACGTAAAGAACCAGATGACGGTCGAAGAAGTCATGACCAAGTAGATTCGAACGATCGTTGCCGGCTGGCGCGGGTTGCGCCAGCCGACGACAAAACCAGGCAAAGGGAAGGAGCAACCGCATGAGCATCGGAACGATACTACTGATTATATTGATTCTCTTTCTCGTGGGCGCATTGCCCACGTGGCCTCATAGCAAGAGTTGGGGTTACTACCCGAGCGGCGGATTGGGACTCGTTGTCTTGATTCTGCTCATCCTGCTTCTTATGGGCCGGATCTAGAAACTACGTGTTCCAGGAAAAGGAGTTCTCATTATGAACGGCAAAACAGACATCGCGAAGGGCCGCATCAAGGAAGCGGCGGGCGTGTTGACCGGCAACGACAAGCTTCGCAACAAGGGCCAGACGGATCAGGCGGTGGGCCAAGTGAAGCAAACCACCGCGAAAGTCATCGACAAAGTCGCAAAAAAAATGCGCGGGTGATGTGGTCAGTTCTTGAAATTCTGACTCGAAATGGGAGGCCGGGGCATGACCCGGCCTCCTGCATTGCATAGGAAACATAACAGGCGCCCAATTTGTCGCTTAGTCTCATCGGTTCGAAATATCGGAGCAACATAACATGAAACTGCGGCCAAAGACCTTCGGGAATAGCGAGCTGAAATTCATCGGGAAGCCCCTTGCTCCGGGCATCGCACGCGGCAAAGCATATCTTTTAAAGCGGGTGGACCTGGAGCAATTTCGAAACGACAAGAGCACCGCCGATCTGGTCTCCGCCGAATGGGCCAGAATTGATTTCGCGATACTTAAGAGTAAAGACCAGATATCCCGCTTCATGCGCAACAGCCGGCAAGAGCCAGACGATCACGCGCATCTGATATTCGAAGCGGATTTGCTTCTCCTAAACGATCCGACCTTTATTTCCTCCATGAAGGAACTGATTGAGCGTGCCGGCCTGCATGGAGAATCCGTGCTGGCGGAGGAAATCGCCCGATTGCGGGACAAGGCGCTGGGAAGCGCCGATGAGGCGACGGTCAAAGGACTGATCACCATGCAGGATCTGTATTATCGGCTTCTCTACAACATCCTGCCTGCCAGCGAAAGCCGGATTTCATCCCTTCTCAGGATTCCGGCGGGCTCGATCTTGATCGCCGACCGGCTGACCCCGGTCGAGGTCGCCGTGATTCCCATGGATAAAGTGGCCGGAATCCTCATTGAAGAAAGCATGCAATATTCCCATGCCTCCATCATGGCGCAAACGTTGGGCGTGCCGATCATCATCGGATTTCCAGGCATCGGTCCGCTCGTCGATGAATCGACCGAGGTGCTGGTGGACGCCTACCGCGGCTATGCATTTCTCAATCCCTCCGAGGAGACCGTCAAGGAATGCCGCGATGAGGAGACCCGGCTCCATGCCGAGGTCGCGTCGTCGTCGCCTCCAAGCGATGAATCGATCGTTCACTCCCTCGACGGGCTGGCGTTGCATCTGCTGTGTAATGCCTGCACCCTTGCGGAGGTGAAACGCGCACAGCGTTTTGGCATCCGGGATATCGGCCTTTTCCGCAGTGAAATACGGTATCTTGCGAATACCATTTCGCCTTCAGACCAGCAGGAGACGGCCTACTATGCAGGGCTTTTTGGGCTGGAGGGCCTCGGGATCATGACCTTCCGCCTTCTTGACTTCGGCGGCGACAAACTTCCGGTCTATCTGCAAATGTCCAGAGAGACCGATCCTCAATTAGGATGCCGGGGAGTTCGCTTTCTGCTGTCGCACCCCGACCTGACGATAAAACAGCTTCGCACGATCCTGGCCGCGCGCAACACGGTTCACGTGCGGATACTCGTGCCATTCATTACGACCGTGGACGATCTCTTGAAGACGCGGAAGCTCATCGACGAGGTGCTTGCGGAAATGAGCATAACGGACGATTCTCCGCACGTTGGCATTATGGTCGAAGTGCCCTCCGTCGCCATGTCGATCGAAAAGTTCTTGCCGAAAGTCGACTTTGTCTGTTTGGGAACGAACGATCTTCTTCAATATTTCTTTGCCGTCAATCGAGATCAGGATGACTTGCAGCCGTATAATCGATTCACCCACCCGGCCTTTCTCAAGTTGCTCCGGGATGTGATTTCCTCCTGCGAACAGCACGGCGTCCCGCTCACGGTGTGCGGCGAGATGGCTTCCGATCCCGAAGGGTGTTGCCTGCTCGCGGCCCTGGGCGCCGCGAACTTTTCCATTCAACCGGATGCGGTGCATTCTGTTCGCCAGACCCTTTCCATGCTGAACGTGGCGGAGCTGCGAGCCCTGTTGCCCATCCTCTTGGACTTTGAAAACGCCGATGAGGTGGAACAACGAATGAAGACGCTCGACCGCTCGCAATGAGAGAAACGCAATATGACCGATAAATTAGAGGTGAAATCAATCTCGGTGGGTTTCGCTTTGATCCTGGCTGCGGCGCTGTTTGGTTTCATCCAAACGTTCTCTTTGCTATCTCCCATTCTGTTGTCATTTTTGCTTATTCTGTTGATTTCGCTCGCCTTCAATCCCGTGATCTCCCGGATGCGGGCTTTGATGGGGGGAAGAAAAATCGCGACCGGGCTTGTCGTGACGGCCTTTCTTGCGGTTATTGCCTTGACGGGGTTGGTCTTCTTCGGGCCGATGAATGCTTCTATCGCAAAGATCTCGGAACAGTTGCCCGGCTACTGGGAGCGGCTGCAAAAACCCTTGATCAGAATAGAAAAGCAATCCGTGCTTTCCGAGGAAAAACTCCAGGCGGAAGTCACCACGGAAATGGCCCAAGCCGCGATGGCGGCAGGCACGTCCGCAGCCTCGACGCAGTCGGTTAAACCGGCTCCGGCCAAGGTGGCCAAAGAATCGGGCGCTCTTCGTTCCCGTTTAAGCCAACTGCTGCAGGACGTGGCCGGCAGTTTCACGGCGGTGGCGGTCAATACGGCTCAGATCCTGGTCGTGTTGGCCACGGTTTTCTTTGGCGTGACCCTCACGCTGATGAATCCCCGCCCGATTGTGGGGGCCCTGTTTTCTCTCGTGCCCGAACGCCATCACGCGCTGACTCTCGCCATCCTGCAGCGCATTGGAAATTTCGTTCCCGGCTGGGCCGGGGCCACTCTGCTGGGGATGTTGACGATTGGCCTGCTGGTTTTCCTGCTCATGTGGCCGATCTTCGGGATGATGGACGCGTTGGCCTTGGGGCTGATCGCGGGCATCCTGGAAGCGATTCCCTTTCTGGGGCCGCTCCTCAGCGCGACGCCGGCCCTGCTGTTCGCGGTTGGCAAAGGAGGCTTGACCCCGTTGTGGGTCGTGCTCGCCTATTTGACCGTCCAGGCCTTGGAGAACAATGTGATCCTCCCTCTCATCATGGCGCGCAGCATGAAATTGCATCCGGTGGCGGTGCTCTTCTCCATGCTCTTATGCGTGGCCTCCTTCGGCGTGCTGGGCGTGCTGGTTGCGGCTCCCCTGGTGGCCATAGTGGATATCTTGCACGACGAGCTTTATCGAAAACGCTTTCTTCCCGCTGTAACGGACGCCGACCTGGATCGACTGGCGCGAAAGGCCCTTCACGAAAAGCTGTCCGAGGACAAGTGACCCGGACGTTCGATTTTCGATCTTGGGCAGGATGTCGTCAGCGTGGGTAGGGTAACACCCCATAGCTTTGTCAGGTCATCCCCTGTAGCTTGCAAACAGCCAAGGATCGCGCCTCTAGGGGCGAAAATATTGGATAAAACAAAGGGAAAGAAAATATGAGCAAACAAGCAACCGCACCCAGCAAGGAATTCAGCGAGCTCGCGGAAGATGCGCGCGTATTGATGGAAGCCACGGTCCATCTGGCCAGCGACAAAGTGGGGCAAGCCCGAAAGCGTCTCGCCGCCGCCCTGGAGCGAGGGAAGTCGAATGGAGAATCTTTGATGGGCAAGGCTTCCGACAAAGTAGGGGAAGACGTCGAGGAAGTCCGCAAGCTTTGCACGGCGGCCCTGGAGAGCGGCAAGGAAATCTATGGCGACGTTTACGACAAGGTGGTCGAAAAAGCCAAGACAGCCGATCATGCCTTCCGCGAGAATCTTTATCAAACGATGGGAATTGCCTTGGGCGTGGGTGCGCTCGTTGGCTATCTCTTCTCGCGTCGAGGCCCCCGACATGGCGACTGATCCTGTCATCTTGGGAGCAGCGGCCGCCGACCTCGGGCGCTTTTCGGCGTCCTCGAAGCATTTTGCGCGGTTGTTGCTGACCATCGGCGAAAACCGCCTCGAACTGTTGATGGCGGCCGTGCAGGAGGAGCGCGAGCTTCTCCTGCGCGCGGTCCTGCTGGCGTTCGGCGTGGCCGCTTTCGGCCTGCTTGCCGGCATGACCTTCACGGCGGCCCTCGTGCTTCTGTTGCGGGCGTACTCGCCGGTGGCCGTCCTTCTGACCCTGGCCTTTCTCTACGGCGCCGCGGGATTTTGTCTGTACCGGAGATTCGTCGGACGGCTGCACGATGAGCAGCCTCTTGCGGCCTCGCTCGATCAACTCCGAAAGGATCGAGCCGGTTTGGAGAACCTTTTCCAATGACCCCCCTCGAATCGCGCAAACAGCTCTTGCTCGCGGAAAGCGAACTCAACCGGGCCCAACTGGTGAGCGAGCTGGCCGCGCTGACGGCGGGCGTTCGCAGGCTGGCCTGCCGCGCTACCGCTTTGGGGGCCATCGCCTCGTCCGCCGCGGTGCTGGCGACGGGCCTGGCCGCCTTCCACCGCGAGCAGCCCGTGGAGACCGCATCGAAATCTTCCCGATGGCCTGGCATCCTCAACGGCGCGGTCCTTATTTCCGTTCTCTGGCTGGCGTTTCGCGCACAAAACCGAGATTCGTGCAGCCCCTGACTATAGCGCTGCAATGTTTTGAGTCATTCCCCTGGAGGCCGCCATGTCCGTTGAATTCAAAGACTACTACGACGTTCTCGGCGTGGCCTCCAACGCGAGTGACGAGGACATCAAGAAGGCCTTCCGCAGTCTGGCGCGAAAATATCACCCCGACGTCGCCAAGGACAAGGCGGGCGCGGAAAACAGGTTCAAGGAAATCAACGAGGCCAACGAAGTTCTCAGCGACCCGGATAAGCGGCGGAAGTACGATGAACTGGGAGCGAGCTGGAACCATTCAGAGCGGCCAACGGCGCATCAAGCCGGCGGATTCCGCGGAGGCGCGCCAGAGGGTTCCGAATTCCATTTCGACGGCACGGGCTTCAGCGATTTCTTCGAGCAGTTCTTTGGCAGCCGCGGTCGCCCAACCAGCGGCTTCGGCCGAGGGGAAGATGGCGCGGAAGGCGCGGAGGCCGCACGCCGCGGCCAGGACATCGAGGGCGACATCCGGGTGACGCTGGACGAAGTTCTTCGCGGTTCGACGCGAACGATCCGTCTGTGGCATACGGACCGTCGCACCGAGAAATCGACGATGCAGACCTTGCGCGTGAAAATTCCGCCTGGCGTACGGCAACTGCAGCTCATCTGCCTCACGGGTAAAGGTCAGGACGGCATCGGCGGAGGCGATTCGGGGAACCTCTACTTGCGCGTAAAGTTCGCCCAGCACCACGATTTCCGGGTGTGGGGCGCCAACCTGTATTACGATTTGGATTTGGGCCCCTGGGAAGCGGTGCTCGGGGCCACCGTTCAAATCCCAACGCTGGATGGACGGGTGTCCTTGAAAATTCCGGCGGGCACCGCGGCGGAACGGCAATTTCGTTTGCGCGGAAAAGGGTTGCCCACGGGTCATGGAACGCGCGGCGACCTGCATGCCCGGGTATCCATCCAAGTCCCCTCGTCGGTTACATCCGATGAAAAAGTCCTGTGGGAGCAGCTGGCCGCAAAATCGGCGTTTACCCCGAGGAGTATTCATGAGCAACCCGTTTGATTCAGATAGCCCTCCGACTCTTGCTCTTGTGTTGTTTGAGCCGAAGCCAAACGTCTTGTATCGCCTTGATGAGGCCGCTCATCGCTCGGGCGTTTCTCGCCGGTCCGTTCTGATCTATTGTCGCGCCGGTCTTGTACGGCCTGTCTTGCAGCCGCCGTATGGGGTGATGGAATTTACAGAAGAAGCGATCCATACTGTACGGAGAATCGATCGCTTGCGGACTGTTCACGGCATCGATGTGGCCTGGATCAAAACGATGTTTGATCTACTCGATGAGGTCGAACGCTTGCGCGCCGAGTTGTGGTTTTTGCGCAATCATTGAAAAGCAGAGCACTTCGGCGGACAAGGGGACAACCGCCCCTACGACGGATGCCGAAAAACATTCGGAGAGGGTATGAGGATCGACGCTGATAAAAAAAGAAAGAAGCAAACCTTGAGCACGATTACAACGAAAGACGGTACTCAGATATATTACAAGGACTGGGGCACAGGACAGCCCGTGGTGTTCAGCCACGGCTGGCCCCTCAGTGCGGATAGCTGGGAAGCTCAGATGATGTTCCTGGCCTCCAACGGCTATCGCTGCATTGCCCATGGCCGGTCGAGCCAGCCCTGGAGCGGCAACGAGATGGACACTTATGCCGACGACCTCTCGGAGCTCCTCGAAAAACTGGACCTGAAGGGCGCGGTCCTGATCGGTTTCTCCGCCGGCGGTGGCAGAGCCGGATTGATGGAATGGAGCAGCACCATGGGTGGAAAAACAGATATTGCCAAGGGTCGCATCAAGGAAGCGGCGGGCGCGCTGGTGAACAATGACAAGCTTCGCCGCAACGGCAAGACGGACCAGGCCGTGGGCCGTGTCAAACAAGCCGCCGAAAAAGTGACCGACAAGGTTGCCAAGCGCATGCGCGCGTGAAAGCTGATTCGAAAGGGAAGGCCGGGGCCCGCCCCGGCCTTCCGCACCTGAAAGGAAAATGACTATGTTAGGCGCCGTTCTCCTCATCATTTTGGTGCTCCTGTTGGTGGGCGCGCTGCCCACCTGGCCGCACAGCCGGTCGTGGGGTTACTACCCGAGCGGCGGCCTGGGCCTGGTTCTTCTGATCGTGTTCCTGCTGCTGATGGGCCGTATTTGAGAAGCGCGCAGATTCTCGCGCGCGGCGGCCAGGCCAAATGGAGTCCCTGATGAAACCGTTAATGGATGATAAAGGCATGGCCAGGAACCCGGAAGCCTTGTTGTCCTCCGCAAGCCCCGCGGGGGTTCGCGATGCGGTTCGGCGCGCCGAGACGCTGCTCAAGACCGGCGCCTTGCAGAAGGCGATATTCAACAGCGCCAACTTCTCGTGCATCGCCACCGATGAGAAGGGGGTCATCCAGATCTTCAATGTTGGCGCCGAACGCATGCTGGGCTACACGGCCGCCAGCGTGATCAACCGAATTACTCCGGCCGACATTTCCGATCCGAAGGAAATGATTGTGCGCGCCAGGGCCTTGAGCGCCGAACTTTTCACGCCGATCACGCCGGGGTTCGAGGCCCTCGTCTTCAAGGCCTCTCGTGGCATTGAGGATATCTACGAGCTGACCTATATCCGCAAGGATGGCAGCCGCTTTCCGGCGGTGGTGTCCGTCACGGCGCTGCGCGAGTCTCAAAACGCCATCATCGGCTATCTGCTGATCGGCACGGACAACACCGCGCGCAAGCGGGCGGAAGAAGCCCTGTTGAATGCGGGGTCCTTGCAGGCCGCCATCTTCGACAGCGCCAACTTCTCCAGCATTGCCACCGACGAGAAGGGCGTGATTCAAATCTTTAATGTGGGTGCGGAGCGCATGCTGGGCTACGCGGCCGCCGATGTGGTGAACCGGATCACCCCGGCCGATATTTCCGATGCGCACGAACTGGTGGCGCGCGCCGAAGCGTTGAGCCTGGAGTTGGGAACCACCATCGCGCCGGGCTTCGAGGCCCTGGTGTTCAAGGCCTCCCGCGGCCTGGAGGATATTTACGAGCTGACCTATATCCGCAAGGATGGCAGCCGCTTTCCGGCGATGGTATCCGTCACGGCGCTGCGCGATATTCAGGAACACATCATTGGTTATCTGCTGATCGGCACCGACAACACCGCGCGCAAGAAAATCGAGGATCAGCTGCGATGGACCGAGGAGAGTTTTCGCCTGATGGTGGAGAGCGTGTCCGACTACGCGATTGTCATGCTGGATCCGCTGGGGCGCGTGGTCAGCTGGAACAGCGGGGCGCAGCGGATCAAGGGCTACTGCGCGGAAGAAATCGTCGGCCAGCATTTCTCGCGGTTCTATTTGAGGGAAGACATCGATCGAGGCCTGCCGCAACACGATCTGGATGTTACGAATGCCCAGGGACGGTTTGAAGCGGAGGGCTGGAGGATGCGCAAGGATGGCTCGAAGTTCTGGGCCAATGTGGTCGTTACGGCGATCCTGGACCACCAGGGCAATCTTCGCGGGTATGCCAAGCTCACGCGGGACTTGACCGAGCACAGGAAGGTGGAAGGGGAGCTTACCGATGCCAAGCTGGTCGCGGAAAAGGCCAAGGAATCCGCGGAAATAGCCAACAGGGCGAAAAGCGCTTTCCTGGCCAATATGTCGCATGAGATTCGCACGCCCATGAATGCCATTTTGGGTTTTTCGCAGTTGATGATGCGTGATGTCGAATTATCCTCCTTGCAGAAGAAACACCTGCAGACCATCAACCGCAGCGGAGAACGCCTGCTCTCGCTGATCAATGGCATCCTGGAACTGTCCAAAATCGAGGCGGGCCGGCTGGCCCTGACGCTGGCTGCCTTCGATTTGAATGGCATGCTCGATGAACTTGAAATGATGTTTCGAATCAGCACGGATGAGAAGAACCTGCGCTTCCTGGTGGAACGGGTGGGATCGCTGCCCCCGTGCGTCGTGGGGGACGAGAATAAATTGCTCCAGATCTTCATCAACCTGATCGGTAATGCCATCAAATTTACCAGGAGCGGAGGCGTCTCCGTTCGGGTGGGTGTCAAGAGCAGGTCCGGGATGGCCCTGCGCCTGATGGTGGAGGTGGAGGATACCGGCGCGGGCATCGCGGAAGCGGAAATCCAGAAATTGTTCCAGCCGTTCGAGCAAACCGAGAGCGGCAGGAAGATTCAAATGGGAACAGGACTGGGCCTGGCCATCAGCCGCGAATTTGTCCGCCTGATGGGAGGCGACATCAGCGTCAGCAGCCAGCCGAACAAGGGCAGCCTTTTCCAATTCGAGATCAACTTGGAGGAAGGGCGGGAAGGCATCCTCACCAAAAAGGACAGGATGCGGCGCGTCACGGGGCTCCAGCCCGGGCAGAAGATCTTCCGGATCCTGATTGCCGACGACAAAGACGACAACCGCATATTGCTTTCCCAGATGCTGGAGCGGACCGGTTTCGATGTCCGGGGTGTCATCAATGGGGAGCAGGCGGTTCAGCAATATGAGACCTGGCGGCCGGATTTGATTCTCATGGATACGCGCATGCCGGTCATGAATGGCTACGAGGCCATCCAGAGGATCCGGGCCGGCGCCGCGGGAAAGAAGGTCAAGATTGTCAGTGTGACGGCCAGCGCCTTCGATGAGGACCGCAAGACCGCCTTGGAAATCGGCGCGGACGATTTTCTCGGCAAGCCTTTTCGCGAGGAGGTTCTGCTTGAAAAAATCAAAACGCTCTTAAAGCTGGAATATGTTTATGCGGATGCCCCTTCCGTCCTCCAGCCTGAAAAGGAAGCCGCGGTGGAAAGCTTGAAAGAGAGGCCGCCGGCACTGCCTGAAACGGTCATGATCCGGTTGCGCGAGGCCACAGGTTCCGCGGATCTGGACCGGATGCTGGAAATCATTCAGCAGGTCGAGAAACAGGATGCCCGGATGGCGGGGAGAATGCGGCGTCTCGCGGAGAATTTCGAATATCAAAAGGTGCTGGACGTGGCGGCCGGGAATGAAGGGATGTGTTGAGATGAACCTGCCCACCGCGGACGTCCTTCAGAAAAAACCGGATATTCTAGTGGTGGATGATACACCGGCCAATCTCCGGCTGCTGACAGACCTGTTGAAAGAGCGCGGGTGCAAGGTTCGTCCCGTTCCCGGCGGGCAGCTTGCGATCCAGGCGGTTCAGAAGGAAAAACCCGATCTGATCCTGCTCGACATCAACATGCCGGGGATGAACGGCTACGAGGTATGCGAACGTCTCAAGGCGGATGATGCCTTGAAGGAGATTCCCGTCATTTTCATCAGCGCCCTCGACGAGACGATGGACAAGATCAAGGCCTTTGCCGTGGGTGGATTGGACTATATTACGAAGCCGTTTCAGTTCGAAGAAGTGGAGGCCAGGGTGCAGACGCACTTGAAGCTTCGCCGGCTTCAGGTGGAGCGGCAGCGGCAGAACCAGCAGCTGCAGGAGAGCTGCGACCAGCTCAAGAAGCTGGAGGATCTTCGCGATAATCTGACGAATATGATCATCCATGACATGCGGTCGCCCTTGATGGGTCTTACGGGATATCTGAAAATGCTGGAAACGGATGCCGCGGAAAAGCTGAGTCCGGATGAAAGGATGATGCTCGGGGAGACCAGAAGCTGCGGTTCGCTGCTGGAGAACATGGTGAATACGCTTTTGGATGTGAGCCGGCTGGAAGAGGGCAAGATGCCGCTCCACAGGGAAAAGGCGGATATCGATGTCCTGATTCAAAAGGCGCTCCAGTCCCTCGGCTCCCTGACGAAACAGGTGGTTCTGATCCATCGGAAATCCGCTCTTCCGATCCTGGTCCATTGCGACGTTAATCTGGTTGCGCGCATCGTCGCCAACCTGGTGGGAAATGCCATCAAATTCACCCCTGAAGGCGGCCAGGTCGTGGTTTCGGCGGAGAGCAGGGGAGTGGCCGCCAGGATTTGCGTTGCCGACACTGGGAGCGGCATCCCCCTGGAATATCGCCACAAAATATTCGAAAAATTCGGGCAAGTCGAAACCCGGCAGCAAAGAAAAATGTATTCCACCGGACTTGGACTGACGTTCTGCAAGCTGGCGGTGGAGGCGCACGGAGGCGAGATTGGGGTGGAGAGCGAACCCGGCCAAGGAAGCGCCTTCTGGTTCACCTTGCCGTCCCAAGGCCATGAGCCACCAAGCGGACAACCATGCCCCGTGACAGGGGGTGAGGAAAAATGAAAAAAATTGTCCTGGCAGATGATGATCCGATCTTTCGAAGCATGCTGAAAAGGGTCCTTGAGAAGGATGGGTTTGTCGTGATAGCCGCTCAGAACGGATTGGAAGCCCTGTTGGCCGCCGTTCGAGAGCGGCCCGACATGGTGCTTCTAGACCTGGATATGCCCGAAATGCACGGCTTGGAGGCGCTGCGCCGGCTCAAGGCTCGATCCAACACCGCAGCCATTCCCATTATCGTGCTGACCGGAATCCCTTCACAAGGCAATGTGATAGAAGCTTTGCAGGAAGGGGCGCAGGATTTTATTGCCAAGACGTCGGATATCGAGAATCTCCTGTTGAGAATACAGGTCAATGCGGCCATCCAAAAGGGAAAAGGTGCAGGACCTGGGGTCTCTTCGCAGCAGGAGAACATTCCTTCGGAATCGGCGCCGGTCGAGAAAGGGCAGGATGATTCCGTACTGAGCGCCAGGGAGGCCTTGACGCCTGCCATCCCCAGCCTTCCCGCGGCGCGACGATTGGTTTCGGAGGCTGAGTTTGAGGCTCGCTTGAGCAAGGCCGACAGCATCAAGGCTCTTCCGTTTGTCGCGAGCAGAATCATGCAGTTGACGGAGGACAAGTTTTCAGATGCCACCGTCATGGCCAGGGAAATCGAGAAGGATCCGTCCATAGCGTCCAAGGTTTTTAAAGCAGCCAATTCCGCTTTCCATGGCATGCAGGAGCCCGTCATCTCCCTGGAGCGGGCCGTCGTCAGCCTGGGCGTGAGTGAAGTGCGGGATCTGGTCTTTGGCACGGCGGTGGTGAATCTTTTCACGAGGCCCTCGGCGGGCAGCCCGTTGGACCGGATCAGTCTGTGGCAGCATAGTTTCTGCTGCGCATCGTATGCCAGGCGAATCGCCCAGCATCTCGGCGCTGACCATCCTGAAACCTTTTTTTTGTCGGGATTGCTCCATCGCCTAGGCATGGCCGTTTATGATGAGGCCTTTCATGAGGAATACGCGGAGGTCCTCCGGCGCGTGGCGGACAGCCAGGGCGATATTCGGATGCATGAGATGAACCTGCTGGGGCATGATCACGTTGAATTGACCCGCCGCGTCCTGGAGAAGTGGCATATCACCCGGCAACTCAAGCCGCTGATGGGGTATGGCCTGTCCTGGAGCGAACTGATGCGCATGAACCAGGCGGACAGAGTGAGCGCTGGAATACTTCCAGTGTGCGATATTTTGACCCTCGCGCGCGGTCTCAAACCCGGAGCCCCGGAGAAATTAAGGCTGATTCCCGATGTGCTGGCCCTGAGTCTTGATCTCAGCGGAGATTTTGTCCGCGGGATCGACAAGGAGATCGACAAAGACCTGGGCGATTTGTGGAGCGTCTATGTTTCTCAATGCCCGGGCGTGACGGCCCCACCGGTGGCCGCCCAACACAAACCGGGAACACGAAACAGACTGCTCATGATTCGCGAAATCAAACCTCATCTCGATGTGGTCGAGTTCTGGCTGCATTCCATGGGATATGACCTTCATGTGGATGATGCGAGTGCTTTAGCGCAGGCTCTGAATTTTGACGGTCTAATCCTGGAGGCGTCTTCTCTGCCCTTTTTCAAGACCCTCCTCGAGCAACTCAACGCCATGGCAGGAGATCTCTGTGTCAAAAGGGTGCGTGTGATCATACTGGCGCCGCTCGCTTTGGAACCGCTGGTGAGCACCGTGATGGGACCGGAAACGACCGCCATGTTCACCGTCTTCAGCGACCCCTATTCAACCTTTAACCTGTTGGAAGCGTTGAGCTGACACCGGCGAAAACGTGGAGTGATTCATGATGCTTGAAATGATGGAAAAAATGCGGGCGCAGGATTCAGGGAGGATGAGGCCATGACAGACACCGATGACAGATCGCACCGTTCCATCCTTCGGAGCCTTGCCCATCGGGCCATGCTGGACAGAAAACTGATCCCGGATTTTTCACGTCAGGCCCTTGCTGAACTCGGGGGAATCCATGGGCCGGTGGCAGGGGTGGAGGGCGTGACGCGCGATCTCCGGAACCTGCTTTGGTGCTCCATCGACAACGATGATTCGCGCGATTTGGACCAACTCGCTGTTGCGGAAGCCCTGCCCGGCGGGGCTGTCAAAGTCCTGATCGCCATTGCGGATGTGGATGTATTCGTTAAAAAACGCTCTGCGCTTGATGATCATGCGCGGCAAAACACCACCTCGATCTATACGGTGGCCGAGACGTTTCCCATGCTGCCCGAGAAGCTCTCCACCAATCTTACCTCTCTCAATATGGAAGTGGACCGCGCGGCCCTTGTCCTTGAAATGGTGCTTGCCGAGGAGGGCTCGCTTCAGGGCTCAGACCTTTACCGGGCGACGGTGCGGAATCGGGCTCAGCTGACCTATAACAGCGTGGCGGGCTGGCTGGACGGCAACGGGCCGGCGCCTCAACGGATTAGCGCGGTCAACGGACTGGCGGAGAACCTTCGACTCCAGGACCGCATTGCCAGAAAAATGAAGGCTCTCCGGCGCCTGCAGGGCGCCTTGGATCTCGAAACCGTCGAAGCCCGTCCGGTCTTTGACGGAGACGAACTCAAGGACCTGGCCGCTGATAACAGGAACGCCGCCAAAGACCTTATTGAGGATTTCATGATCGCGGCGAATGGGGTTGCCGCAAGATATCTTGCCTCCAAAAAGTTTCCATCGCTGCGCCGCGTGGTGCGCACCCCCAAACGCTGGGACCGCATTGTCGAACTGGCCGCCGAGCGGGGCTCTCCCTTGCCCCAGGAGCCCGACGCCAAGGCCCTGGAGCATTTTTTGGCATCGGCCAAAGCCGCCGATCCTCTCCGTTTTCCCGATCTGTCCCTGAGTGTCATCAAACTCCTGGGCGCGGGGGAGTACGTGCTCGAACTGCCGGGAGGCGGCACGGCCGGGCACTTTGGGCTTGCCGTCAGAGACTATGCTCATTCCACCGCCCCCAATCGCCGATACCCGGATCTGATTACCCAGCGGCTGCTGAAAGCCGCCATGACGGGTTCTTTACCGCCCTATGAAAACGATGAATTGGCGGCGCTCGCCAGGCATTGCACCGAAAGCGAAGATGCCGCAAAAAAGGTGGAGCGGCAGGTGCTAAAATCCGCGGCGGCCCTGCTGTTGGAATCAAGGATCGGAGAGTTGTTTGATGCCGTGGTCACCGGCGCTTCCGCCAAAGGGACCTGGGTCCGTCTGCTGAATCCGCCCATCGAAGGACGGCTCGAGAGCGGTTCCGATGGCCAAACAACGGAATAGAGAATCACCTGTGCGCCGGACGGATCTTTGCAGGAGCGCCCGAGTTGAGTTCCCTCGGTGGTCCCGTAAGCGGGCGGGGCCACTGAGCGAGAGCGTTGGACGGGCCGGAGAGGCAGACCAATCCCGCGAAAAAAAGGAAAACGATGAGCACAATCACAACAAAAGACGGTACGCAGATCTATTATAAAGACTGGGGCGCGGGACAGCCGGTGGTGTTCAGCCATGGCTGGCCCCTCAGTTCGGACAGCTGGGAGGCCCAGATGTTGTTCCTGGCCTCCAACGGCTACCGCTGCATTGCCCATGACCGTCGCGGCCATGGGCGGTCGAGTCAGCCCTGGCATGGCAACGAGATGGACACGTATGCCGACGATCTCTCGGAGCTCATCGAGAAGCTCAACCTGAAGCGCGCCGTTCTGATCGGCTTTTCCGCAGGCGGTGGTGAAGTGGCCCGCTATATCGGCCGCCACGGCACGAAACGGGTGGCCAAGGCCGCGTTGATTTCTGCCGTCCCGCCGCTGATGCTGAAGACGGCGGCCAATCCCGGCGGCTTGCCGATGAAGGTGTTCGACGGGATCCGCCACGGCTGCCTCGCCGACCGCTCGCAATTCTACAAGGATCTCGCCGCCGGCCCGTTCTTCGGGGCCAATCGGCGCGGCTCCAAGGTCTCGAAGGGCATGATCGACTCGTTCTGGCTCCAGGGGATGCAGGCGGGCGCCAAGAACACCTTCGACTGTATCAAGGCGTTCTCCGAGACGGATTTCACCAAAGACCTCAAGAAGTTCGACGTGCCGACGCTGATCCTTCACGGCGACGACGACCAGATTGTGCCGATCGGCGCCGCGGCGCTCCGCTCATCGAAGCTGGTCAAGAACGCGACTCTGAAGATCTACAAGGGCGCGCCGCACGGCCTCGCGTACACGCACCAAGACAAGCTCAACGCCGACCTGCTGGCATTCCTTAAGACCTGAGATCGCTTTCTGAAGCGCGGTAATAGAACACAACGAGAAGGAGAAAGAAAATGAGTCCACGTGTCGAGAAGTCTGCACCCGGTCCCGCTGCGTCCGGCGGATCACCCGCGTTCACTCTGCCGGCGTTGCCCTACGCCCAGGGTGCCCTCGAGCCTTACATATCGGCTCGGACAATGGGTTTCCACTACGGCAAACATCATCAAGCCTACGTGGACAACCTGAACAAGCTGGTCGTCGGCACCCCGTGGGCAGCAGGATCATCGTTGGAGAAGGTTGTCTTGGAGAGCGCGGGCAAGGCAGATAAGGCCGCCGTCTTCAACAATGCCGCTCAGGCTTGGAACCATGCTTTCTTCTGGAACAGCATGAAGGCGGGTGGCGGCGGAAAACCGGCGGGGCGTCTGCTGGCGCTTGTCGAGAAATCGTTCGGCGGCTTCGATGAATTCAAGAATGCTTTCGTGACCGCGGCGGTCGCGCAGTTCGGCAGCGGGTGGGTCTGGCTTGTACAGGAGGGCGACACGTTGAAGATCATCAAGACGTCCAACGCGGATACGTCAATCGCGCACGGGCAAACCGCACTTCTGACGTGCGACGTTTGGGAGCACGCCTACTATCTCGACTACCAGAACCGCCGCAAGGACTTCGTGGAAGCTTTCCTGGACCATCTGGCGAATTGGGAATTCGCGGCGTCGCAGTTGAAATAACAAGGAGAATGTCGAAATGAAGGGCGATAAGAAACTGATACAGACACTAAACGAATTACTGGCCGATGAGCTGACGGCCATCAATCAGTACGTCGTGCACGGGGAAATGGCCGAGAATTGGGGCTATGGCAAATTGAAGAAATCCGTGGGCGCGCGGGCCATCACGGAGATGAAGCATGCCGAAAAGTTGATCGAACGTATCCTGTTTCTGGAAGGGACGCCGATCGTCGGCGACCTGAACAAGATTCATATTGGCGCGGACATTCCCCACCAGTTCGCCAACGATCTGGCCTCCGAAATGACGACGATCGCGATAAGCAAAAAAAGGATCGCCCATCCCAGCATGATGCGCTCCTTAAGGCTTCGCCCTCTACGGCGGTTAGCGGCGAACTAATAGAACCACAACGACGATAAGAAGAAGCAAGCCAACCGAACCTCCGCCGATGTAGTAAATATTCGCGAGAACCGGTGATAATAGAAAGCTCATGGTTTTTCCTTTCGAAGGGATTTTCCCTTACTCTTTCAGGATACTTTATACGATGAGCCGATCATGCGCTATGGGGTGAAACCCTACTTGGTTCCGAAGGTCGCAGGTGGAGCTTCACGTCTCCCGGGCAACATCAAGAATCCGCTGGTCCTCATCTGTAATGGGTATAACCCATGACCGGGCTCGCACCCCATTGCAAAACGCTTCCCGCTGGCGCAACGTATGGGCGTGAACGCGGCGAGAGCGAGGCGAAACCGACTTTCGCTTTCAGCCGAACGACAACAGCGAAGAACAACCCCCAAGGGAAAGGAAGCTGCAGAAAATGAAAAATCAAACTCATGCAAACTTCGTCATCCGTTCGAGTCTCGTTTTAGCCTTGGCGTTGGCCGTCTGGGCGCCCGTCCGATCGCAAGCGGCCGAGCCGGCGCAGGGGGAACGGATGATGGGGGGCAAAATGATGGAACACGGCCAGGAGATGATGGCCCAGCGGCAGAATATGATGGCCGAAATGAAGGCGCAGGACGCCGAACTCACCGCAATGGTCGCGCAGATGAACAGCGCTCCGGAGGACAAGAAGGTGGACCTGATCGCCGCCATCGTCACCCGCCTGGTGGAACAACGGACGGCCATGAATGAGCGAATGGAAAAGATGCATACGGAGATGATGCAGCGCATGCAGAAGGGCAAGGACTCCATGTCGCAGAGCCCGACGATGAAGGGAATGGAAGGACAAACGGGGGATACTCAAAAAGAACAGAAATGACGGCTGTATTCCTTAAACCACAGAAGGGCTTCCCGCGATCCAGCAACTCATTGGCGAAGGGATCAATGTCAACGTGACGCTGCTCTTTGGGCTGCCTCGTTATCGGCAGGTGGCGGAAGCCTACCTCGCCGGGCTCGAAGCGCGCACGGCCCAGGGTAAAGACGTGAAGCGCGTGGCCTCAGTGGCGAGCGGGCTTGTATGGCTTCCGCTCAAGTGATCCCTGGCTGGGCTCCGAGCAGGGTCTCGAGGATCGTATAGGCCGCCCTCGGTTGCGCCAGTTTCTTCATCCGATCCCTCATCCGGGCAAGGCGCTGCGGCTCTCGCAACAGCAGGTCCACCTTGTACGGAAGCGTGACGACATCCGTCGGGCTCACGGCCACGCCCTCCTCAAGAATACTTGCTGCATTGATCTCTTCCTGTCCGGGGATCGGGTTCAAGAGGATCATCGGCAGGGCGCTCGCCATCGCTTCCGACAGCGTAAGCCCGCCGGGCTTGCCGATAAAGAGGTCGGAGATCGCCATCCATTCGTGCATGTCGGGGGTGTAAGGGAGCGCCCTGAACTTCAAATGTGCCGGCGCTGCTTCCGTCGCGTGCACGACTTCGGTCAAGAGATCCTTATTCTTCCCGCAGAGGGCCACGATTTGGGCAGGCCGTTCCATGTGCAGGAGGGCACGAATGGCCACGAGGCTTGATTCCATGCCGAATGTTCCCGCGGATAGAAGAACGACCGGCAGGGAGGGGGCGATCTCGTATTTTCTTCGAAGCGCCTCCCGATCCATGGGCTGTGAAAACGCCGGATGAATAGGAATGCCCGTAACGGTGATGCGATCGTCTGGAAACCCGATCTGGCGCAGGTAATAGGCCGATTCATCCGTGGAAACAAAATAGCGTTCAAACTGATGGCACAACCACAGGGCATGGACGTGCAGATCGGTCACGACAACGGCATGCCTCGTGGATATCTGTTCATGTTGAAGCATGTAGGAGACGATATCGGAGGGAAGGAAGTGCGTACAGATCGTGATGTCCGGCGCCTCGGCTTTCAGACACTCCATGAGGGGTTGCATCTGAGAGCGTTCCATGGCGACGCGAAAATGTTCGCCCTTCCACGGCGCATCGCTTTTGTCGTACCACCATCCCCAAAGCGAAGGGGTCTTGCTGACCATCTGCTTGTACAGGTCCGCATAGAGTTCTGCGAGCAGGGCCGACGCATATTCCAGCACGTCGATGTGCCGCACAGAGGAAATGCCGGGAACGTGCGCAGCGGCCGCCTCCAACGCTTCGCCTGCGCGCGTGTGCCCGCTTCCGGAGCTGGCCGAGAGAATCACGAGTTTGGATCCTCGGTTCTCGGGTATCATGGTAACGGCATCGGCGGTCGAAGCCTGTTGCTGAGTTTCGTCGCTGCTCATGCTTGTGTCCTTTCTGACGCCTGGCGTCCGCTGCTCCAAAGGCCGTTTCAATCGCCAAGAATCGTCGCGACGATCTCGGGGGCGTAGGCCTCGATCATTTTCCGTGTTACCGCATTTTTTTGGGCGATTTCGGAGTAGAGGTACGCGCTGGGGCGGGGCACTCGTATCAGATCCGGGTCGTCGTGTTGGACGCAGATAAGCCCGAAGCGCTTCGCAAATCCGGTCTGCCACTCAAAATTATCGACGAATGACCAGTGGTAGTAACCAAGGATCGGGATGCCTTCTTGAAGTGCCCGATGAATCTGCGCGAGATGTTCGATAAGGTAGCGCGGTCGTTGCTTATCCGTATCGTCTGCGATGCCGTTTTCCGTGATAAGGATCGGTTTCCTGAAACGTTCCCATACGGAGCGGATCGTACGATAGAGCCCCTCCGGATAGATTTGCCAACCCATCTGGGTCACCTCGACACCCGGTGGCGCCTTGGCGTCGTCGATCCAGTACTGGTCGCCTCTTCGCCGGTCGTATTTCAGGGATGCCCGCGTGTAATAGTTGATTCCGCAGTAGTCGTAGGAGTTCTGGATGCCGGCAACGGCGGGTCCGCCATGAATCCAGTGCGGGTTCCCCGTGCGGATCGTATGATCCCATCCCTCAAAAGCCGCGCGTCGGGCGATAAACGCGGCAAAGCGCTCGTACCAACCCGCGGGACCCGGCGAGTTCCATGTCTCGATCCAAGGATACGCCATGGCGACCCCCACCATGGACCGAGTGCCGTCCGGCGCCAGCGGATGCTTGGCGTGGATCAGGCGGTAGGTTTCTGCATGGGCGCGCAGAAAGGCTCTGGATACGGCGCGATACGCCTTGATCGAATGGCGATGCGGCGGAAAGCGGCCCAGAAAATTGCCCATGATCGCCGGCGCCATCGGTTCGTTGAGCGTCACCCAGTAGTCGGGAAACGCGCCCAGTTCATCGATCACAAAATTCGCGTACCGCAGGAAGTGGTTCACCGTGTCGGGATTCAGCCAGCCGCCCTGGTCGGCGACCCAAATCGGTTTCACCCAGTGGTGTAGAGTCAGACAGATGATGAATTTGTGGTTGCGAAGGGATTGAAGAATACGCCGATAATGCTCGATCGCGTCGCGGTTGAAACAGCCCTTCTGTGGTTCAACACGAGCCCATTCGATACCAAGGCGAAACCCTTTGTAAGCCAGTTTCGCCATGAGGGCATGATCCTCTTCGTAGCGGCGCCAGTAATCCATAGCGCGGCCGGAGACCGTCCCGTCCGCAATCAACCCCTTCTGTTCCCATGCCCACCAGTCGGAAAATTCGTTGCCGCCTTCCACCTGGTGACCCCCTGTTGAGGTGCCCCAGATGAAGTGGTCCGGAAAGTTGAGGCTGTCTGTGGACAAGGCGCTGCCTCCTCGGTTAATCGAGAACGCACGGCTTCGCAAATCGGCCTTTCGCTTATGGGGTCCATTCATCCTGCAAATACGCTAACCGATAGGCCGGACCCTGGCTATGGGGTAAAACCCTACTGCAAACAAGCCCATCTCTTGCCCTTCGTTGAACTTTTCGCAGGGCGGCGGCTCCTTCATCCTCGGCAGGGTTTCACAGTAGTTCGGAAATCCCGAACAACTGACTCTTCGAGCAGTTCGCCTTCTTTAGAATATGTTCTTAATGTGCTCACTAATCGTCGCTTTCGACTTTTGGAACAGCGCGCACAGATGCGCCTGCGTCAGCCAGGCGGTACGCCTTCAGATTCCGGAACCCGCTGTGATTCCCGAAAATCCGCTCCGAGGACTCTGAACTCAACACATGCCGCTTCTTTTACATTTCAAATCGCTCTCCGCTTTCCAATCAATTCTGCTCCGCCAGTTCTTTCACTATTGCCCGTTTTTTCAACCCTTGGAACTTTCCCATTCATTTTTTCCAAACATTGGAAAAAAATTCTTTCACGGAATGAAACGATTACCCCTCTGAAATGAAACGATTATGAAACGATTATTTCGAATGACTGGGAACATAATATGCCCCGCGCCCTTTCCCTCTGGGTTCGAACAAGCGAAGCTCACACAACCCCTTCAAATCACGCACAGCGGTCACTTTTGAGACATTCAAATTAGAGATCACCCATCCAGTAGTGACCTTTCCTTCTTTAACGGCTTGCTCCAGTATGGATATCTGGCGCTTTGACAACTGGTCGGCAACCGCCGGTGGTATACCGGCGAACGTATCCGAAGGAGACCGAAGCCGATCGAGATCATCGCCGGGGCCGTTCAAAGTGACGCGGAAATAGCCTTCGGTCAAATCATACTCCGGCATATCCAGGCCATGATTCAACATCGCCTCTTTCATGCGCCCGATGCCGCTGCCTCGCTGATCCATCAATCGCAGGTGATTCAGATACTGGCCGAGAATCGGATTTCGAGAACAGGGCAGACAGTTGCCTTTTCTGATTTTTGCTACAGTCAATGGCTTCATCGGTGCGCCCGGACTCAGGATTTCGAGACGATCCGCAAACAGCTTGACCAGAATCTGGCGGGAACTGTCTTCATAATTCCGATGGGCAATCGCATTCACCACGGCTTCCAGTAGTAGCGCATAAATACATTCATCCTTCGGCGGCGGATTTTCCACCAACTGCTTCACATTTCCGGCCACTTCAGCAAATTTCATAACACCCTTGGATTAAACCACGCATAAAACGCTGTCATTCTTACCACCTTTTCCCGATGCGCGGAAGCGCAGGCTTGTGATTTTCATAATGTGTGGCTGCTTGATGGAGCATGGGGTTCTATGAAATAATGTTTTTTGCCATTCCGTAAATCCCCTGTGTGCATAGCCAACAATTGCGAACAAGGCAGTCCGGAGGGTATTTCCCGTCAACGTCAAATCATGGAGTTTAGAAAGCCTGAATCGGTAGCGACTTTTCGCGCAAAGCTGTAGTGAGGAACGCTTTTCCCATCATACTTATTGCCGGCCAAATTAATGCCGCAGTTGAAAAATCCATCGACCTGCACCACATTGCCTGACGATTAACAAATAACCACGGTTTCCTTCTAAAGGAGTCAGGACGTTTTGGCATCGCATGGACAGACCCAAAGATCAGGAATTATTCGCGATAAATGACCAAAGTAGAAAACAAACGAAAAAATGGTCGCGATAGCGGCCATTACCGGACTGGCAGCGGCCTCAGCGCTTGCACGGATGAGTGGCGGGGCAAGATGGGCTAGATGGCGCAACACATGAAGGAGCTCTCTATCCAGATGGCCCAGGTCCAAAAGAACGATGCACAGACAACGAAGAGGCAGGAGCGAATGGCGTCTATGCGCCAAAAAGTGGACATGATGAAGAAGCAGGAGCCAAGAGAGAATGAACAAAGCAGCCGGACAGTGTGCCGCGGCGCATACGTGGACGCGATGGAAAGAACATGAACATGACAACGGCCGACCAACCCAAGACTCCCGAATCTGAGCCGCGGCACGAGAAGGTAGCCGGGAAAGAGCCTGACCGTCATGCCCATCGCGACCCCCATACCCATACGATGACGGATTTCCGGAAACGGTTCTGGATATCGCTGATCCTGACCCTGCCGATTCTCGTCCTCTCGCCGATGCTCCAAAAGCTCGTGGGCCTGCGCGAAGCGATCCGTTTTTCCGGCGACCTCTATGTGCTGTTTGGCTTTTCTTCCGCGGTCTTCTGGTATGGCGGCTGGCCCTTTCTTAAAGGCTTGTTCAAGGAACTTCAAACCCGGCAGCCCGGAATGATGACGCTGGTCGCCGTCGCCATTGCCACCGCCTATCTTTACAGCAGCGCCGTGGTCTTCGGCCTGACCGGCACGATGTTTTTCTGGGAGCTGGCCACCCTCGTGGACATCATGCTGCTGGGGCACTGGATCGAGATGAAGTCGGTGATGGGCGCCTCAAAGGCCTTGGAAGAACTGGCCAAACTCATGCCCTCCGACGCCCACAAGCTCATGCCCGACGGCAGCGTGAAGGACGTGCCGCTGGGCGAGCTGGCGGTGAATGACAAGGTCCTGATTAAGCCCGGCGAAAAAATCCCCGCGGACGGTGTCATTGCGAACGGTGAGAGCTCGGTCAATGAAGCGATGCTTACCGGGGAATCGACCCCGGTCACGAAGAAGACCGGCGGCAAGGTCATCGGCGGCTCCATCAATGGGGAGGGCTCGCTGACCATTGAGGTCAAAGGCACGGGCAAGGATTCGTTCCTGTCGCAGGTCATCGACCTGGTCAAACAGGCCCAAGAAAGCAAATCGAAGACCCAAAACCTCGCCGACACAGCCGCGCGGTGGCTCACCCTCATGGCCCTCGGGGGCGGCGCGATTACGATCCTTGTCTGGCTGTCCATCATGGGCAAGGACTTCGCGTTTGCCATCGAACGCGCCGTGACCGTGATGGTGATCGCCTGTCCGCATGCCCTGGGTCTTGCCGTGCCGCTGGTGGTAGCCGTTTCCACGGCGCTGGCCGCGAAAAACGGCCTGCTCATTCGCAATCGCGTTTCTTTCGAAGGCGCCCGGAAACTGCAGGCCGTCATCTTCGACAAGACCGGCACGCTGACCGAGGGCCGTTTTGGCGTGACCGACACCCTGGTGCTTTCGAAGGACATCGACGAAGATACGTTGCGTCAGTACGCGGCCTCCGTGGACGCGAATTCCGAACATCCCATCGCCAAGGCCATCGCCGCTTCTTCGGAAAGAAAGTCTCCCGTCGAAAACTTCAAAAGCATCATGGGCAAAGGAGTCGAAGGCCGGGTCGAAGGCAGAGAGATCAAGGTGGTTAGCCCGGGATTCCTGCGCGAGCAGAAGATCGAACTCGCCGACAAGCGCATCGAGTCGCTGCAAGCCCAAGGCAAGACGACGGTGTTTGTCCTCGTCGATGGGAAGTTGAAGGGCGCGATTGCTTTGGCGGACCTCGTCCGGACCGAGGCGAAGCAAGCCATCGATGCCCTCAAGGCGCTGGACATCCGCTGCATGATGCTCACCGGCGACAACAAGGCGACGGCTAAATGGGTGTCGGATCAAGTCGGGTTGGACGAATACTTCGCCGAAGTCCTGCCCCAGGACAAAGCCGCCAAAGTGAAAGAGATTCAATCCCGGGGCGTGCGGGTGGCCATGACCGGCGACGGCGTGAACGATGCCCCGGCGCTGGCGCAGGCCGATTTGGGCATCGCCATTGGAGCGGGCTCGGATGTGGCGGTGGAAACCGCCGACGTGATTCTGGTGCGAAGCAATCCATTGGACGTGGTGGCCATCATGCAGCTTTCTCGCGCCACGTACCGGAAAATGATTCAGAACCTTGTCTGGGCCACGGGCTATAACGTCTTCGCTATTCCGCTGGCCGCCGGAGCGCTTTACGCCTGGGGCGTGCTGCTCACTCCCGCGTTGGGCGCGGTGTTGATGTCGGCGAGCACGGTGATCGTGGCCATCAATGCGCGATGGCTGAGAATAAAACGATAACAGATTCGCAAGGACGGAAACGATCTGAAATACCAAACGGCGGGCGCATCTCGACACTGCCGCAGATTCATTCCGTTCAATAAGGATCGGGCTTACAAAATGGAGCTGGGGCGACCTCGCCCCGGCAGCGGGGCCATGTGGCCCCGCCTCCAACCGTCACTGGCCAGTTTATCCCCAGATACGTGTTTTCTGCGGCAGTGTCGGGATGCACCCCCAAACGGCGGGCTGGCGGCAGCGCAACGAAAGGCGTCTCATGATGAATCATACAGGCGGATGGATGGGCGGAGGGATGTGGCTTTGGACGGTAATCGGCGTCCTGGCGGTGGTCCTGCTGGTCGTCGCGATTTACAAGTTATCCAAGAAATAGTCGTGCGTTCACAACCCCGCTGTGAAGTGAACCGTTAAGAACGAAAGGAAACCATGCTGACCAAATTATCCACGGACAAAACGGTGAGCGAGACGGCGGCTGCCCTGCAGGCTGCCGTCCCAGCCCATCACTTCGGCAGCGCGCGAGCTGGCGCCGGGCGACGTGATTCGCTTGCGCCTGGGCGACATCGTGCCGGCGGATGCGCGTCTGCAGATGGCCAAGCGAGCGCCTGAACAACCTGAACGGCAAAATTGATATTGTCCTGGAGAAATTGGGATCGCTTTGCCTCGCGGTAGGGTTACACCCCATTGCGAGCGCACGTTGACTTGGATTATCTTTCGAGCATGAAACATCCACATCACGCACATCAATCGAAGTACCCGCAACCATCGCATCATGCAAACTCCCTCAGCGGACATCCGTTGGCGCCGGCCGTACGCTCCTGCCCAACGGAAATGGCATTTAAACCGACGCAAGACGAGGTGGCCAGGATGGCCTATGAAATCTATTTGATGGAAGGCTGTCCGCAAGGCCGCGACGTGCAGCATTGGCTGGAGGCTGAAACCCGTATGTTGGTTTGAACAACGGGTAGGGTTTTACCCCATAGACAAACGAAAGCGGCGATGCAATATTGACCTGGAAATGTCGAGGACTTATGAAGGTCAAGCAAACAGCATGGTCGCACTGCTATCAAATGGCATTGAGAAAACACCTTAAGCAAGGCCCCCAGTCGAGCCTGCGGCCGGCGTTGGAATTGGGCCGCCAGGCGGCGGCCCTCGGGTTGGAGACGTTGGACGTGGCCAAGATTCACGCGGAAGCCCTCGCCAAACTGGAACCCTCCAGCCGCAGCGCGCAGACCCTCAAGCGGGCGGAGGTCTTTTTTACCGAGGCCATCGCGCCGATAGAGGATACTCATCGCGCCGCGCTGAAGGCGAACCGGCATGTGAAGCAACTGACCGCCACGCTGGACCGGCGCACCACCGGTTTGGCCGCCTCCAAGCAGTATTTGAAACGCCGAATCGCTCAACGAAAAGGCGCGGAGGCCGCCCTCAAGAAAAGCGGAGAACACTATGGCAAACTGCTCGAGGAGTCCTATCGCCTCCAGGATCATCTGAGGCATCTGACTCACCGGATCATCTCAGCCCAGGAGCATAAAAGAAAGAAGGTCAGCCGCGAGTTGCACGATGAAATCGCCCAGACCCTGTTGGGCATCAACATCCGGCTGCTGGCCTTGAAAAATGCGACCAAAGCCCATACGGAAAACCTCAAGAAAGAAGTTGCCGAGACGCAACGGCTGGTGAAACAATCCGTCAAGACAATCAATCGGACGGCTGATGAATTCGGCATACATCATGAATCCTAAGTTGCGCACTTTGTTGCGACCCTATCAAGCTGCGTTGAGCCGCTACCTTAAGCAAGGACCGGCGGCGAGCTTGCAACCGGCGCTGAGACTGGGCCGCCAGGCCGTAGCCTCTGGGCTGGAAACGCTGGACCTGGCCCTGATACACGAGCAGGCCTTGATCACGCAGGCGTTGTCGATCCATTCTTCCAGCGTCCGTAATCGCATCGTTAAGCGAGCTGGAGTTTTCTTTGCCGAGGCCATCCTGCCGATGGAGGAAACACACCGCTCGGCGATGGAGGCCAATGTCCATTTGAGCCGGCTGAACGAGGCGTTGAATCAACGCACGATGGATCTCTCGGCCTCCAACCGGAAGTTGAAGAAAGAAATTGCCAAGCGCCAGATTGTGGAGGAGACCCTTCGGAAAAGCGAACAGGACTCCATCCGGTTATTGGAGCAGTCGCGGCTCATGCAGGAGCAATTGCGGCGGCTGTCCCGCCGGGTTTTGTCCGCGCAGGAGGAAGAGCGGAAGAGGATCAGCCGCGAGCTGCACGATGTCATTGCCCAGATGCTGACGGGCATCAATGTCCGGCTGGCGACTTTGAAGCTGGAGGCCACGACGAATGCCAAGGGCCTCAGCCAAAAGATTTCGCGCACGCAACGGCTGGTGGAAAGGTCGGTGGACGTCGTGCATCGGTTCGCCCGCGAATTGCGTCCGGCGGCGCTGGACGATCTGGGGCTGATTCCCGCCCTGCATTCGTCCATGAAGAGTTTTACGAAAGAAACGGGCATTCGGGTTAGTTTGACGGCGTTTGAGGGGGTGGAAAAAATGAGCAGCGCCAAACGCACGGTCCTTTATCGGGTCGCCCACGAAGCGCTGACCAATATCGCCCGCCACGCGCAAGCCACCCGGGTGGACGTGAACATTCAGCGACTTCCGAAGGCCGTTTGCATGAACATCCACGACAACGGCAAAGGGTTTGAAGTGAAACGGGTCCTGTTGGTCGGCCGATGCAAGCGATTGGGATTGCTGGGAATCAGGGAACGGGTCGAGATGGTCGGCGGCAAGTTCACCGTCGAATCTGCGCCGGGCGCCGGCACCACCCTCCATGCGCAGATTCCGTTCGTGAACGGCGCCAAGGAGCCGGCTCGCCTATGAAATCCATCAAGCGCATCACCGTATTGCTGGCGGAGGACCACATGATTGTCCGGGAGGGCCTGCGGAAGCTTTTGGAGTCCGAAAGCGATATCGAGATCGTCGGCGAAGCGGCCACCGGCCGCCAGGCCGTGGAAATGACCCGGAAGCTCCGTCCCTCGGTGATCGTCATGGACGTTGCCATGCCGTTGCTCAACGGGTTGGACGCCACCCGTCAAATTCGACAAATCATTCCTGACGCCAAGGTGCTCATTCTTTCCGCCCACAGCGATGACGCCTACGTCGAGCGAGCGACGGCGTTGGGGGCCTCGGGATACCTGATCAAGCAAACCTCCGCCCATTTTCTCTCTGAAGCGATACGGGAAGTCCAAAAGGGAAACGCCTTTTTCAGCCCCTCTATCGCCAAGAGATTCCGCCGCCAGAATCAGAAGTCGTTGGATCGAAAGGGACGGCCCAAGGCGAAGGCCGCCCTCCTGAGTTCGCGCGAGACGGAAGTGCTTCAACTGATTGCCGAAGGCGAAGCAAACAAACAGATCGCGGCGGAGCTGGGCATCAGCATCAAAACCGTCGAGAAGCACCGGGACCATCTCATGCGAAAGCTTGACATCCACGACACCGCAAGTCTCACCCGCTACGCCATCGCGGCGGGCCTCGTCGAAAGCACGGTCCAGTTGACGATCGTCTAGCTGCAGGAACAAAAAAAGTTTGATCGAAAAGGAAGCTCTGTCGTATTTTTTATTCAGATGGGTCCGTTCGACATAGGGGGGAGCGCAGATTGCCATGAAGAGCGAGGGTCAAGACGAAGGAACGGTCGCCCGCCAGATGACGAGGAATCAGGTGGAGCCTAAACGGCGCGAGAGCGTCGAACAGTTCCGCGAACTGATGGCTCACCTCCAACAAGCGTTCTGGATCATGAACGCCGCGGACGATGCGGTGCTTTACATCAGCCCGGCCTACGAGACCATTTGCGGCCGCACCTGCCAAAGCCTCTACGACAACTTCCAATCTTTCCTGGACGCCATTTACCCGGAGGACCGCGCGCGGGTCGTCCAGGCGATGACCGATAAGCGCGAGACCGGGGGATACGAGCAGGAATATCGCATTCTGCGGCCGGACGGGACCCTGCGATGGATCTGGGCTCGGAGCTATCCTGTTCGCGACGGGCAGGGCCAAATCAAATGCTTCGCGGGCATTGCCGAGGACATCACCGATCGCAAAGCGCTTGAGCAAGATCGGGCTCGACTGGTGGCCATTGTCGAATACTCGAAAGACGCCATCGTGAGCATGTCGGTGGACGGCATCGTCATCAGTTGGAACGACGGCGCCGAACGACAGTATGGCTATACCGACGAGGAAATGATCGGACATTCCATTGCCATCCTGTTCCCTCCCGATCGTTACCAGGAATACCTTCAGATCATGAAGAAAGTGCGCAAAGGCGAGGCGATTCCTTCGTATGACACGGTTCGCAAACGAAAAGACGGCACGTTGATTAACCTATCTGTGAGTGTTGCGCCCATTGAAAATTGCGAAGGGGAGACCGTTGGGGCTTCGAAGATCGCCCACGACATTACCAAGGTCAAGAAGTTGGAAGAGCAGTTCCGACAGGCGCAAAAGATGGAGGCGATGGGCCGGTTGGCCGTGGGGGTGGCTCACGACTTCAACAACCTGATCACCGTCATTTCCGGATACGGTGAACTGCTGCTGGAGATGTTGCCTCCCGACGCCCCCGCCAGGGAGTTGCTCCAGGAGATCAAGAACGCCGGAGAGCGGGCCTCTTCTTTGACTCACCAACTACTGCTCTTCAGCCGAAAGCAAGTGCTTGAGCTTCGGGTGGTGGATCTCAATGCCATCGTGGCCAACAGTGAAAAAATGCTCAAGAGGCTGGTGGGCAAGGACGTGAATATCGTGACGGTTCTCGCTCCTGCGTTGGGCCGGGTGAAGACGGATCCCGGCCAGATGGAACAGGTCCTGATGAACCTGGTGATCAATGCGCGGGATGCCATGCCCCAGGGCGGCACGCTCACCATCGAAACCTCCAACGCCATCCTGGATCTACCCTGTGGACGCCCAAACGCGCAGGTGAACCCCGGCCATTTCGTCATGCTAGCGGTGAACGACACCGGCAGCGGCATGGACGATCAGACGCAGACTCGCATTTTCGAACCGTTCTTCACCACCAAGGAAGAAGGCAAAGGAACAGGCCTTGGATTAGCGATGATCGATGGATTTATCAAGCAGAGCGGCGGCCAGGTCCTCGTTTCCAGCGAGCCGGGACGTGGAAGCACATTTAAGATATACCTTCCGGAAGTGGAAGACGCCCTCTCGCCGGCCCCTCTACCTACAGCCATCGAACAACCGCCCCATGGCGATGAAACGATCTTGCTGGTGGAGGACGATGTAGCGGTTCGGGCGCTCGCCCGGCACGTCCTGCAGACGTACGGCTACACGGTTATGGAGGCGGCTCATGGCGACGAAGCCATTCAGTTGGCCAAAACACACCATGGCACGATCCACCTACTCGTTTCGAATGTGGTGATGCCGGGAATCGGCGGCTACCTCTTGGCCGAACGGATCGTGGCCCTGAAACCCAGCATCAAGGTATTGCTCCTGTCCGTCTACGCGGACGACATCGTAGCACGCCGCGGCATCCTGGAGCCCAGGATGACCTTCCTGCAAAAGCCGTTCACGTCGACGGCGCTGGTTCGCAAAGTGCGGAATTCGCTCGATCAAGGCAATGATGTAAAGGCGAGTCCCCCTCATTGACCCCTACACGCTGTTTTGACGGATGTTTTCGCATAAATAACGTCGCAGAATGGTGTCGGGGTTCCACGCGCGCCCAAAGTCCAACAAGTCTAAAGTCCAATGTCGGATTGCCATGCGGCGATATTACAGTATGCTATAGGGGCTTTTGGAGGGGACTATGCGACGGTTATTAAACATTTTTTTGCGTGTTGGGGCGGCCTTTCTATTGCTGGGGAGCGGTTCCGGCTGTTCGCTGCTTCGGAAGGGCGTCGGGTCCATGATGACGCCCATGGCCGGCAATTTGGCCAAGTCCCTTCAACGCCAGGAAGATTTCGCCTTGGTGGAAGAGGGGGCTCCGGCTTATCTGCTGCTGCTGGACGGCTTGGTCGAGTCGTCGCCGCAGAATCCCGATTTATTGCTGGCGGCGGCCAGCGCTCAGACGGCCTATGCGGCTGCGTTTTTGGATAAATCTCAAGCCGGCCGGGCTCGTCTCATGTATGCCAAAGCCCGCGATTACGGTTTGCGCGTTCTCTGTCGCAATAGACGTTTTCAAAAGGTTGCCGATCGCCCTCTGGACGAATTCAAAACCGCCCTGCCTTCCTTTAAAAAGAGGGATGTGCCGGCTTTGTATGCGACAGCCACAGCCTGGACAGGCTGGATTGTCAGCTCGTCGGGGTCCATCGATGCGATTGCCCAGTTTCCCAAGGCCATGTCGCTCATGCAGCGGGTGCTGGAACTCGATCCCACCTGGCAAAAGGGTGGGGCGGACATGTATTTCGGCATCTATTATGCCGTTCAACCGCTGGGCGCCGGGCGTAATCTGGAGAAATCCAAGGCCCATTTCGAAAAGGCCATGGAATACGCCGGCGCCGAATATTTGCTGCCGCATGTTGTCTTTGCGGAGTATTATGCGCGTTACGCTTTTGACCAGGAGCTCTTCGAGAAAACGCTCCGGGGCGTGTTGGAACAGAAGACCGACGCGCCTGATTTCCGACTGATGAACGAGGCCGCCCGACGCCGGGCGCAGGCTTTGCTCGATCGTATGGACGAATTATTCTAATGCGGCTATTGCGCGGGAAAGGATGTTGAGGCATGAAGAGAATTGTTTTTGGAATGGTGTTGGGAGCGATATTGGCCGGGCTGTCTGGCGGCCTGGCCTCGGCGGCCGAATTTACGCTGAAATTCGCCACACTGGCCCCTGAAGGCAGCGCCTGGATGAACACCTTCGATCAGGTGAAGAAGGAGATCTTTGAAGCGACGGGCGGCAAGCTTCAGATGAAGGTTTATCCCGGCGGCGTGCTGGGTGAGGAGAAGGATGTCCTCTATAAAATCAAAGTGGGGCAGGTGGATGGGGCGGGATTCATTGGTCATGGAGTCGGAAAGATTTGTCCGGATGCCCGCGCGTTGATGGTTCCGTTCATGTTCACGAATTACGAAGAAGTGGACGCCGTTTTTGGAAAAATGGCGCCTTATCTGGAGGAGCACTGTCTTCAGAACGATTTTGTCGCGCTTGGCTGGACCGAGATCGGCTTTAGTTATCTGTACAGCACGCAACCCGTCCGCAGCATTGCGGATCTTCAGCGCGCCAAGCCTTGGTCGATGCCCAACGAGCAAATGATGACCGAGCTGTTCAAGGCGGGACGGATCAGCACGATCCCCGTGCCCGTCAGCGATGTTCTGACCGCCCTGCAAACCGGTTTGATCGAAACCATCTTCTCGCCGCCGCTGGCGGCCGTGGCCATGCAGTGGTATTCGCGAGTCAAATATTGGAACGACCTGCGGTTGGCTTATACGTTTGGCGGCCTGTTCGTGTCGAAAAAGTCCTGGGATCGCCTCCCGGAGGACATGCAGACGAAGATGCTGGAAATTTGTCGTCGTCGCATGAACCAGTTGACGCAGGAAGTTCGCAAGAGCAATGAGGACGCGATTCGCGTGATCGCCTCCAACGGGATTCAAACCGTGCAGTCTTCCGACGCCGACATCCGGCAATTTTTGGCCATTCGCGACAAGGGCCTTGAAACTTTGAAGGATGCGCTCTTTTCCACCAAGGCGTTGGATATGGTTCAGAAATACAAAGCCGAACTGGCGGGCGGACAAGCGAGATTGGATCATGGCCAGTGACCGGATACATATTTTCGTAAGAATGGCTGCGGCCTGGCGCGTTTTTGAACAAACGCTCCTCGCCGTGCTGGTCAGCGGCATGGTGTTTCTCGCTGCGGTCCAGATTATCTTGCGCAATTTCTTTCAGATGGGGTTCAACTGGGCCGATCCGCTGCTGGGGGTGGCCCTGTTGTGGCTGACGATGATCGGGGCGCTGGTGGCCACGGGCGCCCGCAAGCACATCAACATGGATCTGGTCACCCAGCTCGTGGCGAAGCATCGTCGCTGGCTGGCGATCGTGCCGGCCGATTTGTTTGCCGCGGTGGTCTGCGCCCTGTTGGGCATGGCGGCGGTACGGTTTGTCGGATTGCAAAAGGAAATGGAGCCGGCGGTCATCCTGAATGTGCCGCTATGGGTGTATTATGAAATCATTCCCGTCTGTCTGTTTCTGATGTCCTTCCGTTTTGTTGTTCAAGCGGCATATCTCGTGATGCATCGCGGCCAATCCGAAGCGGCGGCCCGGTCGGAGTCGGTGTTATGATGCTGGCGCTGATCGTCGGTTTGGGCGTATTGGGCGCCGCGATGTTCGCGGTGTTCGGCGCCTTGGCGCTGTGGGCCTATCAATCCGCCGGCCTGGATTCCTCGCTGGTGATTTCGGAGCTGGCCCGCCTGGCCACCCTGCCGCTGCTACGGGCGTTGCCGATGTTTGCGCTGGCCGGATATGTGCTGGCGGAAAGCAAGGCCTCCGAACGCCTGCTGCGCGTTTCGCGCGCGGCCATCGGCTGGCTGCCCGGCGGGCTGACCCTGGTGACGATCGTGTCCTGTACGCTGCTGACGGCCTTTACCGGGGCCTCGGGCGTGACGCTGGTCGCCATGGGCGGGCTGCTGCTGCCCGCGCTGTTGAAGGAAGGCTACCGGGAGCGCTTCTCGCTCGGACTGCTGACCAGCGGCGGAAATATGGGCGTGCTTTTTGTGCCGAGCCTGCCGCTGATTCTTTATGCCGTGATCGCCAATCCGATCTCGAACGAAGTGACGATCGACCGTCTGTTTATGGCCGCTCTGGCGCCCGGGTTGTTGAGCGTGGTCGCGCTGGGAATTTACGGCACGGTCATCGGAGTGCTCCACAAGATTCCCCGCTCCCGGTTTTCCCTGCGCGAGTTGATGGCTTCCATCTGGGTTGCGCGCTGGGAAATTCCTCTGCCGTTTGTTGTATTGGGCGGTATTTACGGCGGCAAGCTGGTCGTGAGCGAGGCGGCCGTGATCACGGCGGCGTACACGATGATCGTCGAAGTCCTGATTTATCGTGAGATCAAGCTGCGCGACATGGCGGCGATTATCCGCAGCAGCATGATGCTCGTTGGCGGGGTGCTTTTGATTCTGGGCATGGGCATGGCCATTACGAATTATCTGGTCGATCAGGAAGTGCCCATGAAGATTTTGGAGGCGGTCAAAACCCATGTCCATCATCCCATTCTTTTCCTGATCATCCTCAATCTGTTCCTGCTGATCGTCGGGTGCATGATGGACATTTATACGGCCATTATCGTCGTGGTCCCCTTGCTCGTTCCGATGGCGCTCGAGTTTGGAATTCACCCCATTCATCTCGGCATCATCTTTTTGGCCAATCTGGCCATCGGGTATAGTACGCCGCCCGTCGGCATGAATCTTTTCATTGCCGCCATTCGCTTCGATAAAACCATCCTGCAACTGGCCCGCGCCTCGCTTCCCTTCCTGCTGTTGCTCCTGCTGGTCCTGGCGCTGATTACTTATGTGCCGGCGTTGTCGCTGTTTAGCGTGCGGTGAGGGGAGTCTGTAACACCTCCTATTCAAGGAATAGGACCGACATGTCGATGAAAGGATCACGCATTCCAAATAATCTTTTATCCGTGGGACGCTTTGCCATCCGTGGGGCCGCTCTTTTAAGAGAAGAAGTAGCCCCACGGATGGCAAAGCGTCCCACGGATAAGGAATTATGATTCGTCAACGCAGATATCTTCTTATCCGATGGATATGCTCAAGCAACTCCCGGTCCGATTGCGCCCTCGGCCCCAAGCCCGGAGCCCGATAAAAAAAGCTGCGAGACACGCATAAAACTCTCGATAGCTGGCTGCGCGCATATTCAGGAGAGAGTCTGTTCATGATTTGCCTCCGCTGCTCGAGGGTAGGCTGAATATGCTCAAGGCTTTTTTTAAAATGTCCCGCTGCTCGCGAAGATCCTCAATCTCTCGACGGGCGGCTCTCAGGCCCTCCGCCAAGTCTTTGGGGTTTAAGGCCTCGCCGGCGCCGGCGGAAGTTCCGCCGGCCTCCAGCGTCTCCTGGCGCCATTTCGCCAGAATATTCCCCTTAATCCCAAGCTCTCGGCCCACTTCGGCACACGTCTTTCCCGTACGAATGACCCGATTGACGGCATCATTTTTGAACGTCTTGTCATATTTACGGCGGTGAATAATCTCTTTGGGTGCTTTTTCCATGACTTTTTCCTTATCAGTTAAGCACCTTGCCTGTCTATTTTTTCGGGGGAGGCTCACCTCATAATCTTAATCTTAATCGTAATCTTAATCTCATTATTGTATCGATGAAGAGATTATGATTACGATTAAGATTATGAGGGGGGAATCAGAACGGCCTACCGAAATAGACTCTAATACAATGAGCTGGTCGATGCGTCTTGAGTCATAATTACAAGGTCCCGTCTCCAAGCCCCGGCTTGTACATTTTCGACGCACGTTGGTATACTCCTTGCTAACAACCATGCCAGCATGCGTATGAATAATAACAAGTGGGCTCATCGGCGGTGGATCGTCGCTCGGGGGCGGTTTGCCGATTTCTTCAGAAACACAGCGTTTTTTACGTTTTTTTGGCTGGGGGGACTGGTCGTTTCGCAAGCCGTGTCGTTCAATGTCACGGTTTCCAATCAATATGGCCGCTCGGCGATTTCACGGGTGGGGTTGCAGTTTGTCGAGGCGACGGTGGCGGGGGGCTATGCGGATGGCGCCTTTTCGGTAACGGCGGCTGACTTGGACCAGGATGGCTCCAACGACGTAATAGGGGCGGCAAATCTTGCCTCGCGCATTTCCTGGTGGAAGTACAACGGCTCCGATTGGCTTGAAAATCCCATCGTTACCAACTTTGCTTTGCCTCGCAGTGTTTTTGCCGTCGACTTGAATACGAACGGCTCCGTCGATGTGTTGGGCGCGGGCTCGGATGGCGTGTCCTGTTGGCTTAATGGAGGAGGGGGCAGCGGGTGGTCGCGGATTAATCTGCCGTCCTTTTCGAACGGGCAATCGGCGGCGGCGGCCGATTTGGATGGGAACGGATCGCCGGACGTCGTGGCGGCATCCTACGCTCGGAACGAGGTTTCCTGCTGGCTGAATGACGGGTCGGCGTCGAACTGGACGAAGAACGTCATTTATTCTTTCACCAACGCCATGTCGGTTTGCATAGCGGATATCGATACGAACGGCGCTCTGGACGTGATTGCCGGAGCCTACAGCACGGATATGGCCAACAATATGGCTTGGTGGGCCAACGATGGATCGGGCTCCAATTGGACGAAACATGCCCTGGCCGGCGGCGTTCGCAGCGTACGTTGCGTTCAAACCGCCGATCTCAATGGCGATCAGAAGCTGGATATTATCGCCGCGGCCTACAATGGCCCGTCTCTTCAGGACGATATCGTCTGGTGGCAGAACGACGGAAGCGGCAACAGTTGGGTTCGGCATGTGGTGGCGTCCAATTTCGATTACGCCTATGCCGTCAAAGCTGCCGACATGGATGGCAATGGCTTCGTGGACCTGGTGGCGGTTTCGTATAACACCGCGACGAATCTGGCGTGGTGGGAAAACGACGGAAGCGGCGCCAACTGGACGTTTCGCACGATCGATCCTTTGTTTCCCCGTGCCGTGGCCGTCGATGTGGTCGAACTTAATAATGACGGCCGCCTGGATATCGTAGGCGCGTCCTATGATTTGGATACGATCAAGTGGTGGAAAAATCAGGATCAGTACGGGACGTACGATTCGGTGTCCGCGCCTGTGGGAACCTTGATCTATCCGGCTGGCCGCCGTTTGGCCGGAATCAGCCTGACCAATTCGATTGCTGAGGCGACTACCCAATACGTGTGCCGAGGGTGGACGGGGGCGGGGAGCGTCATTTCGGCCGGCACGGCCACCAATACCGGCGTTTTTATTCTGACGAACGACACGTCGATCGCCTGGCTATGGGAAACCCAATACTATCTGGATATCGCCCCGCAGAATTCCAACGGATTGGTCGGCGTGGCTGCCGGCTGGAAAACCTCCGGTTCGGTTACGAGCGTCCTGGCGGGTCCGGCGATCGGTTACTTTTTCTCCGGCTGGTCCGGCGATGTGGCCGCTACGCAGACGAACAACAACCCGCTGATCCTGACTAATGACGGCCCTCGCGCCGTCCGGGCCCAGTTCAGTCCGTTGGTCTATACCATTACCACGATTCCCGGCACGAACGGAACCATTTATCCGACCGGCGAGGCTACCGGACGCGTGCAAGTGGCCTATGGTGCGAGCCGGTCCTTCGAGCTTCTTCCTGCGACGGGTTACCGGGTGGCTGCGGTTTACATCGACGGCGTATTCAACGGCCTCGGCAACATGCAGAGTTTTATGAATGTACGCAGCAATCATCTGTTGGAAGCCGCCTTCGAACCGGATTCTTATTATCTGTATATAGACAGTTCGTATGGTTCGCCGTCTCCTGTGGGCACGAACGAGTATTCGGGAGGCGACGCGGTGGCCTGCACGATCGCCGGCTCGCCGATTTTGAATGGAGTGACGCAACGCGTCATTTGCACCGGTTGGACCGGAACCGGCAATGCGCCGCCTTTCGGAAGCGACACCAACACCGGGTCGTTTACGATCTGGGAGGAATCGTCGGTTTCCTGGCATTGGAAGATCCAGTACTGGCTCGAGGTGTCGGCTTCGAACGGCACGGTCGACATGGCCAGCCAATGGCGGGACGATGGAACCCAGGTGACTCTGACCGCGACGCCGTCCAACGGATATCGCTTTGCGGGGTGGATCGGCGATGTTCCCGGTCATCGCACCAACGACAATCCCATGGGCATGAGCATGGATCGGGCCCGCTACGTGACGGCGCAGTTTAGCACGAATCTGTGCCGGATTTCCGCCTCCTCCGCAGCGGGTGGGGGCATCGCTCCGACGGGAACCGTCTATGTTCAACCCGGCGGCTCGACCTCCTTCACGGTTTCTGCGTCCGCCGGATATCGGATCGAAGCCCTCACGGTTGACGGCCAATCCGTGGCGGTCACCAATCCCTACGCGATATCCTATCTCGCCTTTACCAATGTAATCACGGATCACAGCATCAGCGCTTCCTTCGCTAGCGATCAATACCGGTTGCTGATCGGCAGCGCCTACGGCACGCCCATTCCGGCGGCCGGGATTTATTCTGTCCCCAATTATTCGACGCAGACGTGTGCGGTGGCCGGCTCTCCGATTATTGACGGCGGTACGCAGTTGATGTGCCTGGGCTGGACGGGTTCCGGAAGCGCTCCGCATGCCGGCTTGGAAACCAATACCGGCCCCTTTGTGGTGACCAACGATTCCACGGTGATTTGGAAATGGCAGACGCAGTACTATTTGACGCTGGAGGCCACCAACGGCAGCGTCAATCTCAGCAACAATTGGTATCTGGCGGGGGCGGGCGCTACGATCGTTCCAACCCCGGTCTCGAATTATTGGTTCAGCCATTGGTCCGGCGATGTGCCCTTGGGGCAGTCGAACGCCAATCCGCTGGCTGTCCTCATGGATCAGGCGCGCAGCTTGACGGCGAATTTTGCTAGCAACCGGCCCATCATCACAGCTACGGCGGGGCCGAATGGAGTCATTGCTCCCTCCGGCGAGGTAACGTTGGTTTACGGCGGCAGCACGAATTTCCTGATCGTTCCGGATGCCGGCTATCGGGTATCGACCGTTCAAGTGGACCAAGTGTCGATCGGGCGCGTAGGGCAATATTCCTTTGCGAATGTGCGCAGCAACCGGACCATTCAGGCGGCGTTCGAGCTGGATACCTACACGCTGACGATGGTCAGCGATCATGGCGTCACGGATCCCGCCACCGGGATCTGGACTTTGGCGTCGATGAGCAATGTTGTTGCGAGCGTGACGACTTCCCCGGTAGGCGACAGCCTGACGCAGTTTGTCTGTCGCGGTTGGACCGGCGGCGGCAGCGTTCCGGCCAGCGGCACGACGCTCAACGTCAGTTTTACGATCGCCACCAATTCCACGCTGACCTGGAACTGGCACAGCCAGTATTGGCTGCAAACGGCGAATGGGCCGAACGGAACCGTCGACGTCAACAATGCCTGGTTCGAGGCCGCCACCAACGCGACGATCACGGCCATTCCCAACAGCGATTACCGGTTTCACAAGTGGACCGGGGATGTGCCGACCACACAAACCAATCAGAACCCCTTGGTCCTGACCATGGATCAGGCTCGTTCCGTAATGGCTCATTTCAGCACGAACCGGTGTTTCATTTCCGCCTCCGCCGGTGGAGGAGGGGTCATTTCTCCCAGCGGCGTCGTGAGCGTTTTGCCCGGCAACAATTCCACCTTTGTGATGACGCCCGATCCGGGATACCGATTAACCAACATCGTGGTGGATGGCGCCGCGGTTGCGCTCACCAATCTCTACGTGTTCACACAGGTGATCAACGACCATTCCATTCGTGCGGAATTCACGTTGGATGTTTACGACCTGGTGGTGGCCAGTTCCCTTGCGATGGTTTCGCCTCCGCCGGGAACGAACGTGTATGTCGCGGGGAGCAATATCGTCTGCATGGCCACCAATTCGCCGGTGGTCAATGGCCAAACCCAATATGTCTGCCGGGGCTGGACCGGTTACGGCTGTGTGCCAGCAGCAGGTTTGACCACGAATAGCGGATATTTTGTAATCACCAATCAATCCGGCATCGCTTGGAACTGGCAGACGCAATACTGGCTTTCCGTCTCGTATACCTCCTATGGCACCGTGGACGTCAACAGCGCCTGGACGACCGCCGGCACGAGCGTTATCCTGCGGGCGCAGCCGAATGTCGACGCACGTTTCGTGCAATGGGCGGGGGCTGTGCCGTCGAATCAATTGACGCAAAATCCCCTCACGCTGACCATGAATGCGGCCCGCTCGGTTCAGGCCGAGTTCAGCACCAACTATTGCCTCATTACGGCCACCGCCGGCGACAATGGAACGATCGATCCTTCGGGGGTGATTCCGGTGATTCCGGGGGCGACGGCCTCTTTCACCATGTCTCCCGCCACCAACTATCGCGTGGATGAAGTCATCGTTGACGGCGTATCGAGCGGAAGCCCGTCCTCGTATGCGTTTGCGACGGTAAACGCGGATCATACGATCAGCGTTTCGTTCGAGCCGGACCTCTACGACCTGACCATCGAAAGCGCCCACGGCGCGGTCGTTCCGTCCAACGGCGTCTATGCGCTATTGCGGGGGAGCAATATGGCTTGTTACGTCGAGGAAACGCTCGTTTTGGACGGCTTCTCGCGCTATCTGTTGCTGGGGTGGACGGGCTCCGGCAGCGTCCCGACCTCGGGAACGGCGCAAAGCACGGGCTTTTTCACGCTGACTACGAATACCGAAGTTGCCTGGAATTGGCGCACGCAATACTATCTGGACGTGGCGGTCGAGGGAACCAATGGAACCGTCGATCAAGTCAACGGTTGGTTTAACGACGGCTCCAACCTCGTCATCACGGCCACGCCCATAACGCCGGGTTTCCGCTTCGGCGGCTGGCAGGGCGATGTGCCCTCGGCCCAGTCGAACTCGTCGCGCATCACGCTGTCCATGGACCAACCCCGATCCATCGTCGCCACCTTCAGCACCAACCCGTGCCGGATCGTCGCCACGTCCTCGCAAAACGGACAGGTGGTCCCGTCCGGCACCAATTGGGTGAATCCCGGCGCCGGCATCGTCTTCACCAACGAACCCTCAACCCATTGCATGGTGGCGTATATGATCGTCGACGGCCTCTACGTACCGGCCGACGGCGTTTACGCGTTTACCAACGTCATCGAAGACCACACCCTGCACACCGTGTTCGACATTGCCCCCGTGTCCCTCCTGATCGGCAGCGATCTGACGTTCGCTCGGAGCGATCCGCCGATGGGTTTGTCCTCCTACACATGGAACAGCGCGATCGAATGCCGCCTGACCAACTCGCCGCTGCTGCGGGGGCGCAGCAAATTCGTCTGTTCGGGCTGGACCGGCTCCGGCAGCGTTCCGGCGTCCGGCGTCAGCGTGACGACCGGCGTGTTTTCCATAACGAACGATTCCTCGATCATGTGGAATTGGCAGACGCAGAATTATTTCGCGGTTGAGGCCCTTCCTCCCCGCGGCAGTTTCGTTCCAGCCAGCGGTTGGTATAGTGTGGGGTCCACCTTGCTGGTAACGGCCAACAACGATCCGTATTGGTATTTCACGGGCTGGACCGGCGAAACGAATGGCTCCACGGTCGTTTCGACCAACCAACTGCTCCTGCCCATGGATCAGCCGCGCACCATTGAAGGTCTCTTCTCGCCCGATCTGGCGCCGTATCGAACGCCGCTTTGGTGGCTGGCGTCCTACGGGCTGACCAATCCGTCGTTTGCCGTCGCGGAACTCGCCGATCAGGATTTCGACGGCATGCTCTCGTGGCAGGAATACGTCACCGGCACCGATCCGACGAATGCGGCAAGCTACTTCGCCGTCAATCCCATCGGCAGCGCGAGCAGCGACCACATCATGATCCGCTGGCCCAGCGAAATCGGACGACTCTATTCCGTCAGCCTCTCCACCAATGTCCTGGCAGGGGGCTGGACCCTCGCGCCGGGCTTCATCGACTTGTCCGGCACGGGCGGCATCATGAGCTTCACCAACGCCGCCACGGATATTCTGTTCCATCGCGTCCGCGTCGAAATGGCGCCGTGATGGGCGGTTGTTATCCGTACGGTCTTTTTATGTGAAACGATAACTTATCGATTTGCCGGTGGATTCACATTTTGGAGGGTCGCGCTCCGTCGCGACCGTGGTCCTGATGATTTATTGGCCCGGAGAAGATGGATTCCAACGAATGAAGCCCTGTCTTTTATACACAGATTCTCCAAGAGAGTCCGGCATTCAAACGAGTCCTCATTCCTTATCCGTGGGAAGCTTTGCCATCCGTGGGGCCACTCTTTTAGGAGAAGAAGTAGCCCCACGGATGGCAAAGCGTCCCACGGATAAAGGAATATTTGGACTGCGTGATCCTTTCATCGCCATGTATATCCTGTTCCTGGAATGGAAGTTGTTACAGATCATCCTTAAATGAAATCTGTGTATAAGAGACAGGCTTACGCCCTGTCTTTTATACACAGATTTGAGGCAGTCATTTTCTGCAAGGCCTTCGGATGAAACTATTCTGGTGAAACAACAGGTGGCCCGGCTTCTCCCTGCCCGCAACGCTTCGCGTAGCGATGCACAGGCGGGCGAAGACGGGCTCTTCGGGTCCTGAAGCCGCGTTACGCCCGCCTACATGGCTACGCCACGTTGCGGGCAGGGAGAACGCGGCCCACCTACAGAAGCCAGCCCTTCTCATGCTTACAGATGAATTCCGTGCCATCAATCTGTGTATAAAAGACAGGGCTTACGCCGGCGGCTACGTAGCCGCGTCCGTAAGGACGTGGATTCTTTTATTCATATGCCAAGCGTCGTCGACCCTGCGAATGAATCTCTGGCTGAGCGCCGCGTCCAAATCCGCCTTCGGCAAAGAGGTGGAAGTGGTTATTAGAAAATTCACCTACAAACCTTAGCCTCGCGGCTTGTTTCCGCCGATCGAAAAAAAAGGACGCCCCGAACTTGTCGGGGCGCCCTTTTACGGCCATGTACTTGGCCTTTCAGATGCGAACTACCGCGTCACTCTGATGCGAACGGTTTCCGAATCCGTTCCGCCGCGGTTGTCGCGGACCGTAAAGGTCACGTAGTGATAGCCCACCTGGGACGAGGTCGGCCTCCACGAGAACGTACGGTTGACGAAGGTCGCGCCCGCAGGCAGAGGCGAGGCGCTGTATGTGAGGCTGTCGCCGTCCGGATCGGATCCGGAAACGGTGAAGCTCAACAGCTTCGTGCGACGCACGCTCTTGCTGCCGATCGTATTGAGGACCGGGGCATGATTGACGCTGCTCACCGTGATGACGATCGTCTCCGAGTCCGTAGCGGTCCCGTCGGAACAGGCGATGGTGACCGTATGAGTCCCCACTTGGCTCGACGTCGGCGTCCAGGTGAAGGTTCCGTTGGTGGCAAGCATCGCGCCCGAGGGCAACGATGTGGCGCTGTAGATCAACGCCTGGCCGTCGGGATCGGACCCGGTAGCCGAGAACGTCAACGCACTGCCTTCCGCGACGGACTGGTTGCCGATCGGATTCAGCACGGGCGCTTGGTTCACATTGGCGACGGTGATCGTAATGGTCTCGGCGTCCTGCGCCGCGCCGTCGGAAACCGTGAAGGTCACGGTGTAGACGCCGGCTTGGGCATAGGACGGGGACCAGTAGAACGTTCCGTTGGTGGTGAACGACGCGCCCGAGGGCAGCGGCGCGGCGTTGAAGAACAACGCCTGGCCGTCGGGATCGGACCCGGTAGCCGAGAACGTCAACGCACTGCCTTCCGCGACGGACTGGTTGCCGATCGCGTTCAGCACGGGCGCTTGGTTTACATCGGCGACAGTGATCGTAATGGTCTCGGCGTCCTGCGCCGCGCCGTCGGAAACCGTGAAGGTCACGGTGTAGACGCCGGCCTGGGCATAGGACGGGGACCAGGAGAACATTCCGTTGGTGGTGAAGGACGAGCCCGAGGGCAGCGGCGCGGCGTTGAAGAACAACGCTTGGCCGTCGGGATCGAACCCGGTAGCCGAGAACGTCAACGCGCTGCCTTCCGCGACGAACTGGTTGCCGATCGGATTCAACACCGGCGCTTCGTTGGGAGTCGCCACCGTCACCGTCATCGTTTGATATACGGTGACGTCCCCGTCCGAGGCGGAGAAGGTCAACACGTGATCGCCTGCTTGCTCCGTAGTCGGCCTCCATAAGAAATACACGGTTTGGGGATACGGCATGCCCGGTATGGGCGAATATGCGTTGGCCGACAAGTACGCTCCGTCCGGCAGCGGCGAAACCCCAAAGGTCAGTACATCGTTGTCGTCGTCCATGGCCGTTATGTTCAAGCTGACCTGACACAATTCGGGAGGCCAGCACGATTCGTCCAGGTTGATCGTGTAGTTGGTGATGGGTTCCAGGACTGGCGTGCGATTCAGCACTGTGACCACGGCGGTATGGGAGGTGGAAAACAGACCATCTGAGGCCGTGAACGTGATCGGATAGACGCCGGCCTGATCGGAGGCCGGAATCCAGTAGAAGTTTCCGTAGGGAAGAATCGTGTCATTATTGTCGACAATACACGAAGCGCCGGCGGGAACGCCTGACGCCGTGAGCGTTATTGGATCGGCATCCGGATTCATGGCCTCAAAAAAGGCGTTGTAGTATTCGCCCTTATAGAGCGTGGCATCCTGCGGCGGGTACATGATGCTGGGCGGCGCCCCTGCCGTGCGCTGACGTCCAGTGAAGTGTCCATCATGCTTGTAGCAGGGCCAGTTCAGCAAATGAGGTTTGTACGGGCCGGTCAGATTCCACACGTAAACATACCCCAGATCGTCGCCGGCGAGCAGTTCCAGCAAGCCGTCGCCGTCCACGTCGTCCAGCACCAACCGATTGCCGCCCTTGGCATTGGCGCCCATGCTCACTTCCCAGAGCAAGTTGCCGGCGGCGCTGAAGGCCGCAATGCCGTTCTCGCCCCTGCAAACCACGATTTCGGGAGCGCCGTCGCCGTTCACATCGGCAACCACCGGTGCGTTATGGTGCATGCCGCCGCCCAAGCTTTGAGGCCAACCCGCCACGGGCGTGGCGTCATGGTGATAGGCGTACAGCTTCTCGTCGCCTTCCGTTCCCCCGGGCAACGCGTATTCCGCCGTGAAGACGATTTCCAAATCGAGATCGCCATCCAAATCCGCCAAGGCAATCTCGTTCACATCGCTGCGGTCGACGGTGATGGGCCAGCCAGGGACCGGGAGCAGCAGGCGGTTCCAATATTCGCCGAGGACATCGTAGGCATAGACATGTCCGTCCGATCCTCCCACGACGATTTCTCGATCGCTGAAGTAACCCACCGCATCGCTGTCGTTGTCGATGTCGCCAAGGGCCACGGAAACGCCGATATCTTCGATTTGAGGCGGATCTCCCATGATCTGTGGATAGCCGAAGGAGTTGAATATCCCCAGACCATATTGTTCGGTGGCGAAGTAGAAGGATGCCTCATGATCGTCATTCACGGACGGAGCCATCCGATTCAGCAGATCCGAAGCGGGCAGGTCGGCGTCCAATGCGATCGGCCATCCTTCTTGCACCTGGCCATCCGGATTGAGCAGGCAGAGGTAGGTGCTGTTCACCCCGTCCGCGTAGCGATTGCAGGCATTCGCGACGAGACCTTTGTATTGAGGGTAGTCGCGTTCGTCCACAACGATCGGAGAACAACTCCGCGCATACTCTCCGCCCGGGGGGAGGGGGATTCTTGCCGGCCAGCCCATGGGCAAGGCGCCCTCCAAGCTGTACGCATAGAACAAGCCGCCGTTGGTCCCATCCAACTGCATGTTCGTAACCAACTCGTCCGTGTTGTTCCCGTCCAGGTCGACGGCGGTAATGGGGTAGTAGAGCGGATCGGCTCCCACTTCCCATTGATTCAGCAAAGAACCGGTGGCGCTATACACGCTGATACTCGTACCCAAGGCCACAACAACCCGTCGGCTGCCGCCCGCCGCGTTCGCAACGCTCACATAAGGCTTGTGAAAAGCATTGCTGACTCCTTCAATATTCTCGACCCATACCGGCCATCCGGCCGCCGGGGCCGGAGCTTGACCGCGCGCAGGAACCCCACTCAGGGCTCCCAGCATCGCGACAACGCACATCTTGCGCAGAAACGTTATATTTAACTTCACAACTTTCCCCTTATTTTGATGTTCAATGGAATCGGACAAGTCCGACTTCCCCTTGTGGATTCGCTTCTTACGATTACAACTCGACCCTCAACACCTCCTTTCGTTGCTGTTTTGGACTTAATTCGTATGCCAATAGTGAACTAGAGGCATACTAGCGCGCTGTCGATTGAGTTTATTTAGAAATTTCTAAACGTTCAAGATGAAAAAGTGAAATAAATGCAAAATATTAAGGGATGGTGCTTGGCGATCCTATCTCAGGTCGTCCGTCATCGCGATCCGGAGAGGCGATCGCGGGTATATGATAAGCAGCATCAATCAATCTTGACTTTCTGAATGATAAACCGTATCAATACATCCGGTTTTGTTGTGGCGGTTTTCAACAAGGAGTTTTCATGAAGTGCGTTCGCCTCTTGGAGCTGGTGCTGGTTTTTAGCTTCGCCGTCTGGGCTCGGGGACAGGAAAGCGAGCCGAACGGCCTGCGTAGGGCCATCGTCGAAGGATTGCCCATTCAATACTCCGAGGGACTCGTCGTGTCCAATGCGGCTGGCGAAGCGGCCTCCTTCGTTCAACCCCGCGTCACGAAGGTTGCCCCCCTTGAAATCTATGTTTCGACGGAAGGTTCTCATGTGCATCCGTACACGAACTGGGCCACGGCCGCCACCAATATCCAGGCGGCGGTGGATGTTGGCGCGAATGGAACCACGGTGTGGGTCAGCAATGGGATGTATACGCTGACGATGCCCATCGAATTAACCAATGCGATCACGTTGAGCAGCGTAAATGGAGCATCGAATACGATGGTCGACGGAGCCCATACGACGTCATGCATTCGAGTGAGGCATCCTCAGGCGAGGATCTTGGGCTTGACGATACAACGTGGAGCCGCGTGGGCTCCCGGAGCCGGAGTGTATCTTGAGCAGGGAGGTTTGATCCAGGATTGCGTGGTGGTGTCCAACCGAAGCTTCCAGGAATTGTGGGCGGCCACTAATACGGGTGTAGGGGGTGGAATTTATGCAGGCCCTGGCGCCACCGTTGCGCATTGCCGGATAGGCTGGAATATCGCGGGGTTAGCAGGTGGAGGCGTCTTTGCCAGTGGTGCGGTCGTACGCGCCTGCACCCTGAATCGAAACTTTGCGGAAGGTTCCGGGGGTGGGATCTCGGCCTGTTCAAGATCATGGGTCGAAAATTGCATCGTTACAGGCAATCTCGCTACTCAAGATCATTTCGATGGGGGGAGCTATGGTATCGGAGGGGGAATCGAACTGTTAGGCAGCACGGCTCGCAACTGTGTTGTTTTTCGAAACTATAGCGGGTGTGTGGGAGGTGGTATGGCTTGTATAAATGGCAGTGCGGCCGAAAATTGCACGGTAATGGAAAATACAGCGGTATCGAAATCCGCCTCTTCTTACTTCTCAGGTGTAGGAGGCGGGGTCTGCTCCTGGGAGAGCGATGTGCGCAATTGCATCATCTTGAACAACAGCATGGGGCCCGTGCTTCTCGCAGGCGACGATGAGATTATCAATTGTGCCGGCAGCGGATTTGTGCATTGCTGTTCGTCCCCTCTACTTAATGGCCTAGGCAACGTCGCCGGCGATCCCGGCTTCGTCCATGTCGCACAAACCAATTTCAACCTGACCATGGGATCGCCCTGTCTGGATGCGGGAATGAACCTGTCCTGGATGGATTCAGCTTTCGATTTCGCGGGCGCCGCGCGCATTAATCATGGAATCGTAGACATCGGCGCCTACGAGTACGATTTCGACTCCGGATCGCTGCGAGGAGCTTTGCGGGCCGATCGTACGAAAGGCGTGACGCCGCTTCAGGTGGAACTGAGGGCCTTGATCGCAGGCGTTGGGACGGAGCCGTTGTTGTATCGATGGGACTTTGACGGCGATGGGATCGTCGATCGCGAAGGCTACGATTTAATGGCTGTTTCTTACGAGTATCCGCAGCCTGGCCATTATTCGGCATCCCTGACGTTGAGCCAGGGCCTGGGTGCGCCGGTCGTCATTTCGAACTTGAGCCTGTACAGCGCGCCGGCTTTCATCCATGTCTCGCCGTCTGGACAAAACACCTTCCCATTCACCAACTGGATCATGGCGGCCACCAATATTCAGACGGCGGTCGATGTGGGGGTTAGTGGGAGTCGGGTGTTGGTAACCGGAGGATTGTATCGCATCGCTTCAAGCATCCGCGTTACGAATGGCATTTGGCTCTGTGGTATGAATGGCGCCGCCTCCACGCTGGTCGAAGGGGTCTATAGCAATCGATGCTTTTATTTGAATCACACCGGCGCCGTGCTGGAAGGATTTACCATCCGCAAGGGCTACGAAAAATATGAAGATGGCGGAGGCGTACTGTGCAAGAGTGGAATGGTTAAGCGTTGTATTCTTGTCGACAATCAGGCGGATTGGGGCGGGGGAATCTACCTGATGGGCGGACGGGCGGAGGACTGCCTGGTTTACAGCAATGCGGCCCGTTGTGGCGGGGGCATCTATTTCCGCTATGACGGAGTTGGGCAAAATTGCCTGGTGTACGGCAACCGTGCCGCCTATGGCGGCGGAGTTTACTGCTTCAACGGCGGACGGGTCCAGAATTGCACGATCAGCGGCAACTGGGCCACGAATGGCGGCGGTTTGGCGACGTACCATGGCGGGGCGGCGGCGAACACTATTCTGACCGGTAATTACGGCTCCAATGGCCTCAACTATTTCATTGAAGGATACCCTGCCGCCTGGAGCTACTGCTGTGCATACCCGCTTCTTTCGGGCGCAGGATCTCTGAACGCCGATCCTCAATTTGTCGACGCAACGGCCCGAGATTATCATTTGCAAGCCGGCTCTCCCTGCGTGGATGCCGGACATACGGAGGTGTTTCCCTCGTTCGACTTGGATGGGCTGCCGCGACCGCTGGACGGCCATGCTGACGGCGCGCCTCGGTGCGATATCGGCTGCTACGAATTCATGCATGCGCTGGCGGATAGCGATGGGGATGAATTGGTGGATGCCAACGAACTGGCGATGGGGAGCAGTCCGACGCTCTGGGACTCCGATGCCGACGGCTCGGGCGATGGGGACGAACGGATCGCCGGCACGGATGCCTGCGATGGGCAGTCGGTGTTCGCCTTGCGAGCCGGCGAATCGTCGCCGGGCGAGGACTCGATCATTCGCTGGCCCAGCGCTCCAGGTCGAACTTACACCCTGAGCCGGACGACCAATTTGCTGAACGGTTTTTCCGTGCTGGCCGTAGACCTTCCCGCCACCCCGCCGGAGAATTGCTATACGGACGCGGTCATGCAGAGCGGATTTCAAGCCTATCAGGTGAAGGTGCATGAGTAGATTCGCTGTCATCGGTGCATCCATCTGACAGAGGCCACGGCCTTGCGGACGCGGCTGCGCAGCCGTCGGCGCAAGTGGATGCTTTTTAGCGACAGCCTTCGAACGAGGGCCGTTCAAGACGCCTCCCGGCGATTACTGATTTCCATCTTCGTGGTTTACAATAACCTCGTATTCCGCTATTCCTGCAATACACCATCCCGATGGCGTTCAGTAAAACGAAGAAGGAAGCACCAATGAGCTGCGAATATGACTTGGATCATGGATGCCTGACGTGCCGCTTTGGCCGTCACATCAACAGCGGCAACTGCTCGCAAATTTCCAAAGATCTGGCGGCACGGCTGTCAGCGGCATCGCAGGGCGGGGGGGAGCCCATTCGGGATGTCGTGTTCGAGCTGGCCCAGACGGATTATGTTTCCTCGGTCTTCATTCGCCTGGTGATGACCACGCTTAAAAAGATGGGCAAGGAACACTTCCGCGTCGGCAACATGAATCCGTTCATCAAGGATTTGTTTGCGACCTCCGGCCTGGATCAATTGCTGGGGAGCGACAGCTCCATCCAATGCATGATGCATGAAATTCGCGTTTTCCCTCCGTCCGCGTCGTTTGTTCAGCAGGCGCGGGTCGGCTCCAAAGCGGATTACGAGGCGCTCTACAAAGAATCCATCGAGCAGCCCGACGAGTTTTGGGGCCGGCAGGCCCGCGAGCATTTGGTGTGGAGCACGCCCTTCGATCAGGTGTGCGAGTGGACCCCGCCCAACGTTAAATGGTTCGCCGGAGGCCAGCTCAACGCCAGCGTCAATTGCCTGGATCGGCATCTGTCCACGCCGTGCGCCAATAAAGCCGCGCTCATCTGGGAAGGCGAACCCGGCGAGGAGCGCGTGCTTACCTACCGGCAGCTTCATCGCGAGGTTTGCCTCTTTGCGAATGTGCTCAAGCAAAACGGCGTTGGCAAAGGCGATCGCGTGCTGATCTACATGCCCATGGTTCCCGAAACCGTGGTGGCCATGCAGGCCTGCGCCCGGCTCGGCGCCATTCATTCCGTGGTGTTCGGCGGGTTTAGCGCCCAGGCGATTGCCGACCGCATTCACGATTGCCAGGCCAAGCTGGTGCTCACGGCCGACGGCGGCTTTCGTCGCGGCTCCGTCGTCGCGCTCAAGCCGCAGGTCGATGAGGCGCTGCGCTTGCAGAATGCCGAAGGCCATCCGCTGACCGCCTCCGTTCAGAAGGTGGTCGTGCTGCGCCGCGCACAGAACAAAATCGACATGGCGCCGGGCCGCGATGTGTTCTGGGACGATGAAATAAAAATGGTCAACGCAGATTGTCCCGCCGAACCCGTGGACAGCGAACACCCTCTTTTCATTCTCTATACCAGCGGGTCCACGGGAAAACCCAAAGGCATTTTCCACAGCACCGGCGGCTACCTGCTCGGCGCCAAGCTGACGCATCAGTACATCTTCGATCTGAAGGAGACCGACGTCTTCTGGTGCACGGCCGATGTGGGGTGGGTCACCGGGCACAGCTATGTGGTCTACGGTCCGCTGGCCAACGGCGCCACCTGCCTGCTTTACGAAGGCGCGCCGAACCATCCCGATCCCGCCCGCTACTGGCGCCTCATCGAAAAGTATGGCGTTTCCATTTTCTACACGGCGCCCACGGCCATTCGCGCTTTCATGCAGTGGGGCGACCAGTGGCCCGCCCAGCATGACCTTTCGTCGTTGCGGTTGCTCGGTACGGTCGGCGAACCCATCAATCCGCAAGCCTGGATCTGGTATCATGAAATCATCGGCGGCAAGCGCTGCCCGATCGTGGATACCTGGTGGCAAACCGAAACCGGGGCCATTATGATTGCCCCCATGCCCGGCGCGATCTCCGCCAAGCCCGGGTCCGCCACGCGGCCCTTCTTTGGGGTGGAGCCCCAGGTAGTGGATGCTCAAGGCCAGCCGGCCCCCGCGAATGCCGGCGGCTCCCTGGTCATCCGCCGCCCCTGGCCCAGCATGTTGCGCGGCATTTGGGGCGATCCCGCCCGCTATGAGATGACCTATTGGTGCGACTATCCGGGCCGCTATTTTACCGGCGACGGCGCGCGTTGCGACGAGGACGGCTACTTCTGGGTGATCGGACGCATCGACGATGTACTCAACGTCTCCGGCCACCGCATCGGCACCGCCGAAGTCGAAAGCGCGCTCGTCAGCCACAAAGCCGTGGCCGAGGCCGCCGTGGTCGGGCGTCCCGACGACATCAAGGGATCGGTCGTTGTCGCGTTTGTCACGTTGAAATCGAGTGCGCAACCCAGCCCCGATCTTTGCGAAGAATTGCGCCGGCATGTCGCCGGCGAGTTGGGCGTCGTCGCCCGGCCCGAGGAAATCCGTTTTGCCGAGGCGCTCCCCAAAACCCGGTCCGGCAAAATCATGCGCCGCCTCCTTAAACAAGTCGCCGCGGGAGTTGAAGTCCAGGGCGACACCACCACGCTCGAAGATTTCGGGGTGTTAGCGAAACTCAGCGCCGACGATTAACGACGTATTGGGATCGTTATGAAGATAACCCGGCATAGCCTCCAGAAATCAATCCTGCGCGTCGCGTTGGCGGTTGTCGCCGTCGTGCTCGTTGCTTGGGTCCTCATCGCGCAGCCGACCTGGGCGCATAATCGGCGGTCGGCAGAGCGTGTGAGTTCGGGCCGACTTGAAGCTCATGTTCGGATGCTGTCTGAAACGTATTGCCCAAGGAATTGGCTGCAAACCCAAAATCTTGACCGATGTGCCGCGTACATTGCCGGGGAGCTGATCCGAGCCGGCGCCTCCGTCGAAGACCAGTTGTTCAAAGTGGGGGATAGTCAATATCGGAACGTAATTGGCCGGTTTGGAAAAAGTGGCCAGGGAAAAGTGGTTGTGGGAGCCCATTACGATTCCTACGGCGATACGCCCGGGGCCGACGACAACGCCAGCGGTGTGGCGGCGTTTATTGAACTGGCTTATCTTCTTGGACGCAATCCCTTGCAAGGAGAAGTTGAACTGGTCGCGTATGCTTTGGAGGAACCTCCCTTTTTCAAAGGTCCACAAATGGGCAGTTCCTTTCATGCGCAGCGGCTTGCAGAACAAAACGAATCCATCAAAGGCGTTCTTGTCTTCGAGATGGTTGGATATTTTCAGGACGACCTCTTCACTCAATCGTATCCAAGCCTGCTTTTACATATTATGTATCCCCATCGGGGCAACTTCATCGGGGTCGTTGGAAAATCGGATCAAGGAGATTGGATCAAGGCCGTGAAGGCCGGTATGAAAAATGCCACGAGTTTGCCCGTGTTTTCCATTCGTGCCCCTGCCATGCTGCCTGGGGTGGATTTCTCCGATCATCTTAATTACTGGAAACATGGGTTCCCAGCGGTGATGATTTCGGATACGGCCTTTTATCGAAACAAAGCGTATCATACGGCGAACGACACGCTCAATAGGCTGGATTTTGATCGACTAGGCAAAGTGGTCGTTGCCGTCTTTGAGGCCATCAAAAAAATAGACGCCCCCCCCCAGTCAGGAATCCCATGAAAATATTGTCGCGCCTCTTTAAAAACAACAAAAAATGGGCCGCGGAGACGTGTGCTTCCAACCCGGAATTCTTTTCCCGGCTTGTCGCGCAGCAGGCCCCCGAATACCTATGGATTGGGTGTTCCGACAGCCGGGTTCCTGCAAACGAAATCGTTGGATTGCAGCCGGGCGAGTTGTTCGTCCATCGGAATATCGCCAATCTGGTCATTCACACGGATATGAATTGCCTTTCGGTTCTTCAATATGCGGTGGACCTTCTCAAGATCAGGCATGTGATCGTCTGCGGGCACTACGGATGCGGCGGCATCAAGGCGGCGATGGCCGACAAGCCGCATGGGCTGGTGGACAATTGGTTGCGGCATGTTCGCGATATCCACCACCGGCATGAAAGAAAGTTAAATGTGATTTCGAGCAAACCCGAACGGCTACGACGGCTGTGCGAATTGAATGTGGTCGAACAGGTCATCAATGTCGGCAACACGACGATTGTTCAGGATGCCTGGGGCCGCGGACAAGAAGTCGCCATCCATGGTTGGGTCTACGATATTGCCGATGGATTGTTGAAAGATCTGGCGGTGAGCATCACGTCCTTTAAGGAATGGGATGCTCTGCAGAAGAACAGATAGTTTTTCAAGCCTCCATGCCTGGCGGAGCTCTCAAAAAAGGACCGCAGGCATTCTTGCCTGCGATGTGCGGCCAGGCCCTGATCAATCCGGGGTGAAGATGGCCGCCGTCATCGATTTGAAGCGGCGCGGATCGATCGCATATTTGGCCACGCGCAGGCCCATGACCCGCTCGGTCAGGCCCAGGCGGCGGGCGGCGGCGGCCATATTGCCGCGCGTCAGCTTCAAGGTGTCGACGAGGATTTCCTTTTCCAACGCGTTCAGGGCCGATTCCAGGCGGCCTTCCGGCTCGGTGCCGCTGGCCTCGGCGGTTTGCAGGCTGGGGGGCAGATGGTGGCCGTGGATGACGCCGTCGCGGCTGAGCAGGATGGCGCGTTCGATGCAGTTTTCGAGTTCGCGGACGTTGCCGGGCCAGTGGTAGGCCATGAGCATGTCGATGGCGGGCGTCGAGATGCGGCGAACGCTGCGGTGACGGGTCTGGGTGTATTTCTCCACAAAATGATCCGCCAGCAGAATGATGTCGGTTTTGCGCTCGCGCAGCGGGGGAACAAAGATCGGAAATACGTGCAGCCGGTAATACAGATCTTCGCGGAAGCGGCCTTCGCGAATGAGCTTATCCAGATCGCGGTTGGTCGCGGCGATCACGCGCACGTTGGCTTTCAGCGTATCGCCCCCGCCGACCCGCTCGAACTCGCGTTCCTGCAGCACCCGCAGGAGCTTCACCTGGGTGGCGCCGGACAGATCGCCGATCTCGTCGAGAAAGATGGTTCCGCCTTCCGCCAGTTCGAAGCGTCCCTTGCGCTGGGCGAGGGCGCCGGTGAAGGCGCCTTTCTCGTGGCCGAAGAGTTCGCTTTCGATCACGCCTTCCGGCAGGGCGGCGCAGTTGACGCGGATGAAGGGGCGTCCGGCCCGCGGGCTGCTGTAATGCAGCGCATGGGCGACCAATTCCTTGCCCACGCCGCTCTCGCCGAGAATCAACACCGTCGCGTCGGAGCCCGCCACCTGCTCGATCAGGCTGTAGACCTTGCTCATGGCGTGCGAGTTGCCGATCATATTGGCGGGCTTGAACCGGGCGCCGAGCTGTTCCTGAAGATTCGCGTTCTCCGCCTCCAGCCGCGCAATCTGCTCCCGCGATTCCCGGCGCAACTTTACCGCCTGGGCGATCAACGAAGCGATGATGGAGAGAAGTCGAACGTCCTCTTCGAAGGCGATGTCTTCTGCGAACAAGCGATCCGCGCTCAGCGCGCCCACGACTTCGTTCCCGATGGCGATCGGCACGCAGAAGAAGGACACATCGTGCTTGTCGCCCAGCCGGTTTTTCTTCCGCGAGCGGGTGCGGTCGAGAAAAAGCGGTTCCTGTGAAATGCGCGGGACGACGGCGGCCTGGCCCGATTGGATCACCTGGCCGGTGACGCCTTCGCCCACGCGGTAGCGCCCGCGATAGCGCTCTTCCTCCGACAAGCCGTAGGCCTCTTCGATCACGATTTCGTCCGTCTCCCGATTTAAAATCGTGATCGTGCCCCGCATCATGCCCATATGCTCGGCCATCTTTTGCAGGACGATGCTGGTCGTTTCGCGCAGTTCCAGGCTGCGGCTAAGCACCTGCGCCACTTCCAGCAGAAGCGTCAACGCAACAACTTCGCGGTCGGATGAATCTTTAATGAGTTTGCTCATATCTATACAAACGTGAATGTAATGTATGTATAAACGACAAAAATGTAAATAACTTAAGTGTAAAGTGCATGAATGGATTTAAGAGCGATTACGATTACGATTAAGATTAGGATTTAGGAGGGGCGACCTACCGAAATAGACGCTTACTTGAACCCGAACGCAAAATAGACCGCGCCGAAGATCAAGCCGAAGGAGACGCCGTAGTTCCACTTGAATTTTTCGCCCATTACGAGCCAGGCGAAGACCATGAAGACGGCGATGGAGATGACCTCCTGAATGATCTTCAACTGGGTGGCTGTTAAGCGTCCGTAGCCCAGCCGGTTTGCCGGCACCTGGAAGCAGTACTCAAAAAAGGCGATGCCCCAACTGATGAGAATGATGTAGACCATGGGCGTGGCATGGCCCTTGAAAAACTTCAAGTGGCCGTACCAGGCCAGGGTCATGAAGATATTCGAAATGATTAAAAGCGTAATCGTGTTCATGTCGTTTCTTTCTTTTACAGCCGGTGCGGCATGATACTATACGGGCCGATCGTTCAATCAACATCAATTGGAGAAATTATGGACTCTCGCATGAAGCGTTATTTGGGTGTTGCGGCGGCCTTGTTGGTAGGGTTTGCGGTAGCGGCCCAGGCCAAATCCTGGGAAGACGATTTCGAAAAGGCTTCCGCGGAGGCAAAGCAGAGCGGCAAGTATATGCTGGTGGATTTCAGCGGGTCGGACTGGTGCGGCTGGTGCATCAAGCTCGACAAGGAGGTCTTCAGCCGCAAGGAATTCAAGGTCTTTGCCGAAGACAACCTCGTCCTGGTCTTGCTGGATTTTCCCCGGCAGAAGCCCCAGTCGAAAAAGCTGGCCAAACAGAACGATGCGTTGCAAAAAAAATATGGCATCAAAGGCTTTCCGACGGTATTGATCCTGGATCCCTCCGGCCAGTTGGTGGAAACCACCGGCTATCAGGCGGGCGGAGCGGAGCCGTATGTCGAGATGTTGAAGAAGATCATTGAAGAGCACAAAGCCTCCACGGCCAAGGCCGGTGGGGAATGATCTTTGGTTTCAAGCGCGCGGTCTGCGTGCTGGCCATGAGTTTGTTCGCAGGGAGTGCTCGCGGAGAAGACCCCCTGATGGTGTTTGCCGCGGCTTCGTTGACGGAGCCGTTCACCGAGTTGGGCGCGTTGTACGAGTCACGGGTTCCGGGTGCGACCGTAACGTTTGTATTTGCCGGTGCGCAGCGCCTGAGCATGCAACTGAACGACGGCGCCCAGGCGGACGTCTTTGCCTCGGCGAACCGCAAGGAGATGGATGCGGTCCGCGCCGGCGGCTTGGCGGCAGATTCCGACGTCCGTCTTTTTGCGGCGAACGAATTGATCGCGATCGTGCCGGCGGACAATCCCGGTCAGGTGCAATCTCTGGAGGAACTGGCCCGTCCCGGCTTGAAGGTGGTTCTGGCGGCCGAAGACGTGCCGGTCGGAGCGTATACGCGCGAGTCGCTGGCCAAGATGGAAAGCCGTTTCGGCAAGGGCTTTCAGGGTCGGGTGCTGGCCAATGTGGCGTCCAATGAGGAGTCGGTCAAGCAAGTCCTGGCGAAGGTCCGCCTGGGCGAAGCGGATGCCGGCGTAGTGTATCGCACGGATCAAGTGGGCCTGACCGATATCGAATCGATTCCCATTCCGTCAGAATTCAATGTCCGGGCGCTGTATCCGGTGGCGGTTCTGAAAGCCGCTCCGCAGCGTGACCAGGCTCAAGCCTTTGTCGACCTGCTTTTTGCCGCGGAGGGGCGGGCTATCCTGCAAAAATGGGGGTTTCTTGCCGCCCAGCCTTAAAGAATGCGATCCCCAGCCGGTGGATTCCCGCCGCACGGGCGTGTGGTTGTTTATCGTTCCTTCGGTTTTGATGGCAGCGCTGTTTGGCATTCCCTTGTTTGCCTTGGTCTGGCGGGGCGTCCATTCGGATTTTCTGGGGCATTTGCTGAGTCCCGCGGCTTTCACGGCCTTGCGGCTCAGCCTGGGGACCAGCCTGGTCAGCGTTCTGGTCATTCTCATGGCGGGAACTCCCCTGGCTTACCTGCTGGCCGTCAAACGATTTCCCGGCCGGCATCTAGTTGAGTTGTTGATCGATCTGCCGATTGTCCTGCCGCCGTCGGTGGCGGGGTTGGCTTTGTTGATGGCGTTTGGACGGCGGGGGCTGTTGGGCAGTACGCTGGCATTTTTTGGCATTAGTTTGCCGTTCACGACGGCGGCGGTGGTGGTGGCGCAGATTTTTGTCGCGGCGCCGTTTTTCATCCGGGCCGCGCGGATGGGGTTTGCTTCGGTGGACCGTCATATGGCCGAGCTGGCCGTCACGGAAGGCGCGGGTTCCTGGCAGTTGTTTTGGAATGTCATGCTGCCGCTTTGCCGGCGTCCGATTCTCAATGGCCTCATCCTGAGCTGGACGCGCGCGCTGGGGGAGTTTGGCGCGACGATTCTTTTTGCCGGCAACCTGGCGGGGCGCACCCAGACGATGCCGCTGGCGATTTATATGGGGTTCGAGCGGGATCTGGGAGTGGTGCTGGCCTTGTCCCTTTTCCTGTTGCTGTTTTCGGCTCTCCTGCTGGCGCTGCTGCGGCACTTCGAGTCGCGGCAGACAGGCTATTAACACTCGTTGGCGGTCGATGTATCTGTGGAGTTGGCGTCGCGATCGACAAGGAGCCCTTATGACCCCAAAGACGGTGGTTTTGATTTGTTCTGTGGTGTGCGCTGTCCCGATTTATGCCGATCAGGTCGAGGTGGTGGATACGCAAGGCGGGCGCATGACCTGGACCACCGACGCGGCCAACGCGATCTCCGTTTATACCGTCGAATGGGCGCCGTCGCTCGAAGGCTCCGCCTGGCAATCGTCCTGGTCGAGCTTGAGCGGCATCGAAACGACGAATCAAATCGTCACGGTGGACATCCCGATGTTTTACCGCGTCAGCGGGTACAGTTACCGGGAAGAGTCCGATCCGGCGGTGTTGCGGCAGATGTACGTGAATGCCGTGCGCGATGCGTCCAATGCAACGCCTGAGAAAATCACCCGTCATCTTTTTGCCGTCCATCCCTCCAACCCGGACATCGTGTGGCGCACCAACAGCTCGGGCGTCAAGGAGATCAAAGTGGTTTCGTTCATGTCCCAATGGGCGGCGATGAATTTCTATCAAGGGCACACGAATATCACGGCGAGCGAGCAATGGGTGACCATCTATCCGGAGATGTACAATTTCTGCCGGAATTACAAAGGCACGAACCAACTGCTGCGCATCAAGCAAGTGTTGGGCATGCCCCCGTGGTCCGGGAACGATACGATGGTCGAATTCTGGGTCGATCCCAACTTCCTGTTCCGCCCGTCGCCCGATCCGGAAATCTACGATCACGAGGCCAATGCCGAATTCTACACGAACGCGTTTTCGTATATGTCGACGATGAGCGTCAGTCCCGATTATTTCCATTGGTATACCAACACCTTCAACACCCGGCATTATGACATGCCCGGCGACAATCCTACCAATAGCTGGCCGTGGACCCGGCTGGGCTACACCTACGACTGGGGGCAGCCCAGCAACCATGTGGGGCTAAGCGAGTATGTGATTCCCGATAAATGGCTGTGGCCCTGGCCCGGCACGAACAAAAACGTCGCGATGGAAGTCGCGTTCATCACCAACGCGGCCAGCTACGGCAAGTGAAGCCGGACTTTGAATCCTCTTTTTTATCCGTGGGACCGCTTTGCCATCCGTGGGGTAAATCTTCTCAGATTAGAGGGAGCCCCACGGATGAATGGAGAGTCGATTTTCGGCAGGCTGGCCTATTTGGGTCACGGCGGAATCTGCAGCACGACGAACAATCGTCCTCCTTTGCGATGAACCAGCAACAGCACCTGTTTGGAATCCGGGGTCTTGCCCAGGGCCTCGCGCAGTTCGTCCACGTCCGAAATGGGTATGCGATTGACCGCGGAAATGAGATCTCCGACCTGCAAGTTGGCCTGGTCGGCCGGGCTGCCTCGAATAATCTTGCCCATGACGACGCCTTGCTGATTTTCATAATCCAATCGCTTGGCCAAGTCGGGGGTAAGCGGTTGAACAAGGATGCCGAACGGTTCCAAAGGTTGCTCCCCGGCCGCCGAGCCGGCCATTTTATCCGAGGCCAATTTTCCGAGCGTCACGGTCAGCTCCCGTTCCTTGCCTTTCCGGACGATCACAAGCTTTGCCTTCGTTCCTGGCGGCGTCGACGCCACCAGATTGCGCAGTTGGCTGGAATCCTCCACGGGATTGTCTTGAAACTCCACAATCGCATCGCCGACTTCCAGACCGGCTTTTTCGGCCGGCGAGCCTCTGTTGACTTGTGTAATCAGCGCTCCCTTCGTATCCGGCAGCTCGAACTGCCGGGCCAGCTCGCTGTCGATGTCCTGAATGCCCACGCCGATAAACCCTCGCTCGACCGTTCCTCCTTCCAGCAGGACGGGCATGATGGTTTTAATCATCTTGATGGGAATGGCAAAGCCGACGCCCGAAAACTGGCCTACGCTGGTGGCGATGGCCGTGTTCAAGCCGATGACCTCGCCATGCATATTCACCAGCGGGCCGCCGGAATTGCCGGGATTGATCGCGGCGTCGGTTTGCAAGAAGTCCTCGTAGTCTTCAATGCCCATGTTAGCCCGTCCTTTGGCGCTGATGATGCCCGTAGTAACGGTTCGCGCCAGACCGAAGGGGGCGCCGATGGCCATCACGAGTTCGCCCACGGCCACCGCATCGGAATCGCCCAGTTGCACGACCGGCAGGTCGTCGGGCACTTCGCCTTTCAACTGAATTACCGCCACGTCGATCATCGGGTCCGAACCGACGAGTTCCGCCTTGAAGGCGCGCTTGTCCGCGAGTTGCACGTTGATTTCATCCATGTCGCGCACGACATGAAAGTTGGTCAGAATGCGTCCTTTTTTGTCGACGATCATGCCGGACCCCAGCCCTTGTAGCGTTCTAGGCCGGGGGGTGGGGAGGGGTTGTCCGAAGAACTGGCGAAAGAAATCGTTGTCGAAGGGCAGGAGTTCTTCCCGGGGCTCTCGGATGGTTCTTTGCGAGGTAATGCTGACGATGGAGGGCTGAACATGGGTTGCCACGGCGGAGAACGCGCGACTTAGTGCGCGCGCAGGCGATGTGATTTCATCCGGCAGCGGAGGCAATTCGTCCGCCAGAATCGGCTGTCCCGCTGTAATGCACCATGCCAAACAAACCACGCCGCAGACGGTTTTCATTTTCATGACAGATCCTCCCCCTGATGGGTCAGGTTTCGCTCGCATAAATATGCATAAGGATGCTCATTGAGGGCGAAATGGGAAATCAGGCTGCTAGTAAATCTAATCTGCGAATATCCTTATCGCATCGGCGGCTTTAATGGCTTACTGCCGGAAACGATTTGGAAAGGATTGGCGATAGATCCGCATTTTGGAGGGTCGCGCTCCGTCGCGACCGGAAGAAGACGGTTCCGACAGAGCGGAACCCTCCAGGAATCATGTGCTTGGATTGCTCGAAGGCGCGCCAAACCCGTTTTGCTATCCAATAAGCGGCGTGCACATAAAAGACCGTAGATCGGCCAAATGTTAGAAACGATTCTCGCCGAACGAAAACAACGAAAGACGGAGAAAAAGACTAAACGCGCGCAACAACGTTTTTCAAAAGGCATTTTATTGCTTGCTTAATAACCACAAGTATTTACGTTGAACCAAGCCCTCGCCAACCTCATAATGCAGTCCAATAAAAAAGCAATGATTTGCCAAGCCAATGTAAACATTAACCCATTATACATTGGGGAACTGAATGTCCGATAAAGAAGCCACTGCCCGCATAAAGATCAACAAGTTGCTCGAAGCAGCCGGCTTCGATCTTAGGGAGCAGCAAAAGGGTAACAGTTTAGCCCATTCCGGCGGTGGTCAGGCGGAGTTTTTGTAGAGGGCGGCTTGAGCGGTTTCGATGTTGGCGGTGAATAGGGCGTGAAGGA
>Ga0154562_147_pt1 | contig 78182 bp, 65 predicted proteins | sample RifGroF2_FD_105705 | JGI IMG/M metagenome (GOLD analysis project Ga0154562, IMG submission 105705) | Lentisphaerae bacterium GWF2_57_35 | reverse complement strand
AGTTCCCCCTTATGCTTGACGCAAGGTTGGAACTTGGTACGCTCGCGGAGCGCACCAGCAAGCAGCCGGGCTCGCCCGGCACACAACAAGAGCGTGGACCACTACGGTTCACCCGCCGCAGACGGCGGCTGAACCGAGGGTCACGCTCGACGTTGGCCGGACGGAATGGATTCTTGACGTGTAGCTACATTATACCTATATTGTAATTATGACATCGCTGAGATTCGAATGGGATGAATCGAAGAACCGGGAAAACCAGCGTAAACATGGGATCTCTTTTGTTGAGGCCCAGTCGGTCTTCTTCGACGACAACGCTATGGAGTTCTATGACGATGAGCATTCCGAATGGGAGGACCGATTCCTCTTCCTCGGGCTCAGCTCCAAAATGAGGCTCCTACTGGTCTGCCATTGCCTGCGCGAAGGCGGTTCAGTCATCCGTATCATCTCAGCGCGAAAGGCAACGAAGAATGAACAACGCCTCTACCCACAAGGTGCATCATGAAAGAAGAATACGATCTGAGTAAGATGAAGAATCGGCCTAATCCGTATGCGAAGAGACTGAAGAAACAACTCACTATTCGCATGGGCGTTGATGTCATTGCTTACTTCAAGGCAATGGCGGCGCAGACCGGCATTCCCTATCAGAACCTGATCAACCTCTATCTCCGGGAATGCGTCCAGTCAAAACGCAAGCTTCAGATGAAATGGGCGTCATAAAAAACGGCCATCGTGATAGGTCCTCCCTCTCGCGAGGGAGGCCCTCCCACCCCACCGGACGTACGGATCGCGTATCCGGCGGGTCGGCTGCACCGGAGCGGAATTAGCGGAGAACCACCAGGCCGTAATGGCGAGTGAACAGGCTTTGGGGCATGGCGAAGTTCAGTTGGTAATGCCTACCGATCCGCCAGACGCCATAGCTCTGATTGATCCACTGCATCGCCGCGCTGACATTGCCCCCTATGCATGCTGACCCCTTGCCCCCCGTTCGCTGTGAAGCGACTTGACATTGGTTTGGTATCGCGTATGATACCACTATGAAGCAGCTTCCCAGAATCGTCATTGATACAAATGTCTTCTTGTCAGCTCTCAGATCGCGGCAAGGGGCCTCGTCCAAACTATTGTCGCAGGTGGGCGACAAACGGTTTGTAACCTGCATCTCAGCCCCGCTAATTTTTGAATATGAAGCGACGGCCAAGCGAGAGCAACGGCCGAAGAAACCGGCGGAGAAAGACATAGACGATATATTGGATTATCTATGCGCGGTTGGCGAGGCCGTCAAGACAAGCTACTTGTGGCGCCCCATGGCGAAAGATCCGCAAGATGAAATGCTGGTGGAATTGGCCGTTGCGGGAGGTTGTGGCCGGATTATCACCTTTAACAAGCGAGACTTGCCGGATGTTGGCAGAATAGGAATTAAGCTGCAAACCCCAAAAGAATTTCTAATGGAAATGGAGAAATAATATGAGCGCATTAAGTTTAAGACTTCCGAACTCACTGCATAATCGGGTGAAGGTTCTGTCAGAGAAAGACCACATATCGATCAATCAATTTGTGACATCGGCTGTGGCGGAGAAGATTTCGGCGCTAGACACGGAGGAATATATCCAACAGAGGGCAAAAAGAGCGACTCGGAACAAATTTCTTCGCGCCTTGAGTCGAGTTCCGGATCGAGAGCCGGTTGACGAAGACAAACTATGATCAGCGAACAAGCGCTGAACGGTACCGGTGGCCCGCTACGCGGCTCACCGTCCCGTTAGCGCAATCGTTGGGCAGACAGAGAAATCAACTTTACGTATGTACGATATTTCTATGAGATTCGAGTGGGACGAAAAAAAGAACATCGAAAATATTCACAAACACCGCATTGATTTCAAAGATGTTCCAGACACGTTCATCCATCCCATGTTTGTATCACTCGACGCCAGAAAGAATTATGGCTAGTATCGATGGATTGGGTTAATGAAGAACGGTTGTATAGTTATCGTTTTTGTCGAACGGGATGGCGATGTCATCAGAATAATTCCCGCTAGAAAAGCGGAAAAACATGAGCGAGAGACGTATGAAAAAGAAATCGCAAACTGATTGGAAGCATCTTGCATCGCAAGATGACAACAAGATTGATTTCTCTGACATTCCACGACTTGGGGCGGATTTCTGGAAAAATGCCAAACTTCGAATGCCGGAGAAAAAAGACAGCGTAACGATACGATTGGATCATGATGTTTTGAATTGGTTCAAGAAAATGGGAAAAGGCTATCAAACACGGATTAACGCTGTCTTGCGCACCTTTGTAGAATCCCATTCTCATTAAAAAAGGCGCCCAACAACCATTAAGCCCTTAAAGTCAAAGGGTCTTTGTTTCTGGCATCGTTTTTTCTGGCCCCCCATACACCTGCTAATGCTAATGAGAAAAGGGCGCAGGTGAAAGGTCCCCATCACCTCTTCAACAACGACAGCCCCTTGTGGCCCCGCCGTGCTCGACCGGCTCCTCCGCCATACGGACAAACGTCGGGGGGGGGCGGCTACTTCCCGATCACACGTAAAACCGACGAAAGAAGGCCTTCAAATCGCGGCAGGACAACTGGCCGGGAGCGGCGATGGCGTCGATGAATCCATAGGCCAGACAGGAGCCGGCGCAGGGCAGTCCGATGCGGGTCGCCAAGCCGGCCGGGCCCATGCCGATCACGCAGAGCGGTCCGGCAGAGGCTTCGCGCAGTAATTCATAAAGGGTGATCGCGTCAGAAGGCTTGCGAATCATGGCGGCCACTTTCACGATGTGCGCCCCGCCCTTCCGTCCTTCTTTCACCATCTCTTTCAACCGGCTCAATGACGGCGTTCGCTCAAAATCATGAAAGGACGCCACGGCCGTTTTTCCCAACCCGCGAGCCGCTTGTACGACATCAGAAAATGTTTTCGATCGAATCTCGGCATCGATGGCCGAGACTTGGGGCAGCAGCCGACGATAAAAATCTATTAACTCCCGGCCGGTTCCAGCCCACGCTCCGCCTTCTCGCTTCGAACGTACGGTCAACAATACGGGGCGTCCGGACTTCTCGACTTCACAACACAGGGTTCCATCACCCAGCTTGTCCATTCCCATTAGATCCGCACGAAACTCCGCGACATCGAACGGAAGGTCCTTGCGTTTTTGGATTCTTTGAGCGGTCCGGACGGAGGTGACGCAACCGATAATCCGGGGCTTCATTCCGATCTCCACCTGACCCATGCATACCTTTTTCATAAGCCGCAGTCTCTCATTCCACGACTTCCGGCGCCAGAATATTCAGGGACCCGGCCAGCACTTCCACCGAAACCGTGGCGGGCGCATGGATGACTTCCCCGTCCACCTGGATCGGCGCCGGAGCATCCCGGCGAACCTCCAGCCGCTGAAATCGCCTCGTAATCACCTGCGGCAACTCGTCGAGAGTCCCATCGAACAATTTAGCCAGATTCGCAAACACCCACGGCGCGTCCTGGCGCAAGACCACCACCAGCTCAAGGCAGCCATCATCGGGACAAGCCTGCGGAGCAATGCGGGCGCCGCCGCCGTATTGCGTCAGATTGGCCAGCGTAAAGACCAGGGGATCGGCAAATGACAACTCTTCCTTCCCGTCGAGCGTGACATGAATCGGCTGGGGCACATACCCCAGAAATTCGTACGCCGCCGAAAAAACATACGGCAGGATGCCCCGCACCGGAAACTGCTCGAACGTCCGCAACAAGGCCGCATCCCACGCCATGCTGCACGTCACAAAAAACGGCCGCCCATTCGCCGTACCTACGTCGATGCGCTGTCGCGACGCCGTTGCCAGCGCCTGCACCGCCTTTTTGGGCGTTAAGGGAATGCCAAAATGCCGGGCAAGCCCATTGCCGCTGCCCGCGGGTATCACGCCCAGCGCCACGGAGCTGCCCACCAACTCGCTGCCGATGGTGTTGACGATGCCGTCGCCGCCCACCACCAGCACGGTATCCACCCCGTCCTCCACCGCCCGCCGCGCCTTGATGCGTCCATCTTCCGCGTCGCGGCTGACTTGATAGGTCAGATCTACGCCCGGCACATCCCAACATTTCTCCAACTCCTGCTGAATGGAGCCCACCATCCGGGCTATGCCGGATCGGGGACTGATAAAAACTCTTACTCGACGGATAGGCGACATACTTTTCATCCTGCATTTGTTCTTTTTGCTGACTATGATAGTATACAACATTTTAGGTTTACGAAAATCATTTGTGTATTGGACAATGGCATCTGACAAGCAGAGGTTTTTATGCCTGTAAAATATCTGGATTATTACAAAATACTCGGCGTCGGGCGGAATGCCTCGCAAGAGGACATAAAAAAGGCCTATCGCAAGTTGGCGCGCAAGTATCACCCGGACGTCAATAAAACCGCGGAAGCCGAGAATAAATTCAAGGAACTCGGCGAAGCGAACGACGTGCTGAGCGATCCGGAAAAACGCAGGCGGTATGACGAGCTGGGCGCCAACTGGAAGGCCGGTCAAGACTTCACCCCGCCCCCCGGCTATGAAAACTTTCGCTATCGGCAGCAGCAAGGACCCCAAGGCGGCGCCGAGTTCAACTTCAACGATATCGGCGGATTCAGCGATTTCTTCGAATCCATTTTCGGCGGCTTCAACCAAAAAACTGCCCGAAGTCCCTTTGGCGGCGGCAACGAAGGCGGCCCGTGGACCCAGCGCGGCGAGGATTTCGAGGCGGAGATCACGGTCAGCTTAGAGGACCTTTATCGCAAGGTCCGGAAAAGCGTCACGCTCCAAGCCCCGGAAGTGAACGAACGCGGACAGGTCAAACACACGCCGCGCACCTACGACATCAAAATACCGGCCGGCGCGACGGAAGGAACCCGCATCCGTCTGAGCGGCCAGGGAGGGCAGAGCCAGCGCGGCGGCCCCGCAGGCCACCTTTACATGAAAATCCACGTAGCCCCCCACCCTTTATTCAAATTGCAGGGTTACGATCTGGAAGAAGACTTGCCCATCGCACCCTGGGAAGCCGCCTTGGGCGCCAAGGTCATTGTCCCCACGCTGGAAGGCAATGCGACCCTTGCCTTGCCTCCCGGCACGCAAAGCGGTCAGAAATTCCGTTTGCGTGGAAAAGGCCTGTCCGATAAAACCGGGCAGAATGGAGAGCTGTTTGTGACAATCAAAATCGCCATTCCCCCTCGCCTCAATGCGCGTGAAAAGGAACTGTTCGAAGCCCTGGCCCGCGAGTCGTCATTCCGACCAAGACGCGCTTAAGCACAGGAAACCATCAGGAAAAGTTCGAAAAAAGAAACATCGAACAACCAACATCGAACTCCGAACTTCGAAGGTTGCCAGCCGACAAAAAACTACCCCATCAGCCTCAGCCCCAAAGAACTCCTAAAACTTTGGACTCTTTGGACTCTTTGGACCTTGGACTTTTTGGACTTTGGACTCTTAAAATCTTCGCCTTACATCACCTTGGACGCCGCATTTTCCAACGTCGGGCACAAGGTGAAGATGGAGGTGAATCCGGAAATGTCGAAGATTTCCTGCACGGTCGGCTTCAAGCTGCACAAAATCAATTTGCCGTTCAGCGGCTTAAGCTTCTTTTCCAGCGTTAAGATGCTCCGCAAACCGGCGCTGCTGAGATATTCGACATCGCCAAAATCCAGGATCAGGAATTTCTCGCCTTTGTTGAGCAAGGTCTCACAGTGAGACTGAAACAAGGGAGCCGAAGAATTATCGATCCGACCTTTTACACCGATCACCGATGCCCGTCCGAGTTTGCTATCTTGGAGTTCCATCTGACGCTCCTTCAAAATGATTGCTTTTATGCATCCTGCACTTCACGGGAGGACTATAGTCCTGACGATTGAAAATGTAACCACCATTTTCAAATAAATCGCTAACCCAACACCTCTCCCCCAACCAACCGGCGTCCGCGCGCCCAGTCGGCGCCCGTCATCGGGCGCTTGCCGGGAGGCTGAACTTCCAGCAGCCGAATCGATCCGTCGCCCGCAGCCACAATCGGGTCTTGTTTTTCCGTCATTTGAACCTCGCCGGGTTTGCCGGAGAGTATTTCGACTCGGGCTTTCAAGACCTTGAGATATTCGCCGGAACCCGGGGTCGGCTCGCAATAACAGCAAGGCCAGGGATTAAAAGCCCGCACGCGGTTAGCGATTTCCTGGGCGGGCTTCGTCCAATCGATACGGCCATCTTCCTTCTTCAATTTCGGCGCCAGCGTAACCAGCGACTCGTCCTGGGGAGTTCTGGGCGCCCGGCCTTCGCGAATCAAATCAATCGCCCGCAGGAGCATTTTCGCGCCTTTTTGGGCCAGCCGGGGCTCCAACGTACCGGCCGTATCCTCCGGCTGAATCGGGTAAGGCTCCTGAAGTATGATATCGCCGGCATCCATCTTTTCGCTCATGTACATAATGGAGACGCCCGTCGTGGTTTCCCCGCGGGCCAGCGCCCATTGAATCGGCGCGGCGCCGCGATATCGCGGCAGCAAGGACGGATGGACGTTGATGGCTCCTTGCAGGGGCAGCTCCAATATGGGCCGCTTCAAGAATTGGCCGTAGGCCACCAGCACAATCAGATCGGGCAGTAGTTCTTCGAGGGTTTCAATAAAAGCGGGATCCGATGCTTTTTCCGGCATGAAAATGGGTACGCCTTTGGTCGCCGCAAACTGATGAATCGGGCATGCCGAAAGTTTCTGGCTGCGGCCTTTCGGCCGGTCCGGTTGGGTCACAATGCCGACCACATCGTCCAGAGGGCTCGCTAACAAGGCCTCCAACGACGGACAAGCCAACTCCGCGGATCCCATGAAAACAATTCGCATATCGCTAATCTTCCTTTTCGTTCAACTATATGACATATAAGTCATTAATAAAGATATTCCATCGTCTTTCGCAAAAAGCAGGCCTCCTAACCCGCATTTCTCACCACCAGGTGAGAAATGCGCCCCTCCGGGGCCGTGATGCGACCCGATGAAATCGGGTCGCAAACGGGGTGGCCACGTTCGCGGTGTCGCAAGACACCGCGTCACGTCTTTTGGCAGGTCGGTTTGCCCCAAACCGCCCTGCCAAAAGCGGATTTTCACCAGCGCGTCCGCGCTGGTGAGAAATCCGGGCTAAAGCGTGGTTGCATTATAATCGATCGATTATTAAATTGAAGCATCGTCATGAACCCAACACTGCAACAAAAAGCGGAGTCCTTGATTCGAACGATTCGCGCCAGCGGCCTGCAAGCGCCGGCTCACATCGTATTTTCAAACGGTCTAATTGACCGAGTCGGCGAGCTCGCTTTCGAATGCACGGATGCAAAAGAGGTGCTCATCGTCACGGGAGCGCATTCTTCCGTTCAATCCGGCCTGCTGGCCCGCGTGGAAGCTTTGCTGCGAAAAGCGGGCTCAAAGGGGATAATCGTTTACAGCGGCGTTACAGGCGAACCCACCCCGGCGATGGTCATGCAGGCCGTCGATCGGGCCCGGCAAGAACAACCGGATCTTATTCTGAGCCTGGGCGGCGGAAGCGTGATCGACTGCGGGAAGGCCGTGGCGGCGCTGACCGCCAACGAGGGCTCCGTCGAAGAATATCTGGAAGGCGTGGGCAGCCGGCAACGGCTGGAGCACAGCCCCCTGCCCCACCTCGCGATTCCGACCGTGGCCGGCACGGGCGCAGAAATGACCAAGAACGCGGTGATCGGGCTGTACGAACGGGGAGTCAAACGCAGCATGCGTTTCGATTCCATGATGCCCACGGCGGCCCTGATCGATCCGGCGCTGACCGTCCCGGTTCCGCCGCGAGTCACCGCGCATGGCGGAATGGATGCCATTACGCAACTGATCGAACCCTGCATCTCCGGCAAGCGGAAACCGGAAACCACTCTGCTCGCGCACGAAGGACTTCGCCACACTCATCAAGCCTTGCCGGTCTGCCATGAACGTCCGAACGACTTGGAAGCCCGCGCGGCCATGTCGCTGGCCAGCATGTTGAGCGGGACTTGCCTGTCGAACTCCGGCCTGGCCATGGTGCACGGCATCGCGGCCGCAATGGGCGCGCTTTTCGAGTTGCCGCACGGGCTATTATGCGGGCTCCTTCTGCCCCACACGCTGCGCTACAATCGCGAGGCCGCCGCCGAACCACTCGCCTTGGCCCTGGCGGCTTTTCTCCATCGGGACCCGTCCGATCAAAGAGTTCTCGACGACGGCATCGCGGCCATTGCCGAATTGAATTGCCGCCTGGGCATTCCGCCCGATTTCAAATTTCTTGCGCTGTCGCCCCAGGATTTGGAACGCATCGCCGAAAACGCCTCCGGCTCCAGCATGTCCGGAAATCCGATCCCCATGACGCCGGAGCTCACGTTGAAGTTTCTACAGTCGATCGCGTAATTTCAGAAAAATCGCCGAACAGGGGTTCGGCTTCTATCGAGCGAAGGTGGTTTGTAGGGGACGCATCCCGACACGGACGCAGGTCGTATGAGAAAAGAAAGCGCTCAGCGGAGTGAGCGCCCTACCCACGGCAAAGAAAGGTAGGGACGGCGCTCCGTCGCCGTCCGCTGTTGCGGCAACACTCGTTTGTAGGAGCCGAACCCCTGTTCGGCGATTCCCCGGCCAGAAAGCGGCCCTGCTTCTTCCTCCTTAAACCAAACTACGGACGCAGCAGATAAAAGCCCGTCTCTGCATCCAACGCCCGCACCGCTGAGGTATCCGTCAGCTCGGTTAAAACAACTTCAATCACATGCCAGACTTTGACGCCCCGGCGCACGCAACCGAGCACCGCATCCGAGCCGCGGCCGCAGGCAAGATGCATATGCAATTCCGGCCGGCCTTCCGCATTGGGGAAAATCGTTCCCGTTCCGGCCACTTCATAAACGTTGTCCAAGTCCAATTCCAAAGGTTCAATGGGCATGGAACGACCGAGAGCCGGCCCCACGACCAGCTTGCTGCCGGCATCCGCTCCACCCAATGCGATCAGCGAGGCCGCCCGAATTCCCTGCGCCACAGCAAATCGCTCGATTTCTTCGTGAAGAATATCGCCGTCTTCCAACCGAATCACAAACATCCGTCCTCGTTTGGCTTCCGAATATTTCATGAAATGCTCCTCATTACTTCTGTTAATATTTTATCGGAAAATCCATGAGAATCAACGGCAAGCGCAATTTACACTGGAAATCCCCTTCCCCTCCCCCCGTTGTCTATCCAACGCCGACATTGTAAAATTGCCATAAATGCGTATAGTGGCCCCCCTGAAGGACGTTCAAGGAGATTATTCAGATGATTCAGAAAGACAGTACATACGTTGTAATGGGGCTTTTGGATTCCGATTCCATTGCCTACGCAGCCGGCAAGAGCATTCAGCAAGCCGGCGGAAAAGTGATTTTTACCGTTCAAAACGAGCGCATGAAGAGAATTTTCTTCGACCGCAGCGACAAGCTCTCGCCGGAAGAAAAATCGGCCCTCAACATCGAATTCTGCGAGGTGACCAGCGAACGGGAAGTGCGGGAATTGTTCGGGCGCCTCGGTCCGATCGCGGGCGTGGTTCACTCCATCGCCTACGCCAATCCCAAAACCTGTCTGGGCGAAGAAATTTATACCGACGCCATCGAGGACATCAAATTGGCGTACCACATCAGTTGCGTATCGCTGGCCACAATAGCCCATTATGCGCAACCCAACATGAAAGACGGCGGCTCCATCGTCGCGCTTTCCTTCGAATCGCAAAAAGCCTTCCCCTATTACAACTGGATGGGCGTCAACAAGGCCGCCCTGGAAGCTCTGGTTCGCGGGCTTGCCCGCCGCTACGGCCGCGATTTGGTGCGCATCAACGCCGTCTCGGCCGGCCCATTAAGCACCAAAGCCGCCAAATCCATTCCGCATTTCGCCCATCTCGCCCGCATCTGGAAAAAAGTCAGCCCGATTCCATGGGATGTGGTCAACGACAAGATTGAAGTGGCCCATGCCGTGCTGTTCCTGCTGGGCATCTACTCGAAGAAAATCACCGGACAGGTTCTTTACGTCGACGGCGGCGCCTCGGTGATGGGCGGCGATCTGCTGCCCTACGAGCGCATCCCCGGCCTCGACGAAGTCGCCCACGAACACGGCATCAACCTGGAACCGTAATCACTTCCTGGAGAAACTCCACAACGGTCAAGGCAAACTCTGAAGGCTTTTCCCACATGGGGCTGTGGCCGCGTTGAGTGATGACCTCGACGCGACTACGGGGAAAGGCATCGCTCATGGCGATGGCTTGGTCAAACGCAAACAAACGATAGCCCGACGGAAACAAAGGCTGACCTGGCCCAGAATGATGTACCATGGCTGTTGGAAACCCGTCAGCAACGTCCATCCGACGGCTCTGGGCGACAAGGAAGTTCGCATTCGAATCCCTCCGGCTTAACGATGAAGGAATTCCGGGCTGCTCAAACGACATGTTTAACAGCGCCGACCAGCAGGGTCACGAAACCGCTCACGGCAAGCAGCGCATGCACGAAAATTAACGGGGCAGGCAAAGGTCTCGACCGCAGGTGCATGCCGATCAGCGCCAATCCGCCGAGGGCTGCCATGACAAAGAGAACCAGCGCGGCAACCGCCGCCGTGCCGAAGCGTCCCTGACTTATGCCCACGAGCAGCAGTATCACACCGGCAACGGCAAGAACCCCATGCAGTGCGGCCAAGCTCAGCGGCGCAGATTTCGCTTTCAAATGCAGACCCGCCAGCACCGCCCCCCCCAGCGCGGCCAACGCGAACAGTACGAGTATTGCATTCAACATATGAACCTCCCTTGCTTCGATCGCTTAATTGAATCCCTCGCCCTTTAGTTTATGCAAATGGGCAGAATAAACGATAAGCCATTTTAAGCCATTATCAATGGTCGCGCTGTCGACGCGACTCCCCTTGTGAAAATCTGAAAGCACATGGTCCATCTGTACTGTTTTTCGATAGCATCTTGACCGTCGGAAAAGGCGCAGGCAGCAACGTCGTTTGCGTGAGTCGGCGTTCGTTGGACTTTTCGTACGCTCAGAAGGCGATATTGGCCCACGCGTCGCCGGCGATGGCGCCGCCGCCGGAAACGTTGATCAGGGCGCCCGTGGCATTGCCGGCAACGATTGCGTAGTTGGTTGCATTGCCGCCAGCGGTGTTGCGCATAATAGCGTTACCGGACGACGTCACGGCCAGCCCCTGGTCGTTATCGCTGAGATGGTTCGAATCGATTCGATTCTCGTCGCCGGCCACGCGAATGCCGGCGCCATTGCCGGCATATACATCGTAGCCGTTGTTCCGACAGGTATTTCCCAGGACTTCGCAGCCCGAAACCGCATAGATGCCGTCGCTTTTATTCCAGCCGGCGGCACAATTCTTAATCGAAAGACCTGAAGAGCCCGAGGTGTTGATGCCGCGTCCCTGGTTGTAAGACGCCGCGCAATTCACGATGGCGGAACCGTCTCCCGCGTCTATCCCGTCGCCCAGGTTATACGAGGCAGCGCAGGCCGAAATGACGGAACCGCGTCCGGCGTGGATGCCCCGGCTGCTATTGTAGCTGGCCGCGCAATCGGTAATGACGGCGCCCGCATCGCCATAGATGCCGTTTTGGTTGTGATCGGCTCCGCAATGATCGATCAAGGATTGTGCGCCGACCACAATGCCAAACTCCGTATGATAGGCTGCCTGACAGCGCGAAATCACGGCGCACGCGCCCAGGTCAAGGCCGCGGCCATTGGTAATGGCCGTCAAATTTTCGAAGTGCCCATTCCGTCCGTAGGCGGTAATGGCGGCATAACCTTCGCCCAGCCAATTGACCAAGGTTCCGTTGCGCACGGCAAGATTGCGATAATCAAAGAACTGATAGATGCCTGACCTGCTGTTCGCACCGGCGCCGCTTAACGTAAAGCCCATCAGATCGATGGCGACATCGTTGCAGTTTACGGTAATGCCATGAGCATTGGTTACGCCGGTCAAATTTCCGACCAGGTAGTAGGAACCCGGCTGGGTTATGGTATAGGGCAGGTTGGTGATGGGCATTCGTGGTTCGACCTGCGCCAGGGTCTTCATCGTGGGCGCGGGCGCGGCGGCTGGCTGTAAGGGCCCCTGGCCCAGCACGGTGGAAACGGAAGCGACGAGGACCGTCATGAAAAGAACCAAAACTTTTCGAAGCATTCGCATAGCCTCTCTTTCCATATAATAGCCTTAGACCCTCGGCATGCTATGGCAGAAAAAGACGCCCGTCAATCCTCGGGAACTCATCAGAAACGGCCGAGAAGAAACGGAGAAGAGAAACCTGAAAAAATTTTGGTTACATTTACACACGAACTCTACTGGAAATATCTGCAAAAAAAATATAGTGACTTATTAGGACACCATTCCCTATATTGTCCTCAAATGTCACAAGAAGGCACAATTAACCCCTAGGGAACAGCCATGCAATTATCGGTCAAGGATGTCGCTAAGTTGCTCAATGTAGCGGATAAAACGATTTATCGTTGGATCAAGCAGGACAGCATTCCGGTTTATCGGATCAATGAGCAATGCCGCTTTAATCGCGCAGAGATTCTCGAATGGGCCACATCCAAGCGCATTCCGTTTTCGCCCGACATGCTGACCGAGAACGACCAAGGGGCGCTTCCCCTCCCCAGCCTGACGGAAACTCTAAAATCGGGCGGAGTGGTCTATCGCCTGGAAGGCAAAGACAAGGCGTCGGTACTGCGGGCGGTGGTGGATGTCATGCGCCTGCCGGAAGAAGTGGACCGGGAATTTCTTTATCAAGTTCTGTTGGCGCGCGAAACGTTGGGGTCGACCGGCATTGGCGACGGCATTGCGATTCCTCACGTGCGAAATCCGATTGTATTACACATTACCAAGCCCACGATCACTCTGTGTTTTCTCGAGAACTCGATTCATTTTGGGTCCATCGATGGGGAGCCGGTCAACATTTTGTTTACGTTGATCAGCCCCACGGTGAAGGCACATTTGCACTTGCTGTCGCGCTTGACGTATGTCTTGCAGAATCCCACCGTCAAAAAAGCGTTGGAACGGCAGGCGCTGCGGGATGAACTGCTGGAAATAATCTCCCAAGCCGAAGCTTCGCTTCCCGTACGCAAACCCGCGCAGACATGAGCTGAGGCGCGACGAAATAAGTCATGGAAACACACTTATCCATCTTGCTGATTCTGGCCGGTTCGGTCCTACATGGACTGAGCGGTGTGCCGGGCTTGTGGATGTCGAGCCGCTCGGCGACGGGGCAACGCATTGCACTCCTGCTATCGCTCTGCGGCAGTCTGCTCGGTTTGACGGGCGCGGCGATGGGCCTGCTGGGATACGGCGCCAACATCGTGACGCTGCCCTGGTCGTTGTTTGGGGAGTCCATCACGGTATCCGTCGATGGCTTGAGCGCGTTCTTTTTGGTTCCGGTGTTTCTGATGGGAGGCCTTGGCGCTGTTTACGGTTTGGGCTATTGGCCACAGGCCGCTAATCCGGCCAACGGGCAAATGCTGCGCTTGTTTTGGGGTCTGGCGATCATGGGCATGTCGTGGCTGCTCATCGCACGGCATGCCGGCTTTTTTCTGTTCGGCTGGGAGATCATGGCCCTGAGCGCGTTCTTTCTGGTCAGCACGGAAAGCCACCTGCCCGACGTGCGCCACGCTGGCTGGATTTATCTGGCGACCACGCATGCCGGAACGTTGGCGCTTTTTGCGCTGTTCGCCGTCTTCCACCGAATTACCGGGTCCTTCGCATTACGCCCCATTGCCTTCGACGAAGCCCATCTGGGAATGCTGACCGTGCTGTTTTTTCTGGCCTTGTTCGGCTTTGGGTTGAAGGCAGGCATGATGCCGTTGCATTTCTGGCTGCCGGCTGCCCATGCCAGCGCCCCGAGTCACGTTTCGGCGCTTATGTCAGGCGTACTGATTAAGATGGGCATCTACGGCCTGATCCGCTTCATCGGATTCCTGCCCGAGCCGCCGGCAAGCTGGGGGGTCATCGTGTTGGCCTCGGGATGCATCAGCGGCGTGTTCGGCGTGGCGCTCGCCTTGGGACAGCACGACATCAAGCGCCTGTTGGCGTATCACAGCGTGGAAAATATCGGCATCATGTTGATGGGATTCGGGCTGGCGTTGATCGGACGCACGCTTGGGAATCCGCTCTGGGTGGCGCTCGGATTGGCGGGCTGCCTGCTGCATGTCTGGAATCACGGCCTGTTCAAGGCGCTACTCTTCCTCAGCGCCGGCGCGGTCGTGCATGCGACCCACACGCGCCAGCTCGATCGATGGGGCGGACTGGCCAAACGAATGCCGTACACGGCCTTCTTTTTCCTCATTGGCGCGGCGGCTATTTGCGGCTTGCCGCCTCTCAATGGATTTGTGAGCGAATGGTTCATTTACCTGGGCCTGCTGCATACGGCTCAGCAAGCGCACAACGGCTGGACCTCGGTGGCGTTGGCCGCCCCCATCCTGGCCTTGATCGGCGCCTTGGCGCTGGCTTGCTTCGTCAAGGCGTACGGCGTCATGTTCCTGGGCAGTCCGCGATCCATCGAGCTCTCCACGGTGCAGGAAGCCCCGCTTTCCATGCGGACGCCCATGCTGGTTTTGGCGGTGGGATGCATCCTCATCGGCCTCGCGCCCATGCTGATCGTACCGGCCCTCGAAGTTGCTCTACGCGCATGGAATCCGGCGCCCTCAATTCCCTTCCCGGGCTTGTTGGCCTCGATGGCGCCGCTGTCATCCATTTCCTTGTTTGGCCTCGCGCTGGCAGCCGGCGGCCTGATCTCGTTTTTCCTCCTGTCCCGGCTGCTTAAACGGCGCGGGATCGAACGAACGATCACGTGGTCATGCGGCTATGCGGCGCCCACGGCCCGCATGCAGTACACCGCCTCGTCCTTCGCTCATACGATTCTGGGCTTGTTTCGCTGGGCGTTGCGGCCTCGCATTCATTATCCAAGCACCAAGCCCCTCTTCACGGGCTCCGCGCGCTTTGAAACCCATCAGGACGAACCGATACTGGATCGACAAATCCTTCCCATTGCCCGTTTTGTAAAGCAATCCTTCCTGGAATTCCGCCCGCTTCACCAGGGCTTTACGCATCACTACCTGATTTATGTGCTCGTCGCCGTCATCGCCCTCTTCATCTGGACGATGCCCATACATCGATTGATTGAGCGATTATTCAGCAGGTAAAAAGCATGATGCACAAGCTGAACATCTCAACACGAAGCAGAAGGACGGCGAGGCCGCCGTCCCTCCCAATACGGGAGGGTCCGCGGCCTCGCGGACCGCTTCTTACAGCCCGTCATCGTCAGGAGATCTTCTCATGACGGGACTCTGGCTTATTGTCGTGGCAGCGGCGGTGCTGGCCTTTAGCGGCTTGCCGGCGTGTTTCTTTTCGCGGCGATCCTGCGCCGCGCAACGGCTGTCGGCCGCCCTGATGATCCTGGGCAGCGCGATCGGCGGGTACGGCGTATTTCTCTCGCTCTCCGCGCCGCAAAACGAGGCCGTTTCTCTTCCGTGGACGCTGCCCTGGGGACGCTTCTCCATCGGGCTGGATGCGCTCAGCGCCGTCTTTTTAATACCCATTCTGCTTGTGCCCATGCTGGGCGCGATCTACGGACTGGGCTACTGGCGGCAGGCGGATCATCCGGATAACGGACGAGGGCTGGGACTTTTCTATGGGCTGCTCGCCGGCGCCATGCTGATGGTGGTCGTTGCGCGCGATTCCGTATTGTTATTGATGGCTTGGGAAGTCATGGCCGTCTCGGCCTTCTTCCTCGCCACCACCGAAAACGAAAATGCCGCCGTACGGCGCGCGGGGTGGATTTACCTGGTGGCCACCCACTCAGGTACGCTGTGCCTGTTCGCGCTTTTCGTGCTGCTGAAAAAGATTACCGGCTCTTTTGCTTTGTCCGCCGTGGAGACCGGAGCCCTGTCTCCCACGCTGACTACGATTCTTTTTCTACTTACGTTAATAGGTTTTGGATTTAAAGCCGGGGTCATGCCCCTGCACGTGTGGTTGCCCGGCGCGCATGCCAACGCGCCCAGCCACGTTTCGGCGGTCATGTCGGGAGTGATGCTGAAAATGGGCATCTACGGCATCGTTCGATTAATCGCCCTTCTGCCGCCGCTGGAAACGTGGCATGGCGGCTTGCTGCTGGCCCTCGGCGCAGGCGCCGGGATTCTGGGCATCGCCTTCGCGATCGGACAAAGCGACATCAAACGCCTGCTGGCCTATAGCAGCATCGAGAATATCGGCATCATTGTCATGGGCATCGGACTGGCGAGCCTGGGTCGCACGCTGCACCGGGCCGACTTTGTCGTGCTGGGCCTCGGCGGCGCGCTGCTGCACCTGTGGAATCACAGCTTGTTCAAGTCCCTGCTCTTCCTGAATTCCGGCGTTGTGATCCATGCGACGCATACCCGCGAAATGAACCGCATGGGCGGCTTGGCCCGGCACATGCCCGTGACCTCGACTTTGTTTCTGCTGGGCGCCGTGGCCATCTGCGCGTTGCCGCCCTTCAATGGATTCGTCAGCGAGTGGCTGATGTACCTGGGCTTTTTCGGCAGTCTTCAGGTCTCGGCATCCGGCGGTGCGGCCTGGCCGACCGCCGCCTTGGGCGCCATCGCACTGGCTGCGATCGGGGCCTTGGCCCTGGCCTGTTTCGTGAACGCATTAAGTACGACCTTTCTGGGCGTGTCGCGCCAGCCGCTGGCCCACGAGCCTCATGATCCGGACCTTAGCCAGCTCGGTCCGATGCTACTGCTGGCCGCCGGCTGCACGATCGTTGGCTGCGCGCCTCAATACGTCATGCCGCTGATCCAACAAGCCGCAAGCCAATGGCTGGATGCCGATGCCGCATCGGCCGCCTCACTGCTGAGTTATGTTCCGTTGCGCTGGATCGGCGGAATCGCCCTGGTTTTATTGGGCGCCGCCGGCATCGGATTCTTGCTGCTGCGGCTGCGGTTGCGCACCCGTTCCGTTTGCGGCGTCGGCACCTGGAGCTGCGGCTACGCCCGTCCGACTTCGCGCATGCAGTATACGTCTACTTCGTTCGGACAGATGATCGTTGCGCTCTTTGCCTGGGCCTTGTGGCCGCAAACCAAAGCGCCCAAGATCCAAGCTCCGTTGCCTTCCGCAGGCTTTTTCTCGACCACCGTGCCGGATACCCTCTTGGACCACTTCGTCCTGCCTTTTTTCCGCTGGACCGGGCGGCTGCTGCCCCGTTTACGGCTCCTGCAACAGGGGCGCGTGCAGATTTATCTTTTGTACATCGTGGTCATGGTCCTGCTGTTGTTGATTTGGGAAACGATAGGAAATAAGTCATGAGGGATATCTTCATTCACATCGCGCTGCTGCTGGGGATGCCCCCGCTGCTGCTGGGCGTCATCAACAAAACCAAAGCTCTTTTCGCGGGTCGCAAGGGGCCGCCGTTGCTGCAGCCCTATTACGATTTATTCAAACTGACGCGAAAACATGTGGTCATCAGCGAGGTGACCACCTGGGTCTTCACCGCCGCCCCCGTGATCACCCTGACGGCGCTCCTCATTGCAGGCATCCTGGTCCCCCAGGGCCCATTTCGCGCGCCTCTGGGCTTCACCGGCGACCTGATTCTCTTCGCCTACCTGCTGGGCCTGGGACGGTTCTTTACCACGACCGCGGCTTTGGATACGGGATCCGCGTTCGAGGGCATGGGCGCCGCGCGCGAAGCGACCTTCGCCTGCATGTCGGAACCGGCCTTGTTCTTCGCCTTGCTGGTGCTGGCCAAAATGTCCGGATCGCTGGTGCTCGGAGATTTGCTGCACGCCCCCCTGGTTACCACCGGGTGGGAGGCGGAGGCCGCGCCGCTGGTACTGGTCGCGGTGGGACTGTTCATCCTGCTGCTGGCGGAAAACTGCCGCATCCCGGTGGACGACCCGAATACCCATCTCGAATTGACCATGATTCACGAAGTCATGGTCCTGGATCACAGCGGTCCGCTGCTAGGCCTTGTCCTCTATGGCGCCGCCATCAAGTTGTTCGTGCTGAGCTCCGTATTCCTGCACATCGTCGCGCCCTTTCAAAGCGGGCGGGCGGGACTGGATTGGCTGGCGTTTGTCGGGGAAATGCTGGGCGTCGCGGTCGCCATAGGCGTAGTGGAATCGGTCATGGCCCGCCTGCAAATGCGGCATGTGAACTATTTATTGATCGCGGCGATTCTGTTCTGCGGGTTCGGGTTTGTTTTATTGGTGAGGTAAATATCCATGAATTCATTGCTTAACGCGGCGCTGGTCCTGGTCCTGGCTCTCAATTTGTTTGCCTTGGGAACCAGCCGTATTTTAACGGTCATTCGCACGGTCACGTTTCAAGGCATCCTGCTGGGCATCCTGCCGCTGCTGGTGCACGGGCATCCCAGCCTGCCGGCGGTGTATGCTTCGGCGGCGGCCATTCTTCTCAAGGGGTTTGCCATTCCATTCATGCTCACGCGGGCGATGCGCGACGTGCATATCAAACGCGAAGTGGAACCGCTGATCGGCTTTCTGCCGTCGATGATTCTCGGCGCCGTCGCCACGGGATTCGCGCTGATCTTTGCCGGGGAGCTGCCGCTGGCCGACGAGCACATGACTCCGTTGCTGGTACCCGCCGCATTGTCGACGATGTTCATCGGGTTCATCCTGCTGACCACACGCGCCAAGGCCATTCTGCAAGCCATGGGATACCTGGTGCTCGAAAACGGCATCTTCATTTTCGGAATGATGCTGGTGGAAGCCATGCCGCTGATCGTGGAACTCGGCATCTTGCTGGATTTGTTTGTGGGTATTTTCGTCATCTGCATCATTGTCAATCACGTCAACCAGGCGTTCTCCTCGCTGGATACGCGCCATTTGGCGGCGCTGAAGGAATAACACCATGACTTTGCTATTACTATTGTTCCCTGCGTGCATGGCGCTGGTCGCCTTGGCCATCCCATCCAATCGCTTGCGCCCTTGGGTTCTGCCCGTAACCACGGCAGTCCATCTGGCATTGACCCTGCTGGCGTTGCTGCGGCCGGCTGGAAATATCGCCACCTCCTGGATCGCTTTGGACCCGCTGGGCAAGCTGGTATTGTTGTTGATCAGCGTGCTGTACTTCATCACCTCGTTCTATCTGGTGGGCTATTTGCATTATCGCCACGAACGCTCCAATCGCATTGTCTGCGCGTGCCTGTTGAGCGGCTTGAGCGCGATGACGCTGCTGACTTGGGCCCATCATCTGGGCATCATGTGGGTGGCCATCGAAACCACGGCGCTGAGCACCGCGCCCCTCATCTACTTCAACCATACGCCCCGCTCGATCGAGGCCGCGTGGAAATATCTGTTGATCGGATCGGTCGGCATCGCGCTGGCGCTGCTGGGCTCGTTCTTTCTGGCCTACGCCTCGCTGCGCTCGGGCCTTCCCCCCACCCTGCTGTTGGGCGAGCTGCTGCGCGAAGCCCCCCAGCTTTCCAAGCCCTGGCTGCATGCCGCCTTCGTGCTGATGCTGGTCGGCTATGGAACCAAAATGGGCCTGGCCCCGATGCACACTTGGAAGCCGGATGCCTACGGCGAAGCGCCGGGCGCCATCGGCGCCTTGCTGGCCGGCGGGGTCACCAGTTGCGCCTTTTTGTGCATCCTGCGGATCTACCACATTTGCCTGGCCGCAGGCGACGGGCCCTACGTGGCGCCGATGCTTCTCTTCATGGGCCTGCTCTCCATGGCCATCGCGGGCATTTTCATGGTCGGGCAGCAGGACTATAAACGCATGCTGGCGTATTCCAGCGTCGAACACATGGGCATCCTGATTCTCGGACTCGGCCTTGGAGGGGCCGCCGCTCTCTTCGGCACGCTCCTGCACATGATCAACAACGGCCTGACCAAAGGCGTCCTATTTCTCTCGGCAGGCAACATCCACCGCTCCTACAACAGCGCACAGACCAGCGTCGTACATGGCGCCCTGCGCCGGCTTCCCCTCTCGGGAGGTCTGTTCCTGACGGGCTTCCTGGCCATTACGGGATCGCCGCCCTTCGCGCCATTCATCAGCGAGTTTTCCATTTTCAATGCGGCCATCGATTCCGGGCACTGGATCGCCAGCGGCTTGTTCCTGCTCTTTTTGCTGGTCATCTTCATCGGCATGGGCGCGACGGTGCTGCGCATCGTGCAGGGCTCGGCGCCGGAATCCACCCCCCAAACGCCCTATCGCGACAGCCTTTTCACCACGTTCTCGCCGATCGTTTTTCTCGGCTTGGCGTTGTTGCTCGGGTTGGCCATTCCCTCGCCGTTGAATCATATGCTTATGGACGCCGTCCATTACCTGGAGGTCCAACCATGACGACCCCATCCGCCCCCGACATGCTCACCTTGATCAACGCGCAATCCGTCGCGCTCGACCGGATTCCCCGTCACGACCTCGAGACGTTTCAACGCATCGTCTCGGCGGCGCTGCACGCCGGGCAACGCGCCTCGGCCTTTTTCGGCGCTGCCGCCGATCAGCCCGGCCAGACCGATCTATTCATCGTTCTGGCCCACGACAACAACAGTCAGTTGAACCTGCTTTGCACCCAAGTAGAAGGCGGCCATTTCCCTTCGCTGACGCCAAGCTGCCCCTCGCTGCACCTTTTTGAACGCGAGATCGCCGAACAGTTCGGCCTGCGCCCGGAGGGACATCCCTGGCTGAAGCCCGTGCGCTATCGGACATCCTGGGATTCGCAGCGCGACGCCTGGCAACGTCCGCGCGGCCAAGCCATCCTACCCGGCGTGGGCGATTTCTATCGCGTGGACGGCCCCGACGTTCATGAAGTGGCCGTCGGCCCCGTGCATGCGGGCATCATCGAGCCCGGCCATTTCCGCTTCCAATGCCACGGCGAAGAGGTCTACCACCTGGAAATCGCGCTAGGTTATCAGCATCGCGGCATCGAAGAAGCCCTGCTCCAAAATTCCGGCCGCCGCGGCCTGCACTATGCCGAGACGCTGGCCGGCGACACCACCATCGGCCATGCCACCGCCTACTGCCAGGTGCTCGAAGCGCTCGCCGGCGGCTTCAGCGCGGTTCGGGCGCAATCGTTGCGGGGCATTGCCCTGGAACTCGAGCGGCTGGCCAATCACGTCGGCGATTTGGGCGCGCTGGCCAACGATATCGGCTTCCTGCCCACGGCGTCTTATTGCGGACGCATTCGCGGCGACTTCCTGAACATGAGCGCGCTGCTTTGCGGCAGCCGCTTCGGACGGGGCATGGTTTGTCCCGGCGGCGTCGGTTACGACATGGATGCGGCCCGCATTAAAGATCTTCAAACGCGCCTGACCGCCGCAGAAAAAGACACCGCCAACGCGGTCAATCTGCTCTTCGATACGCCCTCCGTGCTGGCCCGTTTCGAGAGCAAAGGCGTGCTGCCGCCGGAAATGGCCCGCACCCTGGGCATGGTCGGCCCGGCCGCCCGCGCGTCCGGTTTGTATCGGGACATCCGGCACGATCATCCGGCGGGCATCTATCGCTTCGTGCATCTGCCTTTGTCCACGTGGGACACCTGCGACATCTTTGCCCGCGGCTATGTGCGCTGGCTGGAGATCCAGCAATCGATCGAGTTCATTCGCGAACAACTCAACGCCATTCCCGCAGGACCCATCCGGACGAAACCCGGACCGCTCAAACCGTCCCGGCTGGCCGTTTCGCTCGTCGAAGGCTGGCGCGGCGAACTTTGCCACGTGGCGCTGACCGACGCCCAGAGCCTCGTCCGGCGCCATAAGATCGTCGATCCGTCCTTCCATAACTGGATGGGGCTGGCTTATGCCATGCGAAATCAACAGATCTCCGATTTCCCGCTGTGTAATAAAAGCTTCAACCTGTCGTATTGCGGACACGATTTATAGGCGCCGATATGATTAAAATAACGCTAGCCCGTTTACATCAAAAACATCGAACCATTCGATATCCGGATGCGCCTCCGCCTCCGCTGCCTGACCGTTTGCGAGGGCGGCCGTTGTTTGACGCCGCGCGCTGCCAGGGCTCGTGCCAGCTCTGTGCAGAAAGCTGCCCGACCGGCGCCATCGAGTTTACCGCCGATCACAAGCCGCGCGTGGATCTCGGGAAATGTCTATTTTGCAACGATTGCGTGCAGGCCTGCCCCCAGCACGCCATTCGGCACAGCAACGACTATCGCCTGGCCGCCAGCCGGCGCGAAGAACTCGTCGTGGAAGAAGGGCAAGCCCTTCAGTGGGCTCATGAGCTGGGGAAAGATTTAAAGCGACTCCTGGGGCGCTCTCTCAAGCTGCGGCAGGTTAGCGCCGGCGGCTGCAACGCCTGCGAGGCCGACGTCAACGTCTTGGGAACCGTGGGTTGGGATCTGGGCCGTTTCGGAATTCAATTTGTCGCCTCGCCCCGTCATGCCGACGGAGTCCTGATTACCGGACCGGTCACCCAAAACATGCAAAGCGCATTGATGGACACCTACCGCGCCGTGCCCAATCCGAAGATCGTCATCGCCGTTGGGGCCTGCGCCATCGCCGGCGGCCCCTTTGTGGACCATGCCGAAGTGAATAACGGCGTAACCAACCTGCTTCCCGTCGATCTGTTCATCCCTGGATGCCCGCCGCATCCGTTGACCATTCTGGATGGGTTGTTGCGGCTGTTGGGACGGGTTAAAGACTGATTTAGAGCCTATTTCGTTCGTTACTCATAGACTCGCATCAGCGTCTACTTTTCCATATTACGGGGAGGAAGATTTAGCCCCACAGATGGCAAAGCAGTCCCACGGATTCGCGGGATTTGTACCTTTTCGCTCCGCCTTTGCAGGGTAAGCCTTGCCGCTGCAAGAAGACTTGTTTTTTGGAGGGGCGCGCTCCGTCGCGACCGAAAGAAGAAGGTTCCGACAGAGCGGAACCCTCCAGAAAACTTTAGATCTTTTCGGATGGGACAACGGATAAAGAGCTGTTCCATCGGCGTCTTTCATGGGTTGCTTATTCTATTCGTTGCCGCCTCTCTTGGTTTGAGTTTGCAATGCCGAAGAGCCCGCCTGCGCATCACTACGCGAAGCGTTGCGGGCAGGGAGAAGCCGGGCCACCTTCAGGTCCACTTCGGACCGACGGCAGGACCCTTAAGGCTCGGACTTGACGATCCGTGGGACCGCTTTGCCATCCGTGGGGCCCATCTTCCAAGGGTAGAAGACGCCCCACGGCATGGGATACGGATTCCTTAGCCCGGATTTCTCACCAGCGCGGCCTCGCTGGTGAGAAATGCGGGTTAGCAATCAAAGAGCAGCCTCCTGCACATGCACGCCGGCTTCAATTCGCTCCAACTCCCGAAGCAGTTCCTCGCGGGTGGCCTGTTTTTTGAGCGCTTCCTTGAAGCCGGCGTTCTGCAAAGAAAAACTCAAACGAGACAGTAAATGCAGATGTGTTTTGACGGTCGGCGAAATCAAGGCGAACAGGATCTGCACCGGCTTTCCGTCCAACGCGCCAAACTCAATGGGTTGGTCTAGAAAACAGAGGCTAACCATGGGCTTATCGACTTCCAATATGGCAGGATTGCGCACATGAGGGATCGCAACCCCATCGCCAATCCCGGTAGACTGAAGATTCTCGCGCGCCCGCAACGCCTGGAAAAGGAATTCGCGATCCACGCCATCGGGCAGCTTCATTACATCGACCACCGAACGCAGCACCGCCGATTTGTCGCGACCTTCAATCCGATAGTAAATGCCGCCGGTCTGAAGACAGGCGGCCAGCGTGGGCAAAACATCCGTCGACTCGGATCCTTGAAACATGTCGGAAGAGATATTGATCTTCTTGGTCGTCGCCCACTCAAGCAGCAGAGCCTTGTTGATGCGATACTGTCCTTCGACACGATAGGCTGGCAGCCCCGATCCCTGAATCCATCGATAAATCGTTTTTTCCGTTACATTTAGAAGCTTCGATACATCACGAACAGATAATTGCATGCCATACCTCGTTTTTTCCAATGCTATTGTCCATACATACGCATTTGACAGGCTTAATGTCCTCTTAATGTCTACAGATGTCAAAATGAATGCAAAAGAATGACCGGGACGAGGTCGTCCCGGCTCCAAAAAGCAAAATATCGCAACAGACTTGCCCTGGAGCGTTACCATGCCGAAATAGGCGCTTAATCGGCAGCCAGCCGAGTGGGATCGGAGACCCGGCCCATGAAGAGAATCCCACCCTGGCCCCGCTCGCGAATAAGAAAAACAAAGGGACGATCGGCTTGAAATACCACGGGACTGGCCGGAACCGAGGTCAGCGACATGATCGCGCCCGTTGCCGCGGCGGCTTCGGTTCCCTCTTCGTTCACTTCCACAAAAACCTTGTGAATTACATCCGACATCCATAAGCCGGGTCTTTTGGACATACCCGAAAAATCCGCCTTCTGAACATGAAAAGCCTCGGTGACGCCCATGCTTTGAAGGACGTCGTTGAGCACAAAAGACGACACGATCTTGAAGCGGGGCATCAAGACTTGAACGTCCCTCGAATGGAGTTTCTTCAATCCGTCTTCGAAATAGGCGAACGTAAGCTTCGACTCCACGCCGGAAAGCCCGTTCGTCGCTTTGGGCAGCAAGATGACCATCGACAAATCCTGGTTCGCGTAGAGCAATTCGAGCCATTGCGCCTCGTCGTCTTCTGCATACAAGTAATCGCCCTGGCGGGACATCATCATCACGTTCGTTTCCTCGTCAGGCACAATCGTGAAAGGCATTTCGCGGGTCAGGGAGGGATCGAAGGGGTGAGCCCATTGACTCTTGAAGTAGACGGCATTTACAAGAACCAGGCGGATCATGGCATTCAGCGTTCCCGGCGGCAGGAGATTCCGTATTTTATCCTGCGTCTGCTGCTCCACCCAAGCATTGATTTCTGTGCGTGCGGTCTCGGCATCGGCCATAAAGTCGACCGGCTGCAACTCCGAAAAATAGTACGTTTTCAACGCATTAAGAAACGGCTCTCGAAAGGCATACGATTTATCCACCCACAGCGATTGGGCGCTGCGCAGTTGGACGGAAGCCTTCTCTTCCATCGCTTTCAAGTGCAAGATGAATTCATGAAAGGCAGCACCCGTATCCAACCCGGTAAAGTGCATGGTTTCCGAGATTTGCCGGGCCGTCTCCCCGGAGGCGCCGGCATGGACCATGCTCATGGAGACGGAAAGACTGAAGGGAGACGCAATCAGGTTGCCCGGCGTATTGCCAAGGGATTGGTATAATTCAAACGCGAAAGCGTTGTTTCGTTCCACCAGCGATTCGGTTGCAGCCCCCCACCCCGAGCACAACCCGAAAAGCAAACACCAACCAGACCAGACCATAAGCTTTGTATTCACACCCCACCTCTCATTCTGACAGCAGCCTACTACTCTTTTTGACCGGCATCCGTTTAATTTCAAATGAATTTACATCGTTTTTCCCGTGGCGCTCTGATATGAATGGCCTTCAAGAAATTAACAACGAGGCCCGAAATGCATACGCGCGCATTGCTGCTGTTGGCATCGATTTGTCTTTTACTGACGGCCTGCACCACCGTTTCCTTTCCGGAATTGAATCTCAAGGATGAAGTGACCTTCGAGTCCGACGACCGCATCCTCATCCTGGCGCCCCACCCCGACGACGAAGTCATCGCCTGCGGCGGCGTCATTCAGAAGGCCCTGGCAAAGGGGTTGCCCGTTCACGTGGCCTATCTGACCTACGGCGACAACAACGAATGGGCGTTCATTCGCTACGAGAAACGCGTGCTGATCGCGCCGCAGAGCATCCGCAATATGGGTTTGGTGCGCCGCCTGGAAGGAATCGCCGCCTGCGAGGTCCTGGGGCTTCCGCCGGAAGATCTATCGTTCCTGGGCTATCCCGATTTCGGCACATTGACCATCTGGAACAACCGCTGGAACAGCAGTCCTCCGTTTCGCAGCATGTTGACGCGCGTGACGGTCGTGCCCTACACGAACGCCTTCCATTTCGGAGCCCTGTACAAAGGCGAATCCATCCTGGGCGATCTCACGCAAATCTTCCGCTCCTTCCGTCCAACGAAGATCTTCGTCTCGCATCCCGAAGATCAAAATCCCGACCACCGATCGTTGTACCTGTTCACGAGAGTGGCGCTGTGGGATCTGCGTCAGGAACTCAAAGCCGAGCTGCTGCCCTATCTCGTCCACTTCAAATCCTGGCCGCTGCCCAAAGGCTATCGTCCCGACCAGACGCTGTCCCCGCCCGAGTCCATGTCAGAAGGCATTCCCTGGAAAGTTCTTAATTTGAACGAAGACGAGTTGGCCCTGAAGCGCGAAGCCCTCAGGAAGCACAAAACGCAATACGATTATTCCCATGTCTACCTGGAAAGCTTTCTGCGAAAGAACGAATTTTTTGGCGATTATCCCGTGGTGGAATTGACCAATAATCACGAAGACAAGGAACTCGGCGGCGAAAAAGACCTGTTGAATCCGCCTGAGGAGTTGAGTCCCGAGCAACGGGCTCGCTACACCGGGGTGCAACGACGATACATCCGGCTCGAAGACCGGGAACTGGTATTGAACGTCACGTTGTCCAAGCCTCTCGCCAATACCGTCGGGGCCGTCGTCGAACTTTTCGGCTACCGTTCCGACAAGCCGTTCGCCGACATGCCGAAGATCAAAGTGACCATTGGCCCCCTGGCGCATACCGTTTACGACCAATTCAACGCGTTACCCGCCCAGTCCGTCCGTGTCGTCCGCCGTGCCAGGGAATTCACGCTGAGGATTCCGTTGGAAATAATCGGAAACCCGGAAAAAATCCTGACCAGCGCCCGCATCAATGCCGGAGGCCTCCCCCTAAGTTGGGCCGCCTGGCGCGTCCTGAAAGTGCCGCCGTCCGCCGGCAAACCCCTCGACGCCCACGCCCAAAGAGTCGCTGTGCCCGTCCTGTAAAAAGCATCAGGATATACGCATTCCGGAACCCAACATTGAAGTGCGATCCATCAACTTTGGACTCCTTGGACCTTGGACTTTGGACTCTTTTGTCTTCGGTCTCTTCGTCCCCTCAAACCCAATATTGCCGATCCAGCGACCGATACTGAATGGCTTCCGAGACATGAGGCAGCAGCACTTGCTCGGAACCCTCCAAATCGGCGATGGTGCGAGAGACTTTCAGGATGCGGTCATAGGCCCGCGCGCTGAAATTCAGGTCCGACAGGGCCATTTTAAGGGAGTTTTCGGCATCTGGGTCGGGGCGGCAGTATTTGTGGACATCCTTGGCGCGCATATTGGCGTTGCAATGAACCTTGGCTACGCCTTTGAAACGGTGTTGTTGAATCTGACGGGCTTTAATAACGCGCTCGCGGATTTTTTCGGAGGGCTCCCCCTTCTCCATCGAGGCCAACTGCTGGTAATTGACCGCCGGCACTTCGACATGGATATCGATGCGGTCCAGCAACGGCCCGGAGATTTTGTTTCGGTAGCGTTGGATCTGCAGCGGCGAGCAGCGGCACTCCCGGCGCAGGTCGCCAAAAAAGCCGCACGGGCAGGGATTCATCGCCGCCACCAGCATGAAGCGGCTGGGAAACGTCACGCTGGCCGCCGCGCGCGAAATGGTGACAAAGCCATCCTCCAGCGGCTGGCGCATCACTTCGAGCACGTTCCGATGAAACTCCGGCAATTCGTCGAGAAAAAGGACGCCGTGATGCGACAGACTCACTTCGCCCGGCATCGGATGCGAACCGCCGCCCAGCAGCCCGGCATCCGAAATCGTATGATGCGGCGCGCGAAAAGGACGCCGGGCCACCAGCGCCTGATGAGCAGGAAGAGATCCGGAAATGCTGTGAATCTTGGTCGTCTCGAGCGATTCGTCCATGCTCATCGGCGGCAGGATGGACGGCACCCGCCGGGAGAGCATGCTTTTTCCCGTGCCGGGCGGACCTAAAAGCAAGATATTGTGCCCGCCGGCCATGGCCACTTCCAGCGCGCGCTTGGCGGATTCCTGGCCTTTTACGTCGGCAAAATCGTCGTCGTAGGCGCTGTAGGAATTGAAGACCTCATGCACGTCCAACTGAAACGGCGCGACGGGAATTTTGCCGGCCATGAAGTCGCCGGCTTCCCGCAGGGTACGGACCGGATAGACCTCCAACCCCTCGACCACGGCCGCTTCCTCGGCGTTGTCGACCGGCACAATCATGCCTTTACGGCCTTCCTGGCGGGCATTCAACGCGATCGGCAGGATGCCCCGGACGCGGCGGACCTCTCCGCTCAAAGCCAATTCGCCGACCACGCAATAGTTCAGCAAGGGCTCTCCGGGAATGTCATCGGTTGCCGCCAGCATACCGAGCGCAATCGGCAAATCGAAGCTGGGGCCTTCCTTTTTTACGTCGGCGGGCGCCAGATTGATCGTCGTGCGGCCCCGCGGCGGCTTGTAGCCGGAATTGATCAAGGCCGTTTCGACGCGGTCCTTGCTTTCCTTCACGGCGGCATCGGGCAACCCCACAATGACCGTCTGCGGATCGCCCCGCCCCGCATTCACTTCAATTTCGACGGCATACGCATCCACGCCGTACACCGCTCCAGAAAACGCTTTGGCCAGCAATTCAACCTCCCTTTCGCCCTACCCGACCCTGCCTCCGGCGGATCGCGAGCACGGGGGCAGTATAAAAGCATCTGTTGCCGAGACAAGCGCCAAGACGGGGAAAAATCTGTTACATTCGAGGCCTACCATTTACTGCTCTGAATTAGGCGCCGGTGAAATAAGGCGAATCTAGGTAACTAAGCAAAATTTTCCTGACAAAAAATGAACCACCTTACCTGTGGGAAGCCCGTCTTCGGCCTGTCCGCCGTAGTTCCGTCCGCGGGACGAAGGCGGAAGAAGCCGGGCCACCTTCAGGAGCATTTTCGGCAGGTGGACCGTCTCGATCGGATCGGGATGGTTGCATAACTCTGGAGTCTCAGACTAGTCCATTGTTTTTTGTCAGACAACTGTTGCCTAGTTACTTAGATCATTGCATTACCATGCATCATTCCGGATCAAGGATTTCATGTCCAATGGCTTTGCCGACTGCAATCCTGCTTGCGCCATATTGAGCAAAAATGATTCCATGGCGACTTCAACCGCCTTGTCGTTCCTCTGTTGATCCGTTAACAATTCATCGCTCGACATTTTTACAAAGGCTCCATTTTGAATCTGAGCCTCCGGTTGAAGACCGCCAAAGCTTCTGTAGAGTTCGGTTCCTTGGACATCGATCAGCGCAAAGACTAACGACAAGACTCCAACAGTGCCGTTATAGCTGTAGGCATTCGATCCAACCGAGTACTCAATCCCGTGCCAGAACGCCGAACCATGTGAAAACTCTACGTTGAATACATCCACGTAGCAGGAGACAATGGCATCCACTTGGTATTTCGTTTTCAACTCCGCCAAAGTGTGTTTCCATACGGCTTGAGCTTTCTCGCTGTATATCTTTCCGGTTTTGGGATCATATAAGTCGCCGACGCGTTTTTTCATCCCTTCATTTACTGTTGTAAAAACATCGGAAGGAAGAACCTTGAAACCCGCAGCGTCCAACTTAAACGCAACTTTATCGAGGAACTGTCGGCTGATGGCTTCGGAGGTCGCCGACTTGAAAGGAAGCTGCACTTCAGGAATGACCACCGTTTTTACTTTTTGCTTAATAACGACAGGGATGACATAAAAATAGGAGTTCGTCTTTGAAGGCGGAACCGTTATGCAACTAACCGACCATGTCATTAGCCCCACGGCACTTAATAAACAGCATGTTTTTTTCATATGCGCCCTATGATGGGGTTGCTTCATTTTGATGGAGCTGCTTCATCCACGTATCCGCGTACGATGGACACATCTGGAGCTTCAGGCTTCAACTCAAGATACTTTTTCAGTACCAGCTTCGATTCGGCATACTTTCCCGTTTGCCTCAGGAGCAAACCCAACTCGAGATATACGCTGGCATTGGTAGGATTGAGTATAATGGATTCCGCATATTGTGCGATTGCGACGTCCAAATGGTTGGGTCCAGGGCCGCAAAGCCGATAAAACTCACCCAGCAAAGCGTGAGCCAGCGCATTACTCGGATTGAACTGAACGACTTCGTCCAGAACATCTTTTACGTCAATATAATTGTGGCGTAACATACGCATTCGTACGTCTTCAACCGTAGCATTTTGTGTTGCATCCCTGTATTCCTGGGTGCGAGTGATTCCTTCGGCGAGACTGTTGTTAGTGGATATCGAACGATAGTAATATTGAAGAGTTGGCAGGAGTGATAACTTTTTATTGTAGAAAAAATGCGACGGGCTGCCCATGGCTTTGAAAAGAAGCAACTGAAAGGCTTCAATCGACTCACGCATGTCGTATCCGGCGGCTTTCATCATCGCAAATCCGTCACGATCAGCTTCTGCCTCTACATTCTTGGCATATCCGTCAATAGCCAGGGCTTTCCACAGCACATCGGCTTTATTGGTGCTGGCCGAGTTATTCAATAGTCCTGATTCCTTATCCGCATAAACCAGCGGATGCCTGCTGACCAGATGTGCTACTTCCCGACTCAAGATGGCAGCCAGTTGCGCTTCATTTTTCATGAGCGCGAGCAGAGAGGCATCAATGAGGATAAGACCATGAGGATAACTGCAGGCATAAGGATATTCCTTGGGAATAACGCGAACCCTTACATTCTCCACCGTTCCCGTCGCGTGAGTTATCAAGTTGCTCGTTACGCTGCTCAAATATGCGTCCAACGTTTCATCCATAAAGAACGACTTGTTTGTCACCAAGTCATCTTCAATTTTCTGGGACAAAACCAGAAGAGCTTCGATCTTTGACATTGATGCCGACGCTGCAAAGGTTGGCCAACACATGCCCATCTGGATACCGAGCAAAACGACACAGAGTAACGCCCCATCGCCCATACGTTTCAGCCTTGAAATTCTCTCGTGCATGAACAGGAAGCTCCTGTTTTTCGTTTTTTTCATATTTACGTGCATCTACACCCAGGCGGGGCTTACAGAGGGTCCATCCGAGTCACTTCAATTTCGACGGCATACGCATCCACGCCGTACACCGCTCCAGAAAACGCTTTGGCCAGCAATTCAACCTCCCTTTCGCCCCACCCGCCCTGCCTCCGGCGGATCGCGAGCACGGGGGCAGTATAAAAGCATCTGTTGCCGAGACAAGCGCCAAGACGGAAAAACGACAACCCGCGCATTAAGATCGAATTAAACAAGCCGGACGATTGAAAGTACAATAGGAAGAGTGTATAAAGTGGAGCTCATATGACGGAACCCCTCGATGAATTGGTGGAACGTGCCGGCAGATCCGAGATTTCCTCGGTGCGAACCGTCCTCGCCAAGATAATTGAAGCCATCAGCAATCCCAATTCCAGCGCGATGAACTTGAAAGACCTCATTGAGGTCGATCCTCCGTTGGCCGGCCGAGTCCTGAAATTAGCCAATTCCGCGAGTTATGGCGTCAACCGGCCCCTGGTTCAAATCCTCGACGCCATCATCACGATCGGGTTCGAGGCGGTGAGGGAACTGGCGCTGAGTCAAAAAGTCTGCGAAATTTTCACCAAGGGGGAGAAGTTCTACGGGTATACCCGCACGGCGCTATGGATGCATAGCGTCGGGGTAGCCCTCTGCGGAAAGATGATCTACCGCAAGGAATTCCGGCGCCCTGGGGACGACATCTATACCGCCGGGCTGCTGCACGACATCGGCATCATAGTGGAAGATCAATTCAATCATGCCGCCTTCATCAAGATTCTGGAACGCATGCAATCCGACAAATGCTCGATCGACGTTTTGGAGTCCGAGCTGATGGGGTTCACTCATATGGATGTCGGACGCAAGCTGTCCGAAGCCTGGAAACTGCCGGACGAACTTTCCCAAATCATCGGCATCGAAGGCCGTCCGGAAATGGCGACGACCGAGCAAGCGACCATGGTCATGACGCTCTACGTGGCCAATCATGCCTGCAACCTGAAGCGCATCGGATTCAACGAGACGCCCAATCTGAACGAAAGCCTCTATCTCGATTGCCTGAGCCAACTGAAGCTCAGCGAGCTGTCCCTTGCTTTGATCATGAACGACGTGGAAAGATCGATCAACCAAATGACCAAAGAAGGATGGTTTTGAGCATGACTGATCCAGGGACCGATCAGGAAACAACACGCCGCCTCGAAGCGCATGTGGAAGAACTGACCACCCGCCTGCGGCATGCGGAAAACGACATGTTTCTGACCCAGCAGGAGTCCATGTCGGCCAAAGCCGGATACATCGATCTGATGTCCGAGCTGCGCCGTCAAAACGCCCAGCTGGAAGAACTCAAACAGAGCCTGGAGCAACGCGTCCAGGAACGCACAGCCCGTCTGGAAGCGTCCAATCAATCGCTGGCCGAAGAAATTCGCGAACGCAAAAAAGCGGAAAAAATCCTTCGAAAAACGGAAAACAAGAAGAACGCCCTGCTCAACTCCATTCCCGGACTGCTGATTCATTTCGACCGGAACGGAACCTTGTTGGATTTCCGCGAGCAAAAGAACGCGGAGCCGTATGTTTCCCTGGATGAGGTCATCGGTCAAGGCCTGTCCGGCATCTTTCCGCCGGATGTCGCAGAGGCCTTTTTGCGTGAAGGCGACCTGACCCTCCAACATAAACGGGTGCGCATACTCCAGTATGCCATTACCCAGTCCGATGTTCCGCGATTTTTCGAGGCGCGCCTGTCGCCCTGCGGCCTCGACGAAGTGCTGGCCCTGGCTTATGACATCACCGACTGGAAAAAGGCCGAGGAAAACCTTCGCGACAGCGAGCATCGGTTGCGAGCCGTCCAAGACTCCATTCAAACCGGTTTTATGCTGATCGATGCCGAAAGACACGAAATCGTAGACATCAATCCGGCCGCCGTCGACATGATCGGACTGCCGCGAAACGAGATCGTCGGTTCGCCCAGCACCCGGTTCCTGACGCCTACCGAGTTGGAAACCAATCCCACCGCCCGCTTGAGCCCCTCGTTGGAAAAGACGTACCGGATTTTGGTCAATGCCCGCGGCGAGAGCATCCCGGTGCTCAAAACGGTGTCGCCGGTGAATTTGAAGGGGCGATGGCACCTGGTCGAAACGTTTACGGATATCAGCGAACGCGAGTTTGCGGAACGGCTGCTTCAGCATCGCCTGGGCATGGAATCGTTGATTGCGTCCATCTCCTCGCGCTTTTTGAACGCCGGCCCGGAAAACGTCGACACCGAGATCAACCGGTCGCTGGAAGAAATTGCCCTCTTTATCGGAGTCGAACGATGCTTTCTGGGCGTGATTTCCGAGGATCGGGAAACCCTCCATATCACCAATCGCTGGGCGATGGAGGGTTTGTCTCCTGTGCTATCGACCGTCAAACAGCTGCGTCTCAACGATTTTCCGTGGACTTATCATCAACTCAGCCGGTTCGAATCCGTCCAGATTTCCAGCGTCAACGACCTTCCAAGGGAGGCCGGCGCCGAAAAAGTACTGCTTCAAAAGGGCGGCATTCATTCGATCCTGTTCACCCCTATCGTCATCAACCAGACTCTTTTTGGCATTCTATCGCTTCTCGCGGAAGAGAAGGCGCGTTCGTGGGACATCGAGGATATCCGCCTGCTGAATCTGGCCGGCGAGATCATCGCGAATGTCCTGCGCCGCAAAATGGCGGAAGACGCCCTGCGCCGGGCCAACGACGAATTGGATATGCGCGTGGCCGAACGGACGAGCGCCCTCACCCTTTCGAACGAACAACTCACCGGGGAAATTGCCATTCGCAAGCGGACCGAAAGCGAATTGCAGCGGGCCAAGGAAAAAGCCGAAGAATCCAATCGCATGAAATCGCAATTCATCGCGAATGTGTCGCATGAAATTCGGACTCCCTTGAATGCCATCGTCGGGTTTTCGGAATTGATTCTCAATGCTCAGGACGTGCCGCTCATTCAGAAATATGCCCGATCCACCCTCCATGAAACCGAAGTCTTCCTCGGCCTGATCAACGACCTGCTGGACAATGCCCGCATCGAAGCCGGCAAGATGCCGCTGGAGGAGCAGGCCTTCGAGCTTCACAGCCTGATGGAAAGTATTGTCAGCACCTCGAACGTCCATGCCCGGCGAAAGGGTTTGGATTTTCTTCTTCACGTCGACACCGGCATTCCCCCCTGGCTCTGGGGCGACGACCACCACCTGCGGCAAATTCTCATGAACCTGATTGTAAACGCGGTCAAGTTCACGGAAAAAGGGTCCATCAAGGTGAATGTGAAGCAGCAAAGCAACGACCATTCGGGCATCGTTTTGCGTTTCGATGTCGTGGATACCGGCATCGGAATCCCCAAGGAAAAACAAGCGACCATTTTCGAGAGTTTTACGCAGGCGGACGGAAGCACCACCCGGCGCTTTGGCGGAACCGGCTTGGGCACGACCATTGCCCGGCATCTGGCCCACTTGATGCATGGCGACATTTCCGTGGAAAGCGAGCCCGGCCAGGGCAGTTGCTTCTCGGTCGTCATTCCCTTCAGGATACAAGACGTTCCTCCGGAGAGCGCCGTACCGAAAAACGCCCCGGAAGAGGAACTCGTTTCCCCTGTCCCATCCGGCGACAAAAAAAGCATCCTGCTGGTCGAGGATTATCAGCCCAACCAGGAAGTGGCCCGCCATCACCTGGAACGGATCGGGTACACCGTGGATATCGCGGAAAATGGCGAAGAAGCCGTCGCCGCTTGCGGCCGCAAGAATTACGACTTGGTCTTGATGGACTTGCAGATGCCGGTCATGGATGGATACGATGCCACTCGAAACATCCGGACAAATTACCCGCAATACAACGCGATTCCCATCCTGGCCATGACAGCCAACGCCTCGTCCGATGCCCGCCATCAATGCCGTACCGTGGGCATGGACGACATCATCACCAAACCCATCCGGCGCGTGACCTTCCTGCGGACCGTCGCGCGATGGTTCCATGCCGGGCCGGCGGACGTGGCGCACAATGCCATGACGGCCGTCAAAAGTCCCACCCGGAACGCCCCGTTCGACCTCAAGCAGGCCGTCGAGGAATTCGGGGGCGATCAATCGCTGGTCGAAGCCATGATCGGCCAGTTTCTCGACAAGGTGGAAGATCAACTGGTTTCCATCCGGCAGGCGATCCAGAAAAGCGAAACGGAAACCGTTCGCAAGGAGGCGCACCGCATACGCGGCGGCGCCGCCAATCTGACGGCCATGCCGCTGGCGGCGGCGGCCTCCCTGCTGGAGGAGGAAGCCGGCTCCCCCACTCCGTCGGATCTTGAAAAGACCTGCGGCCTTATGGAAACGGAATTCAAGCGATTGAAAGATTACCTGAAGACAAAGAAATAAACCAAAAAGGGGTCCCATGAGAATATTGATCGTGGACGACGATTATGTCAGCCGAACCAAACTAAAAGCCCTGCTGTCCGCTTACGGCGATTGCGATGCGGTTTATGACGGGCAGATAGCGTTCGATTTTTTCATCAAGGCTTGGGACGATCATGCCCCCTACGGTCTGATTACCATGGATGTGGACATGCCCGGCGCCCGAGGCCAGGATGTAGTCGACCGACTTCGCTCATGGGAAGCCGACAAGCAATGCTACAAGAGCGACAAGGAAGCGAAAATCCTGATGGTGTCCGCGATGAAAGATGCCGACAGCGTGGTCAAATCCTTTTCCAAAGGCTGCGAGAATTACCTGATCAAGCCCATCACGCCGGCCGATTTGCAAAAGGCAATGGACGAATTCGACTTTCAGCCGATCAAAAAGTGAAAGGCTGACCGGAAGCGGCCCGGCTTCTCCGAAGACGGGCTTCTTTTGCGCCCCAGCGGAATTCAGCTTTCCGGATCCTTATAGGTGCGAAACTCCGCAGGCACGGGATCGCCGCCTTCCCAAACCACGCGCCGAAAATCGTCCGGATCCGTATTGCCTTCCGTGTTGATCAGCAGGATTTGGGAGTCGGGCCCCAACTGTAGCCGCTCGCGCAAGGCGCTGCCTTCCTCGCTCTGCATGGTAAACAGCAGCGCGCCCAACGTAACGGCGCCGGATTCTCCGGACACGATGAACGGATCGCCGGCCAGGGGAACCGCATAAACCCGCATGCCTTTGGCGGCGACATAATCCGGGCACACCGCAAAAAAGTCGGCGCAATCCCACAGGAGTTTCCACGCCAGGGGGCTTGGATCGCCGCAGGCCAAGCCCGCCATGATCGTGTTCAGCTCGCCATCGAAATGGTGCGGCTGCCCGTCGCCCCGCAGGGCGGATTCGTACAAACACGCGGCCTTTGAAGGCTCCACGACCACCGTTCGGGGGCGTTCGGCTCCGAACAATTGATAGTAGAAACCGATGGTAGCCGCAGCCAGCGCCCCCACCCCAGCCTGAACAAAAACATGCGTGGGCTTGGCGAGACCCTGCGCAGACAGTTGCTCCTGCGCCTCCGAAAAGAGCGAGGCATATCCCTGCATGACCCACTTGGGAATATCCGAATAACCTTCCCAGGATGTATCCGAGATGACCTGCCAGCCATTCATCTCCGCATCGACGCTCGCCTGGCGCACCGCATCATCGTAGGTCCCGTCGACCACTACGACGCGGCCTCCATTCTTTTCGATCGATTTGATGCGGGGCTGAGAAGTGTGTTTGTGGACGTAAATCACCGATTCAAAACCCAGATTCGTTGCCGCCCAGGCCACCCCCCGGCCATGATTGCCGTCGGTCGCCGCGGCAAAAACCAACCGACCGAGTCGCTCCTTCACGCCGGGGGAAGTCAATTCGGCAAACGGCAGTTCGCGGTCGCGAATTCCCAACTTGTCCTTTATGACCTGATAAATCGCAAACGACCCGCCCAACACCTTAAAGGAATTCAAACTTAGACGGGCCGACTCGTCCTTGATCCAGATTCCCCCCACGCCCAGCATGGCCGACAGACGGGGCATGCCTTTCAAAGGACTCATATTATATCCCGGAATCTGGCGATGGAAACTTCTGGCAAGCCGGGCAATCCCGGGGGGTAAAAGATCCTTCACGACCTCCTGGGCTTCGAGATTCCGGGCGCGGCGGTTTTCCATCCAAGTGACGGGGACAGGCTCGTTCACGTTGTTCTCCTTGCATGAGGCTTCGACAATGGGAAGATCATATCGATATTTGAGTCATACGTTAAGCAAGGATTTTGAGCCCGCGGAAAACGAACTCTTTAAAAATACAAAAAAGAATCGAGAAACCTTTCATAACAGGGATAAATTAAGGCGGTAAGGTTCATTTTCAGGGAAAAGGGCATTCAATGGGAGGGGGCGCTATGAGCCTGTTCGCATTCGAGGGGGCATGGAACCAGCAAGGGCCATCGGAAAAAACGGCTCCTCGCCGGGGCACTCATGTCTCCCTATTCAAGCATGCCTACCGTTCGGGCGATGTGTTTCATTTTCCCGAGATCGGCAGCCGCATGGAATACATTTTCATTTTGGCGGCCCTAAACGGCGCTTTTGGTCTGAAGGGCGCTTCCGTCATTCAGAAAGCCTACCTCCAACTGGCGCGACATCTGGAAGAGTCGCCGGACGACCCCATCGACCTCATAGGGTTCAGCCGCGGCGCCAATCTGGCGCTGCATTTCGCCAACCTGGTCATCCTTAAGGGCATTCCCATTCTGAAGTCGAAGCAAAAGCGCGAAATCACTCACCGGTTGCCTGGAAAAGACAAGCCGGAACATCGCATCGTATACACCTTCGACTGCCAGCCGGCGCCGCCCATCCGTTTCATCGGCATCTGGGATATGATCGCCGCCGGCGATCTGCCCGTCACCATAGGTCCGGTTCCGGTTCAGCAAGGCAGCATGGGCTATCGATTGGGCGTTCCCAAAGGGATTTGGAATGCCTATCACGCCATGGCCCTGGATGAAACCCACGCAGACTTGCCGGTTCTTCGCCTCCAAGGCGCCGAAGAAGTTTGGTTCATGGGCGACCATAGCCGCCTGGGAGGCGGGCATCAGGATCCTCGTCTTTCCGATATTGCCCTGCAATGGATGTTTCACAAAGGCATGGAAGCCGGGTTATCCTTCGATCCTGCGATGCTGGAAAACCTCGATCCTTCGCCCGAGGGGCTGCTCGACGAAACCGAACGACTCAACTCCGCGCGGATCGTGCAGCCGGGCGATTGGGTTCATAGTTCGGTGCGGCCCGAGCATTACCCGGCCATTCCCTGGGACTTTGTCCGATGCGTGCATTGACTCGTGAAGAAACGCTTCCCTTGGAACCCCGGAGTGGTGTATCAAGTCGGGGAAGATACGACGAGGAGATCATGCACATTATCGATTTTCATACACACGCTTTTCCGGACAAGCTGGCGGAACGGGCGGTGCCCGCCCTGGCCAAAGAAGCCAACATCACCGCGGCCCTGGACGGCAAAACATCGTCCCTGCTTCAATCCATGAATCGCGCCGGCATCGAGAAATCCGTCATTTGTTCGATCGCCACCCGCCCCGAACAGTTTTCCAAGATCCTGGAGTGGTCTCATGCCGTGGCATCCGACCGGCTGATCCCCTTCCCGTCGATCCACCCGGACGATCCGGCGGCGGCCGCCCAAGTCCGGCGCATTCACGAGGAAGGCTTCCTGGGCGTGAAACTTCATCCTTACTATCAGAACTTCTATTTAAACGAACCCCGGATGAATCCCGTCTACGAAGCCTTGCAGGCGTGCGGCCTGATTCTGGTTACGCACACCGGTTTCGACATCGCCTTCCCGCGGGACCGCCGCTGCGACGCCCAGCAGATTCTTCACGTGATCGAAAACTTCCCTGAGCTGAAGTTTGTGGCCACGCATTTCGGCGCCTGGGAGGATTGGGACCGGGTGGAAAACCAACTGATCGGGCGGCGCCTCTACATGGACATTTCCTTTTCGACGTCGTACCTGGAACCCGGCCGGCTCCGGCGCATGATGGCCGCCCATTCGCCGGATCATCTTCTGTTTGGCTCCGATTCGCCCTGGACCGGCCAGCAAGAGGAAATCGACCGCGTCCTTGCGTTGGGCTTGGAGAACCCGTTCCTGAGCAAATTACTCTACGAAAATGCCGCCCGCCTGTTGGGCCTGTCCGGCACGGATTCGCTGCCGTCGAAATAATCTGTGTTCCATAGGGTTGCGTTCAAGGGCGGCCGCGATTTTTCGAAACAGGCTTCACCTCATCCCAAGATTGTGCGCATAATGAACACGCTATGAATTCGTCGGACACAAAAAATGTTGTCGTGCACAGGGACCATCAGTCGACTATCGACTTGCAACCCGCTGACGTGGAACGCGCTCCCCAGGCGCTGCCGCCTTCCGAATCGGAAATAGACCATATCAACCGAAAACTCGAGGGCCGTTACCAATTGCAGGAGATTCTCGGCGCCGGCGGCGTCGGCGCCGTCTATCTGGCCTCCGACGTCGTGCTCAAGCGCCAGGTGGCCATCAAGGTCATCCGTTCCAAGTTCCGAGTCTCGTCGAAAATCATCGACCGCTTTCGCGACGAGGCCACCATTGTCGCCTCGTTTGCCCACCCGAATATCGTGCAGATCCATGAAATCATCGACTGCGAACTCACGCCGCTGATCGTGATGGAATACGTGCCGGGAACGAACCTCGAAAAACCGATTCGCAGCCGCAAGCTGGATCGGAATCGACTGATCGACATCATGATTTCCGTTTGCGAAACCGTGGCTCATGCGCACGAGCACGGCGTGATTCACTGCGACATCAAACCCGAAAACATCCTCTTGAGCGACGATGGCCGCGTTAAAATCGCCGATTTCGGGGTGGCCCTGCGAATCGACCCGGACCAGGCTGCCGCCGACAAACCCTCCGGCAAAGTCATCATGGGAAGCCCGGCCTTCATGTCGCCGGAGCAGGCCCGGGGCGACCTGGCCGAGATCACGAACCGCACCGATATCTTCGGCATCGGCGCGACGCTGTACTACGCGCTGACAGGACGCAACGTCGTCAGCGGCTCCGCCCAGCAGATTCTCGAAAAGCTGAGGAACGGACGGATCGAACCGATCGCCGACGACGATCCCCCCTTGCCGCTCGACCTGAAGACGATCTGCATGAAGTGCCTGGAATGCGACCCGGAAAACCGGTATCGCAGCGCCTATCTATTGGCGGACGATCTGCGCCGTTTTCGCGAAAAGCTGCCGGTCTCCGTCCGGACCTATTCGCTGCCGGAAAAGACCCTGCGCGCCATCAAATACCGCAAGCGCAATTTTTTCGTCGCCGTGGCCGCCGTACTGGTCGTGTTCGCTTTCTTTCTTTCCGTTCAGGTCGTCCAGTATCGGATTTCCAGGAACTCGCTGATCGGTCTGCTCAAGGACAAAGTAACGAGCGTCGCGGGAACCGCCAGTCTTTTGATCGATCCCGCGGAGGTGGAAGCCGTCCGAACGCCGGCGGACCGGAATACGCCTGCCTGCGAAAATCTGGTAAGCGTTCTAAACGAAATTACAAAGAGAAGCCCCCATATCAATTACGCCTACATTGCCCGGAAAGCGGATAAGCCGGGGTACGTTTCCTTTGTGGCCCTCGATACGCTTGTCCGGTCGTCAGCCGCGCCCGACATCAATCACAACGGAGTGATCGATCCCGGAGAACGGGCCCTTCAAATCGGCGATATTTATGCCGATACGCCCCGGTATCCGGACATGATGGAGGGCTTTGACCGGCCCACCGCCGACCGGGCCATCAGCACGCACGACGAGTGGAATGTCGGACTGTCCGGCTACGCCCCCATTCGGGACGCCAACGGCAACGCCATTGCCATTTTGGGCGTGGACATCAAGCTCGACGAATTGAACGAGACCTTCAAGCAAATCGATCGAACCTATCTGGCCTCCCTGTATCTTTCGGCCATCTTCGGCGCCATCCTGGGAATCCTCATCCTTCGTTGGCGGGTGGCCTACTGGGATCGACGATCCCTGGCCATCGCCAAGGAAAACTCGCTGCGCCCCATCCTGCCCGGCTGACCCTGGCCGCAAAAAAGCTCCTGATGTATATTCTTCCTAAGGATGCGCAGCATCCGGGAGTAACATCATGAAAAAAGCAACCGATAGAAAGACCGGTAGGATCGAGTTGAGGGGTGGAGAATTCAGCTCGGCCGCCCAGGACACCGTCGAAGAACGGGCCAAAGAAATTGCAGCCATTGACCATCCTGAAATCGAAGGGATTACAGAGACCGACCGGCAAAAGGCGCTGGACGAACTTCGTGGCCAGCCTCATGGCGTAACCACCGACGACGACGAAATGGACGAAGTCGCTACCCTGGATCCCAGCGAAGCCGCAACCGATACCGGCCATCGCACGAAACCCATCCAGCCTCGTAGCGAGCAGGAAAACGCCGAGGACCTGACCGGAGAAGGCCTCGACGAGGCCTTGCACGAACAAATGCTGGCAGCCGAACGACCGGACGAAGAGGAAGATAAACAAGAAAGCCCGTGATTAAACGGGCTTTCTTGTTCATAAGGACTCTTTGCTTCTGTCAGGGGCTGATCGTCCAGCGGACGTCGTCGACATAGAAGGCATGATCGTAGGTCGGGTCGGTGATCATGAACGGGCTCTTGATGTGCTGGAGATCGATCCCGACAAAGTAGCTGATGGGGATGACCTTCTGCTGCCAGACCACCGCCCCTTGATCGTTCACGGTCGGCCCAAACCAGCCGAACGCCGGATAGGCCGCTTGGTTGGTGACCCCATTCCATACGCTCTGGATTTCCACCTTCGTGTAGCCTGAGGACTTGTACCAGAACTTCAAGTAGCCGCCGGCATATTGCGAGAGATTTGTCACGGTGTTGGAATAGATCACATTCCAGCCGGACCAGCCCACGCAATAGGAACGGAAGCTCTTGGCGCCTTCGGGCGTCACGGGATCTTCGGCAAAGTTCGCGTTGAAGCTGTTTGCCTGGCCCCACCATCCGTCGTCGAAGTCGGCCACGCTGGCGCCGGTAGAGCCATTGGGTTTTTGCACGACCAGCTCGAACCGCACGAAGCGCGTCGCATAGGGCGCCGTAAAATCCGGAATGGAGCACAACGTCCAGGCCTGCGCCGCGGTGGTCACCTTGACGGCCGAAACCACGTTGGTCAGCACCTGCCTCCAGGCATTCAGGAACTGCATGCGCACATAGGCCGTGGAACCGGCCACCCAGCCCTGCCCGGACGGCTGGCGTACGTAGACGTGCGCATTGTAGATATCTCCGGCATAGCCCGAAATTTCCTGATAGGTGCTGGCCCAGTACGAGCCGTTCGCGCTGGTCTGTTCGCGCAGACCTTTCGCTCCGCTGCGCAACGCCGCCGTCGAGCAAAGGGCGCCGGCGCCCGAGGTCGCGTTGGTGAAGGCCCAGAATCCGGAGTTCGGGAAGAGCCCGTCCGTGCTGCTTTCAAAGCCGCCATCCGAGATCGCGGCCGATATATGTTCCCAATACTGATAGGCCCACCAAGTCAGCACTTGGGCGTTACCGGGAATGCCGGCATCGGAGAAGAACGTTTCCTTCTTTTCGCTGGGCACGGCATTGGTTCCCCTTCTCCAGCGGATGTTGTCCACAAAGAACTTTGCCGCATTCGTGGACGACACCTTGGCCAGCCCATAAACCTGCGCATAATTGAAACCGCCAAAGACGCTCAAAGGCAGCGTAATCTGCTTCCAGATGCCGGTGGTGGACCCGATGTAAGTGGTCCGGGTCACGCCCTGGGGCACTTCGATCTCAAGCTTCAAACTGCCCCAACTCCGGGCCCAGAGGCTGATGTAGCCGTTACTGTAAAGGCTCATATTCATTACGCCATTGGTCATCACGACGCCCCAGCCGGAGGCTGCGGAACCGGTCGTCATATAGCACTTCGACCCTTCCGGAGCGGCGCCTTCGGTATAGCTCGCGTTGAAGGAGGCCGCGCCGCTCGACCAGTTGGTGATCCGGGACAAGGCCGGAACTCCATAGTCGTTGTATACGGCAAGCTCTCCCTTGACGAAGCGGACATGGTCGACATAGAAGCCCGTGGCGGTTTCCGCCGTGATCTCGAACAGGCCCTTCATCTGGGCCAGCGTCAGGCTGGAGAAATCGGACATGGGGACGACGATTTCCTTCCAAACATTGGACGTGGTCGGGATGTACTTCGCGACCTTGGCCCCGGACCATTGTTCGAGTTCCACTTTGACCGTCACCATGCTCTTGAGCCAGAATTTCAGCAGGCCGTCGCGATACTCGCTGATGTCGAGCGCGTTGGCGGTCGCCAAAACGCCCCACCCCGCCCACGTCGCCGTATCTGCGCGGAAGCACAGGCTGCCTTCCGGAGGCGTGGCGCCGGCATAGTTGCCGTCGAAAGACGACGAGCCGCCGTCCCACGTAAAGATATCGCTGCCGGCCGGGATGCCGAGATCGCGATAAATCGCGTAATCGCCGCCCACGATCGGCGTCACGATGACCGTGGTCTCTTCCTTCAAGGCCAGCCCGTCGCGGGTGTAGCGGAAGGTGTCGTCGTTGCCCAACTGGCCGGCGATCGGGTCCGGTTCGTTGGTCGGGCAAATCACGGCTTGCCAGGCATAGCCGGCGCCGCTGACGATCTCCTCGGGAATCGTAACGGGGAAGAGCCCGGAGCCCGTTGCGCTGGAGATCGTGTAGAAGTTGGTCAGGTACGTCCGACCGCTCCACACATCCTGCAAGTTCACCATGAGCTTCATGGGCGTCTGCGGCAGGCGTTCCCATTGGACCGGCAGATTCACGAGCTGGCCCGGATTCATGACCGCCGGGAAGTTGCTGTGCTCGATCATGATCTGAGGCGAGAAATACACCTCGGTATCCGTTGCCCCATGCACGCCCTGCCCCTTCAGGTAGGCATAGAACTGGTAGGCGCCGCCCAACGTCGTGCCTTCATGCTCCATCATGCCGGGATCGAAATCCGGAACGCGCGCATAGAAGGGCGTTTCATTCGTGACCGGATAATACACGCCGTTCACTGTCTGCGTCACGAAGGAGTACTGCTCGTCCGTCACGCGCACGTTGTCCCATTCCGCATATCCCGGATGATACGGGCTCAGGAAGCCCATGGTATTGTTCGCGAAGCTGTTGACCTCCAGTGCTTCGTCCATGAACACCGTCTTGCCGTCGATCGTCAGATCGCTCCGCAGGTACGGATCGCCGTCGCGAATATTAACCACGACATGATGCCACTGGCCGGTGGTTACGCCGGCGCCGTTGGTGATGTAGTAGGGACTCAGGTCCGCCCAGCCGCAGAGCTGCGGATTCACATACAAGACCAAACCGCGATATATGACGCCGCCATGCCGCGCCCCGTTCATGAACCGGGTATTATACTCGATGGTGATGTTGTTCGTGTTCAACGCCAGGCCGTCGCGCGTAATGCTCGCATAGCCGCCCGTGCTGACCACGCTGGCCCGCAAGGCGCCGCCGGTAACGCTCCAACCGATGTTGGGATGCGCCGTCACGGTCCAGCCGGCGTAGTTGCCGTCGTCGAAGTTGTCTTCGCTCGCCAGCACGCCCTTGTCCTGCAAGCCGAAGGTCAGGGTACAAGCCTGCCCCTCGGTGTTGTAAGCCAGCCACAGATCCCAACCGCGGCCGCCATAGACGTTGGTCGGTCCGCCGAGCACTTGCAGCCCCTTGCCGGCCAGCCGCACGCGGCCGCCGTCGGCGTCGGAGCCGTAATAGCCGGCATGGTACGTCCACAGGTCCGTTGCATCCCACGGATAGACGGTATACGTCCAGAACAGGTTGGTTCCCGTCATGATGCCGTCGGTCGGCAGCGTCACGGACACCGAGTTCGAACCCGAACCGCCGAGCACCCAGACATTGGTCTTGTAGACAATGAAGTTCTGGGAAGGATCTCCTGTTTGCGCGTCGTACATTAACGCAATCTGGCACTTGAACGCGTTGCCGCGGCACCATTCAAAGGCGCGCTGGGCAAGCTTTTTGGCTTCGTTGCCCAACTGGCCCAGCGTGTCTGCCGGGTAATTGAAGCAGAAGACCTTGACCGGTGCGTCCGGATTGTCCATCAGCACATGGGCGATGAGACCCGGCGCCGTCGAACCGTTTTGCACCGTACCGAGGCTTGAGCCGGTGGTTACGGCCGTATAGGACGTGCCCGTTCCGCGCGCGGCGACCTGCGAGCCGGGGCCGTAATCCAGGGTGATGTAATGCTCGCCCTGCCCAACCACGACCTTCGTCACATTGCTCATCGCCTTGGTGGAGGCGCTCACGCCGAAGACATCCTCGATGCGGCCCATGTCAAAAGCGCCGGTTTCGTTTTTCATCGCCGTGCCGCCGTCAAAGGCGATGATGCTGTTCAGGCCGCCGGTCAGCCAATTGCGCAGGTTGGACACTTCGATGTCGCTCATCACATAAACATCCGGCAGCACGAAGGTATTGAAAAAGGCCTTCAAGTACCCGTAGTCGAGATCGAGCGGCTTGCCCTGGGTTTGAGGCTGGCCCTCGGGCGCCCAGAAACTCCACTCGTCGTCGTCGACGAAATAGAAGCCCTTTTGCGGTTCCCAGTTGCCGAGCTGCAAGGCGCGGCTGCCCACGCCGATGCGGCCGGACGGAACGTTCGTCGCCCAAAACGTGCCCACATGCACGTTGTTGAAGAACACCTTGTTGGTACTTCCCTTCGCATCGATCTTCAGGTTGTACCAGGCGTTCTCCACGGGCCGATTGGTCTTGGCAAAGTCGTAGAGCCAGCCCTGCGCCACGATGTTGCTGTTGGCCATGACCACGTATTTCAAGCGCCAGAACGCGTAGAAGTTCCGGATGCCGACGCGGTAGTAATTGCCGCGGTCTTTGTAGTGGAAATACACTTCCGCATCGTCGAAATAGTTATCCTGCTTGTTGTAGCGGATATTGGCCGAGACGGTGCAGTTGGTATAGGTCGATCCCGCGGCCAGGATGTTGTCGGAGTTGCCGATGCGCCAGATGCGCAGGGCCTTGTTGAGCGTCGAACCGGAGAGGACGTACCCGAGGTCGTAATGCGTCTGCGCGCTCCAGGTCAGGCCGGTGTTGGCGGAATAGACGGTCGCACGGGCCGTGCCGTCCCACGTATAGGCGCCATAGTTGCCCAGCGTGTTTTCTCGGATGCACCAGAACGAACCGGTCGTCCCGAGGTTCATCACATCGAAGAAATACTGCGTGCTTCCGCCCAACAACACCGACGGGGAGAACGCGAAGTTCACCCAGTTGTTGGTGGTGGCCACCAGCGTGCGCGACACGGTGGACGTCGCCAGGATGGCCTTGTCCGACCAGCGCCGCAACAGCATCCGGACATTGCCGTTCACCGTGCTGTCCTTGCGGATGTAGATGGCAATATTCGACACGCTCGTCGATTCGGTCAACGTGAACTGCTGGCCATAGCGGCCGCCGTTCACCCCGACGCTCGAATACGACGCGTACGGTTGCGAGAACGACGAACCATCCGAGTACAGCACCCGGAAAACGGGCTCATAGTTCTGGGTTATCCAGGTCGAACCGCCGGTCGTGGAATAGAGCACCTTGCGGCCGGTCGTATCGGGACCGACATACTGCACCGTGGCGCAGTTCGTGGCGTTGATCGTGCCGGAGACGTAGGACAGCACCAAATGATACGCGGCGCCCGCCGACCAGTTGTAGTTCGGCAAATCGATCGCCACCCAGTTGTACACATTGGTCGGAAACGCGAAGTTGGCCGTGGCCAGCGCCTCGGAGCCCGGCAAACCTCCGTTATCCTTGACGAGATCCAGCTTGAAGGTCGGCGACACGCCGGTGCGGGCCCCGTAGATATACACGCGGTCGACCGTCTTGCCGAGATCCGCCGCCACCTTGAAACTGAGCTTGCGGGTCGCGTTGTTCAAGGTAAAGCTCGTGTTGAGCGCGTACTTGAACGGCTTGCCGTGCGACAGGGCGGCGGCCTGGACGGCCCAGTTGGCGCAGCCCGCCGTGCGGGTCCAGCCATTGTAGTTGCCGTCCTCGAAGTTGTCCGAGAACACCGTACCGTTGCTGGCCGTCACATTGTCGAACGAGATGTCCAACGGATTGCCGGCCACATAACCCAGGGTCTCCAGCCAGTCGGAGGCGGCGTTGACCTTGTTGAAATGCCCCGGATACTGACCTTCGGTCTTGCTCGAACGCAGAACCGCAATGCGGGTTGGGAACCCGTCGTTGCGGGCCATCGGCGTGTTCTGCCAGGACAATGGCTCATACAGCTCTTCCCATTCGAACGGCAGCGTAGTCGTTCCGCCCTTGGTCATGTTGGTCGGGACCGCCGCGGTCGGACGCACGCCCCACTCCAGCACTGTCGCGCGAGGCGCCGCCTGGGCGATCTTCACGCCAACCGGATTCTCCAGCCACGCGGCAAATTCATACCGGCCTCCGTCGGGGGTCGACTTGTAGTCGGAATCCGCTTGGTTGTACGGCGGAATCCACATGAAGAAGTTGGTTTCGCCCGCACCCCGCACCAGGTTGGTTTGGATGGCGTAGATTTCGTTGGTCAACGCGTCCCCGTTGTTGCCGGCTTCTTTGAAGGCCAGCCGCAGGTTCAGGTTGGTGGCGAGCAGGCAGTCAAACATGACCTTGATTTCATATACGCGATCGCCGCCCGGATGGACCACGCCGGGGCCGGCGGAGATCTGGCAGACTTCCTGCCGGTTCGTACCGGGGGCATACGCCATCAGCATTTCGTGGCCGTCCGGTTTCAGCACTATGGAGATGAGGCCGTCGCTGTTGGTCTCGATGACCTTCCCCTGCTCGAAGGCGCGAATGGTCTTGCCGTTGAACAGACTGCTCTGGATCGTGAACGTCGCATCCGGGCCGCCGTTGGCATAGTTGGTGTCGTACATGTAATTCTTCACCTGCCACAGCGTCGCGCCGTTGGTGCAGGTCCGGTATTCCGCCAGGCACAGATAGGCGTTGGCGCCGACGACTTGCAGCGGCGGTTGTACGCCGAAGTAATCCTTCACGATCGCGCCAAAGTAGTCATAGCGCCATTTCCACGGCAGGACGTCCATCTTCCCGTCGCCCGAGCCGTCCGGCAGGATGTCGCCCGCGCTGAACAGGAAGATCGCGGCCTTGGCCGTGCCGTGATTCTTGACCACCAGGGCGGGATTCTCGTGCAGGTTGTCCACATACAGGGAACCGCCGCTCTTCGATTGGTTGCGCACGAAAATATCGTCCGCCACGAACCGCCCGTCGCCGTTGGCATAATCGTTGCAACGAACGATGAGACGCAGCCTGGTCGTGCCGGCCGGGACGGTGGTTTGGGCCGTCGAAGGAAGCCAGATGTCATTGGTCGAACTCCAACCGATGGCAGGCGCCGCCGACGCGCTGGAGAGCAGCGAATCGCCGTTATAGAATTCGAGCTGGATCACGCCGTACTTCGTGCCGTTGCGCAACCGGTCGTCGTTGGGCGTGTACAGGTAGCCGCCGAATTTCACCGTATCGCCGGCCGAGAAACCGCTGGCGATATCCTGATAGATGCCCCCATCCCACCAGAACGTCCAGGCGTTGCCGGAAGTGCCGGCAAAGACCGACGTGCAGGGATCGTGGGAACCGTCGTTCCACTGCGCCCAACTGTTCGGCGCCAAGCCGGAACCGGTCAAGCTGCCGTTGGCCAGCAGGTTTTCGAAGCCGCACCGAATGAGCTTGCGCGCGGTGTAGGTGTTCGAAGGCGCCACGGCGTCCACGCTGAACTTCACCCAGCCATCGCCGGAGGCCACGGTGTTGGTAAGGCCCAAATAGGCGTTGTCATAAAGTACTTGGCCCGTCCCGGAACCGCCGGTTGCATTGCGCAAACGCAATTCCAGCACTTGGTCCGCGCCGGCGGTCGGCCGGTAGTACAAGGAGAACGTCTGCCAGTTGGTGGTCAGGGCCGAGGTGATGTCGATGTTGGTGACGGCCACCCACGGATGATACAATTCCAGCTTGATGGCGCCGGGCACAGCGCCGGTCTTTCGGGCGCGAACGCGATAAACGAAGGTGTTGCCATAATTCGGCGACCATACGTTCGCGGGAATCTGTTGATAAATGTAGTGATCGCCCTGGTTGTTGGTGATCCACGCGCCGAAACTGCCGGTCTCCGCCGCGTAGGCCGCAAAACCGTCTTCGATGTTAAGCTGTCCGGTCACCGACCAGTTGGCGCCGTTGGTTTCGAAGCCCGGATTCTTGACCAGGTTCGGAGACTCGGACACGCCGCCAGACGTGGCGGAGGTCAGGTGCTCGCTTTCCGTGATGCCCAGATAATTATCGTTCTTGCCGTACCATTCAAACGCGATCGACGCGTAAGAGCCATCCCGCAACGGATCGCCGGAATTGCTGCGCAGGAAGGCGCTGCACGAGTAACGGCCAAAAGGCACGACCTGGAAATTCTTCCACATGACCGCATCGCCCCAGACTTGCAGCATGTTGGAACCGGCATATTGCCAACCCCAGTTGCTTCGCACATACAGCCCGGCCCCGGTGTTGGTCCACGTGCCGTCCCAGCCCGACAGAATGCCCGATCCGTCGGCATTGTCCTCGAAGCCCTTGTTGCCGCCGGTATCCATGACGCCCCACAGCGTGCCGTCGCTGACCTTGACTTCGTCGTTATACTTCCAAACCGCCGGCGTAACCGTATAGCCATTGGTCAGTGCGCCCACCGCATGGTTGAACTTCACGCGGATGCGCTTCATGTTGTCCGAAATGAAAACCTTGGTCCGGGGCGGCACTTCGAAGCCGCCGACATCCGAAGCGTCGATGCCGAAGAGCAACGCCGCTTCGTTGGTGAAATCGGCCATCGTGCGGCCGTTCTCGTCCTGCATGCCGGGGAGATCCGCGGTGGCCAGAATGTGAATGCCCTTGGGCAGCACGTTTTCGCGGAGGAATTTCAACACGCCCTTGCCCGTGCCGGGGACTTCCCGATCGACGCGCATATTCCGGGGCAAAACGAGCACTTTGAAATTGGTGTAGGCCCCGGAGGCCAGGTCTTCCAGTCTGACAAAATTGGGTTCATAGCCGACGCGTTCCAGCGCCCCGGCCACCTGCTGCATTTCGCATTCGTAGCGGTTGTATTGGGAATCGTTGGCCGCGGTCCAGAGGAAGCCGATGTCGGGCGTGGGATCCTTCGAACCGCCCAGCAACTGGCTGATCTTGGCCTGCTCCATCAGTTGGAAGGCGTTCAAGCAATCCCAGAACGCCGGTTTGATGTGGCGTTCGGGCGTCAGGATGCCGAAACCTTTTTCGCGATCCGTGATGTACGGCCGGTCATGCCAGGCAAACACGTGCGTGCCGATCGCGCCCGCTTCCAGGCTCTCCCAAAGCGCGTTGCGGATGAGCGGTCCCTGCCGGTATTGATCCATCCCCTCCCACATCGTTTCCGAGCTGGTGAAACCCGTTTCGGAATACAGCACCGGCACGCCGTCGGGCAGCGCGGGGCTGGAAGTGATTTTCTTCGTGTACGAAATGCCCCAGTGCCCGTTCTGGGATTCGTGGCCCAGGATCGACCAGGGGTAATTGTTCACGGCAAAGAGATCCACCGGCGCATTCGTGGCCGCGCAGGCGCTCGTGATTTTGCCGCGGTCTTCCGCGTGATAGCGCCAGTCTTCTTCGCCCCACTGCATGCCCACCGTCGAATAGGCAATCATGTGATTCGTGTCGGCCGTCTTCGCCGCCTTGGCGCCGATGGCGGTGAACGTACCGATCGAATCTTCGCGCCACTGCACCATGTCGGCCCATTGGGCGCCTTCCGGCCCGTACTCGCGATACTCTTCCACGAACTTGATGCCCGGGAAGTTGGCGTAGCCGGTTCCCCACCGCGCATTCAAATTCGTGACGGTTGCATATTTTGCCTGGCACCAGGTGCGAAACGCGGCTTCGGATTCCGGATCGTACCCGTCCAGCAGGCCGCTCCACAAGCCCAGATAGCCCGACTCGTTGCCGATGATCCAGCAAACGATCGCCTTGGAATGTTTGTAGCGGCTGCACACGTTCTGGAACCATTCGGCGTATTGCGCGCGCGCCTGCGGATGCTCGTAATTGATGATGTCGGACTGCCAGCGCGTCGGGTGATAAATGCCTTCGGCGTCGGTCGCGGGCGGATGCTGCGTGTACCACTCGTCCGGAAACCAGTTCGGCGGCCACTGATAGCCGATCAGCGCGAAGATCCGGATGCCGCGGGCTTCCGCCGCCTGCACCAGGTAGTCGTAGTTCTCCCACTTCCACTGGTTGTCGCCGTCTTCCTCGATGTGCTGCCAGACGAAGTCCACGCGAATGCTGTTGGCGCCCATCTTCACCATCTCGTCGAGATCGTAATCGATCTGGCTCTTGGTCTGCCAGACGCCCAAGGGCCGGTTCCACGTTTGATACGCGATGCCGTGAGGGACGAAGGTATCGCCCGTCGCCGAGTCGTAAAAATAGCCGCTCCTCATCTTGATGTATCCGGGCAAAGCACCGGATGCGGTAATGCCGCTCGCCAAACCAGCCAGTAACGCCAGAACCAACGCAACACGACGTGACCTCATGTGGAACTCCTATTGTTAAACCGAAACGGGAAACACTGCGAAACGAGAAATCTTGCGATAGTGGACATCCATGGAAAAAAGAAATACGAAGCCTGAAATGGGTAGAATATGGGGACATAAGGAGAGGGTCATTAGCCGGCTTTGTTGACGGCTCAGATTATGACTTTTACAACAGTTTAACATCTACATCTCAGAGTAAACGCACAATTATGGGACCAGTCCCAACTGGCGTGCACTATTTACCCTGTTGACTTATTAAGTAAAGTAAATAATTAATGCGATTCAATATGTTACCGTTATCACCTTCATCTAATATATCGTTGTTTGTTATTAATTGTACGTGTGTTACGTATTTATATCTCATTGCAACATTTTTTTTCATTTTTTTGCAATATACCTGTTGATTTTCCACATGAAACCAAAACGGGTTCATCTTTGCCAACAAGTGAGCGCTAACTTCAAAAGACACGGGAAGCTCCTAAGAATAATCAACTTGGAACAACGTATTTTGTAACGTACGATATACCGGAGGAAATGGTTCCATGAGCCGGCCGCAACAGGAGGATTGGTTATGCTTCGACAGGTAGATTTGTCCGTCGAATTGTCCAAGCCCGCTTACAAAGAGCGCATGGCCAAACTGCAACTGACCCTGGGCGAACTGCAACGCGAAGCCCGCACCTTGAATATCCCGATCATGCTGGTCTTCGAAGGCTGGGATGCGGCCGGCAAAGGCACGATGATCAACAAACTGCTGATGGCGCTGGATCCCCGCGGCTTCAATGTCTATTCCACCAACGCCCCCACCGAGGAGGAACGCCTGCGGCCGTTTCTGTGGAGATTCTGGATCCGGGTTCCGGCGCGGGGCCGCCTCGCGATCTTCGACCGCAGTTGGTATGGCCGCGTACTCGGCGATCGAGTCGACCAGAAGCTTCCCCCATCCGAATGGCAGCGCGCCTACGAGGAAATCAACGCCTTCGAGCGCCAGATGGCCGACGACGAATGCGTCATCGTCAAATTCTTCCTTCATATCGGCAAGGCCGAGCAAAAAAAACGTTTTAAGAAGCTGCTTAAAAATCCGTCAACGGTCTGGAAGGTGACCTCGGACGACTGGCGGAATCACAAGCAGTACCGAGCGTACGAAAAAGCCGTCGACGACATGATCGAGCGTACGCACACGCCCTGGGCGGCTTGGACGGTGGTCGAAGCCGAGGACGAACGATTCGCCGCCGCCAAAATTTTCGCCGCCGCAATTTCGGCGCTCCAAAAGAAAATCGCTCAAGTGAAGGCCGGCAAGCGGGCCTCCTGGAAGACGCTTCCGCGCCGGCATTTCACCCTGTCGCCGCCGAAGAGCATCGACCTGAGCGCCTCGCTCACGAAGGAAGAATACGAGGATCAGATTGAGGGGCTGCAAAAGCGCTTCCGCGACTTGGAGCACCGCCTGTACATGTATCGCGTGCCGTTGATCGTTGCCTACGAAGGATGGGACGCCGCCGGAAAAGGCGGCAACATCAAACGCCTCGTCAGCCGCCTGGATCCGCGCGGGTACGAAGTGATCCCCATTGCCGCGCCCAACGACGTGGAAAAAAGCCGCCATTACCTCTGGCGGTTCTGGACGCATGTCCCCAAGGCCGGGCACATCGCCATCTTTGACCGGACCTGGTATGGGCGCGTGATGGTCGAACGCGTCGAGGGCTTGTGCCGTCCGGACGAATGGCAGCGGGCCTACAACGAGATCAACGACATGGAAGCGCAGTTCGTGGATTCCGGCGCCGTCGTGGTTAAATTCTGGCTGGAAATCGACAAGGACGTGCAACTGGAACGCTTCAACGAGCGCAAGAACAACCCGTACAAGATGTGGAAAATCACCGACGAAGACTGGCGCAATCGCAAGAAATGGGATCTTTACCGGAAAGCCATCGACGACATGATCCGCCTGACCGGAACGAAGCGCGCCCCCTGGACCGTGATCGAGGCCAACTCAAAATATTACGCTCGCATCAAAACCCTGCGCACCGTCATCGCCGCCGTGGAAAAACGGCTGAAAGAATACGAATAGGAGCTTACCGGCCGGCGGCTTCCATTTCTTTTTTAATGGGGCCGCCCGAACCCATCAGTACGCCGATCGGATGCAACGGCTCGACGTTTTCGCACACGATTTTGATCGCTGCGGCGATCGGGATGGAAATCAGCGCGCCGACAATCCCCCACAGCCAGCCCCAGAATACCAGCGAAAGCAGCACTACCACCGGGCTGAGATTCAACCGGTCGCCCATGACTTTGGGCACCACCAAATGCCCCAGGCTCATATGAATGGCCAACAGGCAGATCGTGCAGATCGCCGCAACCCAGTAGTTCGGATAATACTGCACCAGGGCCAGAAGGATCGGAGGGATCGACGCCGCAATGGAGCCCACGGTTGGAACGAAATTCAGGAAGAACGCCAGGGCGCCCCACGTCAGGGCAAAATCCACGCCCAGCCAGGACAGCGCCAGCCAGACCAACACGCCGGTCACAAAGCTCACCAGCACCTGCACCGTCAGATAGCGGCCGATCTGGCCGGAAATCGTGTTCATCACGTGTTCGATCGAAACGGCATATTCAGGCCGAAAGGCCTTCCTCACTTTGTATTGGAAGAAGGGCTTGCCGAGCAGCATGAACACCAGAAAAATGATGACCATCACCAACTTGGAGACGAACACCACCATGAAGCCCGACAAGCTGATCAGAAACGCGCTGAACTTCTGCCCCCAATCGATCTTGGCCAGAGGATTCGACGGCATATCGATGCTGGAAGTCATTGCCTGCATGAATTGAGTGATTTTAGCATGGTATTTCGGATAGGCGGTAATAAAGGTCGAAATGCGGGCATTCACAAATACCACGCCGACGTAACAAAGCCCGATCAGCAAAACCAGCACGATGCCCACGGCGATGGGCGCCGGGATCCGTCGCCGGGTCAGAAACCCCACCACCGGCCCCAGGATATAGGAGAGCAGCCAGGCGAGAATCAAGGGAAGGATCACCGACTGGGCGGATTTGAGCACCACGCCCACCGCCACCAACGCCAACACCGCCAGCAACACTATGACGATTCGACTTTTTTCCATAGCCCGGAAGGATAAAACCCCCGAACCGCTCTGGCCAGCGAAAAGAAGCTCGCCGATGCCCTTTGGGTGCATCTTGACACAGATTCCAAAGATTGGGCTTGGACAAAACCCGATTTGTCCGCAAAATGTTTTGTCGAAAAGTAAACATGAATCAAGCGGGCTGAATAGCCCCATGAATGGTTGTTATGGATGAATCGATGTCCGCCGATAACGAGCTGCTCCAGGCCGCATCACATGAAAAATATATGAGAACCGCCCTGCGATGGGCGGCCCGCGCCGCCGAAGAAGGCGAAGTGCCGGTCGGCGCCGTGATGGTGCATCAACATCGCATTGTCGGGCAGGCGTACAACCAGGTGGAATTGCTGAAGGATCCCACGGCGCATGCCGAGATGATCGCCATCACGCAGGCGGCCAGCGCGCTGGGCGATTGGCGACTGACGGACACCATCCTCTACGTAACCAAGGAACCCTGCCCCATGTGCGCCGGCGCCATTGTATTGGCCAGGATACCCCTCGTGGTCTGGGGCTTGACCGATCCGTTGCGAGGAGGCGCGATTTCGCAATTCGGGATTTTCCAAAGCCGGACGCTGAATCATCGTCCCAGCTATGTGGCGGGCGTACTGGAACAACCCTGCAAAGAAATCGTCCAGGCCTTTTTTAAAGAACGCCGCTCCGAGACCTGATCCAGACCTTGGGCCCCAGCGGCGAGAGGGGCAAGGCCTGCTGGGCGTAAGGCGGGGAAGAAATCCAGGCATCGTAATTGCGATTCCACAACACGATGCTGCCAGGACTCTGCTCGTCGATCCAAGTTTTGATCTTCTCGCGGGAAAGTTGTCCGCCGGATTCCAGGCAGGTCAATACATAGGGATCTGTCTCGCCGCTAAGATCGAGAGGCAGGACGTGCAATCGGAAGGCGATCCATCCGGGTTGATCGGTCAAAATACCCTGGGCCGCATGACTGGAAAGCGTCTGCTCAACGAGCTTGCGGGCGGCATCCGCCTCGACCAGGCGTTCGAGCCGTTGCGACAGCCGGCTGCCGGTGCGAAACAGGCAAAACAGGATCAAGATCAAGCCCATGCCCAGCCACCACAACTTGAAACCCGGGGCTTCGGGAAGGCCCGGCTTCCATTTCCGATAGATCGCTTCGGCCAGAAAGGGCGCCCGAAATACGACAAAAGCCGCGGCCACCACGAACAGGGGGCTAAGCGTCTGGAATAGGATCGAAGCGCCTCCCCACCCCAGATAGGGATACAACAGCGCATAAATCAACGGCACAAAAATCGCCAGGAACAGGAGGAGCAAATACGGGCGCTCCTCCCGATGCCTGATCGACAAGCCGGAGATCAGCGCCAAGCCCACCACGGCCACCAGCCGCTCCAACCAACCTTTCAAGAAAGGAATGTCCAGCAGGCGTCGGAAAGCAGCCGGGACCGCCTCCAGGGAAAGGCTCATGCTCTTTTGGAGCGCCTCCACCGGCGTCATGCTATTCCACAGATCCATGGTAAACGGCGCGCCGATCGCTTGCGGCCAGGGAATGCGCATCAAACCGTAATTCCAGGCCAGCAGCGGCATCACGCACAAGCTTAGGATCAAAAAGCCCGAGATCGCCCGAACGACGACATACGGAATCGAACGTTCCGCACGGGGCATAAACAGGGTCATGAAGAGCGCGTGAAGGAAAAACACCAACCAGAAAACGAAAAATTCGATCCGGATCCACATCGCCAGTCCCAGCAGAAAGGCGGACGCCAAAGGCAGCACATGACGCCGCCCGATCAAGCCCTCGATGTGCAGAAGGCAAGCCCCGCAAATCAAGGCCGTGGCCAGGGACTCCGAGGAACCCGAAACGGAACTCGCGACCAAACCCGGAGCGGCCATCAGTAAAAGCGCGGTATAAAAAATAAACGGAGGAAACGGGAACAACATGCGGACCATCCGCAAGCATATCAACACGGTCGCGATCGAAAAAACGGCGCCCAACAAATAGGCCGAGCCCATGAAATCGCCGGTAAGCAAGCCGGCAACGGCCAACAGCAAGCGCCAAAGCACATCCCGTACAGCCATGATCGCATGATCCGCATTAAGGCCAAACGACCCGTGTTCGATCAGGTTCTGAGCCAACAGCACATCCAAGTAGGCGGCATCGTCCCCAAAGGCCAAGCCAACGCCTCTATTTTTCTGCCCTACGACAATCAGGCAAAGAGCGGCCAGCAACACCACCACGGGAATCAGCCATCGTATAAATCGGAAAAAATGCCATCGATGCATAGCGAGCAACAGTTTCTACTTTATTACTCCGCCGTCGTATCGGCTCTCGGAACGATCTGCTCCGGAACCACGACGGGATAGTCGGAACCCTTGACCCAATACTCGCGACCCCGAATCAACATTCTCTTTCCGATGAACGAGCGCAACTGGGTGTTATTTCCCCGCACGTAACAAATGACGATCGACCGGTTTCCTTCATAGCGAACCAGGCGAAACCGGCTCGGAGCGCCAAAGACAAAGCCCACCATCCGCAACTCCCCTTCCCGTTGCACAAAGCGGCCCTGCCCCTCCAGAGGAATCAGCACCAGGTCCGTGGGAGGCGGAATGGACGACTCGACGGCCAACGGTTCGGGAGGCCGGACCGGAGGCATCACGGGCGGAACCTCCAGCGGCGCCATCGCGACAGCTCCCGGCTCGGTCGATTCGATCGGAGGAGCCAACGGGCGTCCGGGACGAACCTCCGGCGCACGCGGCTTTTCGGGTTGGATTACTTGGACAAACTGACGATGGATCCAAACCGAACACGACGGCGGAGGCGCGATGCGGATCCATTCCCCAAAATCCCCGCGCACCGTGAACGACTCGCCCTTATTCATCGTGCCGACCACACTGTAGTTAATGCCGGGCCCGCCGCGGACATACAGTTTATTGGCGGTTACCATGCCGTCCTTGACGAAATCTCGATGCACCCAAAAATCCACCTTGTCGGGAGGAACCAATTCCACCCATTCGTCGCCAATGGCTTTCGCGGTCAAGATGTCGTTTTCCGCAACCTGCCCAACCACTTCGGCTTCCGCTACAGCCTTGGCCCGCAGATTGACCCGCTGCCCCAGCACTTTGACAGGGATATCGCCTTGGGCATAAACCAACGAAGCTGTAATGCAGCCCAGAATCCCTGCAACCAACCATTGCTTTTTCACATGCACCTTCCTTTACGCGCTCGACGGCGGACGAATGAAGCGAGAACGCCCATCGGCCTTTAAATATTAGTTTTAATAAGCAATAAATCAACTGTCTTCCTCACGAAAGTGGTTTTACGCAAACGAATAACCTCCGATCGATCCTTGATTGCACGGCTCCGGTCATGTACGGTTTTAACGTTGGCTGTCCCTGAGGAGAATGAAATGACAACAAACAAGCTCAAGCTATGCATGGGCGATGAAGCGGAATTCTGCTTGTGCAACACGGCTCTTTCGATGATTCCCCTGTATTCCATGACCGAAGAGGATCGTCCGGACGCTTTATTGGGCTCATACCCCAATCCCGTCAACATCGTGGACGCGCTGAAAACGTTCATCGACATCGTATTCCCGGGGAAAATAACGCCCGGCCCCATGGCCCGGGACGATCTTGGCTTGTTTTTGGTTCGCCGCCTCAGCGAAGGCTGGCGATTGTTGCGTCCGGAAATCGAAAAAGCGATTCCGTTCCGTTGGAAAGGCGAGGCCGCTCGCATGGAAGGCTCAAAGGAACCTGTGGACGCCCTCACCGAAGCCACCCGCATCATGAAAGCGTTTCTCGATGCCCTGCCGGGCGTCAGGACGCTTTTAATCGAGGATGTAAGGGCCGCTTACGAGGGAGACCCCGCCGCGCTGACCTTTGCCGAAGTTCAATTGGCCTATCCGGGTTTGCTGGCCGTCGCCTCCCATCGGCTTGCGCACGTGCTCTATAAGATGGACATTCCCATTGTTCCCCGCGTAATGAGCGAATGGACCCATGCGCAAACCGGCGTGGACATCAATCCCGGCGCTGAAATCGGCCATGGGTTTTTCATCGATCATGCAACGGGGGTCGTTATCGGGGAAACCGCGCACATCGGCAATCACGTGAAACTTTATCAAGGCGTCACCCTGGGCGCCCGCAGCTTCCCCATGGACGAGCATGGGAATCCCGTCAAACACATCAAGCGCCATCCGACGGTTGAAGACGATGTCGTGATCTATGCCAACGCCACCATCCTCGGAGGAGATACGATCATCGGGAAGGGCTCGATCATAGGCGGCAACGTATTCCTGATGGAGAGCGTTCCTCCGGAAAGTTTCGTAACATCCAAACACCCGGAACTGCACATCCGAAAGAGCAGCGAACACAAACCCTGATGGCGGCTGGAACAGGTGGACCGCATTCTCCCTGCCCGCAACGCTTCGCGCAGCGATGCGCAGGCGGGCGAACGCGGTCTCTGTGGGGCATTAGAACGGCATGACCATCGACCGTCAGCTCTTCAAGAGCTTGGTCAAAGAACTCAGATCGTCCACGGTGCGGATTTTGATATTCAAGGGCTTCGATTCGACCAAATGAACGGATTCCTTGGTTTTTTCGTAGGCCAGCGAATCGTCTTCCGTCTGGATTTTTTTCTTGGCCAAGGCTTCATAGCCTTTGAGTAAAACATCCTTTTTGAACGTCTGCGGCGATTGAACAGACCACAAGGAAATGTCTTCGAAGCTATTCTTTACGGTAAGACCTTTTTCAACTTCTTTTACATAATCCTTCAGAGCGACCGCGGCCACTCCACTGCCATATCGTTTGGCCGCCTTGACGGTTTCAGAAATCATTTCAGCGGTAATACAGGGGCGGGAGGTATCGTGAATGGTCACAACCTTCACTTCCTCGTCCAATTCCTTGAGCGCGCTGATCACGGAACCTTGGCGATGTACAGCGGCGGGCATAAGCTTCTTCACTTTCGAGCAACCGAACATTTGCACCATGCCTGTAACGCTTTCGATGCGCTCTTTATCCACGATCAAGATAACGCCATCGATTTCAGGACATCGTTCGAACGCTTGAAGCGAGTAAGTCAGGACGGGTTTGCCGTTGAGGTAGAGATACGGAATAGTCGCCTCTGCACTGAGCTGTTCGCCCTTGCCTCCAGCTATCACTATTGCCCACGAATTGTGTACCATGTATCCCCCAAGTTTCTGGCCAAAGAACGCTAAATCGCTTCACACTCATTGCCAACACACGACATCCCAACCAGATATAAGTGCGAAACACCAATACTCAGAGGTTGGATGAAAATAGCTTGAACGTCAAGTGTTTATCCGGTAACGCACGGAGGATTATTTATATTGACACCAACGCCGCAGCGTCGCGTTTATGTCAACTTTAATCGTTGCATTTCAGGGGTTTGATCGGAGTTCAGCAATCCGTCTCATCACGAGTTTACCGATCGCTTCATAAGCTTCCCGATCGTTACCGAACGACATAAACTCTTCTGGTTTAATTGGTTTACCATACACAATTTCCACACGGCCTGGTCTTACGTATCTGGCATGGCGAGGAAACGATCGAAAAGTCCCTGAAATGTAGGCCGGAACTACCGGTATACCGGCTTTGGCAATTAGAAACCCAATCCCCCCCTTGGCAGACTGCATTTCGCCATCCACAGAACGTGTCCCTTCAGGAAACAAGGCCAGGACCTTGCCTTCTTTTAGAAACGATAAGGCCTTTCGCAAGGCGCCGACATCCCCTTTCGTCCGATCCAAGGGAATGCATTGGGCATTCGTCATGAACCAACGCCCGAGTTTGGAGGAGAACAACGTATCCCGGGCCATAAAATGGACGACCCGATGATGAATGCCTGCACCGACCACGGGAGGATCGAGATAACTGACGTGATTTGCCGCCAGAATACAGCCGCCTTCAGAAGGAACGTTTTCGGATCCCTTCGATCGAAACCGCAGCCAAACCTTCAGCCAGCAAAACAGCGAAAATTGCGAGATCCAATAAAACCAACTATCGAAAAACTTTTCGGCCATTTACCCCCCTGCCGCACTAACTTCTTTCACAATCAAGGAAACGACTTCTTCAATGCTCATGGAAGTGCTGTTGATCACATGCGCGCCCAAGGGAATTTGCAGAGGCGCCGTTTTGCGCGTGGTATCCTTTTGATCGCGCCGCTTCAGTGAGTCCAAAACCTTTTCCACATCGCCCTGCCCTTCCATTTCGATCAACTCGGCATGCCGCCGGCGCGCGCGTTCTTCGGGATCGGCATCCAAGTAAAACTTGAAAGGCGAATCCGGGAAAACCACGGAACCGATATCCCTGCCTTCCATGACAATAGCCCCGAATTGAACCATCTGTCGAAGTTTATTGACCATGAAGTGCCGAACCTCGGGAATGGCCGCGATATCGCTGACGCATTCGCGAACCGGCTCCGATCGCAGTTGCTGCCCAGGATCTTCGCCGTCGATGGTAAAACGCACCACTCGGTTTTCCGCGAAAAATTCCAGCTTCATCCGGTTCATCAGGTCGATGACAAACTCCGGCATCTTGACGTCCACCCCTTCCCGGATGCATTTCCAGGTCATTCCACGATAGAGCGATCCGGAATCCACATAGGTAAACTTCAGTTTCAGAGCCACTTCCCTGGAAACCGTCGATTTGCCGGAGGCCGACGGGCCATCGATTGCAACCACCATCACGTCCTTATTCAACATTCACTCCTAAACGTTTCATATCGTCCCAAAAACCCGGGTACGATGTTTCCACGCACGCGACATTATTGATGCAAACCGGTTGATCGGCCTGCAACGCGAGAATCGCCATCGACATGGCAATGCGATGATCGCCAAAACTGTTTACGTTCGACGGCGCTTTGAGGTCCGTCGGCCCCACGATTTCCATGCCGTCGGGCTTTTCCTCCACGTTCACCCCAAAAAGCCGGAGATTGGCGGCCATGACGGCGATGCGATCCGACTCTTTGACCCGGAGCTCGGCGGCATCGCGGATCACGGTCCGGCCCTCCGCCAGCGCGCCTACCACGGCAATGATGGGAATCTCGTCGATCAGGTTCGGAATCTCGCCGCCCCCGATCTCCGTGCCCTTCAACAGCTGGCCTTTGACCGTGATATCGCCGAACACTTCGGCGTCGGCGGAACTGCTCGTCCGTTGAATCTTCACCTCGGCGCCCATGCGTTTCAACACATCCAGCAACGCCGTCCGCCGCGCATTCAAGCCGACATTCCGAATGGTGACCTTGGCGCCCGGTTTGATCGCTGCGGCCGCCATCCAATAAGCCGCCGACGAAAAATCGCCGGGCGCCATCCACGGCCGGGCCATCAGATTCAACCCTTTGCTTCCGAAACCCTGGATGGAAATCTTCAAGCCGTCGACCGTCAGGGGAAGTCCCATGGCTTTCATCAGCCGTTCGGTATGATCCCGGGTCGCCACCGGCTCCGTAACGGTTGTCGTGCCCTCTGCAAATAGTCCGGCGAAGAGAACGCACGACTTCACCTGAGCCGAGGCCACCGGCAGGACATAATCGATCGCCTTGAGGTGGCCGCCCTTTACGCGGATGGGCGCGCAGCCCCGTTCTCCCGTCAATTCGATGGTCGCTCCCATTTTTTCGAGCGGCGCCTTGATGCGGCCCATGGGCCGGGAGCACAGCGAGGCATCGCCCGTCATTTCGACGGAAACGGGAAGCCCCGACATCAATCCGGCCAGCAAGCGCATCCCGGTCCCGGAATTGCCAAGATTGAGCGGGCCCACCGGCTCCAAAATCTTGCCGCCGGTGCCGTGAATCTCCAAATCTCCATTCTCCGAAAACGACGAGCGTGCGCCCAAGGCTTCCATAGCCCGCAGCGTATTGATGCAATCTTCTGCCTGCAGATAATTCCGGACCTGCGACACGCCGGAAGCCAGCCCCGCCAGCATGGCAATTCGATGCGAGATGCTCTTGTCGCCGGGCACTTCAAGCGATCCGCCTTGAAAGTCGGCCGGATGGACCATTACCGATTGACTAATTGGCTTCATAATAACTCCTGATTCCCTTCCACGCCCCGGCGGGCCATGATGGCCCGACGTGTGGACCGGCTTTGTTCCAAGAAACTCTGCAATCCCTGAAAATCGTCCTTTTTAATCAACTCGGACCACGATTCCAGCTTATTTTTATACGCGTCCAATTCCATCAGTACGCACGACTTGTTGGTTTTAATGATATCGCGCCAAACCTCCGAAGATCCCTCAGCGATGCGCGTCGTGTCGCGAAACCCGGGACCGCAGAACCTGCCCAGTTGCTCCCAATCCCCATCCCGCCCCACGACAGCCGCCAGCGAGGCTGCGATCACATGCGGCAAATGACTGGTGCGGGCCATAATCCGATCATGCTCCACGGCCGGCATCCGATAGACCACCGCGCCCAGGCTCTTCCAAAAGGAGGCCAGGGCCTCGACTTTTTCCGCAGGGCTATCCTCGCGCGGCGTCAGGATACAAGCCGCTTTTTCGTACAAATCCCGCCGGGCCGCGCCAAGGCCCTGCTGCTCCGAGCCGGCAATGGGATGACTCCCGATGAAAAACACCGCGCGCGAGCCCAATTCCTGCCGGATCGCCTCATCGACTTCGGCTTTGGTACTGCCCACATCGGTCAGCAAACACGAAGATTTCAGGCGATCGCGAAAGCCGCGCACCAAATCCGGCATGGAAAGAATCGGCACGCAAAGCACCACCAAATCGGCCCCCTCCACCGCTTCGGACGGATCGTTCGACACGCGATCGACCATCTTTTGCCGAAGGGCTTCCTCGCAGGTTTCAAGCCGCCGCGCATAGCCGGCAATGGTCCCTGAAAAGCCTTGCGCCTTCAGCGCCAGCCCCAGCGACCCGCCCATCAACCCCAACCCCATTATGGCAACTGTTCGCATGCTGTTTTTCCGTCTTCCGTCTTCCGTTTTCCGTCTTCCGTTTTCCGTTTTCCGTCTTCCGTTTTCCGTCTTAAACCGATCTCCCCATAGCCTTGGCAATCCGCTCGACATCCTTCATCATGTTGCGGAAATTCCTCGGGATCAGCGTTTGCGGCCCATCGGAGAAGGCTTCTTCCGGCTTGGGATGCACTTCGATCATCAAGCCGTCGGCGCCGGCCGCAACCGCGGCGCGCGCCATCGGAATGACCAGATCCCAATGCCCCACGCCATGACTCGGGTCGACCACTACCGGCAGATGGCTCTCCCGCTTGAGGACCGGCACCGCGCTGAGATCCAAAGTATTTCGCGTGAACTTCTCGAAGGTCCGGATGCCTCGTTCGCAAAGGATCACGTTGGGATTGCCTTCGCTAAGCACGTATTCCGCGCTCATCAGCAATTCCTCCAGCGTACTCGAAAGGCCGCGTTTGATCATCACCGGTTTTTCGCAGCGTCCGATGGCTTTCAGCAAATTGAAATTTTGCATGTTCCGTGCGCCGACCTGAAGAACATCGGCCACCTCGGCCACCATCTCCACGTCTCGCGTGTCCATGACTTCCGTAATGACCGGCAAGCCGATCACGGTGCGCTCTTCCGCCAGGTAGCGCAAGCCTTCGACGCCCAGGCCTTGGAAAGCGTAGGGCGAACTGCGCGGCTTAAACGCGCCGCCCCGCAGCATCGTGGCGCCGTTTTCCTTCAGAAAAGCGGCCAGTTCCAGCAACATTTCCCGATTCTCCACCGCACAGGGACCGGCCATGACGACAATTTCCGGGCCGCCAATCGTCACCGGCTTGTCGCCGGATCGAACCGGAGGAATCGTGATTTGGGTGCGGTCGGCATGAAAATCCGCGCTGGCCAATTTATAAGGCTTCAATACCGGCATCACGCTTTCAACGCCCGCAAACGCCTCCAAAGGCTTCACGCGCACCGCCGCCTCGTCGCCAATCACGCCGATAATGCTTCGCTCGGTTCCACGGCTCAGGTTCGGCGTCAGATTCCACCCTCGAACACTGTCCATGATGTGCTGAATCTGCGCGTCGGATACATCTCTCTTCAAAACGATAATCATATCAACCCCTAATCTCTTTCAGGGCTTCTTTCAGCGCCCTGATGAAATGTGCATTCTGTTTCTTCGTACCCACGGTCACCCGTACATATTCCGGCAAACCACTGGGATCCATCGGGCGAACAATCACCCGCTTCCTCTGTAAAGCCGTGAAGATATCCCTGCCTTTGCCGACCTTGACAAGAATAAAGTTGGTTACCGACGGCACGTACGACAAGCCCAGCTTCTCGAACGACCGGCAGAGATACTCCAATCCATCCGCCACCAGCGTCCGGGTTTTCGCGACGTGTTCTTCGTCGGCCAGCGCCGCCTGCGCCGCCGCCAGGGCCATGGCATTGACGTTGAACGGCTGGCGGACGCGGTGCAGCAGATCGATGCCGTCTTTCGGCGCCGCCGCATAGCCGACGCGCAGGCCGGCCAGGCCGTACGTCTTGGAAAAAGTCCGCAGTACAAAAACATTCCGGTCCTGCCGGACGTATTGAATGGTGTCGGGTTGTTTTTCCGGCGGCAGCAATTCGATGTAGGCCTCGTCCATGACCACCGCGACATGCTCCGGAACGCGCGCCATAAACCGGTCCAAAGCCGCGCCGTCGACCATGGTGCCGGTCGGGTTGTTCGGATTTGCAATGAAAACGATCCGGGTCTGCGGCGTGATCGCCGCCAGCATGGCGTCGAGGTCGTGAGTCAAATCCTTCATCGGGACCATGATCGTATCCGCCAGAAAACTGGAGGCCACGAGCTTGTAAACGATGAAAGCGCGGTCGGCCATGACGATGTTGGTTCCCTTGTGCAGAAAGGCATGCCCCAGCAACTCGATGAGTTCGTTGCTGCCGTGCCCGATCAGGAGTTGATCCATCGGCACGTTCAGCTTCGCGGCCAGCGCGCGCCGCAGATAAAACGCCCCGCCGTCCGGATAAAGGTGCATGTTCTTCGCGGCTTGGCGCATCGCCTGCACGGCCTTTGGAGAAGGGCCGATGGCATTCTCGTTGGAGGCCAGCTTGAAGATTTCGTCCTGATCCGAAAAGCCCAGTTCGCGCGCCACTTCTTCGATCGGCCGCCCGGGTTCGTACACGGACAAACTCGGCACCCAATCGTTGGCAATGGCTTTCAATGTATTCACGTTTCGACTCCTTGATAATTGGACAAACCCGTCAGGCCTCCGTCCCGGACGCCTTGGGATAAGAGCCCAGGACGGTCATCAGAGTGCAATGCTCCGACAACTCCGCCAGGGCCTTCTGAACCACCTCATCCCCCGCATGCCCCTCGAAATCGACGAAGAAATAATATTCCCACGCCTTGGTTTTGCTGGGCCGCGATTCGATCTTGGTCATGTTCAAACTGTATTTCTTAAAGGCCGACAGCGCATCGTAAAGCGCCCCCACCTTATGTTTGACGCCGAAGAAAATCGACGTCTTGTCCTGTCCGGTCGACGGGCTGTAGTCCCGCGCCACGACGAGAAACCGCGTGGTGTTGCCGCCGGAATCCTGGATGTTTTCCGCCAGCACGTTCAGGCCGTACAACTCGCCCGCCAGCGTCGCCGCCATGGCCGCGCTGCCCGGCTCGCTCACCGCCAACTCGGCCGCCTTGGTCGTGCTCGACACCGGAATCAACTGCACGCCCGGCAGGTTTTCGTGCAACCAGCGTCGGCACTGGCCGAACACGTTCGGATGGCTGTAAACCCGCTGAATTTCCTGCATCGAACACTTCGCCAATAGGTTTTGCGCGATCGGCAGAAAAATCTCCGCGCAAATCTTGAGCGGCGTGCTCATGAACTCGTCGAGCGTGTGCGTCACCGCCCCTTCCGTGGAATTCTCGATCGGCACGACGCCGAACGTAGCCGTCTTCTTTTGAACGAACGTGAAGACCTCGGTGATGGTATCGGCCGGCACATATTCGACGCTCGCGCCGAAACGCGCGCGCGCGGCCTGATGCGTAAAGGTGGCTTCCGGTCCCAGGAAGGCGATGCGGACATTCCGCTCCAACGACAACGCGGCGCTTGTGATTTCGCGGTAAATCGCGCGCAGGGATTCCTCCTTCAAGAGGCCTTCCGGAGCTTTACCCAGGCGGCGGAGCACGTCCTCCTCCCGCGCCATGCCGACCGCATCCCGGCCCATCTCCAGCGCCACTTTCGTGCGCTCGTTCAAAAGCCGGATCAACTCGGCGTCCAATGCGTCTATGCGCTGGGTCAAATCGTTGTTCATGAGAAGCTCAATGTTAAATTTCAGATTTCAGATCTCAAATTCAGAATTTCGGGTCTTAGGTTTCGTCTTCCTCGTCCTCGTCGTCATCATCTTCATCGTCTTCGTCCTCGTCGTCGTATTCTTCTTCGTCTTCATCGACGGGCTCTTCTTCAGCTTCAACAACCTTTGGCGAGGGCTTTTCGGCCGGGGCTTCGTCCTCGGCTTCCGCCAATACGGCATCGGGTTCGGGTTTCAAATCTTCGTTGCGATTCGGATCGTCCAAGGCCTCTTCGATGCCAACCGCATGTTCCGCCGCGGGCGCCGGGGCCGCTTCTTCGTCGCCGGCCGCCTTTTCGGCTTCCGACTTCTGGGGCTCCTTCTTCAGTTGCTCTTTTTCCATGCGCCGCAACTCATCGGTGCCGGGCAGATCGCCGAGCGCCTTCAGCCCGAAATGTTCCAGGAACTTGCTGGTCGTCCCGAACTGCCAGGGCCGCCCCGGCAATTCGCTGCGGCCGACAATTTTGATCAACTGCATTTCCATCAGGTTCCGAAGGATTGCATCGACCGCCACGCCGCGCACGGCCTCGATCTCCGACCGGACCACGGGCTGGCGATAGGCAATAATCGCCAGCGTTTCGAGCGCCGGCCGGCTCAACCGGTTGGGGCGGCCCTTTTGCAACAGCCGCCGCAGCCAGGGCCCGCAATGGGGATCGTTTTCCAGCCGGAATCCGCCGGCCACCTCGGCCACATGCATCCCCGTGTGCCGCTCGATCAAATCGGCCTTTAACTGCTCCAGGGCATCGCGAATATCCTTTTCCGACACCTTCGCAAAATCCTTCATGGCATCGGTTCGCCCCTCGGCCACCTGCACGAACACGCGCCGCATCTCCGCAGCCGTCAATGGTTGCTTGTTGACGAACAGCATCGCGCCGACAATCTGTTTGATTTCAGGCAAGACAGCGACTTCGCTCATAACTCAATCCTCCACCCGGCAAACCACGATTTCATCGAAGGCCGCATCTTGCGCGGCCCGAATCTGTTTCAGACGGATCAATTCCAAAACGGCCAAAAAGGTGCAGATAATCTCATGGCGCGAGGCCATGTCGCGGAACAAACTCGAAAACGTCACCTTGGCCTGCCCTTTGATCAGGTTCGAGATCGCCTCGATTTTCTCCGCCACCGTGAAGCGTTCGGCGAAGATTTCCTTCAGCTCTTCCTTCTTCACTTTTTTCAAGGCGTCGTTGAAGGCGGTAATCAGATCGAAGATGCTGACGTCGTGCAGGGACACATCGCTCTCCGGCCCCAGTTGCACCTCGTCGCTGTCGCGGCCGAACACATCCTCCCGGCGATACTCCAGGTTCTCCAGGTGCAGCGCGGCATCCTTGAACTTTTTGTATTCGACCAACTGGCGCACCAAATCCCACCGGGGATCGGCCTCCTCTTCCTCCATCTCGGTGCGCTCCTCGACCGGCAGCAACATGCGGCTCTTGATCATCATCAAGGTCGCAGCCATGACGATGAATTCGCCGGCGATATTCAGGTCGAGCATGCGCAGCACATCCATGTACTGCATGTACTGCGTGGTAATCCGTTCGATGGGAATATCGTAAATGTCCACTTCCTCTTTTTTAATGAGGTAAAGCAGCAGATCGAGCGGACCTTCAAAAACGTCCAATTGAACTTTGTATTCGTCAGGCGTAGACATCAATTATTACTCCAATCCCACAGCCCGGCGCGCCAGGCGCATCGTTTTGCAGGCTTCCTCGCGGGCTTTTTCGGCGCCCTTGCGGAGCACCTCGTCGACATAATCCGGATGGCGCAGCAATTCCTCGCGCTTCTGGCGGAACGGCGTGAAATAGGCGTCGAACATCTCGGCCAATTCCTTCTTCGCCTGCCCGTAGCCCATGCCGCCCTTGCGATATCGCTCTTCCATGTCGCGGCGCTGTTCGTCGCCGGCAAAAAGTTTATAGAGCGCGAACACGTTGCAGGTCTCGGGATCTTTCGGATCTTCCACCGTCTTGCTGTCCGTGACGATGCTCATGATCTTTTTCTCCATCTGCTTCGGATCGCCGTAGATCTCGATGGTGTTGTTGTACGATTTCGACATCTTCTGACCGTCCAACCCCGGGACCACCGCCACCTCGTCGCGTATCGAAGGCGCCGGAATCGTGAAGACCTCGCCATACTGGTTGTTGAACTTGATGGCGATGTCGCGGGTCACTTCCACGTGCTGCTTTTGATCGCGCCCCACCGGCACGGTGTTGGTCTGCATAATCAGGATGTCCGCCGCCATCAGCACCGGGTACGCAAAAAGCCCGTGATTGGCCGCAATGCCCTTCGCCGTCTTGTCCTTAAAGGAATGACACCGTTCCAAGAGCCCCATCGGCGTTATGTTGGAGAGCAGCCAGGCCAATTCCTGCACCTCCGGCACATCGCTCTGCCGGTAAAAAACCGTCTTTTCCGTATCCAACCCGCAGGCCAGATAATCCACCGCCACATCCTTGATCGCCGCCCGCAGGAAAGCCGGATCGGTTACCGTTGTAAGCGCATGGTAATCAGCAATAAACAAAAAAGCTTCGCCGATCTTCTGTAGCTCCAGCGCCGGCTTCATCATCCCGAAATAATTGCCCAGGTGAATCTTCCCTGAAGGCTGAATGCCCGAAAGTATCCTCATCAGTCCAACTCCTCATTCCATTAATAATGACGGCAAAGGGTAGCTTAAGAACCCAAATCCATCAAAGCAAAATCTGCGATGGAAAAGTCAAGCTCGTTGCTTACCCGGTGCAACGCATGAAATAATTCGATTCGCCTCAAACGATTAGCTTGAAAAGATCAAGGGGATTGAACTAATCTCAACCGCGTTGTATGGGATGTACGTCGTCATAATGGAGGACGTCAGAACAGGCAAGCTCGTCGCCTGGGGGCAAGGAGCCTGACAGGGATTGGCGGGTCTATTTGAATCTGAGGGATACGCATCTAGGGGGAATGATGAATATAGGATTCAACTATTATCGTGAAGAGACGCTGGGCGTCGTGGAATTGGATGGAGACAAGACGCTCGAGGGCGCAAAAAATGCCTGGGAAATGATCCGTCTGGCTATTCAAAACGACCGATTGAATGCCGTGCTCATTCGAGATCGAGCGGAAGACCACCTGAAAACCTACGAATTGCTCAGCGTGGAGAAATGGATCGATCAGAACAATTTCCCAAGAAACATTAAAGTGGCCATCGTCGATACCAGGCCCCCTGCCTTAAGCAGCAGCCGACTTAGCGAAACCGTCGTCCGAAACCGCGGCTGGCCATTAATTACCGTCTTCGACGATGAAGCCGCCGCCCGGAAATGGCTAAGCCATCTCAGTAGCGACTGAGACAGAGCCTTCGATGGGTCTTCTTTTTCAAAAGACAGCCGACAGACCCGCTCAAGTCGCCAGATAATCTGCGCGGTGAACCAGCATAAACCCGGCGCCCTGAGCCAACAGGACGGGTATCCAAACGATCAAATCGGGGCGATACTGCGGATAGCCCACGAGCGCGTCGGAAATGATGATGAACAGATAAAAAACAAACACCAACAGCAGGCTGATGCCGATGCCAATGGAAGATTCCTTGCGATGCGACTTGAGTCCAAGCGGAATTCCCAGCAGGGTAAAGGCAAAGCAGGAGATGGATAGCGCCAGACGCTGATTGGCATCCACCACCAGTTTCATCCGCTGTTTCTGCATGTCCTCCGGCTCCAAATCCGGAAACGCTTCCTTCACATTGCCGATGGCCTGGATCAATTCCACATACGTCATGTCCGGCGCTTTTTTGCTGATTTTGCCGTCGCCGGCCAACTGGGCGAAATCCAGCTTTACCGGATATTCCTTGGCCGTGATGAAGCGCGACTTCGAAATGTCCATCGGGTTGTCGCGGTCTGGCTGATCGATGCGTACATCGAAAAGATTGATCAGCAATACCTTGGTTTTCTTGTCGTACTGAACCGTGCCGCGTTTCGCGCGCACGTTCCGTTTTACGCCTTTGGGGTCCATCTCGTAGACGATCACGTCGGAAACTTCTTTTTCGCTTTTCTTCCCTACGTAGACCATCAAGCCGGGGAAATCCCGGATGAACCGGCCCTCTTCCAGCAGATTGATCGGCTCTTCAACGCCCACATCCATCAGCACCTTTCGCCGCGCAAAATGGCTTTCCGGCATCAGGGACCCGTTGATGTATACGCACAAAAACGACAGCAGAATGGAAATCAAGACCACGGGAGAAGTGATCTGCCACAAGCTCAAGCCACAGGCCTTCATCGCCGTGATCTCGCCGTCGAAGGAAAGCCGCCCGAACAACAGCAAGACGGTCGTCAGCACGCTCATCGGAATCGAAAACGCCAGGGTGAACGGAATGTTCAACGAAAAGATCCGCAGGATGAGCAGGCCCGAGACGCCCCGGGAAAGCAGGTCGATCGCCTTGATGATGGCGCCGACATACATTACGAACGTGAAGACCAGCAAGGTCATCACGAACATCATGAGGAAATCGCCGGCCAAATATTTATTGATGATACGCAAAAAATATTCTCCAAATCGGATGGCCTGCTTATGTAGGCCGTAAATTTCTGGCCGCGGCCACGGTATTAAACAACAGCATGGTAATCGTCATGGGCCCCACCCCGCCCGGAACCGGCGTAATGGCCGACGCTTTTTCCTTCACTTCGTTAAAGTCCGCATCGCCAACCAAGCGGAAACCGTTCTTCGCGGTTTTATCCTCCACGCGGTTCACCCCGACGTCAATGACCACGGCGCCTTCCCGAATCATATCGGCCGTGATAGTGTGCGGCCTCCCGGCCGCTGCCACTACAATGTCGGCCTGGCGGGTGTACTGGGCCACATTCTTCGTGCGCGTGTGGCACATCGTCACCGTGGCGTTGCCCAGGGCGCTCTTTTGCGACAGCATGTTCGCCAAGGGCCGGCCCACAATGTTGCTGCGGCCGACGATCACGACATGGGCGCCGTCGGTGGGAATGCCGGAGCGCTTTAAAATCTGAAGAACGCCGTGCGGCGTGCAGGGCAGAAAGGTCGGCAGCCCCAGCATCATCCGCCCGACGGTGACAGGATGAAAACCGTCGACGTCCTTGTCCGGACGTATCGAGGCGATGACTTCCTGCTCGATCGAACTGTCCGGGAGCGGCAGTTGCACCAGGATGCCGTGAATCTGAGGGTCCTTGTTAAAGGAGTCGACCACGGCCATGATCTCCGCTTTGGAAGCGGCGGCCGTCAAAAGGACTTCGCGGGAATAGATGCCGGCGGCCTCGCAGGCCTTCTCTTTGCCCGTAACATAGGACCGGGAAGCCGGGTTGTCGCCGACCAGCAGAACGCCCAGCCCGGGAGTAATTCCCGCGGCCTTCAGTTTTGCCACTTCCGCGGCGATTTCCTCGCGCATCTCCTGCGCTATAAGCTTGCCATCCAAAATTTTTGCCGTCATGGGTTCACCATCCTTGAACGTTCATTCTTAAAGTCGAAGCGTGTCACTCTACCTGCCGGACGGCCAGAGTACAAGCGCGTCGTCAGCAATTGTAATTATGTAATTATGGCTTCGAATGCGTAAAATAACTTCCTTGCCGAATAGGACCGCTTTCAGGACACGACCGTATCCGGGCGATTTTCCCGAGCGGACTCTTCATTCGTTGACGAGCGACGAAGATCGCTCAACGTTCGCTTGACTCGCTTCAGATAGGCGGCTAACTCCTGGAGAGCCGCATTCGACTTTTCGCGCTCCAGCGAGTCCAGCCGAATCAAGTCGTAGACATTCACCCAGTCCTCCTTCACGCCGATTTCCATCAAGGGATTGGGCAAATACAACCCTCGCTGCACCCGCAAGAAAAGCTTCCGATTGTACGGCCCTTCACGGACCACTTCGTTCCGGGCCAGGACGGAGGTGATATAAGCCCGGTTTCGACGGCGATAAGGAATAACCGGCTCGGGGAAATGTTCCAGGGCAAAAACGAAGTCCGCCGTTTCGAAGGCGGGTATGCGCCACTGAATTTTATGGCGCAGGACAAACTGAAAACCGGCGATCATGGAATTCAACAGGAAAAACTCCATTGTATGCGCGTCCAACTTGATCAAACGGCCATCCACTTTGACTCGCATACTGCCGGGCGCCAGCAGCGGATAGACCGCCCCAATTTTATCGAGAGCATATTCGCGATCCTCATACGCCTCTTTCAATGCGATGTGGAAAGCGGTGCGCCCCCAGTTGTCGCGCCCGTCCGGATTGGCGCCGTTGCCGGCCAGCGACTTGACCAGCATGGACAACCCCATTTGGGCCGCGATCATCAAGGGGGTCTGATTTAATGGATTGCGAAAGTCGATTCCGTACAGGTTGATCTTCCGATTCAACTCCACGAATTTTTTATCGAGATAATCCTGCCGGTATTTTTGCAGGATCGCCGCGGCATCCCGGCTGGGGTCGAGCGCCCGATTGAATTTGAAGCGAACAAGTTCGTCGAATAAATAATCGACGGAATACGTCAGCGCATATTCGTAAAGCAATTGCTTGGCCTGCTTATTGTAACGATTGGGATCGAACGCTTCCTTCTTCAATTCTTCGAGAGAATCGGGATCGATCGCCTTCCACGGCGTCGCTTGGTTGCCCAACAGTTCTTTGCGAATCAGGTCGGCCTGCTCCTTCTTTCCCTGCAAGTCCAGTTTGCGGGCCTCTTTTTCCCAATCTTCCTGCGACGACTTTTGTTCCGACAACTTGATGCGGTCCGAGGCTTGCGCCAGATTCAACAACCCGAACAGGCGATGCCGGTGGTCCTTCTCGACCACGTAAAGCTGCCGCACCGCCCGGGTCATCGCCACATAAAGGGCGTTGATATAAAATTTATAGGCTTCGAGCGATTTGTCGCTTTTGTCGCGGGCGCGGGCATAACGCCTATCCGCCTCGAGATCTTCCGGCCCAATGCCTTCGACGATTTCCTTGAAGACCCTGGCGTTGAGCGTGACGAAGTTGAACAGAACGATGCTCTCGTATTCGAGCCCCTTGGCTTCCTGAATGGAAAACACCAGCGGCGTCTGAAAATAGAGGCGCGCAGCCTCTTTGTCTTCTTCGCGAAGGACCAACACGGCCACTTTCGCGGATTTCCGGGTTTTCTCGTTCAACTCGCGCATAACCGCGGGATCGTCGCCAATCAATTCGACGACGCCTGGATTTTCTGAATTGGAGCGGATCAAGTAATGACTTTCCTTGTCGATCGATCCGAAGCGGGCATTTTTTATCAGGAGCAACCGATTGGAAATATCGGTGACTTGCGGCGAATTTCGATAGTTGGCGTGCAGGATGCGCCGGATATCCGAAGGCGTTCCGCCGCGTTCCTTGTAAAACAGCGTCTTGACTTGCGCCCAGGAAAAGAAATTCGGGTGTACGATTTGATTGGAATCGCCGCACAGGATGAATTGGTCCGGCGTTCGCAGGGTTTTCAGGATCAAGTAAAGTTGGATGCTGGTCAAATCCTGAACCTCGTCCACTACCACAAAATCGTACCGGGGCTGCGCATCCGGCAAGTACGCCCAGGAGACGAGATTCAAGTCGTAATACCGCCCCTCTTTCATGAACTGAAGATATTTCTCGAACAGGTTGTAAACCTCTTCGCGTTCGTCTTGCAGGAAAATGGACTGCCGGACGCCAAGGGCCTGATAATCCTCACGGGACAAAAAGACCCGGTCGGTTGCCGAACCGGTCAAGACGCCCCGAAACTCTTCAAAGAGCTTATGCGCGTCTTTTAGGCGGCTGACTTGTCGGTATTTGGAATGCCACCCTTCGAAATCCCGATACGTCAACTCTCGTCCCTCCGGGACCCGGATAGTCTCGATCAATTCCCTAAAAGACAGGAAATCCGGCTCCAACGCATCGTTCTCATAGTTGCTCGCATAAAACAAATTTCGCGAATTATCCGCCAGGTACGGAGAAAGCGTGACGTACAATACATCGCCGGAAAGCGTCTTCAGCTTTTCCAGGGTAAGCGCGGTTTTACCGCTGCCTGCCGAGCCGATCACGATCACCGGCGGCCTGAGCTTGAAGACTTCGTCCTGCGCTTCGTCGAAGGAGAGAATTTTATCCAGCAAATGAAACCGGGGATTCGCCGGATTGATGTAGTTCAAAGATTCGATTTCCGAATCTTTGACGACGGAAAGCTCGGGGATTCCTTCGATTTTTGTCTCGTCCACGGTCGCGCCGTTAAGAAACCTGGATTTCTCGTAGGCATGATTCAGAATTACTTCCAGCAGGAGGATATACTTGCGGTCGCCATATCGTACGATCCGGAATAACAGCCGGTTGGCATGGTCCAACCGGGCGCGATAATACGGAGTTCCTGTCAATTTCTTCACATCCGCCGATCGGAAATCGCCAGTACGCAAACGATCCACAACCTTCTCGAAAGCGTCTTTTACGCGGGATGAATCCAGTTCGTTATATTGGAGAATGTCCATGACAGCGCTCCTGGCGGCTCAGCCGGCATGAATAGGTTTTTGCCGGTCGCGCAGATGACCGGACGTTCGTTGACGGTAGACAGCCAGCAGTTCCGATACAATGCTCACCGCGATCTGCTCGGAACCTTCCGCGCCAATATCCAACCCAACCGGCCCATAAACCCTTGCAAGCTCCGCTTCGGGGACATCCTTGAGAATCTCCTCCCGACGGCTTCGTGGCCCCATCAAACCGATGTATCGAACCGGCGCCGCCATGAACTGCCGGAACCACCCCTGATCGTTGGTCAACCCATGCGTCTTAATGACCACGAAGGTCTTGTCGTCCAGCGGCACGCCGGACAGCGGTTCACCGGGGCGGGCGGAAATCAATGACCAAGCCGCAGGAAAACGGTCTGGCGTCAAATAAACCGGCCGATGATCCGCCACGCTAACCCGGAAGCCGGCCATGGCCGCCAAATGCACGATCGGCAGGGCGTCGTCGCCCGCCCCGCACACGACCAGCCGGGGCGGCGGCCGGAGCACTTCCGTGAACAAGCTCCGTCCGTCCGAGAGGACACTCAAAGAAGATGGCCCCAACGCCAGCCCTTTTTCCGCGGCCGACAGAACTTCGCCGCGGATCGAGGGATCGAGCGCGGCGCCGGCCAGATAACCCGACTCGTTGAACAAGACATAGAGCGCTTCGTCGGTATTTCCCGAGAGAATGGAGGAGAAGACAAAAGCCTGGTCCCCCTTCAATTGAATTTTGAGAGGCGCCGCGATTTGCCGAAAGGACTCTCCACAGGGCCGCACGTCGAGATCGATCTTACCGTTGCAGCCCAAACCAAATCCCCAAATGGTATCTTCCGGCCCGCTTGTATCGTAGTGAACACGGCGGCTTTTATTTTCGCGCAGAAGGCCCAACCCAATCTCGCGTATGTCGTTTTCCAAACATCCGCCGCTGACATTGCCGGCCATCGAGCCATCGGCGCGAATCAGCAGCTTGGCGCCCGGCCGCCGATAGGTGGAACCCTCTATTTGAATGACCGTGGCCAGGGCGCAGGCCTGCCCCAGCTCCGTCAACCGCTCGATTTCAGAGACAATTTTATCGGTTTCCTGCCAGTTTTTCATAGGTTTGATCCGCTATTCTTGAATATAGCGGCATTCTGGAAAATCTACGCCTATTCCGCGAGCCATTTTTTCGATCGGATGGGAGAGCGGGAGCAGCTCAAACCCGCGGGCGTCGGCATCCGTCTTCGCCAAGGTTACGCCGGACCATCCACCTCCTTACGGACGCGGCTACGTAACCGCCGGCGTAAGCCTGTGGCCTTCTCCAGGCGCAGACACAAACCTGCGGCCGCTCGCCGCATCACAAAAGCCGAAAGATCCCTTTACTAATCTCACGGATTAACTACGTTAAGGTTAAGCAACAAGGATGGATACATGCCATTTGGACACCAGTTGTCGTTCGTTATCGCGTGCAGCTTCCTCATTCCCCAACTGGCTTCGGCATTAACCAATCGATCGGCCATCGCTCCCTGCGGCGGAGGTTGGGGCTCCAACACCGCTCTTCAGTCGTTTTCCTCCATCGGCCAAGGCCTATTGCCAGGCGCTTCGGAGAACGCCGAATATATAGAATTTTCGGGCTGGGCCAACACCTTCGTGATGAACGCCTCCGCCGATCGTAACCAGAACGGAATTCCCGACGAAAACGATCCCGATGACGAATCGGATGGAATACCCGACGCCGACGAACTCTCCGGCGCTCTTTTCGATCCAGCCACAGCAACAGATCCCTTGCTGGCCGATTCCGATTTCGACGACGTCAGCGATCAAGCCGAAGCCGCTGCAGGAACCAACCCCCGCGACCAGAACAGCTTCTTCAGATTGATCTCCTTAAGCAGACTCCTTCCCAACTCGCGAGCGATCGCGTGGAGAGCCCGCGAAGGCAAGACCTACGAATTGCTGACGGCCGCCACGCCCCGAATGCTACGCAATGATCCTGCCGTGGCCGGCGAATATGTGGGCGCCTTCGGCATTGGATTGTGGAAAGAAACCCTTTTGGTGGCGACCAACGATACGTCCGTTGAATCCGAAAGATACTGGGCTGTAAGACTCAAACAATAATTGAGGCGCTGTTCATGAAAAAAAATATGCGGTGGGTCGCATGGTTATGGCTGCTGACGGCCTCTTCGAGTTGGGCTCAAAATCCCGCGCGAATCAGTTATCAGGGACGTTTGCTGAACGATGCCGGCCAGGCCGTTAGTTCCAATGTCTACTTTCGCATCGACTTGTTTAGTGCCAGTCAAAATGGAACCCAGCTCTATTCTGAAGACGTCGGCTGGATCTCGGTTCAAGATGGCATGTATGCATTTTCGTTTGGAACCAATGCCGCTTCGCTAATACAGGCTCTGACCAACAACGAATGCTGGCTGGAATCATCGGTGAATGGCGGAGCTCTCACCCCACGCCACCGCTTACTGGCGGTTCCCTACGCCTTTCACGCGGACATGCTGGATGGCCGCGATGCATCAGCCTTCGCCACCGGCACGCCGGTTTATGTTGAAATGGATCCAATCTGGAATGCCCAAAAATCCAGCTACGCCACCGGCGCCCCGCTCTACGGCTTCACCGAGGCCGATCCCGTCTGGGCGACCGAGAAGAGTCTCTATGCCACGGGAACGCCCCTCTACGGCTATTCCGAAGCCGATCCAATCTGGCTCGCCGAACGCGCCAACTACGCTACCGGCTCTCCGGTTTATGCGGAAGCCGACCCGCTATGGAACGCTCAAAAATCCAGCTACGCCACCGGCGCCCCGCTCTACGGCTTCACCGAGGCCGATCCCGTCTGGGCGACCGAGAAGAACCTCTATGCCACGGGAACGCCCCTCTACGGCTATTCCGAAGCCGATCCAATCTGGCTCGCCGAACGCGCCAACTATGCTACCGGCTCTCCGGTTTATGCGGAAGCCGACCCGCTATGGAACGCTCAGAAATCCAGCTACGCCACCGGCGCCCCGCTCTACGGCTTCACCGAAGCCGATC
>Ga0154562_161_pt1 | contig 80708 bp, 57 predicted proteins | sample RifGroF2_FD_105705 | JGI IMG/M metagenome (GOLD analysis project Ga0154562, IMG submission 105705) | Lentisphaerae bacterium GWF2_57_35 | reverse complement strand
TCTATGCGCTGGCCATCGCCGCTTTGCAATCCCCGTTGGAAGAATACCTGGACATGAAACCGACCTTGGAGCGGCTTATCCTCAGGGAAATCAAGCGACGACAGGAAACAGGCTTATCCCTTGTCAGAGACGAGCTGAAAACCGGCTCCGAAGAAGAAGCGGCTCTCCTCGTCATGGGTTCGCGAATCTTGGGCGGATGGAACAGCGCCCTGCGCCGTATTGGCAAGACAGCACATTAGGCAACAAACGCAGCACGGCCTATAAACGATAACTTACCGATTTGCCGGTAGATCCACATTTTGAAGGGTCGCGCTCCGTCGCAACCGGGAGAAGAAGGTTCCGACAGAGCGGAACCCTCCAGGAATCATGTACTTGGATTGCTCGAAGGCGTGGCGAACCCGTTTTGCTATCCAACAAGTTTACAGTGCACATAAAAAGACCGTGCCAAGAGGACGGCGAGGCCGCCGTCCCTCCCGATGATTTTGGATGCCCGCGGGAGGGTCCGCGGCCTCGCGGATCATTCGGCAATCGGCAATTCCTCTCTCAGTCCATGCCCTGACTCAAAACGCGTTCAAACGCATCGTTTCTCGCCCAATTCTCCGAAATCGGCGCGTGTTTTTTAGGATTTATGTCATTTTCGAGGTCAAATCGCGTTTTTTCTAACGTTGTGACTGAAAAACCGGGCATTTTTTCGATTTCGTGGTCAAAAAGGGGCTCTTTGAAGAGTTTTAGAGGGTCTGGAAGGGCGCAATTCTTGCGAAAGCGAGGGGGAACGGTCATTTGGATTAAATTTGGGCGAAAAAGGGCTTTTCCGTGCACAGCCAAGGCCGTTTCACGACAAAAAACGCCTTGCGGAAGGCCTTTTCGGTCTCTGGACCACAAGGACCACACGATTAAGTCGGCCCAAGGGTCTTCCGGCACCTCGGCAAGCCGGTAAATGCCGCGATAAGCCTTGATCCAGTCGCCATTTTGGACGTGATAGCGATGCACTTCGTCCTGATAGCCCCACGCAACAGCCTGCTTGGCCGTGAAATAGCCTTTTTGCGGCTCCACGACTTCTTTCAGCCGATAATACAGCGCCAAGGAGGAAGTTCCCATACGTGGGAGTCATCATACTGCATAATTACTAAAATAAAAGTTTTTTGATGTTTTTCCGTGGGCGGGGTAAGCATTAGCCCTTGGTCCATAATATACCAGGGAGATTATCATGACCTTTCGTTCCGTTTGCGCGCTGATGTTGTTGTCTCTGCTTCTTTCCTTTCCTGCCTCCGCCCAGGTTCCGGGCCATTTGAATTATCAGGGGCGCTTGTTGTCCGGGACCAATTTGTACAATGGAACGGTCAGCATGAGGTTCAGGCTCTATACGAACGAAACCGACACGACGATCGTCTTCGAAAGCACGCAATCCGTGGCCGTGGCGGATGGCTTGTATGCCGCCAGGATCGGAGAAAACGTGTTGGTCGGCCACCTCGCGCTGACCTTGAGCCAGGGAGACATCTGGCTGCAGGTGGTCGTCAATGGAACGCCGTTGGAACCCCGCGAACGGCTCGCCTCGGCGCCGTATGCGATCTATCCCGGGCTGAAGGGTCAATATAACGCGGAGTGGAGCGCATGGGCTACCGTGGGCGGCGGTCTGAGCAATGCGGCGTTCAACGCCTACGGCACGATCGGCGGCGGCAAAAGGAATGTCGCGATGGGCATCGGGTCCACGATCGCCGGAGGGGAGGACAACGTCACGAGCAATATGCTTTGCGTTGTCGGCGGCGGCGCCCAGAATGTGGCCGGCAGCCTTGGACAGGGGTATGCGACGGTCGCGGGCGGCTACCAGTGCCGGGCCGTCGGTTTCGATTCCGTCGTGGGCGGCGGCTGGCAGAACGTCGCGACCGGCGAGAACGCCACCGTCAGCGGCGGCGACAACAACTTCGCGGGCGGGAAATCATCCACGGTCCCCGGCGGCAACCTCAATGTGGCGGGCGGCGATAACAGCTTTGCCGCCGGGCATGCCGCCTATGCGTTCCACAACGGCTCGTTTGTCTGGGCCGACGAAACCAGCGACTTCCCCTTCCTCAGCACCAGCAGCAATCAGTTTTTGATTCGGGCTTCCCAAGGCGTGGGCATCAATACAAACGCCACGCCCGAAGCCCTGACGGTCAACGGCAACGTGAAGGCCAAAGCCTTCATCGGCAACGGCGCTTCGCTGACCAACGTCAGCGGCAGCGCGATCGCCAACGGCTCCATCACCACCCAGCAACTCGCCGTTGCCTCGGTGGGCAGCACCCAACTGATGCCCTCGGCGGTGGGAGGCGCCCATCTGCAAGACGGAACCGCCGTGCGATCGATCAATGCGCTGACGGACCAAGTGACTCTGCAAGGAGCGGGCGGCATCACCGTCAGCAGCCAGAGTCAGACCCTCACCATTGCGAACGAAAACCAACTGCCGCCCAGCGCGATCGTGCTGTCGAGAACAAGCCCAAACGACGTGCTGGAAACGAATGGCTTCAACTTGGTATTCGAGACCCAAGACCGCGACTCGTGGACCCAGATAACCAACGACGCCGCTTTCCTGGGCCGCAGAAACGCGTGCGGCCTGTCCTTTCTCGGAAAGTTGTTTTTCTTTGGAGGTCAGGGAAACGGCGGAACAACCAATACCGTGTGGTTTTCGGATGACGGCGCGACCTGGTTTCAGGCGCCGTTCGCACAATGGGGCGCGAGGTATCGGGCCGCCGCCGCCGTGTTCAGCAATCGGATGTGGATTGCCGGCGGTTCGTTGACCGTCTCGGGAAACAAGACCAATGACGTCTGGTGGACGGAAAACGGTTTTGGCTGGACCGCGGCCACCCTGAACGCGCCCTGGGGCGGACGTGCTCTGCACCAGCTCCTGGCGTTCGACGGCAAGTTGTGGTTATTGGGCGGTTCGGGAAACAACTTTTCGAACGATGTCTGGAATACCACCAACGGTTCCAATTGGACCCGGGTAACGACGGCGCCCTGGTCCCGCCGGGAAGGTTTCGGAGCCTGCATCTTTAAAGACCGGATATGGGTGATGGGCGGCTATGGCGTCGGAGTTTCTCGAACCAACGATGTCTGGTCCTCGGCGGACGGCAGCAACTGGGTCTGCGCCACTCCGCAAGCCGAATGGGCCGCGCGCAGCGAACATGGCGCTCTGACCTATGACAACAAACTATGGGTGATGGGCGGCTATACCGGCTCCATCACCCAAACCAGCGATGCCTGGTATTCGGAAAACGGCAGCAACTGGACGTCGGCCGGCAACGCCGACTGGATGGCGCGCGCCGGGTTCGTGTCCATGATTCACAGTGGACGAATGTGGGCCGTCAGCGGACTGACCTCCAACGGAGTCTATGACGACGACGTCTGGGCCAGCGGCGCACCGGACAAGTCCGGCCGGTTCTTCTTGTACGAGAAGAGATGAGCGGCGCTTCTTGCTGAGGCCGTAGGTAAAAGCATTAAGAGGGTTTGTATTTTGGAGGGGCGCGCTCTGTCGCGACCGGAAGAAGAAGGTCCCGACAGAGCGGAACCCTCCAAAATCGTTGAGATCCTTTTTGGCGAAAGATAGGTCCATAAGATTTGTGTATAAAAGACAACCCGGAAACCCGATCTATTTCTAACCTCATTTTCCGGTTTATCCTTGCTTCCCTGGAGGCCAATCCTTAAGTAGAGTTACTTATATGACGACCTTGGATAATAATGTGTTTCACAACATTACGATTTGGACCGGCATGGCGGCCTGGTTCCTGGCGCAGTTTCTTAAGCTGTTGTTTTTTGCGATCAGGAACCGGAGCTTTGACCCGGCCTTTTTGTTCCGCTTGGGCGGCATGCCCAGTTCGCATTCCGCTTCGGTGTGCGCAGCCGCCACGTCCATCGGATTGCTGTGCGGATTCGGCAGCCCCATTTTTGCGGTCGCCTTTGGCTTGGCGATGCTGGTGATGATCGACGCGCAGAGCGTGCGCCGCGCCGCCGGCCAGCAAGCCCGACTGTTGAATCAGATTGTCGACGAGATGTTCAAGACCCACCGCTTTTCGCAGGAGAAACTTGTCGAGTTCCTGGGCCATACCCGGATCGAGGTGCTTTTTGGCATGGTCCTCGGCATCGCGACGGCCCTTTTCATCCATGCCTTCTGGGGGTAAGAAAAATGCCGCGGTCATATGCCATGGTGGGAGTCGGTGCGGTAGGCGGCTACTACGGAGGGATGCTCCATCGGGCCGGACAGGAAGTCCATTTCCTTCTGCACAACGATTTTGAACACGTCCGCACTCAGGGCTTGTTGCTGGAAACCCCGCAGTTCACCGAACGATATTCGAATCTGCATATTTACCAAGACGTTCGGGACATGCCCCGTTGCGATGTCGTGGTCGTCGCGCTTAAAACCACGGCGAACCAGCTCCTGCCCCACTTATTGCCGACGCTGGTTAAAGAGGGAGGAACCGTTCTGGTCCTGCAAAACGGATTGGGATCGGAAGACGAAGTCCATCGCGCCGTACCCCAGGCCCACATCCTGGGAGGATTGTGCTTCATCTGCTCCGGCAAAGCCGGACCGGGCCACATCCGGCAAACGGATTACGGCAGCGTGCGGCTTGGACAATATCGCGCCGACGCCCAGCCGTCCGGCCTCACGCCCTTAATGAAGGAAATCGCCGAGGACTTTCAGCGCGCCGGCGTGAACATAATTCTGGAAGAGGACCTCCTGGCCGCACGCTGGAAGAAGCTAGTCTGGAACGTCCCCTTCAACGGCCTGAGCGTCGTGCTGAACGCCTCTACCGACCGATTGCTTCAAAACCCGGCGACGCGCAAGCTTTGCCGGGCCCTGATGGACGAAGTCGTGGCGGGCGCCGACGCCGCCGGGCATCCGATCGATCCCGCGTTCGCCGACAAGATGATCGCCGACACCGAACGCATGAAGCCCTATCTTCCCAGCATGAAAACCGATTTCGACCAAGGCCGCCCCCTGGAAATCGAACACATCTACGGCCACCCTTTGCGCGCCGCCCAAGAACATGGCCTCACGCTGCCGCGCATGGAAATGCTTTACCAGTTGCTGAGCTTTATGCAACAAGCCCCGCGGTAACAGCAAACAGCATGTTATTAAAATCTATTTCGGCAGGATGCCGTTCTAATTCCAATTCATAATCTTAATCTTAATCGTAATCATAATCTCTCTTTCATCAAGCAGGGGAGGGATTAAGATTACGATTAAGATTACGATTATGAGGAAGATAGGAGAAGACCTGGACGAGGGCGTCCCGGCTTCAAAAGGCAAAGCAAAAGCGCGGCCCTACCCCGGCGAAGCGATGCCGCGGCGTTCCAGGAGCGTGCCGTCGAGGCGGTACAAGTTGGCAAGGGCTTTGAGGCAACCGATGACAGCCTGGACTTCGGCGACTTCGCTCAGGACGAGATCCCTCTGGGCTTGGGCGACCAGGAGGGCGGTGGATTTGCCGACGCGGAATTTGGCCATTTCGGCGCGCACTTTTTCCTCTTCGAAGCGACGGGTGGTAGCGGTGGCGTCGATTTGCTGCCGGGTGCGTTCGACTTCGATGTAGGCGGTTTCGACATCCTCCCGGATCAGATCCTCGATGTTCAACAAGCTTTCTTCCGCCTGGGCTTTGACCAGCGCGGCCCGGCGATGCCGGGCGCGGGCATCGCGATTAATAATGGGAAATTCGAAGTTCACGCCCCCGGAAAGGTCGTAGGCGTCTCCGTCGAGATTCTGCACCGAATCGCCGAAGGAGTCGGCATAGCCGGTTTTTCCCAGGCGTAAAAAAAGATCCATGCGGGGAAGCAGGCCATTACGGGTCCGGATTAATTCCACGTCGCCTCGTTCGATGAGCAGGCGCGCCTGATTCATATCGGGCCGCTTCTGCAAAGCGACGGCGACATGCTCTTCGACCGGGCTCAGGCGGATGTCCGGCGTGGCCGGGCGGCTCACGGGAACCCATTCCCGCTGTGTCGAGGAAAGAGCGCCGGGTTGCACCAGCCGCCACAGACGAATCTGCTGGGTGGAGACCTCGCTGCGAAGATTGATCAGGGCCTCCTGGCGGCGCGCGACCTCCGCTTGGGCGGCGGCCAGCTCGGTCTCCGCAAGATCCCCGACCCGGATGCGCTCGCGGGTTTCCTGCGCCTGCTGCTCGGCGAGATTTAACGATTTCTCGTAAATGGCCGCGAGGCGGAGTCCGCGCACGTAATCCCAGTAAATGGCTTCAATCTGCGCGACCAGGGCCTCCGCAAAGCCGCGCAGCTCGTACTCCGAGAACTGCGTGTCGAGCCGGGCCTGCCGCAGGGTGGCGAGCGAAGCGCCCGTCCCGAAGCCTTGCAATAAGGATTGCTGGACGGTCAACCCGGCCCGGGTTGCATAATCTTCCGAACTCGCGGCGCCCCGGGCCTGGTCGGTCGCCAGTTCCAGCCCCAGTTCCGTTCCGGTGGGCAGCGCCTGCGAAAGCCCGACCGAACCTTCCGTGACGGTCAGGTTATTGTTGCCGTTGGTTCCGCCGATGGCCTCTTCGCGGCTGACGGCGGCGCCGGCCGAGAGGACCGGGTCGAAGGCGGCGCGCGCCTGCGCTTCGAACGTACGCTGGATCTGCGGATTCAGCCGTTCCACATGAAGAGCCCGGTTGTTTTCCAGCGCGCGGAGAACGGCCTCCTCGATGGAGAGTTCCACGCGATGGATCGACTGGGTGGGCGCCGGCGTCTCTTGCGCGTACGTTCCAACGCACGCCCCAAGCAAGGCGGCAACCGCGTTTAGGATGAGGTGTTGTTTTCGCATCATGCTGGACCTGTCGCTGGGTTGGTTGAATCGCCGAGTCGTCGGAAGCCGTTTTCGAAAAGGGTGTACACCACGGGCGCCACCAGCAACGTGATCAGCGTGGAGCTGGCCAGCCCTCCGACCACGGCGCGGGCCAAAGGCGCCTGGGCCTCGCCGCCTTCGCCCAACCCCAACGCCATGGGCATCAAGCCGAGGATGGTGGTCAACGAGGTCATGAGAATCGGCCGCAAGCGCCGCCGGCCGGCCTCCTCGACGGCTTCCCGCAAGCCCAACCCTTCCGCGCGGCGCAGCCGGTTGGCGGTGTCCACAAGCAGGATGGCGTTATTGACCACAATGCCCCCCAGCATGATGCAGCCGATGTAGGACTGCATGTTGAACGTGGTGTTGGTCAGGAAGAGCGTCAGGATCACGCCGATGACGGCCAGCGGCACGGAAAACATCACGACCAGGGGATCGCGCAACGATTCGTACAGGCAAGCCATGACCATGTAGACCAGCAGCAGCGCGAGCGCCAGGCCGAGGCCCAATTCCCGAAACGACTTTTGCTGATCCTCGTAATTGCCGCCAAAGCCGATGGAAAAACCCGCCGGCACGGGAAGCGACCGCAGCCGCTCCCGCGCGTCGGCGATCACCGAACCCAAATCGCGGCCCTGGATGTTGGCCCGCACCGTGACCAGCCGCTCCTGCCGTTTACGCTCGATGGCGGCCGGGCCGGAACGGGGCGCGAGGGAAACGATATTCCTCAGCACGACGGGCTGGCCGTCCGCATTGGTCAGGGTCAAATCCAGGATTTCACGCAGCGACATCGACTCGGCGTCCTTGAGCCGGACGCGAATCGTGTATTCGTCGCCGCTCTCCCGGTAGTTGCCGGCCTGGGCGCCGGCGACCAGCGTCTGGAGGACCTCCGCCACCTGCCGAACACTAAGCTTCAAGGCTTCGGCCTTGGCGCGATCGATGGCGACGATGCGTTCGGGCGATCCGAGCTGGCGGCTGATTTGCGCATCGGTCACGCCCGGGATGTCCTCCACCAGGGCCTTGACCTGCCGGGACAGGGCGTCTCCGGACTCCAAATCGAAGCCCCGAATTTCTATTTCCACCGCTTCGGCGCCCCCGCTGACCCGCCGCAGGATGAACAAGCCCTGACCGGCGCGCGTGCGGATTGTCGCGCCGGGGATGGCGGCAAGCTTCTTCCGGAGCGCCGCCGCCACGTCCTCGCTCGAACGCTGTCGCTGCGACCGGGGCCCAAGGGCAAGACGCATCTCGCCTTCGTGCGTGCCCCCGCCCTGGAACCCGGAGCCGCCGACGGTGGTTACGACGCTGACAATTTCCGGCACTTCCCGGGCAACAATCCGCTCCACCTGCGCCATCGCCTGCTCGGTCACGGACACCCGGGAGCCCACTTCCATCTCCAGATTGACGCGCACTTCGCCTTCGTCGCTTTGCGGCATCAGCTCGCTGCCGATGAGAGGCGCGAGCAGGAGGCTGGCGCCGAAGAGCAAGGCCACCGCCATCAGCACCAGTGCCCGATGCGAGAGGGCGTAATGCAGCAGGCGCTTATAGTTATCGTCCAGCCGCGTCAGGCCGGCGCCGCTGAGGCGGTACAGCTTGTGCAGCCAGGATTCTTTTTCGTTGGGATCGAACGCCGTGGGGCGGATGTACCGCGAGGCCAGCATCGGGATGAGCGTCAAGGAGACGAACAGCGCGCAAATGAGCGAGAAGCTGACCACATAAGCGAGCTGCCGGAACATGACGCCTGCCATGCCCCGCACGAAAATCATCGGCAGAAAAACGACCAGCGTGGTGATCGTGCTGGCGACGATGGCGGCCGTAACCTCGCCGGTCCCCCGCACGGCGGCTTCTTCGGCGGCCTGCCCCTCTTCGCGCAACCGGTAAATGTTTTCAAGAACCACCACGGCATTGTCCACCAGCATTCCAACGCCTAACGCCAGGCCGCCCAGCGTCATAAGATTGAGGGTAAAGCCGCCGAAATAGATCAGGCTGAAGGTGGCGACGATGGAAATGGGAATGGACAGGGAGATGACCGCCGTGCTCCGGATATTCCGAAGGAACAGAAGCAGCACCAGCACGGCAAAAGCACCGCCCCGCATAATAGAGGACCCCACATTCCCGATCGAGCGGCGGATGTAATCCGACGTATCGATGATCGGGACAATCCGAATCTGTTGGAAGTCCTCGTTGATCCGCTCGATTTCGGCCAGCACCTGCTCCGCCACCTCGACGGTGTTCGCGCCGGACTGCTTGTTGACCGCCAGCCGGACGCCGGGCCGGTCGTTCACCCGGACAAAACGCGTGATGCGCTGCCACTTGTCCTCGATGTCGGCCACGTCGCCCAGACGCACGGGCACGCCGTTACGAATCGCAATCGCGGTGTCCCGGATTTGCTCGAGGTTGGTATAATCTCCCGGCGTGCGCAGGATGAGTTCGTAGTTGCCCGCCTCGATGGAACCCGCCGGCAACGTAACGTTCGCGGTCCGAATGCGCGCCACCAACTGGTCGATGGGAATGCCGATGGCGTTAAGCTTGTCGGCATGAAGATTGACCTGAATCTCCCGTTCCACTCCGCCCCGGACATCCATGGCGGCCACGCCCGGTACGCGCTCGATCCGGTTCTTGATGTCGTGGTCGATCAGAAAACGCATCCGGACGGGATCGAGGTCGCTGACGGCGCCAAGGATAAGAATGGGAAAGCTCGCCAGATCGAACTTGCGCAGGGCCGGCCGGTCGGCCTCTTCCGGCAGGACGGGAATGACCCGATCCAGGCGGTCGCGGATATCGTTGACGCCCGCGTCGAGATCCGTACCCCAGGCGAAGGTGACTCGCACGACGCTGCGCCCCTCGGAGGAGGAGGACGCCACCTCCTGGACTCCCGGCACGGCGCTCATGGCTTCCTCGATGGGACGCGTGACCAGTTCCTCAATCTCTTCCGGGCTGGCATTCTCGTAGGTCGTGGAGATGCTGATGGTCGGATCGGTGATATCCGGCATGAGATCGACCGGTATGCGAAGGAGCGAAATCGCCCCAAGGATAATGACGATCAGCGCCGCCATCGTGACAAATACGGGGCGATGAACCGAAAACCGGGCGATGCTCATGGCTGCTTCCCCTGGCTGCCGGCCGGAGCCGGCAGCGCAATCGCCGCGCCGTCGCTCAGCAAATGCTGGCCGATGGTCACGACCAGGCCGTCCAGGGCCGGTTCCAGCACTTCTGCGGAATCGGCGCTGACGATCCCCAGCCGGACAGGCACAAAGCGGGCTTTTTTCGTTTCGAGGTCCGCCGCGAAAACGCCCTGCTGCTCGTTGCGCCGGACCAGCGCCGTGATGGGAATGACTTGCGCCTGTTCGCTCTGTGCGAACTGAATGCGCGCCCGGACGAACATGCCGGGCGCCAACAGCCGCTCTTCATTGGGCAATTCGATCTCCACCCGCGCCTGGCGCGTTTCCTCCCGCAGCACGGGGGCGCGGCGCACCACGCGGCCGGAAAACGCGCGGCCAGGATAGGCATCGGTAAAAATCTCCGCCTCCTGCCCCAGACGAATTTCAGGAAAATCCTGTTCGATAACATAAATGACCGCCAGCACAACGTCCACGTCCACCACCGACACAATCGCATCGTTCGCCTTCAGCAAGGCGCCCTCGTCGACAAACCGCTCAGAAATCAGCCGTCGTCCGTCCCCGTTTTCCCAGGAGACATGAATGCGGCTGTACGAAAGGCGCACCTCGGCAGTTCGCAAAGCCGCGGCCCGCTGCTCGATCTGCGCCTCGGCCACCTGCACCTTGGCCTGGGCGGCCCGATGGCGGGAATCGGCCTCGTCGAGTTCGGCTTCCGAGGCTACCTGTTGGACTCGCAACTCCTTGACGCGTTGAAGTTCGCGGCCGGCAATGTTCAGCGCGCTGCGCGCCTCCGCCAGCATTGCGCGGCCGACATCGAGTTCGGCGCGAGCCTGCAGCACCTGCTGCTCGTATTCCTCGCTGTCCAGAACCGCAATCAACGTTCCATTCGTCACGACATCGCCGATATGAACCAGCAGCCGTTCCAACCGTCCCGGAATTTTCGGCGCCGCCATAAACTGGGCGCGCGGCAATAGCGTTCCTGTGAATTCGCTCACGTCCCGGATGGCTTCCCGGCGCACCGGCTCGACCACGACCGGCACGGGCCGCGCCCCGCCCCGCCGCTCCCGGCCGCGGGCTTCTTCGACCTTCTGCCAGACGCGCCAGCCGATCGATCCCAGCAACACGAGCGCGATGATCCCAATCCATATCTTCTTCATGGCTTCACTTTCCTGTTGGCCGCTTCGAAAAATTCATCCAGGCTATTGTGCAATCACCCCTCAACTATATACCACCCGAAATTCAACCAGCAATTCGCATTATGGCTCTGGGCCGCGAGGCCACGATCACAAATACGCGATCTCCATCTCAGGGTCCGCTTCGGATAAAATACAGGCCAGCATTCCGCCGGGAGCGAGTCGCCCGACCACGGCGCGGTCGCAGCGCGCCAGCACATATTGATTGCACCAAACCGCGCGGCGGACGCTGGGAACATCGGTCCGGTCATCGAAAGGCGAGAGAAGAAGCAAGCGGCCTTCTGCAAGGGCCCGGCGAATGGGGGGCGCGGCCACGCCCTCCGTCAGTCCCCACGGCTTCACCCAAATCGTGGGCCGTTTGTGTTCCAAACTCGCCTTAAAAACGGCCCGCTCCATGGGCGAAAGAAAACCGGAGAGAATCGCTTCGCCCGGAACAGGCCATGCAGGTGGTCGGGCATGATCACGAATTCGTCAATGTGCGTACCAGAAAAATGCGCCGGGATCTCCCTCCAACATTCCTCGGCCACCCTTCCCGCCTCGCTCAAGACGATCCGCCCATTCACGACAGCCCCGAACAAGGGTCGGTTTTCCTGCGTATTGCACGTCACGAAATACCAGCCCGGCGCGGTGTAATCCCACCCCTCCTTCCGGATGCTCTGCCGATTGGGCATTCCCTCCCTCATGCAGATATCCTACCTGCAAGAACTGCTTGTGAGCAAGGGCGCTTGAGGGCAGCCCAGCTCCAAAAGGAGCCCACCGCAGCAGGATTCGCCTGAAATCGGCGCTCTTCCGACTTTGAGCTTGCTTGCGGTCGGATTATTCAACTATATCTCGTCCATATAACCGCACGAAATTTTCGTGCTCAGCTTTAATAAAACTTTGGCAATCAACTGTTTTGGATGAACGACTTACGACGTATTGCACTGGTCGCGGGGGGAAGCAGGGGCATTGGAAGAGCCATAGCGCTACGGTTGGCCCGTAGCGGCTTCGATATCTGGCTGACGTACAAAAGCCGCCACGAGGAGGCCCAAAGCCTTCAAGGCGAGATTCATGCACTGGGCCGGGACTGCGAGCTGTTCGCTTTCGACGTGGCCGACTACCAAGCCACGCACGACGCCCTGAGCCAGAAGGCGGACGCCACTCCTCCCCATGCCGTGGTTTACAATGCCGGCATCGCCAAGGACAATTTGATGGTCTGGATGACGCCCGGCGAATGGAACGACGTCATCAACGTCAATCTCAACGGCTTTTTTAATGTCGTCAAGGCGGTGCTCTTTCCCATGTTGAGGGAAAAGCGCGGACGGATCGTTGCCATCACGTCCGTTTCCGGCGAAGTCGGGCAGGCGGGACAGGTCAATTATGCCGCGTCCAAGGCGGGGCTGATCGGCACCGTGAAAGCGTTGGCCCGGGAGGTTGGAAAGAAGAACATTCTGGTCAATGCCGTATCGCCCGGCCTCATCGAAACCGAGATGATCGGGCATCTGCCGGTGAAGGACATCGTTCCGCACATCCCGCTGCAACGGGTGGGCACGGCGGACGAGGTGGCGTCGCTGGTCAACTATCTTTGCTCCGACGAAGCGTCGTACATCCAAGGCCAGGTGTTCAGCGTCAACGGCGGACTGGCCATGTCGTAAGAAAGGGAACGGCGGAGCGATGGAAATTTGTCGTGGCGGAACAACAGCGAGGACGAGATGGAATTCCGACGAGTAGTCATTACCGGCATGGGCGCCATCTCCCCTTTGGGCAACGAGGTGGGCTCCATGGTCGATGCGGTGGCCGCAGGCCAATGCGCGACGCGTATTATCGAGGAATGGCAGAAATATCCGATGCTCCGCAGCAAGGTGGCCGCGCCGGTCCTGGGCGTGGACGAAAAAATCATTCCCCGGCAGGACCGCCGGTCGATGAGCAAGATGAGCATCTATTCCGCGCTGGCGGCCAAACAGGCCATCGCGGCCGCCGGGTTGTCGGATGCGCAAGTGCAGAGCGAGCGAACCGGCTGCGTGATCAGCTCCACCATCGGCAGCACCAACACCCTGGCCTCGTCCATCGAAAAACTGCTCCCCGATTACGACATCTCGAAAGTCACCACGATGGAGTTTTTCCAGTGCATCTCGCACACGGCGGCGCTGAATGTGGCGAACCATCTTACAATCCGCGGCATGGTCTATAGCCCTTCCGCCGCCTGCGCTTCGAGCATGCAATCCATCGGCATGGGCTACGATTTGATCCGCTGGGGCGAACAGGATAGGGTCCTCTGCGGCGGCGCGGAAGAGCTTCATCCCATGGTGACGGGCTCGTTCGACGTGCTGTACGCCGCCTCCAAGGGCTTCAACGACCGCCCGCAGCAAACGCCCCGGCCTTTCGACCGGGACCGCGACGGCCTGGTCTGCGGCGAAGGCGCCGGCATTTTGCTGCTCGAGGAGCTGGAGCACGCGCAAAAGCGCAACGCCCCCATCTTCGGCGAAGTCATCGGCTACCACACGTGCAGCACGGGCGATCAGATCAGCCAGTCGAACAGCGCGGCGATGATTCAATGCATGACGACCGCCCTGAACAAGGCGGGCGTAAAGGCGTCCGAAGTGGATTACGTCAACGCGCATGCCACCGCCACGCCGCAGGGCGACTGCGCCGAGGCCGAGGCCATCCGAACAATCTTTGGAAGCCGCACCCCGGTCAGCAGTTTCAAGGGGCATCTCGGGCACACGCTCGGAGCCGCCGGCGCTTTGGAAAGCATTGTTTGCGTGGAGATGGCGCGGCGCAACCGGCTGTTCCCCACGCACAACTTGAAAAATCTCGATCCGGATTGCGCGGGCATCGATCACGTCGTCGAAACGCGCGAGGCCCGAACGCGCACTCTTTTAAAGAACGGCTTTGCTTTTGGCGGCATCAATGCCACACTCCTTTATCGTTTTAACGACCGGACATAATAAAAAAGGGATTAGTTCTATGTTTACCGAGGCAGAAATCGTTCAACGAACCAACAAAGTGCTTGTCGAATACTTTGAGATCGAACAGGAACGCCTCGTTCCCACCGCGCATATCTTCCAGGATTTCGGACTCGACAGCCTGGATACCGTGGATTTGATCGTCGCGCTGCAAAAGGAATTCGACGTGACGATTCGGGATGACGAGCGGATTCGGCAACTGGGCACTCTTCAGAGCATCTACTCGTTCATTGCCGCCGTTCAACAGGAGATGAACACCCCCACTGCCCCATGATGCATTTGCTGTTCAATGCATGGCTTTTGCTCATTACGAGTCTGGCTTTTCTTTTTCTGATCCTTCCCGGGTCGTGTCTTTTGGCGGCGTGTTCGCCGCTAATCCCGAAAGCCCGGTACGCCGATCTGACCAGAAGGGCCGTGAAGGTTTTCGGCCGCCTTATTCTGGCCCTGCCCTATCCGTTCATCCGGATCAAATACCGGGATCGCTTCCCCGCCTACGCCAAGGGGGCCTGCGTGTTCGTCTGCAATCACCGGTCTTCTTCGGACGCCTTCCTGATGGCGCGGCTGTCTTTTGACGGCATCCAGGTCTTCAAGCGCTGGGTGCTGCGGATTCCCTTGCTGGGCTTTATGGCCCAGCGGGCGGGATATCTGTGCGTAACCGACCTTTCGCCCGAGGACCTGATGGAGCAGGCCCTGTCCGTGCTGCGGAAGGGCCAGGCCATCGTGTTCTTCCCGGAAGGAACCCGCTCCGGCGACCGGCAGATGAACGTTTTCTACAGCGCGGCTTTTCGCCTGGCCATGCAGGCCCAGACGCCAATTGTGCCCCTGTGCATCGCGGGCACCGAACGCATCCCCCGGCGGGGCTCCCTCTGGATGGAGCCCGGCGTGATTCTCTTGCACAAGTTGAAGGAATGGACGCCGGAGCAGTACAACGGCTGGTCGGCTTTTGCGCTGAAAAACAGAATCCGGGATGCGATGTCGGCGGAATTGGCCGTCATGGATAAGGAGCTGGAATCATGCTGAAAAAAGGGCTCTCGTTCGCCGGCCGCCAGGACCAGGAAAAAGTCCAGCAACGCCTGCTGCATAAGCACGTCCGGCACTGCCTCCTTCACTCGCCGTATTACCGGAAGCTGATGGGAACCGAACGGCATATCGGGCGAAAGGCCGGCGGCCTGGCCCTGACCGACCTGCCCGTCACGACCAAAAGCGAATTCGCCCTGCACAACGACGACTTTCTCGCGGTCCCGCCGGCTCAACTCGCGGACATCGTCCAATCCTCGGGTACGACCGGCACGCCCACCCGCGTGGCTTATACGGCGGCGGATCTCGACCGGCTGGCCGTCAACGAGCAACTCGCGCTCTCCGGTTGCGGCATCCGCCGCAGCGATGTGGTCTTGCTGACCTGCACGATGGATCGTTGCTTTGTCGCCGGGCTGGCCTACTACCTGGGCCTCCGCAAAATCGGCGCCGCCGTGATCCGCGCCGGGCACTCGCCGCTGGGCGGCCTGGCCGACATCATACAACGCTGGCAGCCCTCCGTGATTGTCGGCGTGCCGTCCTTCCTGAACAAACTCGGCGGCGCGCTGGAGCAAATGGGCATTCCCCCCTTCACCGCCGGCGTACGCCTGATGGCGGCCATCGGCGAACCCCTGCGCGACAAGACCTGGAAGCCCCTGCCGGCCGCCGTCCGTATCGAGCAGACATGGGCGACGCGCGTGTATTCCACCTACGCCTCCAGCGAAACCGTCACCTCGTTTTGCGAATGCGAAGCGCAATGCGGAGGGCATCTGCTGCCGGAATTGGCCCTTGTGGAAATACTGGACGAACACGACCGCCCCCTGCCCGCAGGCGCCGTGGGCGAAGTCACCCTGACCCCGCTGGGCGTCGAGGCCATGCCGCTGCTGCGCTTCAAAACCGGCGACATCGGCTTCCTGGCCGACGAACCGTGCGCCTGCGGACGCACCTCTGTGCGGCTTGGCCCCATTCTCGGGCGCAAATCGCAAATGCTGAAGTTCAAGGGCACCACGCTTTATCCGCCCGCCGTTTTTGCCGCGTTGGACGAAATCGAAGACATCCAGGAATACTGCGTGGAAGTGCGCACGGTCGAAAAGGGTTGCGATGCCCTGGTGATTCATACATCATTTAAAGGCGGCGCAAGCGGGCTGGATGCGATTCGCGACCGGCTCCGGTCGCGGCTGCGCGCCGCCCCCGAGGTGATCGAGGAAACGCCGGAAACCATGCGGGCGCTGGTTTATCCCCCGGACAGCCGGAAACCCGTACGCTGGATGGATCGAAGACATGACAGATTGCACACATGATATGGCCTGCCCTTTTCCGGCAGCCGCTTTTATACCGCATGAAAAACCCATGCTGGCCATCGAAGAGGTGCTGGCGTACAGCCCAACCTCCGGCGCCGTCCGCCTGACCGTTCCGGCGGAGGCCTGGTTTGTCCGGGCCGATGGAAGCTGGGATCCCATATCGGGCATCGAAATGATGGCCCAGGCCGCGGCCGCCCACGAACGGCTGACCCGTCCGCATCCCGGCAGCGGGCCGGTGAAGGGCTTGTTGGTCGGGGTGAGAAAATATACCGTGAAAGGCCGCGCGCGCGTCGGCGACGTCTTGGCCATTCACGCGATTCGCACCGCCGATTTCGGGAATTTTGCAATCATGGAAGGCCGGATTCTCCGGGGCGAAGAATGCCTCGCCGAAGCGGAACTGAAATTTTGGCACGAGTAATACGATGAAAAATACAAACGAAGCATCGGAAAAGCCGGAAGTCGTCCTGACCGGCGAGCATTTAACGATAGAAGACATCGTGGCCATCGGGGTCGGCGACAAGCGCGTAGCTCTTTCTCCGCAAAGCCTCGACCGCTGCCGCGCCTCCCGGAATTTCCTGGAACAGGAACTCAAGACCGGCAAAATCATCTACGGGGTCAACACCTCCTTCGGCCCGATGTGCAACAAGATCATCCGCGACGCGGACATCGAAACGCTGCAAGCCAACCTGATTCGCAGTCACGCGGCCGGACTGGGCGATCCGCTGCCGCCCTACATCGCCCTGGCCACGCTGACGCTTCGCCTGAATGCCCTGGTGAAAGGCTACTCCGGCGTGCGCATCGAATTGCTGGAACTCATGCGCGACATGATCAACGCGGGCATCGCCCCCTACATTCCCGAAAGCGGCAGCGTGGGCGCTTCGGGGGATCTCGTGCATCTCGCGCACGCGGCGTTGGCGATCATCGGCGAAGGCCAGGTGTACCGGCGCGGCCAACTGGTTTCCGCCCGGGCGGCCCTGGCGCAAGCCGGACTCCACCCGATTGCCCTGAGCTACAAGGAAGGCCTCGCGCTGATGAACGGCACCTCCGCCATGACCGCCCTGGCGGCGTTCGCGCTCTTCGGCGCGGAAAAACTGCTGCGGCTGGCCTACCTCAATGCGGCCTTCGTCATGGAAATTTTCGGCGGCATCGACGACGCCTTCGATCCCCATTTGCACGCGCTGAAGCCTCACCCCGGCCAGGTCGAAGCCGCAGCGATCATCCGACGGCTGTACCAAGGCTCGGCGAACATTACCCCGCGCAGCCGGATTCACGAACGGATCAATTCGGCCCGCGACAACGAGCAGATGGTCTATCAAACCAATATCAACGTGCAGGATGTCTATTCCATCCGCTGCACCGCCCAGATTCTCGCACCGGTCGTCGAGACTATCGCGGCCGCGATCAAGACCGTCGAGATCGAGGCAAACGGCGTCAACGACAACCCCGTCATTGTCCCGGACGAGGGCTTGATCCTGCACGGCGGCAACTTCCACGGACAGAGCCTGTCGTTTGCTATGGATATGCTGGGCATTGCGATCTGCACATTGAGCAATCTCTCCGAACGCCGGATCAACAAGCTGCTGGATAAACACCTGAACGAAGGCCTGCCGGAGCATCTCATTGCCGGGCCGGCCGGCCTGGTCATGGGCTTCATGGGCGCGCAATACCTGGCCACCTCTTCGACAGCGGAAACGCGCCACCTGGCCAATCCCATGAGCATTCACTCCATCTCCTGCAACGCCTCCAACCAGGATGTCGTCAGCATGGGCACCATCGCCGCCCGCAAAACCTTCCGCCTCGTGCGCAATGCCAAGCATGTTTTGACCCTGGAAACCCTGGCCGACTTGCAGGCGCTGGCTCTGAAAAAAACGACCGGCCTGGGTTTCGGCACCGGACGCTTTCATGCGGAGCTGGCCCCCGGGTTTAGCGTCTACGACAATCAACGCGTGTTTCACGACGATTTGACGGCCCTGCGCCGGCAACTTTTTTCCAGCCCGCTGCTCGACAGCCTCGATGCGTTTTTGCCCCCGGAAGAAACATGAGCCAATCGCTCATAGATCCTGCCGCACCGCCAGAATCCACCGGCTTACGCCGGCGGCTACATAGCCGCGTCCGTAAGGACGCGGCGTTCTGGCTAATTTCTCGGCGACTGATGGTCCTGCTCATTTTTACCGGATTGAGCGTTCCCTCCTTTTCCGATGGCGCAAGCGACAACACCGATCTTTCGCGCGCGCTGGCCGCGTGGCAGGAAAACCTGCGCCAGGTCACGTCGGTCTCCAGCCGGTTCGTGCAGGAAAAAAAGATGGCCCTCTTCCGGGACACGTTGCGCATGGAAGGCCGAATGACCGCCGATCATGCCGGTCATTTTGCCTGGGAAGTCTTCAGCCCGATGCGCTACAAATTGCTCGTCAACGGCGACCAGATCAGCCAATGGGACGAAGAGACCGACCGCGTGCAGGTCTTGTCCCGCGGCAAAAATCCCGTCGTCGGCGCCATCTACGAGCAGATGTCCGCCTGGCTGTCCGGTTCGTTTACGACCCTGACGAATACCTACAACGCCCGGCTGCTCGGTTCGAACCCCATCGCCATTGAGTTCTCGCCGCTCGAATCGTCGGCCATGCGCTCGTACATCCACACCATCGTCCTCCGGCTCCGCGACGACGCGCAATATCTCTCCCGCATCGAAATCGTCGATGCCTCGGGCGACGAAACCTCCATTTCCTTCCTCGACACGCAACTCAATCCTGTTATCGATCCTGCTTTTTGGACTCGTGTCCGCCCATGAAAGGTCCCGCTCCATTCCCCCTCCGCTGGGGCTTGATCGCGCTGCTGGGCGTACTGCTGCTGGCCGCCGGCTGGACCGTGTCCCGGGTTGCCTTCGACGACTCTCTCGAATCGATGATTCCCGAGGGCGGAGCCTTGCGATCCTCCCTGCGCCTCTTAAACGCCGCCCAAATCTCCGGCAAGGTCATCGTCTGGGTGCAACGCGATCCGCGGCAGACGCCGGACGATGTGTTTTTCCAATCGTTGGATAACTTCGCCCAATCGCTGTCGTCGCCGCTGATTTCACGGGTCATTACGGCGCAGAACATGTTTCCCTCCAAGGAGGACTTGGGTTTCTTCATGACCTCGGCGCCCCAATTGCTGCGGCCGGCCGATTACGAAATCGTCGAACGCAAGCTGACGGATGAAAGCATCTCCAATGCATTGAAAAATATTCGCCGCGAAATGCTCTCGCCACAGAGCTTGGTCTCGGCCGAAATTTTTCGACGCGACCCCCTCGGCGTACGGGCGATGGCCCTGAAGCCTCTGGAGCGGCTGGGCGAAGCGCTGGGCTACCAGATTGCGATCCAGGGCGGGCATTTTACTTCCGAAGACGGCTCTTCCGCCATGATCGTCTTGGAAACCCCGGCGGCCATCATGGACCATGCGCGCTCGCAGGCGCTGCTGGACTTTTTGAACGAGCGTATGCGCGCGCTGCCTTCGGGCATGAAAGCCGGCGTCATCTGCGGCCATCTGCATACCTTGAGCAACCAGGCGGTCATCAAACGGGATATCGGCGTGGCGGGGTTCATGAGCGCGGGCGCGCTGCTCGTTCTGTTTTTCCTGCTGTTCCGCGATTTGCGGGCGGCGCTCATCTTTGCCATTCCGCCGGCGTGCATTCTGCCGGCCCTTGCGTTCGTTACACTGCTCGGTTTTACCCCTGCGTTGATCGTGATCGGGCTGACCGGTTTGATCGCCGGCATCGCGGTCGATTACGGCATCCATGCCTTTCTTGCCGTCGCCCACCGGCTAGAGCGTGAAGCGCCGATGGCGGCTATCCGGCGGATTCGTGCGCCCCTGCTGACCAGCGCGGCCACCACCATCGCCGCCTTTTTAGCTTTTATGTTTTCAAGCGCGCCGGGTTATCGGCAACTCGGCCTGCTGGCCGCCGCGACGCTGATTTTGGCCCTCGCCCTTTCGCTCTGGCTCCTGCCGCTCCTGTTGGGCGAACGGCGCATCAAGACGGCAGCCCTCGCGCCCAACGTATTCGGCTGGACCGCAAAAAAGGGGCCGCTCGTTCTCGTGATTTTTACAGTGTTTTTTCTCGCTGCCCTGCTCCTGGCCTCCCGCGTGACGGTCGAATCCGATTTCAGCCGCCTGGACGGCACGGCCCCCGCCATTAAACAATATGAAGACGACTTCTTCCGCCAATGGGGCGCCGGCATGAAAGATATGGGTATTTTTGCCGTCTGGGCGCCCCAACTGGAAGATGCGCTGGCCGCCAACGACCTGGCCTATGCGCATATGACCGACCGGGGCCTTTCCAATGCATGGCAAAGCTGGTCGGCCGTTTGGCCCTCGCAGGCGATTCGGAAAAATAATGCAAAACGTTGGACCGAGTTTTGGAGCGCGCGTCAGGAACCATTGCGCGACGCCTTTCGGCGCCTGGGCGCCGCCCAGGGGTTTTCCGAAACGGCTTTCGATCCTTTCATGAATTCCATTTTTGAAGGCGCCGAGGCCGGCCCCGCCCCGCAGGGCCGGCGGTTCTTCGATCAACTGGCCGCGCCGTATGTTCGAAGCAACGAATATGGGCACATGGCGCTCTCGTATTTTCCGGAGACGCCGCCGGTGCAGGCAGCCCTGCAAAACATGCCGGAGCTGCCGGCTTCATCGGCGGTTGTGTCCCGAAGCAAACTGCGCGAACTGTTTGCCTCCGGCATGACCCGGGAAATTCGCCGACTGGCCTTCCTGGGGCTTCTCGGCATTGCCTTGGCGGCAGGGGCCATTCTGAGAAACCTGAGGGCGCTTTTGCTGCTGGCGATAACCGCCGCGGGGGCCATCGCGGGCGCCCTGGCCCTGCTCGCCCTCACGGGCCAGCGGCTGAATGCCTCGGGCATGATGGCCCTGGTGCTCGTGATCGGACTCACCCTCGACTATGCGGTGTTTAAAATCGAAGCCCTGCTCGGCCGGCAGCCGTTTTTGGAGCAAGGCATCCTGCTCTCGTGGCTGACCACCATGGCGGGCGCCCTGCCCCTATTGGCGGCTCATCATCCCGCCCTTTTTTCCTTTGGGTTGACCTTGTCGGGCGGCCTCGCTTGCGGTTTTTTCATAGCGCTCTGGGTCCTGGAACCCGCGGCCCGCGCGCTCGGACTGGGGAAGGAGAAAGCCCATGCTTAAACGCTTCATACCGCTTTTATGGCTGCTGCTTGAATGCAGTTGCTCCACGCTCCCGGACAAACCGCTCATGACGCCGGCCGAAGTTTGGAGCCATTACGTGCAGCAACCCGCCAACCTCAGCGCCGTTTACAGCACCCGCGTAAAAATCTGGTTCCGGTCCATCGCCCTGATCTTATACGTTGAGCAAACAGAACAGGCCTTGGCCATCGCCGCCTTAAGCCCGGCAGGCATCAAAATCTTCGAGGCCCGCGGCGGATCGAATCTTGTTCACAAAGCCGTTTATATTCCGCAGTCCCGAGAACGCCTGGAGACCTTTTCCGCCGCGGCCTGGAAGGACTTGAAGTTTCTACGGGAGCCGCCCGCCTCGACCATCCCCGACGGCTGGATCAGCCGGCGCGGCCGATGGAGCGTGGAGCAAGAGCTTTGCGGTGTACGGATTCGCTATGAATTCGACGCCTTCACCGGCGCCCTCCTGCAAAAAGAATTTTTCGAAAACGCCCGGCGAGTCAGCCGTATCCGGTTTTCCGACGAAGCGACGCCCATCGTCATTGAAAATTTCAGTTCGGGTTATCGGTTGTTTCTTAAACCGAAGTTGCGAAGATCGCGCTTGCAGGCCGATTAGGAAATAGACGCATGCCGTCATTGGATTACAAACGAATATTACTGGTTCATCCGCTCGGCGCCGGGGCGGGCATGGCGGCGAGCGACATCGCGCGCAAAGCGAACCTCATGCCGCCGCTGGGGCTGGCCTGCATCGCGGCGTATCTCGAACGCGAGGGATTCAAAGCCGATCTCCTCGACTTCAATGCCGATCCGGACGCCGCCCGGCTCCTGCCGGAGTATCTCCGAGAGCATCGCCCTTCCCTGGTCGGTTTCAGTTGCACCACGGCCTCCTTCCTGGACGGCATAAGGCTGGCCGCCAACATCAAAACTTTGCAGCCGGAAACGCGCACCGTTTTCGGCGGCCCGCACGTATCGGCGCTGGGCCCGGCGCTCCTGGAAAAGTTTACCGACATGGAGGCCTCCGTCATCGGAGAAGGCGAAGCGGTTATGGCCGAACTCATGAAAACCGAAGGGGACGCCGACGCCTGGGCCTCCGTGAAAGGCCTTGCCTATCGACAGGACGGCCAGGTCCGTTTCAACGGCTTCCGTACCGAGCAGCTTCCGCTCGACGACCTGCCTTTCCCAGCGTACGAAAAACTGCCGGGGTATCCGGACCGCTACACGCTGCCGATTTTCAGCTATCCCAGAACGCCCAACGCCAGTTGCATATCCAGCCGGGGCTGTCCTTACGAATGCAGTTATTGCGACCGCTCGGTCTTCGGGCGAACCTTCCGCTTCAATTCGCCCGGCTACGTTTATGAACACATGTCCTACCTGCGCCGGCGATTTGGCATCCGCCACCTGAACTTTTACGACGACCAATTCACCCTGCATCGGGGGCGGGTGGAAGAACTCATGAAAAAGCTGATCGACCGTCCCCTGGGCATGACCTTCAACTGCGCCGCCCGCGCCGAAAAGCTCGACCCGGCCTTGCTGGCCCTGATGAAGCAGGCGGGCGCCTGGATGATCAGCCTCGGCATCGAAACCGGCGACCCGGAACTTCTGTCGCAGCACCGAAAGCAAAGCGACTTAAGCATGCTGCGGGACAAGATCCGCGAGATCAAACGCGCCGGCCTTCGCGTCAAAGGGCTCGTCATGCTCGGTCTGCCCGGCGAAACGGAAACCTCCATCCGAAAAAGCATGGACTACGTTTTATCCCTGCCCTTGAACGACCTCAACATCGCCAAGTTCACCCCCTTCCCCGGCACGCCGTTGTACGCCGGCATCCATGAGCGCGGACGCTTCGACGAGAACTGGGAAAAAATGGACTGCATGCATTTTCTGTTCGTTCCGGAAGGCATCCGGCTCGACCGCCTGCAAGCGTTGTTCCAGGAGTTTTACAAACGCCACTTCACCCGCACCCGCATCCTGCTCGGCTATGTCGCCATGCTCTGGCAATCCCCCGACAGTTGGCTCCGCTTCCTGAAGAATCTGAAAGCCTTTCTCTCCTTCGCCTTCAGCAATAGGCGGTGGGGAACACCGCCAGATAAAAGCAAGTCTTTACAACAGAATTAAGGATTAGCAGCATTCCATCCTTCAGTCACTCTCCCTGCTAAAGATTTCTTCGTATGCGATGAATTAGTTTGTATACCCGAGTTGCTTGGTTTCGAGGCCACAAATCATTGGGATGCAGGTCTAATCCTTGTGCGCGCTGAATAGCCATATCTACATTTGGCAAGAGACACTCAGTTTTATATGTAGATTTCTTATTAGGATCATATCCATCTAAAACATCCTGGAGCATATCTTGGCATTGATGTCTATTTGCAAACAACCGATTGTCTCTCATGTGAAGATACAGCCATAATTCAAAGCACGGATTGCTAAGAGCCACCTCATATCCATAAGATTGAGCCTCTCTGAATACATCGTTCAATTCGGCTTCATCCCAAGCATCGCGATCAATGACCAACCAAGCTTCATCTCCTTTACGTCCATTCTTTGCAACATGCAGTTTTAGATGCTCCAAAACCTGTAACGGTCTAGATTTGTGTTTGCTAGGAATAATTTTAAGCTGAATCTCATCCTCACGCGTTGTTTTAAACAGTTCGAAATAGCGAGGCTCTGTTTCATTTCCTTCCGTCGCTATATGAAAGTGCTTCTTGGGCTTTCTATAGCCTATTTGCCGACGGAATCCATCACAACGAGGAGACATGATTAGTCTTCTTTCTTCGCATTTAAGGCTTGTTTTGGCAATCCCCATATATTTGGAATACCGCCGAAGCGTCCTTGCAGGTAACTCTTTCTGATGTCCTTATCATACCTCACATCAAAATCACTCAGTGATGACAGCGCTGATGCGCCCTGTGCATTCTTATCAATGAACCAAACTTCATCTCTCCGCATAAGATTCTGATCCAGAAGTAGCCCATCATGCGTTGTGAAAATCAATTGTCCTCGCGATGAGGACTGTCGTACGGACAGAAAACTCTCTACTAACGAACGAGTGAGCAATGTGTGCAGACTGCGATCCAATTCATCGATGACAAATACTTTCTCAGTAGTTGGATTACTGAGTTCATAGAATGCAGATAAAAGATCGATCAATCTTTGAGTTCCTTCAGATTCATCTGTCATTTCAAACGCTACACGCCTGGCATTGCAGTCGTTGTGATTTGCTACGAGCTTCATGGCTTTAGTTTCGTTTCCTTCACGAAAGACGAGAAAACGACGACGTTCTGGTCCTTCAACTTGGAACATGGCCTTGTCTCCAGACGCGGATAGCATTTTCGTAATTTCTGCCTTCTGCGGCTCAGATAAAGGAAGAGACTCAATGGCAACCATCTCATTTTCCAATGAATAAATCCCAGTTCCTGCTTTTTGCAGCAGATCGGCTGCATATCTACGGAATTCTTCGACTTGCTGAAGACTAAGCTCAATAGGTTTAAAAACAGCGTTCGGATCTAGCAACACGAGGTTACGTCGAAACCATTCGCCCACATTGTCAAGAATCGGAATTTTTTTTCCTCTCAATTCACTTAAAAAGAGTTGGTTGGGAAGAGTATCTCGCGTCTTAAATTCAATGAATTGCTTATCATCTTCGGACATATCCAGTTTGCGGAAGTATTCAATGTCCCAAACAGGAGTTCCAGAGTCAGTCCAGCCTCTTGAGTATATACGTGTCCTTTTTTCACCTTTTACTTCATCCAATGACTCACTGACTACACGCTCTCGAGTTACAGAAAATTGATAGCTATAAATATGATCGTTAATCAGAAGATCAAAGCCAAACGATGTCGGCAACGCCAAATACGCAGGATCTAGCTTAAACGGTTCAACATCGATCCTATCTTCAGGTCGTGATTTTCCTCGCACTATAAACCGGCGAGCAAATTGAATAGCATAGTAAAAATTAGATTTCCCAGATCCGTTTGCACCCCAAATCGTCGCTAAGGGAAGTATCCGAAATTTAAGCCTCGGAGAACGAAACACTCGTTCAGCATGCTGTTTCTCACGTGATGCTAAACATGTGAACTCAACCTCGTCCCGAAATGAAAGATAATTTCCAAACCGAAAGTTAATCAACATTTTAGGAGACCTTTTCTCTTTAGAAATCAATTATTTACTATCTTTCCAAAAATTACAATACTTTTGAGAGATTTTTTCTCTTTAACATATGCGTCAAACAAGTTCTCTGTATAGTTCAACAGCAACCATTATCATGAGGAGTTGCTACCTGCGCTCGAGTCGGTAAAAAGCCGCCGGATGAGTCGGATTGGAGTTGGTCCAGATTTGCTGGAAGCCTCGATTCGTGAAAATGGTTTCGGCTACCCACGCCTGGTTCGTCAAGCCGGTGGTCTGACTTACTTGATACACCGTGCCGGAGCAGAGATTATCCCAGCCCAACTCCAGGCCGCCTCCAGGCTGGAGTTGGGAGGAAGCTCCGGAAGGAGCTCCCGGCCAGCCGGCCAGCCGGGCAAACATCCACCACGCCGCACGGCCTTTTTGGTTGCAGTTCACCGGCTGAGAGTGCGCGCAATCGCAGTAATCGCACAAGGGACTGCCCGGATGGGCGGCGCACCATTCGACCGCCCAGTTGCCGCCCGAATAATCGCATTCGTCTGTAGCGTCGCGACTCATAAATTCGTTTCCGCTCGGATCGTAACTTTCGATGTCGGCAAAATCGAAAAGGACCTTGTTGTTCTTGCGGCAGTACTCGCGGATCATGTTGTTTTGCCGGTTCAGGGTTCCATTCACGCCGCTGCCGTCCAGATGACCGGTCATATAGACGAAGGTCACGTTGGGGAACTGCGTCTCGAACGCGGACATCTGGTGGAGATAATTCGATATTTGCGTGGAGTTGTAATAGCCGGCCTGCCCACACCAAGCCCACATGGAGACATTCAGCGAGGGATTGTTGCTCAGGACCTGCTGGGTAAGCGCGATCCCGGAGGAGCCCTCCCAGTAAAGATCGGGAGAAATATAGTCGTTGTCGATCTGTCCGTCGTACATGCGCAAGGCATTGGGCGTGGAGGGCAGCGAACAGTAGCCGCGCGCGAAACCGAACCGCGCATCCTGATTGTTCAGCACCGCCAAGCCGCTGTTGAGCTGACTGCCATGGGAGGTATGCGCGTAGTGCCAGACCACATTGGATTTGACCGCCGCAATCCAGGCGGCGGGAATCTGCGAGATGTCCGTGCAGGTATGGTCAATCACCAACGGCGCCGTACCAGCATACGCCGTACCCAGGCATAACGAGAGACAGGCGAGAATCGAATGTTTCATGGGGACTGGACTCCTTATTTGTTCGTTAAATACGCCTGGATGATCGAGCGCTTCGGATGTTGGGACAACCAGCCCTTGATCCGCTTGGCTTCCAGGAAGTCTTCCGCGCCCAACAACTGCTCCATTCGCTTCTGGTAGAGTGCGTTGTTTTGCTGCGATTGTACTTGGTGTTGCCAAGCCTGGCTGAAGATGAAATGGATGTCGTCGTGCAGGTTGCGATCCTTCAAAGCCTCCAGCTCGTTCCGATCGAACCAGATGCCGCCGCAGGCGCTGCAATGATCGATGGAAAACCCGACGCCATGACCCACTTTGAACCGCATCATCAAGGCGCCGCATTCCGGGCACAGAAGAATGCGATGGCTGTCGATGGGCTGCCAGACTTGTTCGGGCGCCGGCTTCTCGGGCAGATTGGCGCCATGCTGTTCAACCCAGCTCCAATATCTGGACGCCTGTATCCATTGGCCCTGGCAATAGGGGCATAGCAACGTTTTGGGAAGCTCGACATGCTCGCTGGATTCCAAAGGACCTTTTTTGCAAGCTGGACAATTCATAATCTACCTCCTTGAATGCCTTTGTCTATATCAGCAAACCGCAGGGTCTCCAAGAGCGATTTTGCGATGAGCGTCGGAGTTGCGAACAGGGACGCGTTGCGCTATGATAGGCGTCCGGAAAGGGAGACTATATGTTTTTCGACGATCTGTTCGAACAAACCAAACAAGCCGTCAAACTCGACTAACTCATCTGGGCCAACTTGGAGGATATCGACCATGGCAAATAAAGGGAGCGTCGATAGAAAAGAATTTACCGCGCTGCTGATCGACGTGAAGCAACGTATTCAGATCGCCCAGACCCGCGCGGTTTTGGCCGTCAATTCGGAGCTGGTTCGTCTTTATTGGGACATTGGCCAGACGATCGATATACGCCAGAAACGTGAAGGTTGGGGCGCGGGCGTCATTCCCAGGTTGGCGACCGAACTGAGGAACGAAATGCCGGAATTGAAGGGTTTTTCCGAGCGGAATATCAAGCGTATGTTGGCTTTTTATCGGGAATACCCTGATCCAACCGCAGTTTTGCCACAAGCGGCGGCGAAATTAACGGAACGCTCAATGATGCCGCAACCTGCGGCACAATTGCAGCCCCTCGTAAAAGTGCCGCAAGCTGCGGCACAAATGTCCAATTCACTTCTGTGGGCTATTCCATGGTTTCACCATGTCGTCCTAATGGAGAAGGTTAAAGACCTTGCTGCCCGCCGCTGGTACATGGAAAAGACTCTCGCCAACGGCTGGAGCCGGAACATTCTGGCTATGCAGATCGAAGCGCAGGCTCACGCCCGGCATGGCAAGGCACGGTCGAATTTCGCTCTGACCCTGCCGCCGCATCAGTCCGACCTGGTGCAGCAAACGCTCAAAGATCCTTCCCAATTCCTTAGAGTTGCCGCCGGACTTCTCTTTGCGTTATACTATGCGCCTGAAACATGGAGACGATATGTTTTTCGACGATCTGACGCCGACGGAAATCAGCCGTGTGGAAAGTATTGGCAAAGTGCGCAAATACCAGCGGGGCGACTTCATCATCCACGAGGGGCAGACGGGCTCCTCGTTTTTTCTGGTCATCTCCGGGAGGGTCGAGGTACGCAAGAATCTCGGCGACGGCAAACATCGCAAGCTGGTCGAGTTGGGCGCCTGCGATTTGCTGGGGGAAGTCGGCTTTTTGGGCGTCATTTTTCGGTCGGCGAGCGTGGTGGCCTTGTCGCAGGCCGTTCTGGTCGAATTCGAACGCGATGCGTTTGACCGATTGGTGCAGGACGAACCCATGCTGGGGCTCAAAGTGTATCGCGGCATGGCCCGCGAGCTGGCCCAACGGCTGGCCCGTACCGACGATGAAGTCAAGGATACGATCTTGTGGGCGCTGCGCGAATCCCAGAGAGATCCCACCCTGACGGGCCCGGTGGAACCCCCAACGCGTCCGAAGCTCAACCTGGCCGCCAAACCCTTCACGCCCGGCAACTGACGAGACGCAAGAAGTTGCTCAAATGAAATGTGTATAAAAGACAGGCCAGGCGGTCCCGTCTCCAGCAGGAAAATCGTTCATCCGGGAATGGACTTCCGGCTTACCGTCATGCTATAAGGCCACATCGATTCGGCGGCGTACGACGGGGTCGAACCGGTACATGGAATAACAAGAAAATGGTGGTTTCAAGAAAGGGTTATAAAATGAAAATGCGTTGGATATCTGCGTTTGCCCTAATGACTTTGGTTGCGTTGAATGTTCAAGCTGGTCGCTTGGCGCCGATTCAGGAATTCTCGTCTCCAACAGATTTACCCACCCTGGCGGATGTAGAAGCGTGCATTATAGGGGGCGCCGCCGCCATCACGGGCTGGGGCATGGAGAAAAAGGAGCCGGGCCATATGGTCGGCACGCTTCTGGTTCGACAATTCAAAGTCGTCGTCGACATCAAATACGACACAAAAAAATATACCATCTCGTACAAGGACAGCGAGAATTTGGAGTATGATGGAACTCAGATTCATGCGAGTTACCACCGTTGGGTGCAGAATCTACGGGCTCATATCGACAAGAAAATTTTAGCCAAGAAAGCCGGAGGCATTGCTGGCAGCACCGTCGATTCATCCGTGCAGCCCGCCGCAACCGCCCCCGCTGCTGCTCCCGCCGCCGAAACTCCCGCTCAGCAAACCGTGGAAGAACGACTCCAAAAGTTGCAGGAGCTCTTTGAGAAGGGCTTGATCGACGAAAACGAATACAAGACGCGAAAAGACGCCATTCTCAAAGAGATCTAGGTCATCTCGCATAACGAATCATTCGAGGTAATATGTCCGAACAAGATGTAAGCGCGTTGAAGACTCAGTTGAAGGAATTGTTGGTGGCGCAGTTGTCGCTGGTCGACGTTCGCCCCGAAGACATCGTGGACGCTGCGCCTTTGTTTGGCGAAGGACTGGGCCTCGATTCTTTGGATGCGGTGGAAATCGTGGTGCTGTTGCAGCGGCATTACGGCATCACGCTGCAAGACGCCGCCATGGGGCGCCAGGTTTTTCAGTCGATCGACACCTTGGCGGATTACATTAAAGTCAACCGGACAAAGTAGACAGGCGGCCCCATTAGCCCGAGAACGCAGATGTCTGAGCGTATTGTCATAACGGGAATGGGCTGCCTGTCTGCGGCTGGAAACGATCTGCCTCAACACCGTGATTCCTTGAGGGCCGGCCAACGCGCCTGCCAAAAACCTTCGTGGTTTACCGCTCCGTTCGAGGGACCTGTCTATGAGGTTTCCAATCCGGCCTATGCCGCCTCCGCCGATGAAATGCGGGTTTTCAAGCTGGCGTGGAAGGCCGTATCGGAGGCCTTGAGCCAGGCCGGACTGGAGACGCTGCCTACCCGATCGGTCCTGGGCATTTTTCTCGGCACGACCACCGCCTGCCAATTGAACGATCTTGAATTTCAGCGGGGATTTTATACCGGAGGGCCGTTCTCTCCGGTCTCTCCAACGCGTTTTTTTGCCGGCAATCTGGCGGACCGCATGGGGCGTCGGCTGGGCGTCGCAGCGGGCCCGCGCGTCACCGTGACCAATGCCTGCGCCTCCGGAACGGATGCCATGGGCCTGGCGCTGGATTACTTGCGCAGCGGCCTGTGCGATATCGCCCTGGCCGGCGGAGCGGATGAACTCAGCCTGGTTTCCTATGGCGGGTTCCACTCCTTGGGCGTGTTGAGTCCCGAGCCCTGCCGTCCCTTCGACAAGAACCGACAAGGGTTGAACTTGGGAGAAGGGTCGGGCGTGCTGGTGCTGGAGCGCGAACCCGCCGCCAGAGCCCGCGGCATTTCGCCGCGGTTATTTGTCGCAGGCTACGGCTCGGCCAGCGATGCCCATCACATGACGGCGCCCCATCCCGATGGCTTGGGATTGGAACGGGCCATTCGCACCGCCCTTGCTGGCGCACAACTCGAAGAACGGGACATGGGCTTCATCAATGCCCACGGAACCGCCACGCCGGACAACGACCGCATCGAAGGCTGCACGCTGGCCCGCATTTTTGGCGCGTCGACGCCGGTGGTTTCCACCAAGGGATATACCGGCCACGCGTTGGGAGGCGTCGGCGGGATGGAGGCCGTATTTACGGCCATCGGCCTGGAAGAAGGATGGATTCCCGCCAATGTGGGATTTGAAGAACAGGACCCCGATATTCCAATTACACCGCCCCGGCAAACCACAACGGTCGACGGAAAGTTTGCCCTGTCGACCTCCCTGGCCTTCGGCGGCAGCAATGCGGCCCTGATCCTGGGAAAAATATAAACGGGCTTATGGATATTTTAGGCATAGGTTTGGTCGCACACTTTGGCAAGGGAATGGGCGCGTTGAAGGACGCCCTGAGCAACGGCGTGGCTCCACCTTCGACCTATCGCTTGCCCCATCGCCAGGAAATCTCGACGCCGGTCTACTCGATACCGGACGATCTATTCGACATTCCCGCCATCCGGGCGGCCCGCCGGGCAAATCGTTTTGGGAAAATGGCGATGCTGGCCGCAGCCGATTGCCTTGAAAGCAGCTTGCCGCCTCCTTTGGATCGGGTGGGCATCGTCCTGGCTACCGGCTTGGGCCCGCATGCCTCCAACATGGAGTTCAGCGGAGGGTTGATTCAGTACGGCCTGGATCAGGGCTCGCCCACGCACTTTTCCCATTCGGTTCACAACTCGGCGGCCGCCTACGTATCCAACATGCTCAAGACGCACGGCCCCGCCACGACGATCACTCATTTTCAGTCCGCGGTAGGACAGGCCCTGCAAGTGGCGAAAGCATGGTTGGATTCCGGCCGGGTCGATTACGTCTTGCTCGGCGCGGTGGACGAAATCGGCGAGCTGATGCTCTACATTTTCCATGAAGGCCAATTGATCGACAAGACCGATCGCATTCCCGGAGAGGGTTCGGCGTTCTTGCTCTTGAGCCGGTCCGGCCCGGCCTCGTCTCGCTTAGCTTCCATCCAACCCATGCGTAGCGGCGTGGAAGCCGATTTATGCCTGGTCGACGACAGCAGCATCATCCCGCTTCCTACGCCCCATCAAACCCAAGCCGTCGCAACCGGAGCATCCTACAGTCATCTTTGGGGCAAAATGCCCACCGGCTATATATTCAGTCTGGCCTGCGCCGCCTTGAAGCTAACGCCAGAGGTGCAGAAGGTGTTGTGCGTGGACAAATCGTCGGCCATCCCGGCCATGCTATTGGAACGATGAAGCGCTGAAGGGCGAGAGGGCCGACCGCAATTCGATGTTCAGCGTTCGATGTTGGATGTTCGATGTTTTCTTCTTCATTCTCTTCAAGGTAGGGCCCGCTCTCCGTAGCGGGCCGCGGACGGCGACGGAGCGCCGTCCCTACCCAACAACCATCGCCTCGCCGGACGCCTGCTTCTGACGGACAAACTCGGCCAGCGTCTGGATGGAATAAAAAATATCGCGCGCCTGATTTCTGTTTTGGAGCCGGATGCCGTAGTGTTTTTTCAGGACCAGGACGACCTCCACGGCATCCAGGGAATCCAAGCCCAGGGCGCCGTCAAAGAGAGGCGCTTCGTTCGGCCAGAGGTCCGGCGGCGTCGTGGTAATGTTCAGTTGCTGCCAGAGAAATTGTTTAAGTTGGTCTTCAAGCATCATGCTGCAATAGCCTTTTGTATTTATGACAGCCGATCGCCACGGCCGTGGATACCAAGGAAAAACAAAGCAGCCGTCCCACATTGGGCAAAATTTCCAAGAGGGAGCTGTCCCGCAAAAAAACGTCCACATAGGCATTAAGCCCCCAAGTCAGCGGCGAGAAGTCGCTCAACAGCCGAAGCCCCGGAGGCATGGCAAAGACGGGCACCATCACCCCGCCCAGAGCAGCCGCGATGACAATACTCGTGGCCCCAAACATGGAGGCCTGCTGGTGGCTGCCGGCAATGGTTCCCACGGCCACCCCATAGCCCACGGCGGCCAAGGAGGAAGACAACGCGATGAGAAACAGCCTGAAAAATCCCGTCCCCAGCTGCAAGGCCGGCAAGCCCAGCAGGGGGAGAATCCATATTCCGACCCACAGCATAAACGCAAACTGAATGAGCCCTACGAGACAGTAGACCGCCACTTTGGCGCCTAAATATTCGCCGAAGGCCGCCGGCGAAACCATCAGGCGCGTTAGAATTCCGCTGTGGCGTTCCGCGAGAAGGGCGCCCGACAACGGCAGCGCGATAAAGAACAAGGCGAACAGGGTCCAGGCCGGGACGTTCTGCTGAGTGGAGGTCGGGTAAACTTGTTTCTCGCTGTCCGGCCGGGTTATGACCGCGACGCCGGATGGCTCGGCCAGCCGCTCGTCGTTGCTCTCAAGCTGCTCTCCCATCAGCGCGGCCTTGAGCACATTCGCCTCTATCGCCGTCATCGTCTTTTCCACCGACAGCGACACGAGCTGACGGAAGGAGGCCGGCAGGGCCGGATCGTACAACACCTGAATGACCGGCGCCGGCTGCGCGCCGGCCAAATAGCTCTTCATCCCTTCCGAAAAATTCTTCGGAAAGATAATGCCCGCCTTGAATCGCCCGCTCCGAATGGCGGCTTCCATGTCCACAGCCCCCTCCTCCACATCCAGAGCAGGCGCTTCGGTCAGCGCTTTTTTAATGGGCCCGCTCAAAGGGTCCGCGGGGTCGATGGCCACCGCCACCCGAAGCGCCTTGAATTCGAGCGACTTCAAGGCGGCGTCATGCACGATCGAGATGACGATCACCAAGGCCAGCGGCATGAGGAACAGCACCGCGAGCCCGGCCCGGTCTCGAAGGAGGAGCTTTAAATCTTTGCTGAAAAGGGCCAGCCATCTGTTCATGGAGAGCCTTCCGCGGTTTTCTTGGTTATGGAAAGAAAGAATTGTTCCAGGGTCTCGCAGTGGGCTTTTCGGCATAGATCGCCCGACGCTCCCTCCGCGAGGATTTTCCCGTGCTCGATAATGGCAATCCGCGAACAACCCAGCTCGGCTTCGTCGATGTAATGGGTCGTGAAAAACAAGGTCGCCCCGGCGGCGTGGAGTTCTTTGAGCAGCTCCAGAATAAATCGCCTTGTATGGGTATCGATGCCGACGGTCGGCTCGTCGAGAACGATCAACGGCGGCTCATGCAGAATGCCCGCGCCCAGATTAATCAACCGCTTCATTCCCCCGGAATACGCGCTGACCCGCCGATCGGCGCAATCGACCAAGCCCAAACGCGACAGCAACCGCTCTGTTTTCTCCTGCAAGACGTCTTTTTTCAGGCCGTACAACCGTCCGAAGAAATGCAGATTCTCCCGGCCGGTGAGCCCCTCGTAGATCGCAAGGTTTTGAGGAACGTAGCCCATCAGGCTGCGAATGGATCGGTTGTCGGGAGAAGCGCCCAGCACCTTGACCGAGCCCTCGTCCGCCCGGAGAATGCCGTAGAGAATGGAGATCAACGTCGTTTTCCCGGCTCCGTTGGGCCCCAGCAGGCCAAAAAATTCGTTCCGCGCGATATTCAACGAAGCCAAATCCAACGCCGGCGAATCGCTATTTCGATAGCTCTTCCGCACGTTCTGGAGTTCGATGGCCAAGGCCGTTGAGGAAGGAAGGCTCACGAGCGAATCGCCTTAAGGGGTAGTTTTGCCAAACGCCGGAAAGCGGTTTTTTCCCGCACGGCGCAGTCCCTCAGGATTTCCGCCGCCTGGGCGTAGGCCGCCTCGTCCTGAAGGCGATCCTTGCAGATGCGGGCGCCGACCACGGCAAACTCCATCCATCGGTCGCCGATGTCCGTCAGTTCGTCCGATAGGATTTTCAATTCCTTCGCCGGCTCGACGCAGCCGGCCATGGTCCGCAAATACGCCGCGAACAGGAATCGGAAACCGGAGCCTCCCGTGCCGATCTCTTCCAGCATCCGGATGACTTGGGCCATGTACCGGGCCGCCGTCATGGAGCCCACGCGGCGCGGCCACTGTTCCATGCGGCGCGCCAAAAATCCGATGCCGGGACAACCCACAAACGGAATAGGTTGCCGGATCATTAGGAAACTGGTCCGTCGGGCGCCGCGGATCATCGCGGGTCCCACAGGCGTCGAAGGCGCGGCCCCCGGAGGCAGATAATACATGCGGCCGCGAGGCGCGAGCGGCCCTTTGGCAAAACGGGCCTTGGCCAGGGCGGCGGCCTCGCAGAGCACCGGATGTTCGAAACAAGGATCGCTGATCAGGTAATCGTTTCCGTTGCGGCCATAGACCACGAGATTATGGGCATTGAAATGAAATCTCATCGGCGGAGGCATGAACGGCAGCCAGAACACGCCCACCTGCAAGCCCACGGGAATGCCTTCGCCTAAAGCTTTGTCCAGCGCGGCCATCGCCGTGGCCTGATCCTGAAAGCGTTCGCTTTTGATCTTCACCCGCAAGGCCCGGCATAACTGGCCGATGATGAAGCCGGGAGGCATTCGAAAAGTCGTCAGGGGGCACCGGTCGATTTTGACGAACGGGAAATGGCCGAAAAACAAGCCCGCGCCGATCCCAAAGGCCATGGGTTCGTCGATCGGGATGCCGCGATGGCGCAAGAGAGAAGATATGACGCCGCTCTCGCAGTGCGCCGCTTGAACGTGCGGAAATGGAATTTCGGTCGTCATACGGTCGTTTTGCCCTCGGGAGCGCTCATCAGTTGTTCGCGGGCGAGACCCAACGCCCGCGCATACCGATCCAGCTCTTCTGCCGAAAGCGCCCGAAAGCCTTCCGGCGTCAGATGGCGGCGGACTTTTCGCCGGGAAAATCCCGCGTATTCGGACAGCAGCGCTTCATCCATCTTGGCTTGCGCCATGCGAAAGGCCAGGGGACTGGCCTGCCCCTGCAAGACCAGGCGCCGCTGCTTTTCGGCTTCGTCTTCATAGGAAGCGATCGCCATCTCGTTGGCCACATTTGCCGGCGCCCAGCCCTTGCTCAAGACTTTCACGTAACGCCCGGTTTCATCCACCGCGTATCTAACGACGCGTTCGCCGCCATATAGGCCTTGTTCCTGCGCTACATCTTTGTCTTTCACAGAGCCCCTTGAATTCAAACCACCGTCAACATCATATAGAAGAAAGCAAACCGCCCGCTTTCCGGTACAAAGCAAAGAAGCTTCTGTCCCGGCTTCAATCGCCCCGAATGGAAGAGTTCTTCCAGCATGATATACATCGAGGCCGCGCCCGTGTTCCCCTTCTCGGAAAGATTGGTGAACCATTTGTTCTCGGGAATTTCATAGCCGGCCTGCTTTAGGCGTTCGAACAGAGGCTTGCGGAAATATTCCGACGAGTAATGCGGAAGGAACCAATCGATCCGGCTCACGTCCAACTCGCGTCTCGCGGCCATGGTTCTAAGCGCTCGGTCCACGGCATACTCGACAATAAACCGGTTCAACAGCTTCACATCCTGCTGCAGCCGCAAACAGGCCGGGCCTCGCGGGTCGGATTTATCGTCGCAGACCATCCGGCGCCAGCCCGTCAATTGGCCGGCGTCATCCTTGGCTGCATCCATATACATGCAAGGCTCCAGCTCATGGGCATAGGAAACCTGATCGACCCAATCCACGCGCAGGGAAAGTCCATTCTTATTGGGTGCGCCGGACATCCAGACCGCTCCGGCTCCATCGGATAACATCCAGCGCAGGAATTGGGAATGAAACTGCGAGCCGGGCTGGCGCTCCAGTTCGTCCGGATTTGCCTCCTCGGACCATTGATCGGCAAATCGAAACATGATGGACGACAACTCGGACCCGGTCGCCACCGCCGTAGCCGACTGGGAAGAGGCCACATTCAGAAACGCGTACTTGAGCGCCGACATCCCCGAGCCGCAAATCCCCGAAAAGCTCGCCGTCTCGCACGGGCCCATTTTCAACTCCCCCTGCACCATGAGCGCATGGCCCGGCAACGATTGATCCGGAGAGGATGTGCCGCAGCACAAACATTCGAGCGGCTGCCCGGCCGCCTGAGGCAACCGGCGAACGGCCTCGGCCGTCAGGGCCGCATTGGTATAATTGAACGCGCCCGTAGCCGGATCGATCGCGTAATGCCTCGACTGTATCCCATTACGACTAAGAATGATATGGCGGATTCGCTTTTTGGCGGCGGTTTCGTTGCCCAGCAACCGATCCATATCGTCGTTGGCTACGGCGTCATTGGGGAGAAAGGAAGCCACTTCATTAATATAAACAGTCTTCATTCGTAATATCTGCGTTCCTATCCCCTCTCCCGCGACAAATTGAACATCGGACGGCGACGGAGCGCCGTCCCTACCGTTCTTTGCCGTGGGTAGGGCGCTCACTCCGCTGAGCGCCTTGTTTTCCCGGATTTCGTCAGAGGCAAATCCTGCTTGCATTTTAGTGAGCGGTAAATGAATGTCAATCGCATGGGCTCAAAGGAAAAAACCAAGGTACTCGTCGTTTACTATTCTCAAACCGGCCAACTAAGAAATGTTCTTGGCCATCTTGTGCAACCCCTCCTGAAGGCCCCTGATGTGGACGTTGTTTTTGAAGAACTCGTTCCGGAGCGCCCGTATCCGTTTCCCTGGACCCTGAGTTCGTTTTTCGACGCCTTGCCCGATTGCATCGATTCAACCGTTCAAAAAGTCATGCCGCTCAAAGCGGATACGGCCGTCTCGTGGGATCTGATTATTTTAGGCTACCCAGCGTGGTTCTTGCGGCCCGCTCCGCCCATCCAGGCCTTTCTCGCCTCGGAGCCCGCCCAAAAACTCTTTCGCGGCAAACCGGTCGTCACCGTGGCCGCCTGCCGGGGCATGTGGATCATGGCCCAGGAACAAATCAAGCGCGGCCTCGAAAAAGCGCAAGGGGTTTTAACGGACCACGTAGCCGTGGTGGATCAAGGCAATGCCGTCGCCTCAATCGTCACGACCGTTCGCTGGATGCTGACCGGAAACAAAGGCGCCTGGCTCGGGCTGTTCCCGCCCGCCGGCATTCATCCCGATGAAATCCAGCGGTGCTCCCGATTTGGAGACGCACTTTTGACTGCGCTCCGCCAACCCACCTGGCCCAGCCAACGGCCCTACCTGCGAGGCTTGGGCGCCGTAAAGGTGGACCCCCGCTTGATCGCCAGCGAAAAAATCGGCCATGCTTTCCTGCGTTTCTTCGGACGCGCCCTCGCCCATGCCGGCCCGGCGGGCTCCTGGCGAAGACGGATCGTTCTCGGCCTGTTCCTTGCGTTGTTCATCCCCCTCATCGTCGTCATGGTGCCGATTCGGATGGTTTTGCTGCGAGCGCTTCAGCCGCTCCTACGCACGCGGCTGCACAGCCTGAAGCGACAGTTCGAAGAGCCGTCGGGGTCCGACGAGTCGAGCGGCAATCCCTTGACGAATTTGTAGGCCAGACCTTCGCGCCTGGCGAATTTCTTGGTCGCAAATTGCGACCTCAAGCGGACACGGAGGACGCCGATAGAGCAAAGACGAGGCGAACATGCAGAATTCTGGCAAACATCTTGAAGACACCTTTCTGGGTTCGGTGGGCGTGCCCAGTGGCCTCGTGGTCGGAATCATCGTCACCACAGAACGAGCGTTGCACGGTCATGCGCAGGGCGAATGGGTTTCGCTTATAATGCCGTACATCCCGGCTTACGTGCTCACGGTTATCCTGCTCGCGACCTGGTGCGTTTGGAGGATCAGGACGAAGACAGCTCGCTAAGGTCATTATCCGCGAAACGCCATGATCGACCCCGTCATCGCTTGGGGAAAGGCGTTGAAGTCCCTGTGGACCGCGTTCTCCCTGCCCGCAACGCTTCGCGTAGCGATGCGGGCAGGGAGAAGCCGGGCCACCTTTTGGGTTCATAATTACAATGGCTGCTGTGAACCGGCGTTTTAGTGCGGATTGTAGAACAAGGCCGGCTTGTTCTGAGGGAAGATGGATACACCGAATAACGCTTCCGTTGCTTCTGCTGCTGTTTTGTTCCGCACTTGGGGAACATGCGGGAGCATTGCTGATCGTACTGTTGGGGGTCGATTCCGATCTTCCGGGCGATAAAGATGCGAAAATAGCCGCCAAGCAAACCGAATCGTTCTTCGCGCTTAACGCCGTTTCCACGCCTCGTATCGGGCTTTTGCGGCACGATCGAGACCGATCGTTTTCAATGCGGCCAGAACCGCCGAACGGCTCCATCGATTGAGTTCGGAGGCTGACGGGGGGCGGAGCTTGCGACGGAATTCGTTGGAACGCAGATACGACATCGCATCAGGGCAGTCATTGACGATGGCGGGGGAGGCTTCCCCCTTCCGTTTTCGGAACACGCTATTAATGCTCTCGGAACCGGCGATGAGCTCGAATCCGTTTCGTTGCAGCAGATTCTTCAAACTCGTCAACGTAAAATGATACGTGTGGGCGTTCTGCAGATAGCGGAGAAACTCCCGGTCGCAGCTCTTGCGGACGTCTTTCACGCCCGGCAGTTCAACGTACAACACGCCGTCATCCGGCAGGATTCTACGCACCTGCTGCAACTCATTGTTAGGCTGAAGAACATGTTCAAGCACATGAGAGTAGATGATGAGATCGGGGGGGACATCCCATCGAACGTCCGCGATGGTCCCGCGGGACAGATTCAGGCCGTATCGTTCCCGTCCGAAAGCCACATTTTCCGCTCCCAGATCGATCCCTTGCACAGAACAGCCCTGCTGCTTGAAGTAATGCAAAATGCCGCCGGCGCCGCAGCCCACCTCCAGGACCGACATCGTCGCCAGGGGCTTGGAAAGAGGCTGGGTCGAGAGATACGCAAAGATCCGGCGGCCCTTTTCGAGCTGGCTTGCGAAGAAGTATGGGCGGGGAATTTCCTCCCCCATGTACAACTGAAGATATTCGGCATTGTAGAATTCGCTGTACGATTCCTGCGTCATTCGCGGGTTGGTTTGAATCAAGCCGCATTGTCGGCAGATGACTACGGGCATATACAGCCCGTACCGATCGCGCGTCGACAAGGCTTCGAAATCCCGCCCATCGCAGATGCAACAGGGGACATCCTCGAAGCGGTAAATCCCGTCCTTGAGTTTGCCTTCAATCTGCGCGCGCAACTCCGACTGCAGTTGATTCAACGGCAGCCAAGACCGGCCATTATATTCAAAACGCTTTCCCAGCATGTTGGATTCCTCACGCTTAACTCTGGCGCTCACGATTCGACGATCGATGCAACCGGCCCCCTCCTGATCGGAGCGGGGATATTGTCCCATGCCAGTTCGCATGTCGATTCCGAAGTGATGAGGGGCGAATCGGCGGGTGCATCCTGACACGGCCGCAACAGCGGACGGCGGCGGAGCGCCGTCCCTACCTTTTCTTGCCGTTGGTAGGGCGCTCACTCCGCTGAGCGCTTTCTTTTCCCCATACAATCTGCGGCCGTGTCGAGATGCACCCCGAATCGACGGAGCCGCTTCGGAGCGGCTCCTGAAAAGAGAACCGCAGCCCCTCAAGGCGGGCCGGTCATGATGCCGTAGATGGCGCTGCCGTTCACTTGCCCATCGGTATAGACATTGATCGGCGGGAGGCCGGCCATGCCCTGGGTCATGATGACGCCCTGCGAAAATCCGTTGGTGAATTTGACGATCGTATACGTCCGATTCGTAGCGCTGGCCCACCTCAAGACGAAGGACGGGGAGAACGCATGCTCCAGTTGCGGCGAATGCAGCACGAACGAAGAGTCTGCGCTCAGCGCATCGGTCCCGGCCAGGTACTCTTCCCGATCGGTCACGCCATCGCGGTCGTGATCGGAAACCGCCTGGGCAGCCAGCGGCGAACCGAATACCGCCCGCTCCCAGTCGTCGGGAATGCCGTCGCCATCTTCGTCGCCGGGCGAACCGGCGATCGCCAGGGCGCGCGTCCAGGCATCCGGAGCGGAGGAGGGCCAGGGTTCAACGTGGCCGACCCGATCGTAGGCCAAGGCGACGAACCGATATTCCGAGCCTTCGATCCCCTCGAACCAGGCACGCGCTTGTTCGGTCCGGATCAGCCACTTGGCATAGGGGTCGCCATCGGTCGACACATAAACGTCATAGCCGGCCAATCCGCTGCCGCCGACATCGTCCTGGCCGGTCCAGGACACCATGAATCGCAAGGGCGATTCCGTCGGCAGGGCCTCAACTTGGCTGGACGGCAGGCCGCTATCGATGGTGACGTTGACCAGCGGCGTGCGAATCGGTTCGTTCCAATCGAAGACAATGCTCGCGATGTTGGGAATGGCCGTGCCGGAGGCCAGCCCGGCGCGAGGCTTGATCCGGAACGAGACGCTGCCTTCGCCGCTGTGCAGGGCGTCGTTCGGCGGGAGAAACCCGGCAAAGGGATCTTCCGTGAATTCGCCGGTCGCCGGATCGATCGCTTCCAGCAGCCAGGAAAGGCGCCCGGTTTCGCGATCGAACCGCGCTTTGACATCCACTAAAAGGTCATTGCCGAACGGCCGCAAGTCCACCCGGCGGTCATAGGCTTGCAGGCCGGAGGGGACCTCCACCACCCGATCGCCGAATTGGATCGCATCCAGTTCCAGCGTGCTCCAATCCAGCCGTTCATCCAGCGGATCGGTAATGGTCACCAACTGGGCCGAGGCCGTGGCGTTGGATTGATTCTCGAAGCGAATCGTATACCGCAACGACTGCCCCTCCGTGATGAAGCGCTCGTCGCCCACGCCCACATCCACCAGCTTGTCGTTTGGATCATGGGATTGCATGGGCGTGCTTCCGCCGGCGGGCGGGCCGTTATCCGGGTCCGGGTCCGGTTTGTTCGTTTCGTTGATTTTCTCGAAAATAGCCATCATCAAGGCGGGCTTGAACAAGCCGATGACGGCTGGATTGCCCTTGGGCTTGTACTGGTAAAGGCTGGCCCACTCCTTGAAACGATAACCGGGCTTGGGTTGAGCGGTTAGCGTTATCTGGGAATATAGGGTATAGTATTCGCCGACTTTCTCCCCGGTGTCCGGAATCATTTCCGCGCTGGCCGTTCCGCCTTCGTCCGGCGAGGTAAAGACTCGCACTAAGTACATCGGGAAGACGAGCGTGCCCTTCACCTGAAGCGGAGTTCGCGTCAAGGTATAATCCGACTGGTAACCATATTCCGATTGCAGTCGGGCAAATACATTCTCGGGGAACCCGAATCCCTTCTCAAAGTTCCATTCGTCCCACAGAGTGAACTCCAGCAAGGAATCGTACGTCACGTTCATCACCTCATGTCCCAGGTTCAGATCGACCGTTTTTTTGTACCTCAGGAGGCCGGAGTAGAACACCTCGTCAACATTTCCATAAGCCAGTCTCAGGTCGTCATAATAGATACCGCCGAAACCGGTATACACCGGGCTGTCGAAGGAATTCTGATAAAAGATGGGAACATGCGTCTGACGATACTGGGTATACGGCACGACATAGTCTATCGGCGTATTGAGCGGTTGCCCCAGAATCATGGCGCCGGGACCGGCGTTGTGAGGAAATTTCGTAAGCAGCTCTTTCGAAACTTCCTTGCCGAAGTTGATAAAACGCCCATCCGCCTGCACGTGCATAGCCGCAAAGTCGCGCGTATGATAGATCGTTTCCCTGTACTGATTCAGGAACTGGCGCATGTGCTTACAACTGACGGGCATCCAGAAGGTAACGGTCCCTATGAATCGGCAAGCCAAGCTGACGGCCGTCTCCTCCGACATCGCCAGGATGTAGTCATTCTGCAAATATTGCCACCAGTGCTCGGGTTCCGGCAGCTCATCCAGAACATGCCGGTAGTGCATGGCATCCGCTTGGGACAGGGCGGCCGTCACCGGGTCCAGGTTGTACGCTACCTCGCAGTTGCCCGTGACCGACAGGCCGGAATCCAAATCCGCCACCGGATAAATCCAACGAATGTCGTAGACCGCCGCGGCCAGGGGTTCAATCGTCGCCGTCCCCGAGACATCGGTTTTGAAAGACGCGACAGGCGATCCGTCCCGGCACAATTGGCCCATAACGCCGCTCACCGGCGCATGGGCCGGAGTCTCTTGCACCACGAGCCGCAACCGATACCCATTGGTCGCCAGCCCCACGTCTTCCCGGATATCGCTGCTCAGCGTCACGACCCGTTCCACGAGCGGATAACCGGTCGCGCAGACGCGCAGCAGCATTTCGCCGGAAGGCAGATCCGCCACTTCATAAGAACCGTTCGTATCCACGCCCGCATATACCCGCCAGCCCCAGAGACCGGCATTTTGCTCCACGACCTGAATCAAGGCCTCCGGGATCGGCTTGCCGGTCGCCGCATCCGTTACGCGGCCGTCGATCGTGTAGCCGGCCGACAAGGCGGCCGCGTAATGGGCTCGCCCCTGCGCCGGCAGGGTCACCGCTTGCCGGACACGTCCTTTGCCAGGAGCGGACACGGTCAGATGGCCCGGCCCGGGCGCCAGGCTGGAAAATTCGTATTCGCCATTTGCGGAAGTTTGAGCGTCCCAGAGCTGCGCCGGCTCCCTTTCCGATCGATAGACCAACTGAGCGCCGGCGATGGGATCGCCGGTCGCCGCATCGACGACCGTTCCGGTTAATCCGGACGACTCGGCGACGAACCGAACGCCACAGACGGAACCGGCCGCCACCTGGATCGTACGACCGGTAAAGGCCCACTGGTCCGAGGCCGGCAGCGCCACATAGGCGCCCGGCACGACCGGCGCGTAGCGGAATCCGCCGCGCACATCCACCGGCACTTCGCCCAACCGGAGGCCTTGCGGACTGTAAAGGCGGACCACCACGCCGGACGACAACGGCAGGCCCGCCGCATGGCAAACCGTTCCTGTCACAACGCCGGGAGAGGACAACGCCAATTCCGTCGCCGCACAAACCAGATTGGAGGGCATCGTCACAAGGCGCTGAACATCGGCATGGTCAGGAGCCGAAGCGGACAAGAGGTAGCTGCCGGCCGGATAGCCTTCAGCGGAAAACCTGCCGTCGGCGCCAACGATGACGCTTTGAGGACCGTCGTCCCGACCTGCGATGGCCAGGCTGGCGCCAGCAATCGGCAAAGAATCCTGGGCGGCTACAATCCGGCCGCTGATGACGCCCCCCTCTACGAGCCGGACGTCAGGCAACCGAGTTTCGGCGCCGGGAACCAAACAAGGCGTCTCCGCTCGGGCCGGCGCCAGACCGCCCGTGCCTCCCGCCGTCAGTTGATGAATGCCGGCGCCCAACCCAACGATACGATACCAACCCTGATCGTCGGTCGCCGCGCTGCCGGAAGAAGTCTCCGTCGTGGCCTTGACCGTCACCCCCGTGACAGGAGCGCCGGACAGCCCGACCAACCGTCCTACGAGGACCGCCCCCGGCATCAAGGTCAAATCCTGGTTCTTTGTTTCGTGCGCCTCGAATTCCACGGCGATCGCTTCCGATTTCAGATAGCCTTCGGCCATCGCCAGGATCTCCCAGCCATCGGCCGACAAACCCCTGAGCGTATAAGCGCCGGCGGCATCCGTGCGGCCGAATTGCCGGCCTCCGCTGCGCGTCAACGCGCACACCAACGCCCCGGACACCGGCGCAAGCGTTGATCCATCGCGCACCACGCCCGTCAAACTCGCGCCCCGTTCCAGCCGGAAGACCAGATTGGACGCGGGGTGCTGGTCGTCGAGCGGGATCGACTCTTGCACTGCCGGCAGATAACCGCCGGCGGCCGCCTGCACCCGGTAGCAGCCTTGAGCCAGCGCCTTCATGGCAAACGTTCCGTCCGGTTGCCAAGCCGGAGCGGCCGCAACCGAACCACGGGATTGCTCCGACAACAACACCAGCGCATTCGTTACCGGCCATCCGCGTTCGTCGCTCACCGAACCGGTCAGAGTGTAACCGCGGGAAGCGCGCACAACGACGCCCAGGGCATCTTGCGCAGCGCTCACGTCCACACGAACCTCTTCGGCCGGCAGGGCGTCTTTCACTTGCAGGACATACGAACCGGCCTCCAGGGCCGAAATCACAAACAGACCGTTGGACGCGCTGATCGCGTCGCCCCTGTATTCGCCATCTTGCAGGGCCTGGACCACCATCCCGGTCAGGACCAGGCCGGACGCGGCGTCTATCACCGTGCCCACCACGGCGGCCGGCCCCATGCCCAAGGCCAGACTCTTTTCGTATCCCAGCAATTCATCCACATCCGCCACATCGATCCCGCGCGGGGCCAGACGCGTGGCGTCGAGCGCCAGACGCGTATCGTAGGAGCCCCACGTTGCACCCATCCGGGCTTTAAAGCGGTCGAACATGGGCTGCCACTCCTGGTCGCTCATCTCGGAGGGACGCAGGGTGTTTTCATATTTCTGCCAATCCAGGACTTCGACATTTGTGGAGGCGATGACATTCATGTTGAAGGGAACATACTCGTCGCCATTTACCAACAGCGGCAATTCCATCGTGTACTCCGAATGCGGCGGCAGGATGCCCGCCATCCCCTGCGGCGCCGCGGCCAACAGCAGCACCGACGATTTAAATTCCAATGGGTCGCCCGATCGCAGGCTTATCAGGCCGCCGCCGCCCGCGGTTATTTTCACTATCGGCGCAGGAATGTCCCGGTTCCCGCGATTGCCATAGACCAGACGGAGCGCGTAAGAACGATTGGCGCGCACGAACGCGGGAGGGTTCAAATTCACATACAGGCCCTCGGACGAAGGAGGAACGACCGTGAAGTTCTGCTGCACGGTCGTGCCGTCCGGATTTTCGAAGATCAGGACATACGTCCCCGGCGCGGCCGTTGTAAGATCGAAGGTCACGGCCGCTTCCCCGGCGTTCAGGAACTGGAGCCGTCCCTCGGCAACGATAACCCCCGAGGCATTTTCCAGGCGGGCCGTCATTCCGGCTTTGAAGCCGCTGCCCTTGACCGTCAGCGTCGCCTGTCCTCCAGCGCCTGCCATCGACAAGTTCAAATTCGCAATCGCGTATCCGGCCTCCCTGGCTTCGAGGTAATACATCGCCGGGGCGCCCGTAGCGGACCCATAGACCGCGACATAATACGCTCCCGAGGCGGTTGCGGGGATGCGCAGGTTGACGACTTCGCCATTCTCGGAAGTTGCCTGCTCATCGTAATCGCTGCGCCCGGGCAGGCGTCCGTAAGCCGCGTACAACTCAAACCGTCCCTCCCCCGCCGGCGTCAAGGTCACCCAACGCTCATCGTTGCTATACGCCGCAAGGTGATGCATCTGAGCCGGTCCGGCCGCGATGCGGTTGGTACGCGGCTGATTCAGAACCAGCTCGCGGCCCACCACCGTCACGACGCCGGTCGACACGTAAAGGTTGTTGGTTTCGCTGCGTTCGCGCACGTCGTTCAAGATGTCCGCGCGGGCGATCACGAAATAATCGCCCAGCAGGACGGACGGCAGGTTGGTCGCCAGCTCCAGCGAATAGGTTTCGCCGGCAGCCACCTCGCCTTCGTGCCGCAGGCGGGCGATGCGGGGATCGTCCAAGTCCCAAGTGCGGTCGCTCGACAGATAGAGCGTGTCCCACCAGACGCCCAAGGCCGAATCGCCGCCGCTCCACGTGTTAGCCGCCAGACCGGTCAGCGTCAGCGAGTCGTCATACCCGATCGCATTCGTGCTCCACGCCAGCGTGAGGACCTCCAGATCCGAGGGCGGCAACATCAAAATGGAAATGGGCGCCGCCGAGACGCCCAGATTATTCCCCTCGCCCCCGCGCTCAGGCACTTCGCCGGTCTCGTCCACCGCCACCAGCAAGTAGTAGGGTCCACTGATGCCGCGAGGCAACCGGAACGTGCCGGACGCGGCATAACTCCCCTCCGGCGCCAGCGCGCCAACCCGTTCGCTGCTTCCAAGCCGGATGTCCTGGTCGCGATCGAGGAACGGATCGCGCGACAGATACACGCCGTCATACCACGAACCTGCCCGGCCGGCCGCGGCGGCGAGGCCGCTGTTGCGGACGGTCCATTCAATCTGAGCCGACTGGCCCGACCAGAGCGCGCCGACATTCGCGATGCCGACCGGCTGAAGGTCGGCCGGCGGCGGCAGAGCGATGTGGATCGGTTGAACCCTCGTGTTGTTGGTTTCCGCCTGGTATTCGAAAACGTCGTTGAAAGAACCCGCATCGGTTTTCAGGATCAGGAAAAAGTCGCCGGCCGCATTTTCGGGCAGCATCGCCGAATGTTCGCGCCGGTATTGGCTGCGGGCCGCCAACGGGCCGTTATAGCCGACACTGGCCAGGCGTTGATCTTGCGCATCCCACCGGTTGTCCTCCGATAGGTAGAGCGCATCCTCCCAGCGCACAGCCGGCGTCGCGTCGCGCCCCTGGTTCCGCACCTCCCAGACGATCGCGGCCTCTTGTCCGGCATACGCCTCCGCCGGGCCTGCGAAGGCCGCGGGGCAAAGATCCACGCGCGATCCTTGGACGACCAGCGTGACGAACGAGGTGGACACGTTGTCCGCCTCATGCCCCGCTTCGTAGATTTCCCCGCGGGAGTCCGTCGCCACAAACACCTGGTACGACCCTTCCAGATCCTGGCGCAACGGCAACGAACACGAGGACGAATACGCGGCGCCGGTTCCCAGAGGACCCGTCCGCTCCACGGAACCCACTTCGATATCCGTTTGCGGTTCGAACACGTCGTCACGGGAAAGATAGACGGCATCTCGCCAGCCCACGGACTCAACAGCGCGATCGCCCCGGTTATCGACCGTCCACTGAAACGGAATAACGCTCCCGGCCAGCGCCTCCGGCGGAGCCGTCACAGCGGCCACCGTCAAATTGGGCGATTTTTCAACGAGTTGAAGCGTCGAGACAACGGCCACGTTATTGGTTTCGCACAGCTCCGCCCGCGCCCCATCGGGATCTGTTACGATCAGCAGATATCGCACGCCGCCGATCCGGGCGGGCAGACGAACCGACGTCGCCTCCACCGGACACGCCGAGGTCGCGCCGGCCGCCACTTCGTCGCCGTGGGTGTAACGCGCCAGCAGCAAGTCCTCCTCCACACTCCAAACCGCATCGGTTGAAAGATAGATCGCCTCATCCCAAGGCGCGGTCACATAATCTTCGCCCCGGTTGGCTATCGTCCAACTTACGCTCACCAGCTCCCCCGCCGCCGGCTCGCCGGTCACGAAAGAAGACACGATTTCCAGGTCGGGCAAATAATCGACCACCGTCACAGGCTGAAGGGAACGCACGATGTTGTTCGGCTCGGCGCCGCGCTCGTAGACCTCCTGGCGGGAGTCCGTCTCCACATAAACGTAATACAGGCCCGAGATGCCGTCCGCCAAGGAAACGAGCACGCCCGCTTGCTCCTTCATGCCGCCGGCCGCCAGCCGGTTGGTCTGCGTGCCGCACCAGACCAACCGCGCGTTCTGGCGGCTCCAAACTTCGTTGGTGGACAGATAAACCGCGTCCATCCAAGGCGCTTCCGCCGCGAGATTCCCGGCATTCGTGATCCCCCAAAGGATACTCATGCTTTGACCTGCTGCTGCTTGGGTCGGGCATTGGATATTCAGCACGGTCAAGTCCGCCGCATCCCCATTCACGGTCAGCAAGCCGGGCAGCCGGTACACGTTGTTGGTCTCGCCCTGATATTCGAAGACCGCGCCGGCGCTGTCGCACACGACATGGACGTAATACGCGCCCTCGACATCGAAAGGAACGGCAACGGATGCGGCGTTCGTCATTTCCCCGCCCGCCGCCAGCGTTTGCTCATGCTTAAAACGTCCCAGGCATCGGGCCTGAACCGGATGGAATTCGGGATGGGTCGAGAGATACCAGGCATCCTGCCATACGTCGTCGGCCAGCTCATCCCGGCCGCGATTGAGCGTCGTCCATTGAACGTTCAGAAGACCGCCGGACGTCGCCGCGGAAGGCGCGGCGGCGGTGGAAATCGTCAGGTCCACCTCGCGGCGGACGACGTGAACCGTCTGGGTGGAAATGCCCACATTGTTGTTCTCGTCTGTTTCCGTCAGCTCGTTCCGTACATCGGCCGCCGCCACAAGATAGTAAGCGCCGGGTTCCATATCGGCCGGCACTTGAATGCCGGCGGACGCATCATATCCCTCTATGGAGGAGGAGGGTCCCTGTTTTTCCGCCAGCAACAAAGCGCCGTTCAACGACCCGTCGTCCGACAGGAAAATCCGATCGCACCACGACTTGCCGGCCAAGCTGCCCACGGCGATATTCCGTACCTGCCAGCCGATCCGCGTCGTTTGCCCGGGGCTTAAGAACGGAGGCGTAATAATATTCGTCACCACCAAATCCAAGTATCCGCCCCCCGCCTCAATCGTAACGGGGAATACGCCGAAGCTTCGATCGACCATGCTCGCGCCAAATGCGGCATTGGCGCCAAAATGGGTGTCCGGTACGACAATCAAGTAATAAGAGCCGGCCCAGGCGGGAATGGGATGCTCCGGCTTGCCGGTCGTCGTATACGATTCCCCTGGGGCCAGCGGACAGCCGTTCCAGTAATTATGCGAACCGAGCCAGTAATCGCTCGCGTCATAAATCGGATCGGGAGATATAGCCAGGCCGTCATCCCAACCCGTGCCGCTGGCCCAACCGTTGAGGATGGTCTGCCCGCCCGTGTTGCGGATGGTCCACGTAATGTCGGGTCTTTGCCCGGCCCGAAGAACCGCCGGGGCCTCGATCGAGACCACCGAGAGATAGGGTTCGTCGCTGACGTTGGGTCCCGTAATCGACACCGCCAAGCCTTTGGCATTATTGGTTTCGGCCCCGAACTCCTCAACCTGATTCTGGTCGTCGGCCCTTACCATTAAATACCAGTCGCCGTATCCCGTATCGAACGGAATGACGATCTCGGCCTCCTGTTCATACGACTCTCCCGAGGCCAGGAAATCCGGATTGCGGATGGGCGGGCTGACGGCCACGGCTTGCGACGAATCGAAAACCGGCTGCGGCGACAGATAAACGCGATCCTGCCAGCCGGCCGCGCTCGTGCCCGCCGTTCCATGATTCGCGACACGCCACGTCACCCGGTACTTCCAGCCGCCGATCATGGCTTCGGCGGCTTCCAGCTCGTCCACGCGCAGATCCGGGCCGGGCCGCGAGGTGATCCAGAGGGGATGGGTTGTCGTCAGTCTATTGTTGAACGAACCTCCGCCCTCCGCCAGACGATTGGAGGCATCGAGGGTCGCGTGAAGCCACCAGCGGCCTTCCGCCAAGGCCGGCAAGCGTCCGGACCAGACGCGCGTATACGATCCGTCCGGCTCCAATTCCCCGTCAAACTCCAGCGACGCCAGTACGAGGTCGTTGGGCCCCGGCTGGGCGGTGGGGGAGATGCGAACCACGTCATGCCAGGGGCCGGCCGCCCAGCCCGGCCCGGCATTGGTCGCCATCCAGGTCACGTCCACCGCTTGCTCCGGCCAGGCTTCCGTCGGACCGGACAAGCCGCCGATCACGAGATCCGGCAGGCTCTGTTCGTACGTCCGGCTGAAAGCGTCCCCGGGCTCCCCGCCCACTCCGTTTTGATTCTGGTCCAACGGATTTCCCGCCAGATCGCACGCACTTTCCGCCAATCGGAAAACAAGTTCCCCACTCGCTTCAGTTGCAGGGAAATAGAACCGCGCGGAATCCGTCGAGACGGCCACGATATTCGTGGCCTGCACTACGCCATATGGGCCGATGCACGTTGCAAGGTTGGGCGTCATCTGCAAAAAGTCCATCTCCTCGGAGAATTGAACGTCCACGCGTGTAAGCGCGTCAAACAACTCCCCTGCCGACGGATTTGCCCAGGTCACCCTCGGACAGGTTCGATCCAGGACCCACTCGCCATAATAAACATCGTCGTAGTCTTCGCCTTTTTGTCCATCCTGGTCCTGATCCATCATATTGCCCGCCACATCGCGCACATCCGGGCCGATGGAAAACGAATAGGTTCCGGCGTCCGTTGCGGCGGGGAACGAAACCTGGAATTCGTCCGGCGCGATCGCCGTTATCTGCTCCAGGACGATGTAGTCATCCGGACCGGACAGGGTCAGGTCCTCTGTGGTGAAGTGTTCCGGCGACATGGGCTCGCTGAATCGAATCACCAGGTTGCTGACGGCGGCACGGGCATACGCCGGCAGGACGCTGACAATCCGCGGACCTGCATTGTCCACGATGGTAAAGCATCCTTCGTACCGGTCGTGTTCCGGTTCACCCGGCATGCCGTCCCCATCCTGATCCAGCAATTCGCCGTCGGCGCTCCAAATCTCCGGGCCGACCGTCAGCGCATACGTTCCGCCCGCGACCTGCCGGGGAAAGGCAACTTCATAAAGATCGTTGCTCACGCGGAGGGGGTCGTTGGCGATGGGAATGGATCCCAGCGGACCGTTCAGCGTCACATCGGCGGCGGTGCAGTCGCCCGGCTGAACCGGTTGACTGAAACGGATGCGCAGGGAGTCCACCGCTTCCGTGCGTTCGCCATTCGGTTCATGGCTCATAACCCAGAAAGCAGGGAAACGGAAAGCGGCCAGGTATTCGTCGTCCGGGCTTTCTCCGGGCACGCCGTCGCCGTCCTGATCCAAACCCCGGCCCTCGCGGTCGGACATTTGCGATCCCAGGACCAGCTCGTAGCTTCCCAATTCCGTCTGGGTCGGAAACGTCAACTGCAGGGTACGGCTCGACAGCCACGCGGCCTGGGTTGCCGAGATAGCGCCGGAGGGACCCTCGAACCGGAGGATGTCCTCCGCGATCGAAAACGAGGCGGGGTCCATTTCGTATTGAAAATGAATCAGCAACGAGCCCAACGGCGGCAACGCGTTGCCGGCCGGCGTGTGACCAGACACGCGCACGGTGTTGGCCGGCGAGAATTCGTAGACGCCCAGATCTACGCGCCCGTTGATGATCCGGTCGTAGCCCTGATAATCCGTATCCTTCGCCATCCAGGCCTGGTTGGTTCCCACGTTGATGCACGGCGAACCGGGTTGCAGTCGGACATCGAGGGTTTCCAGATCGGCGAACAGCGGGTCCGCGGCGATATTTCCATTCCCTGCCGGCAGCGGGGTGCTACAAGTATGGTCCACATATCCCATGCCGCCGAAGATGTAGACATTAGCACCCTGATTGGACCAGATGATGCTGTTATGAACGTATCCATTGTAGTAGAGCAGGACGCCTGCGCCGGAGCGATTCGCCCGGTTATTTACAATGGTGCAATTCTCGATCGCGCTTTCCGTCGAACAATAGACGCCGCCCCCGCCCGATTCGTTGTAGTCGGAGTTAAGCGCCAGATTTCCGGCCACGATCGAATTTCGGACCACCGACCCTTCGGTTACATACAGGCCGCCGCCATAACCGCCCTCATTGCGCAGGATCGTGCAGTGCTCCACCAAACCGCTGCTCGTTATGTAACCGCCCCCGCCATACCCTTCCTCGGCCGTACGGTTGTCTTCGATGGCGGAATAGCGCACCGTGCCGCCTTCGCAATACACGCCGCCGCCCCATACGAGCGTGGAGCTCGCATGATAGGCGCGGTTGCTCATCGCCCGGCACCGATCCACCACGGCGCCGCGCCCGCAGTAAACGCCGCCGCCCAAATGGCCCCGCCCACCCGTGAGGGTAAATCCGCTGATCGTGGCCCCGGTGGCGAGCAGGGAAACGCACTGGACGGCGTCGTTGCCATGAATCGTCGCGGCCTCGGCGCCGTTCAGGCTGCGAACCGTCATGGCGCGAGGGATCGTCACGCTCGCCGACAGCGTATACACCCCATTCGAGACCCACACGCACGAACCCCGCGCGCTCTGATCCACCGCCGTCTGGATATCGCGCGCCGCCATGCTCCAGTTGGTGTAGGGATAAATGGCCGCGCCGGAGGGATCGACATACAAAGCGGCCGGAGCGACACGAATGCCGGCCCCGGGCAGTTCGCAGGACTGGGTCTCGGCGTCCGCGCCCGCCACGACGAGTCTCGGCGCAAACGTGCCGAAGTCGTTGTAACGGTTGGTGACTTCTTGCAGCCCATAGCCTTCCTGGTCCGCCACGCCATCGCCATTGAAATCCCACTTGTAGTACAGGCCGGCCAGGTTGGTTCCGGCAACGAAGGACGTGAAGACGACCGCCATCGGCGCCGTCCCCTCGCGGAGGTCAGCCCGAAACGAGCAGCGCAGAGGACCAAATTCATAAGCGCCCATGTCCACCGCGCCTTGAATCACGCGATCGTAGCCCTCGATGTCATAGCCCCCGACCATCCAGGCCTCATGGACGCCCGCATTGACGCAAGGAGATCCCGGCTGCAAGGAATACGCCTCGTTTTCCACATCCAGAAACAAAGGATCCGCATCGGTGTTCCCGTCGCCGGCCAGGGCCGGCGCCAGGCAGGTGTTGGCGATATGAATATATTCCAATCCGTCCCACTGGCAGCTATTGCAAAAATAGTTGGAGCCGCCGTTCGAGGAATCGCACCGGTTGAAATAGAGAATGGAGTTCTGAATCTCCACCTTGGAATCCCAATAAAGGCCGCCGCCTTTGTAGGAACCTTGATTGTCCGTCACGGTGCAGGAATCCACCTGCACGTCATCCTTCACGTATCCGCCGCCGCCATAACCGCCGCGATTTCGAGCGAGCACGCAATTGCGCAGAAGGGTTCCCTCGTCCGCATACACTCCGCCGCCGCAGGAGCCGGCCTCGTTGTTCCGGATCACGCAATCCAGTATTTGGTTATGGCCCCACTCGGTATAGATGCCCCCGCCATCCTGCGCAGCCTTGTTGCCGTCAACCTCACAACGCTCCACCACCGCGGACGCCACACAGTAGATCCCCGCGCCGTAGTAGGCCTCGTTGCCGGTCACCCGGCAGTACCGCACACGGCCGCCGCTCTGGATATGCACGCCGCCGCCGTTGCCAGACCCGCCCTGGATCGTGAAGCCCTCTACCGTAGCCTCCGCCTGGTCCATGTAGACGCAGGAGTCCATGCCCTCGCCTTGAACGATCGTGCAACCCGCCCCATTCACGCTTTTCAGCGTCACGTGATTGGTAACGGCCAGACGCGCGCCGGAAACATAGGTTCCATTGGCGACCCAGACGACCGTTCCATAGGTTCCGACACCAATGGCCGCCTGAATGTTGGTGGCCGCCTTGGCCCAGGTGTCGTAGGGATATTCGTGCGCCCCCGACGCGGCCACGTAGGCGGCAGCCGGTCCCACCTTCACATAACCGGAAGCCTTCGCGACTCGCGCGGTCTCGCCGGCGGAGTTGACCGCCTGGCAAATGACCCCGTAATGCCCGGCCGTCGTAAAAATATTTGTCGTCACAGAACCGTCCGCCCCGCTCCAGTCCATGACGCCGTCGCCGTCCAGGTCCCAATCGTAGCGCACAATGGTCGTATTCGTCCCCGAGCAAACCGTTTGGAAGCAGGCGGCCAGCGGTGCGGGTCCCGTGAGGTTCATGCCGCGTATATCCACCTGCAAAGGGCCGGTTTCCATGGCGCCCATATCCACCGCACTCTCTGTCGCTCGCGCCTGACCGCGCACATCCGTCGCCCCCTCCATCCAAGTTTCGTATCGGCCGGCGTTGCGGCAAGGCGAGTCCGGCATCAGGGCAAAATTGAACTCCTCTTCATCGAGGAATCCCGGCGGTCCGGCTTGGTTGCCGTCTCCGTCCGCGGTCGGAAAGGTGCAGCAATTGGTGAAGCTCAGGCCACTGTCCTCCGTCGACCAATTGGCGTCTTCCGGCGCCGCGTTGTAATATACGATGGAGTTTCTCAGCATCCCGCCCCAGTTCCCCTGAATCCCACCTCCGACCACGGAGGCGCTATTGCGGCAAAGAGTTGAATTCTCGATCAAACCGCCGCTGTAAGAGGACGCTCCGCCTCCATAGGAAGCCGCATTGCCATAGACCAGCGAATTTCGCAGCAAGCCTCCTTGGGAAAGATAGATGCCGCCGCCTTGGGAGCTTCGATTTCCATAAATCACGCACCGATCGACCATCCCGCCGTTAACGAAGGCTACGCCCCCGCCCCGGTACTCCGCTCGATTGCCCACGATCTCGCAATCTTCGACCAGCCCGGCGGCCGCAAAATAGACCGCCCCGCCGCCGTCGTATCCATAGGAGCGATTTCCGGCCAACCGGCAACGGCGCACGGAGCCTCCGCCTTCCGCGAAATAGGCGCCCGAGCCCATAGCGGAATAGCCGTTCGTGATGGTGAACCCATCGACCGCCGCCTGCGGATGATTCAAGTACAGGCAACGCACCCCGCCCGTTCCCGTGAGGGTTGTGCTTTCCAAGCCATTCATGCTGCTCACATAAATGCCATGAGCAAGGGTCAGAGGCTGGTTCAGCACGTACAGCCCATTCGACACCCAAACCCGCGTGCCGGTTACACCGGCATCCACCGCCGCCTGGAGCGAACGCGCCGCCATGCTCCAGTCGGCGTAGGGCCACGCCGCACCGCCATTCGTCGCCACGTAAACATCCGTCGGTCCGGCCTGCACGTAGTACGCCGGCTTTACGCTGCGGGAGGTTTCCCCGGCGGCATTGGCGACCGTCAGCGCGGCCGAATGCCAGCCGATGGTTTCATAGGTCGTGGTCACACAGGCCAGACCATAGCCGACCATATCCACGGTCGAGTCGCCGTCGAGATCCCAGGCATACCAGAGGCCGTCCACGTTCGTGGCCGAGACCGCCGCCATATAGACGACATCCAAGGGAACCAACCCCACCCGCCGAGTGGCCGAAAAATCGGCCTGGAGCGGGCCGGCCTCGTAGGCGCCCAGATCCACGCCCGCCCCCGCCACGCGGGGCCGGCCGTCCAGATCCAGGGCCGTGAGATACTCCGGCCGCTGGAGGCCGGCATCCCGGCACGGCGAGTCCATGCACAACCGGAAATTACCGTCTACCGGCGCCAGACATCGCGGGTCGTTCGTAAAATTGCCGGCGCCGCCCACCGCGGGCGTCGTACAGCAGTAGGTCATGCGGTTGCTCCACCCCGGCGTCCAGTTCTCGTCGCCATTGTGATAAATAATGCAGTTTTCCAGCGTGCCCTGCACATAACAGTAGATGCCATCTCCGCTGCCATAGGCCGTGTTTCCCCCGATCGTGCAATTCTCCGCGCGGCCCCCTTGTGCAAAATAGATGCCGCCGCCGTCGGAACCGTAAAGCGTCGTGGCGTTGCCAATTATCGCGCAATTCTGCACCAGACCGCCCAGGTAGCAGTGAACCCCTCCGCCGCTGGAGGCGCCCTCGTTATCCCGGATCTCGCAGTAACGGACCGTACCGCCCCGGTTGCAGTAGACCCCGCCCCCGCCTACGGCATAATAACCCGATGAAGCCTTGTTTTCGCGAATGACGCAGTTTTGAACCACCCCGGTTCCTTCGAGACAAACTCCGCCCCCCCCGCCGTTATTGACGAACCCATGCTGAATGGTAAACCCATCCAAAACGGCGTTGGACGCCGCCATGCGAACCACCCGGCATTTGTTGCTGCCATCCAGGATCGTGGCGGCGGGACCCTGGACGCTCTGCAAAGTAACGTCTTGTTTCAGCAGGATTTCGGAGGAGACGAAATAGAGCCCATTGCTGACCAACACCGTGTCGCCCGCGCCGGCAACGGAGACGGCATTGGACACCAGCCGGGCGGCCGTCGCCCAACTCGTATACGGCGAAATGTTGTCCCCGGACGGCGATACATAATGAATATCCGCGACCAGCCGGGTTCCCGCCGCCAGAAATAGGAGGCCCATCACAACTCTAGTGCACCATTTCATCAAACCCATCCTCCTTTTCATGCGTTCAACACTTCCTGATTTTTCATTTTTTGAAATTTATGCTAGATGCATACTAGGTTTCTTTGCAGCAGGCAATACCTTTCTTGATGAAGCGTCTTTCGTCGGTTCCTTGGAGGTACGAGGACTGGCGCCTACCCTGCTTGGGAACAGCCAGAGAAGCGCAGTGCGCCTCCGCGGGCGTGAAACCCAACAAAGGCTGTACCTATGACCTTGCAAGACATCGTGAACATCGACGACTTCATTGACGCCAAACAGACTCAATACGCCCAAGGGTTGGCCCTGAACGATTCGCGGGCTTTGCTGGAAAGCTCGGATGAATTGGGAAACGCTTTTTATCTGATTGGCAAGAAGGTGTTGGCCGGAAAATGGGTGCAGGAATACCGCCGCCTGCTGGGCAACGTCTTGTCAGCGCAAGGCTAATGAAAGGCCACCGGCTTACGCCGGCGGCTACGAAAGAAAAAGGTTCCGACAGAAAAGACCGGGGCGAGTCGCCCCGGCTCCACAGAAAACAACTACCGCAATGGAACCCCATGTCCAGTTTACTGGCATGGGGTGGCTGTCGCTTGGCCCTTCGACAAGCCAGGCCAGGCGCATGGGGCCGGGCCGATTCCGATCGGCCCCAAAACGGGGGCGCGTCAGCTTGGTTCAGTGGCAAGGCGGCGCAGGCCGGGCAGGACTTTTGTCCGCCCGGCCTGCGCCAACGCCGCCAATGAACCAAGATGGCGCGCCCCCGTTTTGCCCCATGCGCCTGGCCTGCGCTTGTCGAAGGGCCAAGCGGGACTTGCGTTGGAGCTCCCCCCCCCCTCTCTCTCAAAGCTGCAAAACTATCCGCCCGGGCGAGTCCAGACGTCGTGAAAAAGATAGAACTGATACGGATGTCGCTCGGCATAGGCGGAAAGCAGGTCGGCGTACTGCTGCGCCATATGGGAAATGCGCTCGCGCTTGACGGTGCCGGGAGTTTGACCGGGATGGATGACGCCGGCAATTTCGACGTCGTAGGCGGAGGGGCCTGTTTTGGCGGTAAACATCACCACGACCGGGCAGTCCCAGGCCGAGGCCAGATGAAAAGCGCCGCGCGGAAAGCCGGCTTGGTCGCCCAGGAAAACGATTTCGGCGGTGTCGGAGGTATAAGCCCGGTCGCCCATGATGGCGACGATTTCGGCGCGCTGGATGCGCTGGGTCAACTCCAGCACTCCGCCCAAGGGCAAATCCGGCGAGACGATATCGATGAGCCCGCCGGCTTCCTGAATGCGCAAGTATTGATTCACCGCCTCGTTTTCCTCGGTGCGCATCAATAAATTTACGCGCCGGTTCATGCGTCCCAGGGCCAGCATCACGGCCTGCCAGTTGCCCACGTGCGAGGTCAGCAGGATGAAGCCCTGGCGGGGATCTTCCACGAGCGGGCGGATTGCTTCGTAATTCACAATGCCGAGGGAAAACAGGGAGGGCTTCATGGCCATGACGTAACGGTCAATGAGCGAAACGCCCTGGCTGTAGAACAGGCGGTAGATGTCGCGCTGGGCGGCCCAGCCCGACCGGCCGCGGAAGCGCCGCTGCAAATAGGCGCGCGCGCTCCGTCGCGCGGTGCGGTCGAACAGCCAGTAGTATCCCGCCACAAAACCCAGCAGGACATAAGCGCCGCGCAGCCCAAAGAGATCGAGGGCGGCCTTGAAAAACCAGAAGCCCAGATTGTTTCCGCGTTTTTTTAGAAGACTGTTATCCACGGGATCGAATCCTCCGAGGCGGTCGATGCCCCAGCGCCATTTCCCACAACGGCCCCATAAAACCTTTTCGATGAAACTCGGCAATCCGGAGGGCAAAGTTTTCGGGCGGATAAAAGCACAGCGGATCGGGCGATAGCTTTTCGCGAAGGAGATTTTCCAGCCAACCCCGCTCGATCTGCGGCGAGAAATAATAGACCGGCTCCAAGAGCGACTGCCCCGGCGCGAGCAAGCCCTCCCGCCGGGCGATTTGTTCGATATCCGTTTCCGGCAGCACGCGGATGCCGGTATAGACGAACCGTACGGCGGAGGACAAGCGCAGGACATGGTCGATGCCGGCCTGCACGGTCGCCCGCGTCTCGCCGGGGCCGCCGAAGATGAAATAATGCGCGACGGGCACCCGATGCCGATTCAAGGCCGCTTGAAAGGCCTCCACGTCTGCCCAGGCAAAGGGCTTGTGCAACCCGCGCAGGGTTTCATCGGTCGTACCGTCCGAACCGACTTCCGCGGCCGCCCAGCCGGTGGCCTTCATCATGGCCAGGACATCGTCGGGGATGGGCGTCGGTTTGAAAAAGGCAACCCAGGGAATGCGAATGCGGCGGGCCAGCATTTCCTCGACGACCTGCCGATAGAGGCCCTGCGAGTCGTTGAAGACGGCATCGACAAAATACAAATATTTCATGCCCCGCTCGCCGATCAGACGTTCGATGTCCTGCACCACGGCTTTGGGATCGCGCGCGCGCAAGGCGCGGCCTTCAAGGACCGGATACGAACAATAGCCGCAAGCGTGCGGACAACCGCGCTTGGTTTGCACGCCTACCATGCCCCCGCCCTGCTCCACGTAATAATCGACGCAGGGCAATCCGTAATCGGCGGCGCCGATATCCGGTTCGGCCAGAAACGCCGCAGGCCTGACGATCGAAGTAGGCGGAAATTCCCCCCGTTCCAGGCGCGCGACAAACTCCAGAACCGCCCGTTCCCCCTCGCCGGCGATGCCGTAGTCCGCGCCCAGGCGTTTCAGGATGGCCTCAGGCATCAACGAGAAGCCGGCGCCGCCCACCAGGATCGGCGCTTGTGTGACCGTCCGCACGCCGGCCACCAGCGCGGCGACGGCATCCAGATAGCATTCCTCATGGGCGCTGCTGGTGTTGTCGATGTTGCGAAGCGAAAGGCAAACCAGCCGGGGATCGTGTCCGCGCAGGCGCGCCAGACCCGCTTCCTGCGAGACTCCATCGGCCAGTCCATCGAGGAAGAGCACCTCGTGTCCGGCCGCTTTCAGGGCGGCGGATACGACCGAGGCGCCCAGAGGAAACACGGGATAGGGCGACGTCGTTTGATTGGCTGAAATCAGGACGATCTTCATGTCCTGCTCCGCCGCATGACGGTCAATGGCCCCATTTGCCACCCGTGGCCCGATGGGACCGGAACGTGCCGTCCGCCATTTCCTTTTCCAGCACGCGGCGGTACAGCTTGCCCATCTTGATTTCCTTGGGCTCGTCGCGATAAAAAGTATCCCACGCGTACTGGTACATTTCGTTCAACTTGTCGACGCTCATCTTTGCGGGTTTAAAGACGGTTTCGCCGGCTGTATAACGCTTCCAGTCGTTGTGCAAGATGCGGCCTTCCCGCTCCATCTTGGCGCGAATGGGCGTGTGCGGAAACGGCGTCACGACCGTGAACTCGGCCAGGTCGAGCCGGCACTCCAGCAGGAAATCGACCAGGCGCTTGATGTAGTCTTCGTCGTGATCGTCCAAGCCGAGAATGATGGTGCCCTCCACGCCGATGCCCCGATCGTGATATCTCTTGATGCGCGTACGCATGAAGTCGCTGGTGTCGATGACGGACTGATACACATACCAGCAGCCCGCCTCGGCCGCCAGATCGAGGATATCGTCCTTGTCGCGGATGGGATGCGACACCCATTTTTTCTTCAGCGGCGCGATCGCCCGGAAAAGTTCCCGCTCCCAGTCGTCGTCCTGCGCGAGCGAATTGTCTACAATGAACAAGCGGTTGTTCGGGATCGACTCCAACTCCTCGATGACGCGCTCGAACGGCCGCGGCCGAAACTTCTGCCCGCCGAGATACGCCACGCAGCAGGGAAAGCAATCGAAGCGGCAGCCGCGGGAGCAATGGACCAGATCCACCATTTGCACGCCGCGGTAGTTGTAGGCCTCGCGGTTTAAAATGTCCCGCCGCGCCGGGCCTACATCGCGCAGGTCCGGCCACTGGCCAAAGAAATTATAGGTCTTTTTCAACTCGCCCCGTTCGAAATCGGCCAACACTTTTTCGAAGTGACCCTCCGCTTCGCCGATGAAGACCGCATCGGCGTGCTGCGCGCTTTCCTCCGCGTGGAGCATCGTGGCGATGCCGCCAAGGACCACCTTCTTCCCCAGCGCCCGATACGCGTCCGCAATCTCCCAGGCCCGGGCCGTCTGACAGGTCAGCATGCAGGAGATGCAAATCAAATCCGCCGACTCTGCAAAGTCCAGCGTTTGCACATGCTCGTCGCAAAACGAAATCTCATGCTCGCGCGGAATCGCCGCGGCAAAAACTACGGGGCCGTGCGGCGGCAGATGAAATTCCGGTTGATTGGGCAATTTGGGCCACCGCGGATAGACGAGTTTAATTTTCACAAATGAATCTCTTTATAAAGACTGCTTTAAGTATGCTTCCAACCGATCGTTTCCGGAATTCAAGGGCGCCTCTCGCGCGGCGAAAGGCCCATGAACAAGGTCCGCGAGACCGCGGCCCCTCCCGTCCCCTTCTCGCGTCAAAAAACCGCAGACCACGCGGGGCTGCTCCGTCGAAACCACGATCATACCTTCTGCGTCGCCGCCCGCAAAGAAACTCTCCGCCCAATTCAGGATGAGCGAGTAATCCTCTTGCGCTTGCACGACATGAAACAACGGACCGGCCAGGCGAAAATGCAGGGCCGCCTCGGCAATCGGGCTGGTGGGCAGCGTATAGACAAACAACGACCCGCGGGCTAGGGTGCGACCGGCCTCCGCGTAATCCTTGAAATACCGTTCGTTGTCAGCCTGGCATCCCGAGGTATTGACGCTAACGATCCCCCACGGAATCGGCCCGCCCATTTTGTAAGGCGTGTCCATTTCTTTCAGGGCCAGCGCCAGGGCGTGGACCATTTTTTTCGACAGAGGACTGAGCCGCCCCCAATTCTTATATGGCCGGGCCAGCAACGAGCCGTCTTTTTCCTGCGCGCGAGAGATCGCCATCGGTTCGCAGCCCGGACGAACGAACCCGCACTGCTCGTCGTCGGCCCAGCTCATGGCGATCAAATGGGCCTGGGCCTCTTTGGTCGGCGAGACTTCTTGGGGGCGTTGCAGCTCGACCACCAGAGAGGTATTGACTCCTCCAAATCCGGAATTGGTGGACAGGGCGATGCGCGGGTTGGATAAATCATGGCCCTTGCTGGAAATCCGTCCTCCGCCCAAAGGCTCCACCTCATCGGCTCCGATGCTGGGCGGAACCTGTTGGCGACGCAACGACTCGATGGCCAGGGCGGCTTCGACGAGACCCGCGGCGCCCAGCGTGTGTCCGATGCCGCCTTTGACCGAAAATACCGGGCACGCATGCCGGCCCAGCACGCGTTCGAAGGCGTGCATTTCCATGTCGTCGTTATATCGCGTTCCCGTGCCATGCGCGCAAATCGCATCCACCTGGGTCGGACGCAATCCCGCCATGTCCAAAGAGAGATCCATTGCACGGCTGAGTCCGCACCCCTCGGGGTCCGGCGCCGTCATGTGGTAATAATCGCCCTGCGCGCTCCATCCGGTCAGATAGGCTTTTGCCTTGATCGCATGTTCTTGAGCGAAATCCTCGCGAAGCAGCCATAACCAGCCGGCGCCATCGCCCAGATTCAAACCGTCGCGGTCCTTATGAAAGGGTCTCGCCGGCGAAGGCGCAAGGGCCGACATGGTTCCAAAGCCGGCCATCACAAATTCCGTCACCGCGTCGCAGGCCGCCACCAAAACGCTGGATTCACGGCCGAGGGAGATTAAATGGGCGGCCAGGGTCATCGCCATGGACGACGAGGCGCAGGCGCACGAGATCAGGTGTCCCGGGCGTTCGAGCCCAACCCAGCGGGTAACGGCGTCCAGAAGACTCGCGGGCGCCTGAGGCCTGGACGGCTTTTCTTTAAGCAAACTTTTTTCCAGAAGATCGATCTCGCCGGCGGTCGTGGCCAGCAGCACGAGCGTATCGGGCGGGAGGCGTCCGTGCAGCGGCGGCAGCAAGCGTTCCAGCATCTGCGCCGCCAGGGAGGCGTCGTGTGCGTACGACAATTCGTCGCTCGTCGCCGCAAACCAAGATCCGGGTTTTCGATTCTTCAGGCGCTCCGTTTCGGAGACCGCCGTTTTCCCGGAGATCAACCCCTTCCAGCAGCATTCGACGCCGTGTCCGTACGCTGTGAAGATGTCGTAATCGGCCACTACGACGTTCATGAAAGCGACTCAATTTCTCCCCGTCGCCAGCGCCCGCGAAACGCCTCGAACAACGGCGGCTCGACAAAAATGGGCAACTGCGAATGCGCATCCATCAACAGTTGGATCATGTGGGCGACGGCGGCCGTACGCCCGTCCTCCTTGATCATCGTAAACTCGATGTTGATTCGCAGCGCATCGCTCCAGATCATGGCGGCGCGGACCCTGACCTCCTCGCCCATCGTCAGGGGGAGCTTGTAATCGATGTTCATGTGCTTCACCGGCGCCATAATGCCGGCGCGTTTGAACTCGTCGAAGGTCAAGCCCGTGACATGGCTCAGGCGCGAGGCCGCCTCGTCGATCAGCTTGCAGTAGTTGCCGAACCAGACGACCGCCATGACATCCACTTCGTGGAACAAGATGCGGCGGCGAATCTCGCAGACGATCGGGGGCGGGTCCGACGGCGACGAAACAAAAATAAATTTCTTTCGGGATAGCGTCATGATTTCACATCTCGAACGAGATCGTAATCCAGGACAAATTCCGCCGCCTTGGCGCCATCGTGTTCGCACACGATCGCCGCGCGGCCCCCGTGATCGTCGTTCGTGAATTTCACGCAACGGAGCGCGACCGGCTGATCCGGCAAAACCATGCGGCTGAACTTGGCGTTGGAGACCTGCCGCACCGTCGCCTCGCGCCCGTGCCAGGCCTCCAACAGCGCGACCGCCGCCTCGATAAAACACACCCCCGGCAAAACCGGCTGGCCGGGAAAATGCCCCGAGAAACCCGTAAAAGCGCCGGGAAACACAAAATCGGCCGAAGGAGAACCGCCGGCACGATCCAACGAACGCATATGCTGTTTTATTTCTGTACGAATATGCATACAACTATCGTGCCGGCCATTTGAGAAGAGCCATCCCTCATTGGGCGGAAGAAAGGGTCTTCGGTTCTTTCATCTTTTCCTGCGCTTTTTGAATGAAGTCTTCGAGCCCTTTGTTGAGGATATTCATCCAGGCGCTGGTTCCGGCCGCTTGCGTGTGCAGCAAGACTGAACCTCGAACGGCTTCTTCGGGCGTAAGAAAAATCGTCGGATTTTTAACCTTCACGAGGGCTTCAAATTCAAGGGAGGCCGCCCAGAAGCCCGGCGTGACCCAAGCCCAGAATTGTTCGATATCCGCTTCGACGGCTTCGGCCTGGTCATAGCCGGCGTCCTGAGCGTCGAGCACCGTATAGCCTTTTTCCTTAAAAGCCCGCGCCAATGCGTCGCGCGTCAAGCCTTCGACCGTCTGCCCTTCCGGCAGCAGGATGTCGCCCATGGCCTTGCCATAACCATTGCGTTTTCGTGCAATGGCTCTATGGGTAATGCTTGCATCGTTAATCTCGCCGTTTTTCAACGAAGGAATGGATGCGCTCGCAGGCTTGAGCTCAAAAACTCTTAAATCGCGGACCGTGACGATTTTTACCGCTTGTGAATTGGCGGGATTCTGAGGCTGAACGACTCGAACATCGATAATGCCCCGATTGGTGGCACACCCGACCTGAAGAAAAGACAGCACGCCCATCAAGCAACCCACAACAGCCCATTTTGTCCAATTCATAGTGTATTCCTTTATTTAATGGCCGGAAGATTAGGCAATCAAGAATCTTAAGACAAGCTCGAAGAAATGGAGATCGTTTGCGAGCCATCTTGAAAGAGGAATGGCCCACGGATGGCAAAGCGGTCCCACCGATTCGCGGGATTTGGACCTATTTTCCCCCACCGCCAACGCCAAACTCCCATGATCACACTTTGCAAAGTGTGATCATACGGATGAGGATCTTCGCAAGGGGTTTCGACTTGTAAAGGGAGCTTAATTTCGCATGGCCGGAGCGGTCTCTTTCTTCATCCGTGGGGCCAATCTTTTCAGTCTCTTGGGGCATATGGTCGGGCATCAAGGCAAAGAATGGCGGACAGGAATGTCCGCCCTCCGTTCAGATAAGATTAGGTTTACGCGTTGGATTATGTAAAGTGGCGGCATGAATCGGAATGACACGGCAGATTACAAGGAGCTGATCGTCCAGGCGGTCGAGAAAGATCCCGGGTTTCTGCGGCTGACGCTGAGCGGTCCGACGGACACAACGAGGACGGACTGCACCAAGATCAGCTTTCGTCCCGTCATGATCCGCAACGACCGGCGCATCCAGGCGCTTTACGAAAAGCCCACGCAAAACGCCGTCGCGAATCTGGAGGCCCGGGAGCTGCGCGCCTGCCTGCAGAAAACGCTGGCGCTGCCCTTTTCCCGCCTCCACTTGCAGCAGCAAACCGGGGATGTGCACATTCGCATCACCCGGAAAGGCAAAGTTCTGATGAGCCGTTCGGCGCCGTCGCGCCCGGGGACCGAGCCGGCGGCCATGACGCACGACCGGGTCCGGCGCTACGCGCTGGAAGAAGGCCGGCCCAATGTTTTTCTCCAGGCCATCGGCATCCAGAACGAAAAAGGCCAGGTCCTGCCCTCCATGCGGAATAAATTCCGGCAGGTGAACGGCTTCATCGAGTTGCTGGCGCCGTTGTTTGCCGATCAAACCGATCGGAGCCTGTTCCTGGTCGATTGCGGCTGCGGCAGCGCGTGGCTGACGTTTTCGTTGTATCACTATCTGCATCACCTGCGCGGCCTGCCCGCGCGGGTGGAGGGCGTCGATCTTAAATCGGATGTCATCGCCAAGTGCCAGGCATTGCGCGACCGGCTGGGGTGGAGCGATCTCGCGTTCGAAGCGGCGGCCATTGCCGACTACCAGCCGCGCGCGGAGCCGGACCTGGTGCTCAGCCTGCACGCCTGCGACACGGCCACCGACGAGGCGATCGCCCGCGGCATTCTATGGAACAGCCGCGGCATCGTTGCGGCGCCCTGTTGCCAGCACGAATTGCATCGGCAGCTCTCGGCCCCGCTGTTTGCGCCGCTGCTGCGGCACGGCATCCTCCGCGAAAGGCTGGCCGACCTCCTGACCGATACCTTGCGCACGCTGGTCTTGCGGATCATGGGCTACCGCGTTCAGGCGATGGAATTTGTCGCGCCCGACGCAACTCCGAAAAATTTGATGATCCGCGCGGAGCGGGGTTTGCCGCCGGGCGACGACGGCGCAGTGAAAGAATATCTGGATTTAAAGCGATATTGGCAAATCGAACCGGCCATCGAGTCGATGCTGGGCGAACGCTTCACGCGATTTCTGGCCGGACGATAATCCCCTGTCGGTTCTCTCAAGCTCCGGCAGTCCAACGACAAAAAAGTTTTCGAACAGGTTTTATTATCTTGTAATCCATCCAACGCCTGCAAAAATATCGCTCCATAAGTACAAGGGAGGTAGTTGCTATGGCGAGTGGTACCGTAAAGTGGTTTAACGATAAAAAGGGTTATGGTTTCATTGTTCCCGACGGCGAGAATAAGGACGTATTTGTTCATTACTCCTCCATTCAATCCGAAGGGTTCAAAACATTGAGCGAAGGGGATAAGGTTCAATTCGAAATTTTCGAAGACACCAAGGGCGCTCGTGCGAAAGACGTCATTCGCGTCGCCGAGGCCGCCGTCAGTAATTAATTCAAGAGCTGAAGCAAAAGGGGTCCTGTCGATCGGCGATCAGGCGCCCCTTTTCTCTTTTTAACGCATGAATTCCCAGGCCAACATCGTTTTGACCGGCTTCATGGGCACGGGCAAGAGCACGGTAGGCCGGTGCCTGGCCGCAAAACTACAGCGCGACTTTCTCGACATGGACGCGCTCATCGAGCAGCGAGCCGGCCGCAAAATTTCGGACATCTTCGCCCAGGACGGGGAGCCCGTCTTCCGCCGTCTGGAGCGGGCGCTGGTGCAGGAGTTGTCCGCCCAAACGAATCGGGTGATCGCCACCGGCGGGGGCGTCGTGCTCAATCCGGAGAACATCGCGGATTTCAGCCGGAACGGGTTGATCGTCTGCCTGACGGCGCCGCCCGACGTCATCTTGCGCCGCGTCGCCCAGGAAACCCATCGCCCGCTGCTGGAACAGGGCGAAAAAAACGAACGCATCGTCCGCCTGCTCGAATCGCGACGGGCTTTATACGAGGCGATTCCCCACCGGGTGGACACCTCGACGCTGTCGCCGGAAGAAGTGGCGGAGCGCATCTTGGAGTTGTTCCGAGAGAAGGCCATCGAGTCGTAACCTTAAAGATTGGCCCCACGGATGGCAAGGCGGTCCTACGGATCGTCAAGTCTGAGACTTAAGGGTCATGCAACCGTTTCGAAGCGGACCTGAAGTCTTTATACACAAATTCCAGAACCAAAGAACACAACGAAGAATTTCAACGCAAAGCTCGCAAAGCCAAGCTGCGCAGAGGTCGCAAAGGAGAGGAAGGGGCTCTTCTTTTTTGTGGTTTAGGTGACTTTTATGGCTTCCAAATTCTTTATCGCATCCATCTGCGGCTGGACTTCTTTGCGGCCTTTGCGCGGCTTGGCTTTGCGAGCTTTGCGTTAAAACTCTTTGTCGCTTTCTTTTGGCCGCGACCTCTCAAAGACGATGTTTAAGATTATGGAGGAGAAGGAGCAGGCCCCAGCCGATGAAAACGGCGTAGTAGACGAACGAGGCGATGAAGAAGACTTGTGCGACCAGCATGGTTTGAAGATCCAGCGACGGATTCACGCCGGTCATGACGCCAGCCGAGGCGACGATAAAGCCCAGCCCCATCACCCCAAACCATCGACGGCCGCGCGGGGAAAACCGAGGAAAAAACAAGCAGGGGACCAAGCCTATGGACGCGATCGGCCATGTGAATTGAACAGCCAGCAAGTTGAGATAGCCCCCGAGTTGCTGGAGATAGCGCAACGAAAACACATCCACAAAAACCAATCGCTCATATTGGCCGCGCGAGATGACGTGGAGAAAGCCCTCCCAGGTGCGCGCATCGCCGGAGTTCATGGGAGGATTGAACGAAGCGGCCAGCGGCAAATAAAGAATGGGCAGCATCCCCAGCAAGACCAAGCCAAAGATCGCGGCGGCCGGGCGGCTGGAACGGGAGAAAATCGCGGTCGATCCGAACAGAACCGCTACCGCCAGCAGACCCCACAAGGTTGGACTCATCCCGAACCGAAGCAGATAGCGCCCCCAGCAAAACCATATCGCCCACATAAGAGTCGCTGCGATCCACGCGCGAAATTCTCGTTTGCTCACCCAAGCCGCGACAGCCAGAAGCACCGGCCCCATCACTACAAAGAAAGGCGTAGCGGCCACGCCGAATCCGAAAAGAAAAGCGAGAACCCACCGGCCCGGGCTCCAACCTTCCACCCACCTCAGACCGAATAGCAGAACCAGGACGATCAGGAAGGACGTCAACGTGTGCGTTTCGGCGATTACCGCCTGCGACCAAACGATACGGCCCAGCGCAAAGCAAAGGCCGGCAGCAAAGCCGGCAACGGCGCCATTCAAAGACGCCCCGCGGGTTTCAGACGAGAACAAGAGCCGTCCGCCGCGACCAACGAGCAGCGCGATTTCTCCCGCGGTCAACGCCCCGAAGAAGGCCGAAAGCAGATTCACGGCATACGCCGGATTGGGATAACCATGATAATGGAAAGGAAAGATTTTCGTGGCCAGGCCGGCCAGCAGCGTCCAAACCGGATAGCCGGGCGGACGCCCCACGCCGAAATAATCGGCGGCGACGAGCAATTGTCCGGAGCAGTAAGCGGGCGGGATCGAGGGGGAGAGCGTCAGCCAGTAGACGAGGCCGGCCGCCAACGCCGTCAGCCCTGCCGCCACCCATTCGGACCGTTGCAGAAACCCCGATTTGGGATGTGAAAAATCGTTCATGACCGCCTTGTTAAACGCAGCCTAGCCGCCTCCCAACCGCGCTCACAAGAAGAAACTCCATTGAAAGCTTGAGTTTTTGCAGCCGCGAAGCGATAAATGCGATCTGATTTTTCAATAAATAAGGAATGAAACCATGGATGAGCAACAACCTGCAAGCAATGCCCCGGAAACGAACAAAGCCGGAGAAGAACAAAACGTACAACAATTTCAGGATCTTCTCCGCGAGTACGGGCAACCGGTTTTGATCGGTCTGACCGTGGCGGTCGTGGCGTTTCTGGGCTTTGCGGTCTACCGGAATTACAAGCAGTCGAACGAGCAAAAAGCGTCCGAGATGCTCTTCAGCGCGCGCAACGCGGAAGAGCTGCAGCAAATTGCCACGCAGTATTCTTCGACCAAGGCGGCGCCCCTGGCGCTGCTGTCGGCGGCGTCCATGGCCTTCGAAGCGGGCCAGTACGAGCCCGCCCAATACGCCTTCAGCCAGTTTCAACAGCGCTACCCGAAGCACGAATTGAGCCCCACGGCCGAACTGGGGCTGGCCCAATGCCTGGAAGCGGTCGGACAAGCCGCGCCGGCCGCGGAAGCGTTCAAGGCGTTTGCCAAGGCGCATCCGGATCATTTCCTGACGCCCATGGCCATTCTGGGCGAGGCGCGCGCCTACGAGCAGGCGGGACAATTCGACGAAGCCAAAGCCATCTACGAAGAATTTATCGCGGCGAATCCGGCCAGCCCGTGGCTTTCGCAAGCCGAAGCGGGATTGACCTATTTGGAACAGGCCCGGACCTTGGCGCCCAGCGCCGTTCCGGCGCCCGCCCCGACGGCGGCTTCGCCCATCGTGGTCACTCCGGAGGCGGCTCCGGCGTCTCCGACTCCTTAAGCAGCACCAGCCGCGCATTGATGTACGGGCCGGGAAAGAGTTCGAGCAGGTTCGGCGTGTGTTCGTCGGAATCGAACATATCGAGGAGATCCTGGTAGACTTCCCGGCTGAAATGCAGAACCGATTCCAGCCGCCGGGTCTTGGCGTCCTGCACGACAAAACAAAGCTTTTCGGGCGTCGAGTCTTCGGCATTGAACAACAGGATCTTATCTTCCGGCTCCAGCTTGCCGGCATTTTTCGAGTAGATCAGATACTTGATGTATTCGACCACCCGTTCGTTCAATCCGGACTCCACCAGAAAAATGCGCTCGACCAATTCCACCTGGCTGAACACCAGGTGAATGCTGGGCACGGGAATGTCCTGCGGCAGGATCTCGTTGACCCGCTTGATGCACTCGCCGAATTGCGCGCATCCCTCTTCGACGGTCGCGCCCTTCAAAGGAATCAGATAAATCATGAGGCGGAGGGCCGGGTCGCTGTACAGCAGGGGCTTGTCGACGCGGAAGGAGGCCTGGCATCCGCCGCACTCCACCAGATTCAACCGATTGTGCAAGAGCCGCTCCTTCAACTCCGGAGAAGCTTGCACGTTGATCGATTCGTACAGCTCCACCGTTTGCTCATGGGCGCACTTCGGGCACAAAATCGTATATTGTCTTTGCTGCGACATGCTTTCCACCTCAACGAAGATTCTTCCGTAAAAGCCTTGGAGATTAAACGGTCGGATGGGGACCGTCAACCGCAACGGCGGTGTTTTTCCAAGGATTGGAAAACGATACGCCGATTTTTCCAAGGATTGGAAAATTTTTTGCCTTCTAATCCGAGAAGATTTGCCCCACGGATGGCAAAGCGGTCCCACGGATAAAAGAGTATTCAGAGCGTCATCCTTTCATCGCTGTTTCAGAAAGACGAAGAGCCCGCCTGCGCATCGCTACGCGAAGCGTTGCGGGCAGGGAGAAACCGGGCCACCTTCAGGTCCATTTCGAGGCGGGTTGCATGACCCTTAAATCTCAGACTTGATGATCCGTGGGACCGCTTTGCCATCCGTGGGGCAAATCTTCTCGGATCAGAAGGCGCCCCCGCAGCGTTCGAGGGCGACGCAAATCGGTTCTTGCAGTCGAAGGGCGGGTCATGTAACGTGCCCGGCGCAAGCAGTAGTTGGGTTTCTAGTTAAATTGGGAGTATGCATGAGCTTGTTAGATAAAATTCAGGCTTTCTTTTCATCGGGAAGCGGGAGTGCGCATCAGGCCGCCAAGCGGCTTTATTTGCTGGATGCCGCCCGGATATCCGACGAGAAAGCCAACGGCAGTCGCATCGGCCCGCGCGAGCAGGTCCAAGTTCTCCAACAGTTGGCGCGGTTCGCCGAACAGGAGAAGGTGAGATTGATTGCCGTGTTCGAAGGTCGGCCTCTGCGCGAGGTCGAAAACGGCGGAGAATACAACGGCATTACAGTATATTTTGCCGAACAGGACACATCGGTCAACGATGTGCTTCTGAAGCTTCTGAAGAGCGAATCGCGGCGCATGCCGGTCGTGGTCGTTACGGCGGATGCGCAGTTGGAAGCGAAGGTGCTGGCATCGGGAGGACAGAGTCTGCGGGTTTCTACGTTCCGCAAGGCCCTGAGCGGCGGCAATGGCGGCGGCAGTATGGGCGGAGATCGTGGAGATCGCGGCCGTCCGATGAACCGTCGGCGGCATTTCCGTCAGCGCGGCGGCAATGGCGGCCGGCCCAATTCTTCCCAGCAGGAAGGCGCAGCCCCGTCCGAACAGCAGAGCGGCGGGGAATCGTCGAATGCGGCGCCGAGCAGCGATCCGGTTCGCAACCTGATCGACTTGGTGGAATAACGCCGGAAGCGATGCGAAGCGGCCCCTGATGAAAATCAGGGGCCGTTTTTCTTTTCTACGTCATACACGACGCCCGATCCGCGGCGCAATCGCATCATGATATACAAGACGTAGGAACCCAGGAAAGCGGCGAAACCCGCGATCAGCAAGCTGCTGCCGACCAAGGCGCGCATCGATGAGGCATCCTGCCGGCCGGTGGTGAATAGAATCAACCCCGCCAACCCAGCGATATAGCCCATTACGCGTAAAATCATGTACCAACGTCTCATATTGATCATTTCTATATCACCTTACCCGTGGACCTGTCCACGATAACTCCCGATCTATCTTACTCATAATCCTAATCGTAATCTTAATCGTAATCTTTCTTAATCCAGTCTTCGACAAAAGAGATTAAGATTATGAGCAAGATCAGAGCTCCTTACCTTTTCGTTATTTACCTGTCTCCAGACTTGAGGAACCGGGGTATATATCCATCAACCGGAGAGGCAAAACATGAAGCAAATTTATAATGTGTTGGTCCATGCCGATGCATCTCTTCCCTCTTTCGAAGTTCTATTGCTTTTGATCATTTTGACCCTCTGCCTGCTGTTCAAGACCTCCAGAATAGGATTAGTTTCCGCCTATCTTTTCGCTTATCGATGGGGCTGGTTGGTGTTCGAAAGCTCCTTTGGAAACAATCAATCATACATCTACGGTTATACGGTATTTGGATTTATAGCCCTTATTTTGATGGTCATCAGCATGGTTCGGAACATAGGCAACTGATCAGACCCCCTTGCCATCTATAACGGGGTTTTCGACCATAAACAGAACCCACCTCCCAGGGTACAGTATTTCTACGGTTTACTCAGAGTAAAACGGTTGACTGAACGTTTTCATCTGTTTATGGTCTAATCCAGGCAGAGAAACCACCGGCCCCTGGGAGAAGCATTGTGAAAAAGACACCAATAACGTGGCGCGCCATCGGGTTCACCTGTTTAATCTTGCTGGCCACCCCGCTGCCGGCGCCCTCCGAAGTGATGCTTCAATTCTTCAACAATACCTGGAACGAAATTGCCGAAAAGATTCCGGAGCTGGCGGAAGTGGGCTATGGGGCGTTGTGGTTGCCGCCGCCGCAAAAGGCCAGCGGCGCGCTTTCGGTGGGATACGATCTTTGGGATCCGTTCGATCTGGGCGGCAAGGACCAGCGCGGCACGGTGAAAACCCGCTATGGAACCGAGGAGGAATTGCTTCGCCTGATCGAAACGGCGCATCGCTTCGGCATGCGCGTATATTTTGACAACATCATGAACCACCGGGCCTTCGATATCCCAGGCTACAACGAAAATACGCCTGTGGACATTTATCCGGGCATGTTGCCCGAGGATTTCCATCTGCGGGTGACCGAGGACGGCTTCTATCGCAAGTGGAACAACACGGAAAACTGGGGCAATACCTGGCAAGTCCAGATGCAGAACCTCTCCGACCTGATCGATATTGCCCACGAAACCCCCAACGGAAATTTCGGGGCCGGCGAAGGCTATACGCACGCAAAGATTTCTTTTGTCCGGCATCCCAACAATCCGGAATACTATGACTACGGCTACACGCCCACCGGCATGGCCTACGTAGGGTTTTACAGCACCAACATCACCGTCGAAATGATGGCCCAGCACGCGGATTCCTTCAAAGAGGATGTGGGCGGCTACTTGTGCCGGAATGTCCGCTGGCTGGTCGACCGCACCAAGGTGGACGGCCTTCGCCTGGACGCCGTGAAGCATGTGCCGGCCTATTTCTTCGGCAAGCAGGACGGCGGCGACAAGGACTCCAGCAGCGACGGGTATTGCGGCCAGGCCCAAAAGCAATTCAACCTTTGCCGCGGGTTCATCGATTGGGACAATCATCGCGACACCGTTTTCGATACCGAAAAAGCCTATGGCCGCAACGACCTGATGATCTTCGGCGAACACATGGGCGAGCCGCCCCCTTACAGCGAATACTGGGCCTCCGGCATGAGGTTGCTGGATGCGCGCACGCATTCCACGCTGAACGACAAGCTGGGCAATCCGTGGGCGAGCCTCAACGGCCTTCAGAATTCCTACTACATCGAGGGCTTTCAAATGGGCGAAAATCTGGGCGTGTATTACGCCAAGAGCCATGACGACAACGTGGCCTTCCGCGAGGAGCTGCACAATGCCCTGAACCTGACCCGCGCGGGGTTGCCCGATATTTATACCGACGGCAACCGCCAGGCCGAAACGCTCGGCCAGAGCGGCGGCGCGTTTCCCCGTCACGCCAACACGAAATACCTCGGCCAATGGGGCGACAGCCGGATTCCCAATCTGGTCTATATCCACAATCATTTTGCCCGCAGTTGGCAGTACGGCCGCTGGGGCGACGACGACGTGGCGGCCTTCGACCGCATCGACAAACGCGAAAATGGCGCGATGTCCGATGCCGACGCCTGCGTATTGAGCTTCATGATCAACGACAATTATTCCGCCGGCTCTTACCGCGAAATCCCGACCGCCTTTCCGGAGGGCGCGTTGTTGTGGCAGTATTCCACCGCCGGCGGCAACTTCTACACCCAGGTCAGCGACGGCAAAATCAAGGTGACGACCCCTCCGGGCGGCTATTTCGCCTTCTCCTGGCGCAGTCCCGAGGAATCCGACTTGTGGCGGGCGGCCGGCGGAAAACCGGTCACGATTTACGAAAACGGCCGCGAGGCCGGCTGGATCTCGTATGTGCGGCGCGACGGACCCGACGGCGACCCCGGCTTCAATCCGCACGGCGTCTCCGATCCCGTCAACAACGACTACGCCTACACCTGGTACGTTCCCCGCGTCACGTCTCCGACCAACCTGCGCTTCGTCGCCCGCGCGGACGGCTCGGCGGCCAACGTATTGTTCAAACTCGACGGCGGCATCAACCTGAACAACTTCGCCCATTCCGGCGGCGACCTGCGCGATCATCCGCCGGGCAACGACGGCTCCACCGACGTTTATCTGGGCTACGAGCAGGCGGAATTCTTGCAGCGCATGAAGCCCGAAAAGTTTGCCGGCCAGGACACGCTTCGCAACAAGATCGGCTCGCCCGGCGCGGAGACGTATGTAGCCACCATCGGCTCCAGCGGGTTCACGATCAATAACAGCGACGGCTCGAACGATTACTCGCGCGCGTTGACGCCCGCGTGGATGTATCACAAGCCTGACGACACGAACAATATCTCCGGGCAGCCGGCCGAATTTCACTTCAATCCGCCCCCGCAGACGGCCGCCGACTCCGCCATCGAGATCTGGACCAAGGTGGGCTACGGATGCGACGCCAGCCGAATGTATTTGTATTACACGACCGATGGCGCGAACTGGCCCGAAGGCGCCGGCGGCTACGGAGTCGGCCAGACCAAGGTGACGGAATTGGCCTATTTCGGCGCCGATCAAGTCGACGGCGAATGGTGGCGGGGCGCCCTCCCGGCCATGTCGGCCGGCACGGTTCTGCGCTACAAAATCGGCGCCTATAAGCAGGAAGGATTTGGCTGCGATACGAACGACTGGTACGTCCCCTTCCCCAACAGTTGGACGGACATCGCCAACAAGATGAAGATGATGGGCGTCTGGCAAGTTACCAATCTCGACGCCCGCAGCGTGCTGCACCAACCCCATAACGACTTCGGTCTGGTCAACACGGGTTTGGTGGACGGCTTCCATGTCGTCAACGCCCGGGCCTTCCTGCAACGCGACAGCCGCTCGGCCATCTACAACACCTTCGTCCAGCCGTTCTATCTCGATCTCGAAACGCCCAAGGGCGAGGTGAAATATCCGGGCGAAAACGACGAACTCTGGCAGAACGAATACGGCGCGGTCGTGCGCACCGATCCGACGGTCCGGCAGGTATGGTTCAACATCGCCGACAACAACCCAGCCAACGACGACGCCAACACGGGCGTCGCCAACGGCAACGGCACTAACGTTGCGGGGCAGACCGCCTGGGTGCAGGCCTATTCCATGACCCCCAGCCTGAGCATCCCCAGCGTATACCCCGACGAATGGCGCTTCAGCTATCGCAACATTCCGACCAACGGACAGGCCGCCCTCTCGGTTAAACTCACGGAACTCTCCTCCTCGACCAACCTCAACTTGTCCGACGTCGACGGCCACTTCACAACCTTGACGCGCAACGTACAGCCGCACGGCCCCGACACGACCTTCCAGTTCGGCTGGCCGACCGTCGAAGGCGCGCATGTCGAAACCGGCTGGGAAATCTGGGTGAAGTTCAGCAAGTCGCTGGTCGATCCGTTCAACGACTCCGATATGCGCAATCGGTTCCTGATCAAGATCAACGACGTCGCGCAGGGCAAGGACGCCTACACGATCGACCGCGAATACGAAAGCGGCTTCGGACGCATCAAGTACGCCCTGCCCGAACTCTACAACGGCGACACCAACTTCCTGCACCATATCGCCGTCACCTTCCTGACGCAGGGCAGCGTGACCTTGCAGGCCAACCAATACGTCAAAGCCAAGCCCACGGCGGCCGGCCCGGCCATTCAGATTGTCGATCCGCCGGAATACGATTCGGACGGCCAGCCGTACGAGATCGTTTTGCCGGACGTGGCCAACCCGTCCTCCACGCAACGCCAATACCGTATCCGGGTGGAAACCGACATGCAGGCCCGCAACGTCTGGCTCGCGTTCACCAATTCCGTCGGGCACGTGTGGCGAATCCCCAGCGAGACCAACCAATTGACCGGCACGATTTCCGTGGTCCACGGCACGAACTTGGTCGTCGGCGAGGGAGCCCTCTTCGACGGCCAGCTCAGCCCCGGCAACACGCTGCTCATCTCGACCAACTGGGTCGTCGTGGCGCAGATCCTTTCCAGCAACAGCCTCGTCCTGACCGGGGCCTATCCCGGCCTGACCGCTTCGGGGCTGCTCGCGTCCCGGGTTGACGCCAACCCGTCCCAATCCGGAAACAAACAATACTGGGAATACCTGTGGACCAACATCGTCCAAGGCAGCTTCCGGTTCTACGCGTTGGTCAACACCAACGACAACAGCCAGGCCCAGGTCCACGGCTCGGCCGTGAGAAACATCAAGGTCATCTTGCGCGAAATGGTCTACAGCAATACCAACCGGCTCGACGACGACGACGACGGCCTGGAAGATTTATGGGAGGTCACAACGACCAATCTGCCGGCCACCAACCCCGAAACCTGGACCAACGGAGTGGTTCATCGATGGATGACCTGGGGCAAAACCGATCCCCAGATGCCGGACACGGATGGCGACCGGCTGCCAGACGGACTGGAACTCGGTTACCGCGTCCCGGCCACCGACACGATCACCAATAACGACATCAACGGCGACGGCTATCCCAGCTTCCTGCCCGATCTCGATCCGCCGGTCTACAACACCGTGCCGGACAACAACACGCTGATCGCCTACAATTTCAACGACTCGCGCACCAAACAGCTCTACGGCAGCCTCACCGATCCCAACAAGCCGGATACGGATTACGACGGGCTCTCCGACGGCGTGGAAGACGCCAACCGCAACGGCTGGGTGGACGGCGACGGAGAACCCATGCCGCCGAGCTGGAACCCCTGGCGCGACCGCGACTGGCCCAACGGCGTCATGGACGTCGGCGAAACCTGGACCGAAACCAGCCCCGTCTTGTCCGATTCCGACGGCGACGGCCTCAGCGACGGGTACGGCGAAGACAAAAACTTCAACGGCTGGATCGACGGAGACTCCAACTCCAACCGCATCTGGAACGCCGGCGAACTCTGGACCGAGACCGCCCCCTTGAACGCCGACACGGACGGCGACGGACTCCCCGACGGCTGGGAAGCCCAGTATGGACTCGATCCGTGGGACGACGGCCTGATCGGACATACCAATAAAAATACGGGCGCACTCGTTGCGGCTTCCCTCAACGGCGCCAACGGCAATCCGGATGCCGACAAGATCGTCGTGGGCGGCGAGACCAATGAATACTCCAATCTCATGGAATATCAAAACGGCACCAATCCTCGCATCCCCGACACCGGTGCGCCGCCGCCGGTCGGACAAATCACGGTCGGCGCAGGCCCGGCCATCGGCGTGCTCAATGGCGTGACCAATTACCAGGAATTCATGGACTGGTCGTGGGACGATCTGATCGTACTCGACGAATACGAAGGCGACGGCCCCAACAACCAGCAAGGCGACTTGTATCTCCGCTGGGACGGCTACGACACCTCGCGCGACATCGTTGCCTTCTACGCCAAGGATGGCGGCGACAGCGGCAGCGGCGGCGACGGACGCTTCTACTTCCGCGTCGACTTCCACGACTTGCAGGCCCATGCGGAGGAAGGCTACCTGGATATCTACGTCGTGGTCGACACCGGCAACCCCGCCCAGGGCGAAATGGGCCTGCCGGACGATGTCGATGCGATGACCAGCAACCGTTGGGAGGCCATTGTGGCCGTCTATCAGGGGAACTCGGGACGCGTCTACGTCGATACGGATCGCAACCATAATTCGACCGTGATCGACGACAGCTACGACCTGGCTTCCTTCGGCGTGGTCGCGCGCGATCAGACCGATCCCAAGGGATTCCAAGGCGCCTACTACAACGCCCAATTGGACGCCGTCGAATTCGCGATCAGCCGCGATGCCCTGACCGATGCCGGCTGGAACGGCCTCGATCCCGACGATTTGAATTATCAGGTGTACGCTACCAAAGACGGCACGTGCAACAGTTGCGGCCCGGAAGGAAAACCGGGCGACGGCGACATCGGCGGCCGCAACGACTTCTGCGACACCATCTACGACGACGACGTCTGCGAAGACTACTGGGAAGCCCAGCAAGGCATCAAGAACGTGCTCAGCCATTGGTTCAACGGCAGCCACCGCGCCGGTCGCGCCAAGCTGGCCCTGATGGCTCACGGCAATCAAGCCATCCAACCGGGCAGCATCCTGCAGAACCTGATCAACACCGGTTCCGGCGCGGGCTACTACCGCCCGCTGGATTCGCACGAAATTTACCGTCAGCCGCTGAACCTGCACATCACGCCCACCCTCGCCTCCGCCCTCGAATGGGCCCGGGTGGACACCAACGCCGGCGCCACGTGGCGCGACGGACCGACGCTGAACCGCCGGATCGCCGCCCTGGCCGCCACCGGCATCGTGGAACTGGCCGCCAGCACGTTCTCGGATCACGTGCTGCCCTATTTCACGCCGGCCTTCAACCGCGACAACATCGCCCTGGCCAACGAATTCCTGCACGACATCTACGGCGTTACGCTGACCAGCAATTCGGTGTTCTGGACCCCCGAACGCGTCCTCGACGCCGACGCCTTCGCCAAGATCCTCGACGCCGGCTACCGTTACACGATCGTCGACCAGGATACCCACCTGTGGAACTGGTTCAGCCGCACCGACGCGCTGGGCGAAAACGGCTACAGCATCAATCGCATGCACGGCGTGAATTGCTTCGTCATCAACAACCTGCCGACCACCTATCGCTTCAGCAACAACGACAGCGGTCTGAGCATGTCGATGCGCCGCATCTTCAGCAAGCGCGCCCGCGGCGCGCAGGACCGGGTGACCACCATCTTCAGCAGTTGGGAGGATTTCGGAGCCAATGCCAGCGCCGACGCCTACGACGCCAACCTGCGCTGGATCGCCAATCGTCCCTGGATCCAGGTGGTCAGCTTCAAGCAGATTGCTGATGGGCAGATCGACTCGAACACCGACGGCTCCGGCGATCCGTGGTGGTCTCTCGACCGGGGCGCTTTCTCCATCACGAACAAACAAGGACACGCGTGGATCAACCATGCGACGCAGGGCAGTTACGACAACTGGTACCTGGGCAACGCGGTGGAAGAAGGCCTGCTCGGCAAGATCTTCGACATCCGCCCCGGCGCTCCCATGCCCAAAGCCTACGGCATGATGTATACCGCCGGCATCGTCACCGACACCTGGGACCGCGTGAACGGCATGGCCGACACCAACCTCGCCCGGCTGGCGCGCGCCGCCCTGCACGCCTCGGTTTTCCAGACCGCCTTCCACGAGGAGGACAACAACGACCTGAGCCGCTGGAGCACCGGCGAATTCATGTATCCCGACACCTCGTCCAACAACTTGATCGGCTTTGCCAAGTACGCCCAGGCTCAAACGCGCACCGCCGCCATTTATGCGCAGGTCGACGACTGGGCTTATGAGGCCGGCGACGGCTGGTACGCAAACTCGACGGTGGCAACCAACGCCGACGTCGATCTCGACGGCGAACCGGAATACCTGCTGTACAACGACCGGCTGTTCGCCGTCTTCGAACGCATCGGCGGGCGCATGATCGCCGCGTGGGTGCGCAACCTACTCGACGGCCGCGTCTATCAGGCCTCCGGCAATCTTGTCGGCAACACAGGCAGCGAATCCGAGCAGGAAGGCGCCTGGAACGTCGAAACCAATGGAACCGTAGTCGCCTTCCGCACCTCCTGCTTCAAGGATTGGTGGATCGAACAGGGCGCCGACAAGACGCGCTACGTAAACGATCTGTACGCCGCCGCCTCCTGGGCCAACGGCTGGCGGTTTACCTCGTCCGACGGCCTGCTCCAAAAGACCATCGTCCTGGCGCCGAAGAGCGGTTCGCTGGTCGCCTCCTACCAGTTGACCGGAGCCTTGGCCGGCGCGCCGTTGTACATCCGACACGGCCTGAATCCGAATCTCGACGACTTGTTGCGCCGCGGCCAAGCCACCCTGGCCGGCGTTCAAAACAGCGAAGGCGTCGTCTCCCTGGCCAACACGAACTATTCGACCACCGTCTTGGGCTCCATCGGCTACGCCGGCGCCGGCAACAACGCCGGCGTGAATGCCACGGCCGTCGACGACAACCCGGGCGGCGGCGTGTCGTTCTACACCCTCAACATGCGCAATCAGGCGCAGACGCATCAGGTGGAAATGGTCGGCACCAACGACTTCACTTTCTCGCTGAGCTTCCGCGCTTATCCCTCCGATTGGAGCGGCGACGGCATGCCGAACGTCTGGGTGGATCAGTACGGCTTGTCCACCAACGTCAACGGCGGCGCGCAGCAGGATGCCGACGGCGACCAAATCGCCAATGCGCAGGAATACATTGCCGGCACCGATCCGAACAACCCGAACGACTACCTCGCCTTCCGGCAAACCGTTCAGTCGACCACCGGCATCGTCGTACGCTTCGAAACCAAGACGCAACGCCAATACTCCATCGATTACATGAACGGCTCGCTGATCTCGCCGTCGTGGTCATCCGCCACCCCAACGCCCATCAACGGAACCGGCGGACTCTACGAATGGATCGACAACGGAACCCAAACGGCCCCCGCACCGCAACTGGCCACCAACCGCTATTACAAAATCAATGTCCGGCTGCCGGAATAAACGCAACAAATAACGGAGCGCGAAAAATTATCTCCGCCGAAAAGCGGCCCCAAAACCGCGCTCCGTTACCATGTTTGACATTTAGGTCGATTGACAAAGTAAGTTAGCCTTTGGCGGAGTAAGTGAGCCTGGGGTGCAGTTAGTCTATCCGAA